>Ga0335072_10001742_pt1 | contig 34666 bp, 28 predicted proteins | sample Lox_Sample_21_FD_206725 | JGI IMG/M metagenome (GOLD analysis project Ga0335072, IMG submission 206725) | Soil microbial communities from Loxahatchee National Wildlife Refuge, Florida, United States - Lox_Sample_2.1 | ecosystem: Environmental > Terrestrial > Soil > Wetlands | place: USA... | reverse complement strand
TTCCGGGCGGAACGGCTCGACCTCCTCACCACGGTCCTGCGGCGGCGAGCTAAGTAGCATTTGACACAGGTGAGCGGGCTGGCGGAGACTACCAATAGGCGGACTATGGAACGAAGCGAAATTCCGCCCGGCACGCTCTACATGCTCATTCTCAAGAGCCTGGCGCGGCTGGGGCCGATGCATGGGTACGGCATCGCGCAGCATATCCAGCAACAGTCGGAACACGTCCTGCAAGTGGAAGAGGGATCGCTCTATCCGGCGCTGCAGCGTATGCTCATCAAAGGGTGGGTAATCGCCGAGTGGGGCCAATCGGAAAACCATCGCCGCGCGCGCTATTACCACCTTACCGCGGCGGGTCGGAAGCAGTTGACTGCCGAAATCAGCGAATTCGAGCGCGTAATGGCGGCCATCGGAAGAGTGATTCAACCAGCCTGACCGGCGGCGCCTCCAATAAAAAATTCTTATCTACTCAAAAAGCACCCCGTTGACGTGGTGTCTAAATGGGGCTACCATTCGTCTGGAACAGGATTTCCAAGTTCGAAATCCTCCAGATGAGAGGTTGGCCATGTTAGCAACCGCAGTACAAGAAAAGAACGCATACGAAGTCGCATTGGAAAATTTCGATCTGGCGGCGAATGCGCTGGGTCTGGACGAAGGTATCCGGGCAAGAATCAAGTACCCGGAACGAATCCTTACGGTAAGCATTCCGGTGCGCATGGATAGCGGCCGGATCGTTCGCTATGAAGGTTATCGCGTGCAGCACAGCACGCAGCGCGGACCGGCCAAAGGCGGCATCCGCTACCATCCGAACGTTACGCTGGACGAGGTGAAGGCCTTGGCCACGTGGATGACGTGGAAATGCGCCGTGGTGAACATTCCCTACGGCGGCGGCAAGGGTGGCGTCACCTGCAATCCGAAAGAACTCTCGGTTGGCGAACTGGAACGGCTGACGCGCCGCTATGCCAGCTCGATTCTCCCCATTATCGGGCCCGAGAAAGACATTCCCGCTCCGGATGTCTATACCACCCCGCAGATTATGGCCTGGATCATGGATACCTACAGTATGAATATGGGGTATCCGGTGACCGGCGTTGTGACCGGCAAGCCCATCGACCTGGGCGGATCGCTGGGACGCAATGATGCCACGGCAAACGGCTGCTTCTACACGACACGCTGCAGCATGGAACACCTCAAGATCGCCCTGGCGGGGGCGAGGGTGGTGGTGCAGGGCTTCGGAAACGCGGGCTCGATCGCAGCCCGGTTGTTCCACGAAGCGGGAGCTAAGGTGATCGGTTGCAGCGATACCAAGGGCTGCATCCACAATGCCAATGGGCTCGACATCCCGGCGGTACTGAAGTTCAAGGCGGAAACCGGGTCGGTGGCGGGATTCCCGGGCGCCGACCGGATCCGGCCGGAGGAGTTGCTGGCGCTTCCGTGTGAAGTGCTGATTCCGGCGGCGCTCGAGAACGCCATCACGGAAGCCAACGCTCATACGATTCGCGCCCGTATCGTGTCCGAAGCGGCGAACGGACCGGTGACGCCGGAAGCCGACCGCATTTTCGACCAGAAGGGAATCTTCCTGATCCCGGATATCCTGTGCAATGCGGGCGGCGTGACGGTCTCTTACTTCGAATGGGTGCAGGACGAAAACCACCTGTTCTGGGACGAGAACGACGTGAACGCGAAGCTGGAGAGGATCATGGTGCGTTCGTTCAACGACGTGCTGAAGATCCATCTGGAGAAGAAGGTCAACATGCGGCTCGCGGCGAATATGCTGGGAGTCAGCAGAGTCGCGGAAGCCTGCAGAGTTCGCGGGTTGTATCCGTGAGGAAGTAGCAGGAAGCCCGAAGCCAGAAGGAAAGCCAAACGCACCCTCCGTCTGGCGTGCATTTACCAAGACACCTCTTTCCGGCTCGCCAAAGCGCGCGTGCGGTCGCGGCCCGTAATGGGCCGCGACCGCCAAGGCCCTCCCCCTTTCTCAGCCGGGTTCAAATAGGATTTCATGGCAGTTCGAGGCGTAGACTATTTTTGCGTCGATTCGCTGTTCAGCGAAGAGGAATTGATGGTGCGGCAGACGGCGCGGCGGTTCGCCGAAGAGCGCATCCTTCCATTAATCCGCGACTGCTTCCGCGACGGGCGCTTTCCTTCTGAACTGATCCCTGAAATGGCCGAACTCGGCTTCCTGGGCGCCAACCTGGAGGGGTATGGGTGCGCCGGCATGAGCAATGTCGAGTACGGGCTGGTGATGCAGGAGTTGGAACGCGCCGATTCCGGCCTGCGGAGCTTCGTTTCGGTGCAGGGCGCGCTGGTGATGTACCCGATCCTTACTTATGGGTCGGAGGAGCAGAAGCAGAAATGGCTGCCGGAGCTCCAAAACGGAAAAGCAGTAGGATGTTTTGGTCTTACCGAACCTGATTTCGGCTCGAACCCGGCGGGAATGCGGACGACGGCGCGGCGCGACGGCGCGGAGTGGGTGCTGAACGGCGAGAAGACGTGGATCACCAACGGCTCGGCAGCCGATATCGCGGTGGTTTGGGCGCGCGCCGATGACGGCGCAGTCTATGGGTACCTGGTGGAGCGCGGAACTCCCGGATATACCACCTCCGACATCCACGGCAAATGGTCGATGCGCGCTTCGGTGACGTCGAGCCTGGCGATGGCCGATTGCCGCGTGAGGGAATCGGACCGCTTGCCGGGCGCGAAGGGCCTGAAGGCGCCACTCTCGTGCCTTTCGCAGGCGCGGTACGGCATCGGATGGGGAGTGATTGGCGCGGCCATGGATTGCTACGAGACGGCGCGGCAATACAGCATCCTGCGCAAACAGTTCGACGACCGGCCGATCGCCTCGCACCAACTGGTGCAGGAAAAACTGGCATGGATGATCACCGAGATCACCAAGGCGCAGTTGCTGGCGGTGCAGGCGGGGCGCCTCAAGGACCGAGGCAGAATCGAGCCGGCCCACATATCCATGCTGAAGCGCAATAATGTGGCCATGGCGCTCGAATGCGCGCGCCTCAGCCGCGATCTGCTGGGCGCCAACGGGATCACAGACGAATATCCCATCATGCGTCACCTCTGCAACCTGGAAACCGTCAAGACATACGAAGGCACCGATCATATTCATGCGCTGGTAATCGGGGAACGGGTCACGGGAATCGCAGCGTATAAATAGGACCGGAATTCTTCGATGCTTCTCTACGCTATTACCACCGTGGTCAGCGCGTTTTTGCTGTTCCAGGTGGAACCTCTCATTGCCAAGATTATTTTGCCCTGGTTCGGCGGATCGGCCGCCGTATGGACGGTATGCCTGCTGTTTTTCCAGGTAGTGCTGCTTTTGGGATATGCTTATGCCCACGCTGTTGTCCGCTATCTCAAGCCGGGAGCGCAGACCGCGGTGCATGGGGTGCTTCTTGTGGCCAGCCTCGCGGTCTTGCCGGTTTATCCCAGTCAACACTTCAAGCCGACCACTCCGACCGATCCCACCTGGGGCATTCTGGCGGTATTGGGGTTGACCGTCGGGCTACCGTATTTTCTGCTCTCTTCCACCGGTCCTCTTTTGCAGGCATGGTACGCGCGCGAGCATAAGGGCGCCTTGCCGTATCGTCTCTATTCGCTTTCCAACGCCGGCTCGATGTTTGCGCTGCTCAGCTATCCGGTATTATTCGAGCCACGCCTCACCACGCACGAGCAGGCAGGCACGTGGTCCATCGCCTACGCGGTTTTTGCTCTACTGTGCGGCTTTATGGCGTTCCGCGCGCGAGTTTTTCCGGTGCTGGGTTCGACTGCCGGCGCGGTTCCGGTTCAAAAGCCGCTGGCGCGGCAATATGCCATGTGGCTGTTGCTGCCTTTCACGGCGTCGGTTCTGCTGCTGGCCGTCACGACGCACATCTCGCAAAATGTGGCGGCAATTCCTTTCCTGTGGATTCTGCCTCTCAGCCTGTACCTGCTCAGTTTTATTTTGTGTTTCGAAAGCAGCGGATGGTATCGGCGGAATCCGTACCTGCAACTGGTGGCGGTGGCGTTAGGCGGAATGGCTTACGGCATCACGGTGGACCAGGCGGGGAACATGCCCATCTGGTGGAACCTGGTGCTGTTCGGGTTGGGGCTATTCACCTGCTGCATGGTGTGCCACGGAGAGCTGGCGCGGCTCAAGCCCGATCCCAAATACCTCACGCACTTTTACCTGACGATCGCGGCGGGCGGGGCGATGGGAGGAATTTTTGTCGGGCTCATCGCGCCGCGGATTTTCGAGAACTTTTATGAGTTGCAGTTCGGGCTGGTGCTTTGCGGCATCCTGGTAATATTCGCACTCAATCTGGATCCCGAAACGGCCCACTGGTTCCAGGGCTGGCGCATGGCGGGGCCTCTCACCGCCGCGGCTGCAATTGCATTTATGGCGGCTTATATGGGCCAGAATATCCGGGGACAGGCGGCAAATTCGCGGGTTCTGGTGCGCAATTTTTACGGCGTGCTGCGGGTGCGCGACAGCGGAGACGAGGACGCGCTGAACACAGTCCGCACGCTGACCAACGGCACCATCAATCACGGCGAAGAGTACGTGAATGTGGCGAAGCGGCGGTGGCCCACCACTTATTACGGCCCGAACACCGGAATCGGGATCGCGATGCGCGAGAAACAGAAAACGGGCGGCATTCGCGTGGGAGTGGTCGGGTTGGGGACGGGCACTCTCGCGGCGTATGGCAGGGTGGGCGATTATTTCCGCTATTACGAAATCAATCCGCTGGTTCCGCCGATTACCAGGGGGCAATTCTGGTTTGTGCCGAACTGTCCCGCCAAGCTGGAAATCGCCATGGGCGATGCGCGCCTCAGCCTGGAGCGGGAAGCGCCGGAGAATTTCGATCTCCTGGCGGTGGACGCTTTCTCGAGCGACGCCATCCCGGTCCACTTATTGACGAAGGAGGCGATGGCGCTGTTTTTCCGGCATTTGCGGCCGGACGGCGTGCTGGCGGTTCACATCTCCAACCGCTACCTGGATCTACAGCCCGTGGTGGAAGAAGAAGCCGCGGTACTCGGCAAACGAAGCCGCACCATCGACAGCGAAGAAGACCCCGCGGTGGATGTTTTCTCGTCGACCTGGGTGCTGGTTTTTGGGCCGGACAGCGGGTTCGACCCGCCGGAATTCGACGTTTCGGCGGATATCAAGTCACGACGCAAGGTCCGGCTCTGGACCGACGACTATAGCAACCTCTTCCAGATTGTGAAGAGCCGGTGGTAAGATAATCTTGTCCGCGTCCACATCTCAGTTTTATGGTAAACAGAGCCATTGCTCTGTTATCATCGAGACTGTCGAGGAAAACCATGGACGCTGCACAATCGAGTTTTAAGAAGCTAGTTTTCTTTCTTGCGACCGCGCTGTTGCTATCGGCGCCTTTCCGGGCTTCAGCCACCTCAGCCCCGACGCTTTCCGCGAGCACTACCAATTTCACGATCGGGAGTGCCAGTTGCAACGACTTCCAGACCGTTACTCTCACCAGCAGCGGCGGAGCCAACTCGCCCATCGCATTCACCGTGGCGATAAAGTACGGGATTGGCGATGTCAACGGCACGTGGTTGTACGCGACCACGCCTGACTCCAACGGCGGCACTACCTCGACGTCCCAAACGATCAACGGCTCGACGGGGACAGCCGGCAGCGACACCGTGCAGATCGGGCTGAACCGAACGCTGGGATCGTCGAGCGATACCGGTTCGGTTATCGTTACTCCTATTAATCCGGCGGGCAGCGCCATCACCATCACGGTGAACTACGTACAGAACTCGAATTGCGGAAATACCGGCAGCACGGGCAACAATTACATCACTGTCTCACCGAGCAACATTGCGCTCTCGGCCGCGCTCAATGGCCAGACGTCGCAGACGGTGACGCTCCAGAACATCAGCTCCGCGGTGTACGTGATCGACCCCACCGTCCAGAATTCATGGTTGTCGGTTTCGACCTCGCCGATCACTCTCACGCCCACCGAAACTTATAACCTCTCGGTCAGCGCCAATGCCAGCGCGACCTCAGGCGCGGGAACTTACTCGGGAGCCCTGGTGCTGACGCCAGCCAGCGGATATGGCGGCAACATCATCAACATACCGGTCACCTTCACCGTCGGGAGCGGCACGGGCACCGGTACCAGTGGCGGACTTACAGTGAACGGGGGCAGCAACACTACCGTCACCTTCAACTACCTGACCGGCGCCTCGATAAGCGGCAACTGCGTGAATCTCGTCGACAATACCTCGGGCGTTACCGGTTATTCCTGGAACGTGAGCACCACGACCGGCGGGAACTGGCTGTTTGGTCCGAACAACACGTTCAGCGGCAGCACGCCGCAACTCCTGGCTTCCGGCACGCCTGGCCCTCCCTGCATTAATCTCTCCGTCAATACGTCAGTGGCCGCTATCCTGGCGAGCGGGGCTTATCAAGGAACTGTGACGGTGACCGACAACGTAGGTGGATCGGCTTCCATCACCGCGAATCTTTACGTGAGCAGCGGCGCGGCGACGGGAATCACGGTTTCGCCGGGGACGATTTACGCGTTCTCCAACGTGGCGTCCGGCAGCACCGTGCAGCAGCAGGCAACCTTCACGGTGAGCGGGGGTTCCGGCTACAACCTGGGTTCACCGTCGCTGTCTAATTCATCCGGCGACTTCAGCATCAGCACGCCGACGACGAACCCCAACTCGGTGAGCTTCACGATAACTACCAACTCCACCGGCCTGGTGACCGGGCTCTACTCAGCCACGGTCACCGTACCGAGCAACTACCAGGGGGGAGCCAACAGCAACACGGTTATCACCATCGTGCAACCGGTGGGGCAGGCGGGAACCACGGTGACAGGAGGAACCACCACTACGGTAGCGCCCAACAGTTTGTCATTCCAGCAGCAAACGGGTTCGCAGTTCTGGATAGGGCAATCCGAAGCACAGGCGCTTTCCATCTCGGGTCCTCAGGGCACCACGTGGAACGCAAACATCGTTTATACCGGAGGCACCCCACAATGGTTGAGTTTCGACAACTCCGCAACCAGTGGCACTTTCGGAAGCGGTCCGGTAACCCTGTTGGTGGATCTTTTCAATGGTGTGGGAAGCATGGCGGCATCGAACAGCCTGTATCAGGCAACGGTGCAGATTAACACCCAGAATTCCGGTCAGATCTCGGTGCCGGTCACGCTCCTGGTGACGCCCTCGAACACTCCGGTTCTGCTGGGTCTGCCGGCTTCGACTACATTTTCGGCAAACTCGGGCACTACCCCCGCGAGCCAGACTGTGTCGATCGTGGGAAGCGACAATCCTTATTCCACATCCACGACGACGCCCGCGATCACAGCCGGCGTCCCGACCGCAAGTTGGCTCACGGCCACCGCCAGCGGCAACCAACTGACCTTGGGCGTGAACCTGAGTGGACTGACGACGGGATTATACTCGGCGGCAGTGCCGGTATCATCGTCCGGCGCCTACGCGTACACCATCAACTATCCGGTGGCTCTGGTGGTGAATGGAGGCGGCGGCGGGACGGGCTCGGGTCCGCTTACACTTAGCAGCACGGCTTTGACTTACACCAATGTAACCGGTGCCATCACGCAGAATCTCAGCGTGACTGCCTCGTCGTCCACGCAATTTTCGTTAACCTCTTCGGAATCCAACTGCACCGGCGCCAACTGGCTGCAAGTCACCAACGGCGGATACGTGACGCCGGCAACGCAGATTTCCGTGACGGTGAACCCTTCGGGAATCAGCAACGGCACCACCTGCGTTGGCTCGATTGCACTGGTCACGGGATCGGGAACGAGCGCGGTCACCCAAACAGTGTCGGTATCGATGGCGGTCGGCACAGCTTCCGGCACGGGAAATGTCACTGTCAGTCCGACCACATTGTCGTTCCCATATACGCAGGGTCAGTCGGCGCCGGCAGCGCAGACGGTAACAATTATTAATGCGAATAGCGGCACGGCTTCGATTCCGTTCTCGGTCGGGATTACGGAAAACAACGGGGGTAGTTGGCTGAAAACCAACGTGACTTCGGCTCAGACTCCTTACAATAATCCGGGGCTTTCCATCAGCGTGGTTCCGGGCAGTCTGTCCCCGAATACTTACACTGGAACGGTGACCATTACGCCAACCGGGGGCACCCCGGTGTCGATCAGCGTCACCATGACCATTGCCGGCGAAGCGACGGTAACGGCCACTCCGACTTCGGTGAGCTGGAATTACACTGTAGGCAGCACCGCTCCGACGGCCGCCATCCAGGTTTCGGCGGGTGGGGCGGCGGCTGGCTTTACGGCGACGGCGACCAGTCAGGGCGGGTGGCTGCAGGTCTCGCCGACTTCGGGGACCACTCCCAACGCCGGGACGTTCAACCTGAGCGTGTCCACGGTGGCATCGGCGCTGGCTGCACTGGCGCCGCAAGCCGCGGCATACACCGGGACGATCACGGTGCAAGGCGTTACGCAAGGGAACGTGCAGGCCACTGGAACGACCATGATCAACGTGAGCCTAACCGTATCCGCTCCGTTGCCGGTGATTTCGGGAATCATCAATACGGCAAGCGGGGTGGGAGGCACCACAACCGCCACGGTTTCGCCTGGCGAAATCATCTCCCTGTTTGCGCCTACCAGCGGGCAAAATCCGATCGGGCCTGCGACCGCGGTGGCGCTCAGCTCGTCAACCTGTCCGAGTCCCTGCAGTTCGGTCCCGACCAGTATGGGCGGGGTCCAGGTGCTCTTCCTGCCAGGCAACTTTCAAGCACCACTGTTGTACGTATCGGCGAATCAAATCAATGCGGTAGTTCCGTACGAGGTAGCCGGTATCGGCAGTCTGTCGGTGGAAGTGAGGTACCTGAACCAGAGTTCGAACACCTTCCCGCTAACTGTGGCGACCACGAACCCGGGCATCTTTACGGCGGTTGGATCGGAGCAAGCGGCGGCCTATGAATACGATACGCAGGGGAATGGCAATTACAACAGCTCGGCCAACCCCGCCAAGGCCGGATGGACGCTGGTGCTTTACGTGACCGGGGAGGGCGTCGTGATTCCGGCGGCGGCTACCGGTTCGGTGACCGCATCGAGCACTCAAACGCCAGTTCCGGCGGCCGGCAAGCCCAACGTAATCATCGGAACCCAGCCGGCAACCCTTAGCTTCTACGGCGAAGCGCCCACGTTCGTTTCCGGCTTGATGCAGCTCAACGTGATCGTGCCGCCTGGGGCGGGAACCGGGGCGGTGCCAATCTCCATTACGATCGGCGGACATTCCACCCAATCGGGCGCGACGGTGTATTTGCAGTAACGAAAATCGAGAAAAGCACCGCTCCCTCGCGGCCGCGGCTCATCCAGGCGTCGCGGCCGCCGGGGAGCGGTTTCCTTCCACGTTTCCCTCTTCCCCGGCGTCAGTAGTATTGTGAACCGGTTTAGTGTCTTGGGGTGTCTACTAGCGGTGTCGGCATTCGGGGCGGACGTCCGCACGTCCGACCTTTTGAAGCTGGTGGAACAGCGGTACAACCACGCTCAGAGCCTGCAAGTCCTTTTCCGGGAAGACTATACTAAGACCGGCCATGCCCGGCGGACGGAGAGCGGAGTGCTCGATCTGCGCAAGCCGGGGCGCATGCGCTGGGATTATTCCGATCCCAAAGGCAAGTTGGTGGTTTGCGACGGCAAGACGTTCTGGATGTATACCCCGTCGGAAAACCAGGTGCAAAAGGCACCCCTCAAGGAAACCGACGAGATGGAGGCGCCGATCGCCTTTCTGCTGGGTAAGCTACACTTTGAGAAGGAATTCCGGAATCTGGAGAGCAAGCCGGAGGGGGCCGACACGCTGATCACCGCCGAACCCAAGTCCGACAACCTGCCATATTCCGCGGTGGAGTTTCTGGTAGCGCCCGACGGCCAAATTCTTCACGTGAAAGTGACGCGGGCCGATAACTCGATCATGGAGTACTCGTTCGACCAGGAAAAGGTGAATCCCAAGCTGGACGACAAAATGTTCCACTTTCAAGTTCCCCCCGGTGTGGAACTGGTGGAGGCGCAGAAGTAAGCCATGGCGGAATATGTCCTGAAATATGCCGACGGGCGAGGCCAGGTACACCAGCAGGTAGCGGCGGCCACGTCCGAAAAGGAACTGCGCGACCGCTATTCTTCCCAAGGCTTCCTGATTTATTCCATCAAGCCGCGATCGGCGGCGGGCGGCATGTTCAAGGGCCGCAAGAAGATCAACGTCGAGAAGTTCCTGATCTTCAATCAGCAGTTCGTGACGCTGATCCGCGCCGGACTGCCGATTCTGAAAGGGCTCGACCTGCTGGCAGACCGGCTGACCGATCCCAAACTCGGCCCGCACATTCAAGCGGTACGCGACGAAGTCCGCAACGGCACTCTGCTTTCCGAGGCATTCCGTGCGCAGGGAGTTTTTCCGAAGATCTATGTCACCTCGGTGATGGCCGGCGAGAAAAGCGGCAGTCTCGTGGAGGTGCTGGACCGGTACATCCACTATCAGAAGCTCTCGCTGGCGGTGAGGAAGAAGGTCATGGTCTCGCTGATGTACCCGTCAGTGCTGATCGTGCTGGTGATCCTCCTGATGGTCTTCCTGGTGACGTTCGTGGTGCCGCGATTTGCCAGCCTCTACAACAGTTTCAATGCGACGCTGCCGGCGATGACGAAGATTCTGATTACCGTGGGAACGGCGGCGCAGGGATCGCTCCTGGGGTTTGGCGGCGCACTGGTGGCGGCGATTGTGGCATTCCGTATCTGGTCGCGCCGGGAATCGGCGCGCAATACGCTGGATAAGCTCAAGCTGAAAATTCCGGGATTGGGCGAGATCTGGCTGAAATACCAGGTGGCGCAGCTTTCGCGCATTTTGAGCACGCTGTTGACGGGCGGCATTCCGCTGGTACAAGCCATGGAGACGGCGGCGGAGTCGATGAACACGCCGCTGCTGCAAAGGGCGATCGAGACCGCCGGCAAGAGCGTGCGCGAAGGGCAGCCGCTTTCGAAATCGCTTTCGAGTTCGTCGAAGTTCATGCCGGGCCTGGCGATCGACATGATCGAAGTGGGGGAATCGACGGGCGCGCTGCCGCAGATGTTGAACAGCGTGGCGGAATTTTTTGAAGAGGATGTGAATGTGCGCATGCAGGCCCTGCTCTCGTTGATCGAGCCGGCCATCATGCTGGTGATGGGAACGTTCGTAGCGTTTGTATTGGTGGCGTTGTACCTGCCGATCTTCTCGCTGGCGGACACGATCAGGTAGTTGGTGAAGTAAATGGCGACGACTGAGAAGTTACGGCTGACGGACCCGGTAACCGAGATCGACCAGGCGAAGAGCGTCGCGGCGCGGTATCGCTGCGAGTTCGTGGATTTGCGCGAGGCGTCCATCGATCACGACCTGTTCCGCTCCATCCCCGTCGACCTCATGTTCCGGTACAATTTCGTGCCCATGCAGGCGCGAAACGGCACGCTCGAAATCGCGCTCTCAGACCCGCGCAACCTGAACCTGATCGACGAACTGACGCTGCTGCTCAACAAGAAACTGCGCGTCAAAGTTGCCACGCTGTCGCAGATTTCGGAACTGCTCAAGAAAACCGAGCAATCGCAGCGCGTGCTGGAGGAAGTCACCGAGGGGTTTGCGCTCGACGTGGTGGTGGAAGACGGCGACTCGGACGAGACGCTCTCCATCGACAAGCTCACGGCGACCGACAGCGATATCGCGCCGGTGATCAAGCTGGTAGACACCACCATCTTCAACGCGCTCGAACGGCGCGCGAGCGATATTCACATCGAATCGCGGGACCAGGAAGTGGCGATCAAGTACCGCATCGACGGCGTGCTGCACTACGCCATGCCGCCCATCGCCAAGGACTGGCAATCGACCATCATTTCGCGCATCAAGGTCATGAGCGAACTGGATATCGCCGAGAAACGCGTGCCGCAGGACGGCCGTTTCCGCGTGCGGTACAAGAACCGCCTCATCGACTTCCGCGTTTCGATCATGCCGACGGTTCACGGCGAGGACGCCGTGCTCCGCGTGCTCGATAAAGAATCGATGAGCGAGAAATTCGCCAAGCTGTCGCTCGACGTGGTGGGGTTCGCAGATGCAGACCTGGCGAAATTCCGGCGCTACATCCAGGAGCCGTACGGCATGGTGCTGGTGACCGGGCCGACCGGGTCGGGCAAGACGACCACGCTTTACGCGGCGGTGAGCGAAATCAAGAACGACGAAGACAAGATCATCACCATCGAAGACCCGGTGGAATACCAGATCAAGGGCATCACACAGATTCCGGTGAACGAGAAGAAGGGGCTGACATTCGCGCGCGGACTGCGCTCCATTTTGCGCCACGACCCAGACAAGATCATGGTGGGCGAAATCCGCGACCAGGAAACGGCGCAGATCGCCATCAACTCGGCGCTCACCGGCCACCTGGTATTCACCACGGTACACGCCAACAACGTGCTGGACGTGCTGGGGCGCTTTCTGAACATGGGCGTGGAGGCGTACAACTTCGTTTCCGCGCTCAACTGCATCCTGGCGCAGCGGCTGGTGCGCGTGATCTGCGTCCACTGCAAGAAGCGGGTACATTACCCCGACTCGGCGCTGATCGAAAGCGGGCTCAGTCCCGACGAATGGCGCGACGTGCCGATGATGGAGGGCGCCGGCTGCTTCGAGTGCGGCGGCACGGGCTTCCGCGGGCGCTCGGCCATCCACGAACTGCTGGATTTGACCGACGACATCCGCGAGATGATTTTGAATCGCCGGCCGAACGCGGAAATCAAACGGGTGGCGCGGCAGGGCGGGATGACGTTCCTGCGCGAATCGGCGGTGATGAAGCTGCGGACCGGCGTGACCACGCTTCGCGAGATCAACAAAGTGACGTTCATCGAAGGCTAGGCACGCAGTGATATTCGACCGGCTCAAATCGCTCCTCGTGGATCCGCCCCCGGGCATGGCGTTCGAAATCTCGGAGGCGGGAATTGCGGCGGCCCGGATTGGCCACCACACGGAGCTGGATTTCCGGCCGCTGGAGCCGGGCGTGCTGGCAATTTCGCCGCTCAAAGAGAACGTGGTGAATGAGGCGGCGTTCGCCGGCGCCATCAAGGCATTGGCCACGGCCCACGCGGCGCGCAAAGGGAAAGACGCGATGCTGATCCTGCCGGATTTCAGCACGCGCACCACGGTGCTCGATTTCGACACGTTTCCGGCTGCCGCCGACGAGCAGCTTGGATTGATCCGCTTCCGGCTGAAACGCAGCGTGCCCTTCGACGTGGAGACCGCGGCGGTGAGCTATGTGGCGCAGCCGGGGCCGAAGCGCGTGGATGTGGTGGTGGTGATGGCGCCGCGCGAGATCGTGGCGCGTTTCGAGGCGCCGTTTCGCGCCGCGGGACTGAATCCGGGGCTGGTGACCACCTCGTCGCTGGCGGCGCTCGAACTGGCGCCGGAGGGCGGGCTGACTATGATCGCCAAGCTCACCGGAAAATCGATCAGCCTGCTGGTGCGGGATAAGGCGACGTTGAAGCTGGTGCGCTGTCTGGAACTGCTATCCGCGGAACTGGAGGATATCATCGCGGTCCTGGCGCCCACGTTCGTCTACATGGAAGACAATCTGGGCGGACGCGCGGAGAAACTGCTGCTGTGCGGGTTCGGCGCGGGGACGGAAGAGGCGAAGCGGCTCTTCCAGCAGGAATTGGGCGTGGAGGCGGACGAGTTGCGGTCGCCGCTGGGCGTACCGGGCGAGCACAATGCGGGGCTGCTGGGCTATTTGCGGTCGGTGGCCAGGAACAACTGATATGAAGATAGCGATTAATCTGGCGAGCCAGCCGTTCCGGCGCGACCGGGCGATGATCGTGGCCTCGACTTTGGTTTGCCTGCTGCTGGTGGCCAGCTTGGGAGTCCTCATTCATCTGGCGAACGAGGACAACCGGCAACTGGCAGATGTCCGGCACGAAGTGGCGGCGCTCAAGAAGCAGGTGCAGGGGGTTAACGATCAGCAAGCCAAGTTGAACATGGTGATCCACGAGCCGCGGAACGAGACGGTGCTCGAACGCAGCGTTTTCATCAACAGCCTGCTGCTGCGCAAAGGTATCAGCTGGAACCGGATTTTTACCGATCTGGAAAAGACCATCCCCTATAACGTGAAATTGACGCGTATTCGTCCGTCGGTGGACGACCAGGGGCGGGTAACGCTGGACATGACTCTGGCGTCGGATACCGCGGTGACGATGATGGGCGCTCTGCAAGCTTTCGCCGACAATTCCCTGTTCGGTCCGGTGGATCCCAAGGGCACGATTCCACCCACGCAGACCGAGCCTCTGTTCCGCTTCGCCCTGGTGGTGCCATATGCCCAAAAGCTCTAACCTCGCGCCGAAAATCCACCTCAAGGGCCTGTCGCTGAAAGACCCCCGGGTGGCCATGCGGGCGCTGGTAGGCGCGCTGCTGGCGGCGAACCTGGCGATGGCGGTGGTGGCGTTCAAGCCGTTCGGCGGGGGCGCGGACGATTTGCGCAAGGACCAGGCGCGGTTGAGCTCGCAGCTCCGGCAGGCGCAGGCGAACCTCGAAAAAAGCAAGCAGCACGTGACCAAGATCGAAATCGCCCGCACCGAGGGCGACCAGTTCATGTCGAAGTACATCATGGACAAGCGGTCCGCCCCCCTGACCATGGTGGCGGAGCTGAATAAGGCCGCGACCGAAGCCAACGTGCGGGTGATGCCTGAGACCTTTACTTACGAGGAGATCGAAGGCAGCGACACATTGCAGATGATGTCGATTCAGGCGCCGTTCGAGGGAGACTACGCCGGGTTGACCAAGCTGGTGAACCATCTCGAGAAATCGCCGACGTTCTGGATTATCGACGAGATGAGCCTGAATGCGCCGCAGCAGCAGGCACAGAGAGTCGCGGCGGCCGGCCCGCAGAACGTGAATGTGAATTTGAAATTGCTGGCATTTGTACGCGATCAGGCGGGGGCGCCCGAATGAAGCTGTATTCGGGCAACAAGAAATCGGTCTATGCCCTGATCGGGCTGGGAACGTTCGCCGCGTACATGGTGTACTCGCAGTTGCTCTCCGGTCCGGGTTACAAGCCGGTGACTCCGCAGACGGCCCGGCCCGAGGCCGCGGATAGCGCCGCGGATGGTTCATCCGAAAAGGGCGGGCCGGATATATCGCAGGCGAAAGGCAAAATCAGCAAAGCATCGCCATCGAAATCGAAGAACGGCGAGTTTCATCCGGTATATATCGCCAAGAAGAAAGAAGACCGTCCGGACGTTTCGGCGATCGACCCCACCATTCGCTTCGATTTGCTCGATAGGGCGCTACAGGTGCCGCAGGCGGGCGCGGAACGCGATCTGTTTCAGATTTCGAAAGCGCCGCCGGTGAAGCAGGTAGCCGAAGTACTCAAAGGAAATGAGCCGGTGATTCATCCTTACGTTCCCGTGGGTCCGCGCCAACCACCGAAGCCTATGCCGCCGCCCCCTCCTCCGCCTCCGGCGCCGCTGGTGGTCCCGTTCAAATTCTACGGGACTTCCGCCGTGCACCCGGATGGCAAGCGGACGGCATATTTCATCATCCCCGGCTCGTCGCCCGAAACGGACGAAATCTTCATGGCGGACGAAGGGGACGTAGTCAAGAAGCGTTATCGCATCGTGCAGATCGCGGTGGATAAGGTGGTGGTGGAAGATATTATGGACAAGCGGAGAGCGCCGCTCAACATGGAGAAGGAGAACACGCAGTGAAGCGCCGAAAGAGGGAATCGGGATTCGCCATGCTGCTGGTGTTCCTGATGGCGGCGTGCATCGCGATCACCCTGTACATGGAAATTCCGCGGGTGGCTTTCGAGGCGGAACGGCAGCGGGAATTGCTGCTGGTGGATCGCGGCAATCAGTTCAAGCGCGCAATCCAGGTTTTCGTTACCGACAAGACGAACAATCCCACGCACCGTTTTCCGGCGTCCCTCGATGAGCTGGAGAATTTCAACAATCATCGCTACCTTCGCCACCGCTATATCGATCCGATGACAGGCAAGGACGAATGGCGCCTGATCCACATCAATGGAGGCGTCCTGACGGATTCGGTGACCACCCAGCAGAAGAACACGCAAAACGCGCAGGCGGGGAGCGGATCGGGAGGATCGACATACGTCTCGCAGCAGGCTTACCTGAATGTTCCGACAGGCGACAGCGGCGATGGGACAGCCGGCGTGAATCGCGCGCTGCAGAACCGGCGCCCGAGCGAAGGCGGCGGTGCGCCTGGCGATCCGAATAACCCCGCGTCGCCGTTCGATCCCAACAATCCAGCGGGTGCGCCGGTGGCGGGTATGCCTCCGGGTGGGCCGGGGGGCGCACCGGGAGTTCCCGGCGTCCCCGGCGCGCCTCCCATTCCCGGGGTGCCGGGACAGGCTGGACCAATCGGCGCGTCGGGTTTACCGGTGACGGCGCCCGGAACGGATCAATCGTCGGATGCCTCACAGTCGGGGCAGCCCAGTGGTCAGCCTCCTGGCATCGGGCAACCTGCATTGAGCGGCGTGCCGGGCATACCAGGGATGCCGGGGACGCAGGGGAACGGAGCCGCGAACATGTCGTCGGCCGCGCAGAACATGCTCCAGAACATTCTCACTACGGCGCGTCCGGGCGGCATGCCCAACAACATGCCGGGCGCCACGATGGGCGGCGGCATCGCCGGAGTCGCCAGCAAGTATGAGGCGGAAGGGATCATGGTGATCAATCAGCGCACCAAGATCAACGAGTGGGAATATATTTTCGATCCCACCAAATACCACGCGCCGCCGAACCCGATCGCGGGAGCGGTGGGAACTCCGCAGCAGCCGATGGGTCCGGGGAACACCAACACCAATACCAACAATCCGACGAACCCGACGTCTTCCTTTGGAAATACCCCGGGTGGCATTACGACGCCCACCGGGCATTAGCCGGGTGAGGAAGCCAATCTCATCCAGGCTGCCGCCGGATTGCCTGCCCTGCTAAAACATGAACTTCAGCGACATCTGAATCAAGCGCGGCGAACCGAAAGTGGTTACCTGGCCGTAAGTGCCGCTGGTGAGGCTGGCGGACGGAGCGTTCCAGTTGGCGTGATTCATGATGTTGAAGAACTCCGCCTTGTACTGTAGCTTCAGACGTTCGTTGAACGCGAAGATGCGGCTGGCGGACATGTCCCACTGGATCGTGCCGGGGCCGTGGAAGATATCGCGCGCGGCATCGCCGAAGTTTCCGAGCGGGACGCAATACGGATTGCTGGCGTAAGTCGCGTTGTTGCAGCCGCCGGCGAATAGCGACGTGTTGAACCATTCGCTGGTGGTTTTCGGGAACGGGTTCGACACGTTGGGAACCACGTTGGGGCGGTCTGTGCCCTCACCGGTCAGGGAAACATCGGACCCGGTGGTCACCGTGAACGGCTGGCCGGTATAAAAGCTGATGATGGGGGCGATCTGCCAATCCTTGGAGATGGCCTGGAGAGCGCCCGTTCCGAAACCGGGGCTTTCGGCTACGAGGGAAGTGTTGAAAATGTGGCGGCGATCGAAGTTGCAATCGGCCTTTTCGCCGTCGCGGTTGAACTGATTCTGATAGTCCACGCCCGCCAACTCGCCGCCAAAATCGTAGGTGCTGATGCACTGGGACCAGGTGTAGTTGCTCAGCATGGTGAAGTGGTTGCCGAAGCGGTGCTCAAGTTTCAGCAGGAGAGCTTCGTAGCTGGCGGTCACGCCGTCATCCGACTGCACCACCTGGGCGTAAGATGCCCCGGCGGTGGGATTGATGAGCGACAGAACGCGGCGAGCCTGCTCGTTTTTCGTGGTAGCGGTCGGGGAAGGCTGGGGTTCGTTGATATCGTACGCGCCGTAAATGTGAACGGTGTGATTGCCGATGTAAGTGGCGGTGGCCAGCCAATCCTTGGCGATTTGGCGGGAGTAGCTGAGGTTCCACTGTAAGACGTAGGTGGGATGCAGGTTGGGCGGAACGCTGACGTAGGTGCCGCTGGGCGGGAAAATGGAGGCGCCGGGGAACGGATCTCCGCCGGCCCAGATCCCGGGGTCGGGGGCCCAGGGGTTGGAGAACGGGGCGGAGATGGAAGGATTGGTCAGAGTGATTGACGAGGCATAGGGCGGATTGGTGGTCCAGCGTTCGGGGTAGAACAACTCGGTGGTGTCGTGCAGCAACCCGAAGGCGGCGCGGATGGTCTGCTTGCCGTTGCCGGTGGGATCCCAGACCAAACCCAGGCGCGGCGAGGTATCGCCCCAGTGATGTGCGGCGAAGGGACATCCATTCGGATCCTGCGAATCGTGGCCGAAAATCAGGCCAATGGGAGCGTTCGGATACTCCGTGCTGTGCACACCGGCGACATAGGCGGCCATGTCCAGCCAGTTGCCGCGGCAATATTTGTCATAGGCCGGTTGGAGGGGTTCCCAGCGGGCGCCAATATTGACGGTCAGGTGGTCGGTGGCCTTCCAGGAATCCTGAAGATAGAGCGCGAATACCGTCTGGCGAATATAGTCGGACAACGCATTGCCCTGGTTCCAGGAGGACAGGTGACCGAGCAGCAGATCGGCCAGGTTATCGCCCGAATAACCGGCAGTGCTGCCGCCGCTGAAATTCCACTGGCCGTTGGACTGCTGGTTGGCGGTTTCATTGAACTGGTCTTTGCGTCCGTCGAATCCCCACGCAATCTGGTGCCGCCCGATAATCTTGGAAACGTCGTCGGAGAGTTGATAGTTGTTGACGTTGAAATAGCCCGGAGCGCAGGTACCGCAAGCCACGTTGAAGTAGTTGGAGACGGTGACCTGGATGTAGTTGTCGGGCATATTATCGGCGAAAGGTCCGCCGCTGCCGTTCTGGATGCCGAGCGCCTGCGGGCCGAACAGATTCGGCGCCGAGCCGCGGTTGTCGGCGCGGCGATTGTAGGTGGCGTGGAACGAATTCACCATGGTGGGGCTGAACAGGTAGGTGTCGCCGAAGGTCGCGATGATGGAGTTATCCTTGTTGCCGGGGTTTGGGCCTGTGGTGAGGACGTTTTTGCCGTCGAAGAATGCCTGGGCCGTGTAGTTGTAATTGTAGTAGCGGCCGTACATGGAGTGCTTGTCGTTGATCACGTAGTCCACGCGGCCGATGACCTGCCAATCCGGGTTATCGGCCGGCTGTCCGTAGAGAAGGGTGCCGCAATTGTCAGAGGAGATCGGGACAAAGCTAAGGAGTTTCAAGGCGGCTTTATCGAACTCGCTCTGCGGAATCCTGTTGCCCGGGATGGCATTGCCGGTGGTGGGATCTTTGAGGGTGATGGCACTTTTCTGGCAGCCGCCGGCGGAAGTGGCGGCGTCTTCCACGGAAAAATTGCCGGCGATGGTGAGGGCCGTCGGTACGTGCGCGGTATTGGTGGCGGGATTGCTCCGCTGGACGGTCTGCTGATATCCGGCGAAGAAGAAGAGCTTGTCCTTTTTGATCTTGCCGCCGATCACACCGCCGAACTGGTTGCGCTTGAGCGAATCGCGCGCCGGTTGTGCGACGGCGCCGCCCGGTTCGACCAAGCCTTTCGTGCGGGCGTTCAGTTCGTAATTGCGGAGGAAGTCGAACAGGTCGCCGTGGTAATCGTTGGTGCCGGCCTTGGTCACGATGTTCACCACGCCGCCGGGATGGAGCCCGAACTGCGCCTGCATGGCATTGGTCTGGACGCTGAATTCCTGCACGGCATCGGGGAAGGGGATGGGCAAATTGACGTTGCTGAAAGTGTCGTTGTTATCTCCTCCATCCAGCAGGTAGTTGATGCCGTTTGCCTGCCCGCCGGCTACCGAGAATGTGCCGGACGCATTCGATCCCTGGATGTTTTTGCTGCCGGTCAAGTCGCCGCCGGGGGTCGATGTGCCCCCGCCGGTGAGAGTCAGCAATTGAGTAAGATTGCGGCCGTTGAGCGGAAGGTCGACGATCTTGCGCTCTTCCATGACTTGGGCGATGGCGCTGTCTTTGGTCTCCACCATGCTCGCGTTGGCGGTGACTTCCACAGTGTCGGTCGTCGCGCCCACCTGTAAGGCGACGTTCTGCTCGACGTTGTGTGCAACCTCCAAAATGATGCCGGTCTGACGGTAGAGCTTAAAGCCGGATGCCGTGACTTCCAGCGTATAGGTGCCGATCGGAAGATTTGGAAAACGAAAGCCTCCGGAGTTATCGGTGGTGAAGGTATGGACCTGGTGAGTATCGGTGTCCGTCATTTTTGCAATTGCACCGGAGACCGAAGCGCCGGTTGGGTCGGTGACATGACCATCCACTTCGGCGACATTTACTTCCTGGGCGCTCACTCGGGGCGCCGTTAAAAACAGAAAAGCAGCGGCAACCACGAGGCCCGCTGCGCATTTCATGCGACACACTTGGTTCGCAAGCACCTTCATTTTTAGTCCCCTCCCGGTATCGGACATGGAAACACACCTACACCACTTCCCAGGTGGCGCACGAACAAGCCCAACTAGACTTTAGGACCCTCTGGGTGTATTCGACCGCTGACGGGGCAATAATACTTCCGATTCGGTGCAAAATCAAACCAAAATGTTTGAACAGTGGATTTAGGAAAACTCAACGTTGAATTCCGGCGAGGCCAAGATCGGGCAGGAAAAAAAGAGCGGGCGCCGCTAAGGCGCCCGCTCCGGTATGCTCCCTCTTTTCTTCAGAAGTACAGCTTCGCGGCCAACTGGATAATGCGCGGGCTGCCGAACGAGGTCACCTCACCGAAGCTGCTGCTGGTGAGGTTGGTGGTCGGGTTGTTCCAGTTGGCGTGATTCATGATGTTGAAGAACTCGCCGATGAGTTCGAATCTCCATCTCTCCTTGAAGGGGAAAGATCGGGACAGGCGCATGTCCCACTGGATCGCACCCGGACCGTAAACGGCGTTGCGGCCGAGGTTGCCGAACATCGCGGTCGCCGCGGTCGCCGCCGGGCAGTTGGGAGGCAGGGTCGAAGCCGAGATATTGTTGATGGCATCCGCGCAGATGAACGCCTGGGGGTTGAACCAATACGGCGGATCGCTCGACACCGGCTGGTGCACCAGGCTCGGGTTGATGACTTCGGGGCGGTCAAGGCCTTGGCCGCTCAGTGAAACGTCCTTGCCGCCATCGGTGATCTGGACCGGGTTGCCGGTATTGAAGCTGACAATCGGGGCGAGTTGCCAATTCCTGGTGAGCGCCATGAGTGCGCCGCTGCCAAGACCGCCGCTCGAAGCCACCAGAGTAGCGACGAAAACCTGCCGGTGATCGTAGCCGCAGTTGCCGCGCTCTCCTTCGGCGCGGTTCAGCGGATTCTGGTAGACCGTGCCAGCCAATTCGCCGGCGAAGTCCCACGAACTCACGCAATGGCTCCAGGTGTAATTGGCGCGCAGCGTGTAGTGCCGGGCGAATTGGTGCTGGGCCGAAAGGAACAGTGCGTGGTATTCGGAAACTCCTCCCGAATCCGTCTGCTGGATGTCGCCGTAATACTGGCCGAGAGTGGCGTTGGTGAGGTAAGTCAGCCGCCGGTTGTTGGTGTTGGAGGTGCTGGCGCCGGCCGTGGGAATGGCATAATTGACATCGGTCGACCCCCAGATATCCCGTCCCGCGTTACCCAGGTAGTTGGCCTGCACCATCCAGTCCTTGCTAAGCTGGCGCTGGTAACTGAGATTCCACTGCATCATGTAAGTGACCGGCAGGTTCGGCGGAACGCTGACGTAAGTGCCCTGCGTCGGGAATACCGCGGCACCCGGGAACGGATCGCCGGGTTTGCCGTTCAGCACATACCCGTTGAAGGGATTGGAGAACAGGTCGGTGCCCACGCCGAACTCGTTGCTATTGATGGTGAGCGACGAGACATAGGGGGAGTTGGTGGTCCAGCGCTCCGGGTAGAAAAGCTCGGTGGTATCGTGCATCAACACGAAACCGGCGCGGATGGTCTGTTTGCCGTCGCCCTTGGGATCCCACACCAGGCCGAGGCGCGGGGAGAAGGTGGCATAGTGAGACGCGGTGAAGGCCTTGCCGTAGGGATCCTGCGCCGTGTCGCCGGAGAAGATCAAGCCGGCGGGAGCGCCAGGATACACCGAACTGTGCCAGCCCTCGTCGAACAAAGGCCAACTGAACTGATTGCCGCGGCCATACTTGTCGTAAGACGGCACCGACGGCTCCCAGCGAAGTCCGTAATTGATGCTGAAATGCGGCGATACCTTGAAGGAGTCCTGTACGTAGGCGGCGAATACTGTCTGGCGGAGGTAGTCGGAAATCACGTTGCCGTCGGTCAATCCGGAGAACTGTCCGGTCAGGAGGTCCGCGAGCCCGTCGCCGGTATAGGTGCCATTGAAGGTGAACTGGCCGTTGGCCTGCTGGTAGTTGTATGAATTGAACTGGTCCTTGCGGCCGTCGAAGCCGATGCCGATCTGGTGCCGGCCGCGAATCCAGGTGAAGTCGTCCGCAAGCTGATACGTGTTGATGTCGAAATTGGCCAGGGCACAGGTGCCGCAGCCCACGGCGAATCCACCGCCGGAGTAGGTGCTCACAGTGAGCTGGGTATAATTCGGGGCGTTGATGAACATGTTCACGCCCAGCGTCGCCGGGCTGAACAAGGTCGGGGGCGCCGAGCGGTTATCGCGCCGGCGGTCGAAGGTGAGGTGTAGGGAGTTGACAGCCGTGGGCGTCAGTGTGTAACTGTCGCCGACCGTCATGGTCTGCGACCGATCCTGGTTGCCGGGCGCCGCCAACGTCGTGAGAGCGTTGTTATTGGCAAAGACTACTTCGCCCGTGTAGTCGTAGATAAAATACCGCCCGAAGAAAAAGTTCTTCTGGCTGATGTTGTAGTCGATGCGTCCGACCCACTGGTCGTCGGGGTTATTGGCGGGATCGCCATAAACGTAGTTCCCGCAAGGATTCGAGGAAACCGGGAAGTAAGTGGAGGCCAGTTTGAGACCCGCCGGATCGAAATTCGATACCGGAATCTGATTGCCGGGGTACGCGTGGCCGCTGGGGTCCTTCAGGGTTCTGGCGGCGGACAGGCAGCCGCCGCTCGACTTGGCGCCATCCACGACGCTGAAGTTGCCTTGAAGCGTCGCAGCGGTAGGATCGTACGCTGTGGTCTGCGAGGGATTGCTGCGCTGGCGGGTCCCCTGGTAACCGGCGAAGAAGAACATTTTGTCCTTCTTGATGCGGCCGCCGGCGGTGCCGCCGAACTGGTTCCGCTTGAGGGAGTCGCGAACGGGTTGCTGATTGATGACGCCCTTGGGCCGCGCGTTCAGATCGCCGTTGCGCAGGAAATCGAACAGATCGCCATGGAAGCCGTTGCTGCCCGACTTGGTCACGATGTTTACCACGCCTCCGGGATGGAGTCCGTATTGGGCCGGCAGGCTGCTGGTTTGGACGTTGAATTCCTGAATGAAATCGGGAACGGGAAGCGGCAGATTTACATTGCTGAACGCATCGTTGTTGTCGCCCCCATCCAGGAGGTAGTTGACCCCGTTGGCCGCGCCGCCAGCCACCGAATAAGATGTCGAGCCGTTGGAGCCCTGAATGTTCTTACTGCCGGTAAGGTCGCCGCCATTCAACGTCATGGTATTGGTGGCGTAACCCGAAATGGCGAGCAGTTGTACGGGATTGCGGCCATTCAGCGGCAATTCGACGATGCGTTCGCTATCGACGAGCTGGGAGATGGAATTCTCTTTGGTCTCTACCTGCGCGGCATTGGCGGTCACCTGGACACTCTCGGTCATGGACCCGACCTGAAGCGTAACGGGTTGCGTGCGGTTATTGCCCGCATCCAGCCGGATCCCCCTCTGCACGTAGGTCTTGAAACCTTGAAAAGAGACTTCGAGCTGGTAATTGCCGGCGGGCAGGTCGGGGAACTGATAGCGTCCGGTGACATCCGTTTCGGCTGAGTGAACCTGGTTGCGATCGACTTCCGTCACTTTGACCTGAGCGTTGACGACGGCTTGGCCGGACGGGTCGGTGACGTACCCATCGAGCTGGGCCACGGCAACTTGTTGGGCCCGGGCGGCGGGCGCTATGAAAAACACCGCCAAAAAGACGGCAAGGATCGAACCTAGCAGGGAACGTACCTGCACAATCCCCAAAGACCGCATAATCTTTCTCCCCTTCCAGGCTGCGTGGCCCGGATAACCGGACGTTGCCGGTCGCTGCAGTCCCAACTTTCCCAGGTGGGCAGGCCCGCCTCGCCGAAGGAGGCCCCGGCCGGTTTTGTACAAACCTCTAACAAATCAAAATATAATAAGACCTTATTTGCGAAAATAGTAAGTTCGATCGTACGGGAAGTCAACCGAGAAGGTTTGAACGGTACGTTTAGAAAAACTGAACGATCAATCGCCCAGGAATTTGCCGATCGGCCGCAATTCCTTGACGTTGTCGCAGACGGCTTTCAATCCAGCGGTCAAAGGGATGGCGAGCAGCAGGCCCGGGGCATCCCAGAGGAAACCCCACAGCATCAGCGAGAAGGTGACGACGAGGGGATTCAGGTGCACGCGCGAACCCACGATCTTGGGATAGAGCAGGTTCATGGCGATGAGATGCAGCAGGGAGACGGACACGACGACCAGGACGTAAGTGGGCACGAGATTCGGGCCGAGAGCGGCGAAGAGCGGGGGCATCATGGCCAGTGGGAGGCCGATGTAGGGCACCAGGCTCAACAACCCGCTGAGGGGACCAACCAGAAACGGATAGGGGACCTGGATGAAATAGAACATCGACGAACTAACGATGGCCATCAGAAATCCCAGCAGGAAGTTGCCCACGACAAATCCCCGCACCATTTCGGCGATGCCTTCCAGGCTGCGCGCCGCCACTCCGCGGGCCTCGCCCTGAAAGAGTTGGAGGAAGCTGCGGTTGATGTGGTCGCGCCAACTCAGCATGAAGTACACCAGAAAGGGGATGAAGGAAATCATCAAGAGGATGTGATAGAAGGAATTCAAGTGGGCGGAAATGTAGTCCGAAATTGCCGAGGCCGGCACGGCAGGGTTTTGCGGGGGCGGCACGACGGGCGCCGGCGGCGGCGTCCGCGAAACTCTGGTTTTCCTGGCGGCCTGCCGCAGCCGTTCCTCTTCTTCCAGGCGCTGCCGTGTGGGAACCAGCATACGGACCGTGTCCGACTCGAGTCCCTGAATTTTCTGCTGGACGCCGTCGACAATATCGGCGATTCGCTGGCCGTACTTCGGCAGGTCGCCGTAAAGACCGGTGAGCTGTGTGTAGGCGCCCAGACCGATCACGTAAAGGAACAGCAGTGCGAGGCTGCACACTACGAAACTGGCGACACTGCGCGGCAGACGCAGGCGCATCAGGACCGCCACGAATGGCTCCAAAATGAACGCAATCGTGACCGCGGTCATGGCGGTCACGAGAAACAGTCTGCCGAAGTACAGAATGGCGATAATTACGCCCAGCGCGACGATCGGCAAAGAGGCGTGGCGGACTTCAGCCACCGCGGTTTTGGCGATGCTGGGAGGCTTGATGAGTGACGCCACGGTGCGATTTTCACCCTTGCCTCGACTGTAGCATGGCAGAGTCTATAATGAAATTGAGTTGACGCCCGCCAAGTCCCGCATCCTCGCTCTCGACCTGGGAAAAAAGCGGATTGGCCTCGCGATCTCGGATCCGTTAGGAATTACCGCACAGGGCCTCCCCAATCTGGTGCGCACGAACAAGCGCGCGGATCTGGCCGCACTTCAACAACTGATCGCCGAGCGGGAAGTGGACGCCATCCTGCTGGGGAATCCCATCAATATGCGCGGCACGGAAGGGCGGCAGTCCGGCTGGGTGCAGGACTTCGCGGCGGCCCTCGAAAAACAGACCGGACTTTCTGTCACGCTCTGGGACGAGCGTCTCACCAGCGTGCAGGCCGGGCGCGTCCTTCGCGAGAGCGGCATCAGCATCGCCAAGCGGGCCGCGGCGGTGGACCGTCTTTCCGCGGTAATCCTGCTGCAGAGCTATCTGGACTCGTTATGAGGTTCGTTCGTGTGGCAGGAGTACTCGTGGCGGTGGCGGTTCTGGGAGCTGGATTCGGGTATTACCGGGCCGCACGGGCTTACCGGGGATTTACCGGCACCATCTACGTCGACCTGCCGCGGGGAACTTCCACAAACGGCATTGCGGTGGAACTAGCCAAGGCGGGAGTGGTCGGCAGCCGGTGGGACTTCTGGCTGGCCCATTTCATGAATCAGGGGCGCTCGCTGAAGGCCGGCGAGTATGCTTTCAGCAGTCCGGCGTCCGCCCGCGAAGTAGAGAGGCGGATCGCGCGCGGCGACGTTTTCTATCTCGAACTGCTGGTACCGGAAGGCAAGAACATGTTCGATATCGGAGCGGCCGTGGAGCAACTCGGGGTATTCAAGTCCGCCGATTTCGTGAAGGCCGCGCAGGATCCAACGTACATCCACGATCTGGACCCGAAAGCGCCCACTCTCGAAGGCTACCTGTTCCCCAGCACGTACCGGCTGAACCATCGAACCACACCGGCGATGTTGTGCCGCATGATGACGGACCGCTTCCGCGCCGCATGGCGGAGCCTGAACACCAATGCCAACGTACACGACACCGTCACGCTGGCATCGCTCGTGGAGAAAGAGGGAAAGCTCGAGGAGGAAAGGCCGCTCATCGCCGCGGTGTTCACTAATCGATTACGGATCGGCATGAAGCTCGAGTGCGACCCGACGACGATTTACGCGGCGCAGCTTTTGGGCCTGTATCGCGGCACGATCTACCGGTCCGATTTGGATCGCGATCATCCGTACAACACTTATAGCCACGTGGGGCTGCCTCCGGGGCCGATCGCCAACCCCGGCATCCCCTCGCTGACGGCGGCGCTCCATCCGGCGGAGTCCGCGGACCTCTATTTTGTTCGCAAGCCGGACGATTCGGGAGCGCATCAGTTTTCGAGCACCCTGGCGGCGCACAGCAACGCCGTGGAGAAGTACCGCCGTGCCCGGCAACTCCATTAAACAGCGATTGCACGAGTACCTGGACAGAGTTCGCCCCGAGGCGGTTACGGAATCGGTCTGGCTGGATCTGGTGGCGCAACTGGCGCCGGCATCGGAAAGTTACCTGCGTGATCTGGTACGCCAGACAGGCCTGCCGTTCGAGCAGCCTTTTGCTGGAGTCCGCCAGCACACTTTGGAAGAACTGGAGGAATCGCTGCGCGGGATGCAGAAAGCATATTCGGAAGCTATGGCTGCGGGCGATCGGGACAAGGCGCGCTATTGCCGGCGGCAGGTAATCGCAGCGAAGGATCGGGCGCGGTTTCTTTCCCTTTCGAGCCGGATGCCCGCGGAGAAGCAGGCTCTGAAGGAGGAAATGCTGGACTGGATGCTGGTGTGGCTGGAGAATCCGGAGGTGTTTCCATCGTGGGTGGAGGCACGGAAACGGGTGTTAAACTAAACATATGACAATCGATGAGCGCATCGAAGCCCTCACGATGAACCTGGAATTGGCCAGCCGCGATATCCAGGATCTGAGGAGCTCCATACAGCAACTCAGCGCTCTTGCCCAACACGATGGCGAGAACATCCGCGCGCTTGCCCGAATTGCCGAGATCCATCAACGCCGCCTCACCGACCTGGAAGGCGGGGAATAGCTAACCTTTACATTTCATTGGGTTTGTAGTACCCTGTGTGCAGCGAGAGGGTGCAACTATGGCATCGAGCGTCTGGAAAGGCCACCTGACATTCGGGTTGGTCTCCTTCCCCGTGCGGCTTTTCAGCGCCGCGCGCAGTGAAACCATCAGCTTCAATCTGCTCCACAAAGACGATCATTCCCGCATCCGGCAGGTGATTTATTGCCAGACGGAAGATAAGCCGGTGCCGCGTAGCGAGCTGGTGAAAGGATACGAGTTCGAGAAGGACCGGTATGTGGAGATCGACGACGAAGATATCAAGAAAGTCGCGCCTAAGACAGCCAAGGTGATGGAAATCCTGGAGTTCGTAAAGGCGGATGACGTCGATCCCATATATTTAGAAAGCTCCTATTACGTTGCGCCGGACGAAGGCGGCGAAAAACCTTACGCTCTGCTGTTCCAGGCGCTTCGCGAGTCTAAGTACTACGCCTTGGCGAAGGTCGCGATGCACAACCGCGAGCACATCATTATCCTGCGGCCCGGGGCCAAGGGAATTCTCTCACACACGATGTTTTACCAGGACGAAATCCGCCAGGTGGACGAATTCCGGACCGACACCAGCCTGGTGAAAGACAAAGAACTCGCCATGGCGAAGATGCTCATTTCATCGCTGGAATCGGAGTTCGAACCGCAAAAATATCAGGACACTTACCGCGCCAACCTGCAACAGATGATCGAGGCGAAAGTGGCGGGCGAGAAAGTGGTGGCGACGCCGGAAGCGCACGTAGCGCCAGTGATCGACATCATGGAAGCTCTCAAGAAGAGCCTGGCGGAGAAGCGCAAGCCTGCCAGTGTGGCAACGGCGGTGGCGGGCGCGGCGCCGGAAGAGACCGTGGAAGAAGCAACACCGAAAAAGCGGGCCCGGAAAACGAGTTAGCGAGCGCTCACATGCGGGCGGTTTCCATCTTTAAATAGTGAAGCGCGATCTCGGTAAGTTTGCGGTCGGTAGCGCGCTCTTCCTGCAAGGTGGCCTGTAACAATCTGGCGTCTTCGTTGTAATCCAGGTGAGTCGCGTAGGCATGAACTGTCCCGTAAGCGGCTATCTCAAAGTGTTTGATTTGCTGGACGGCAGCCACAATCACGGTATCCCGGATATGTGGATTGCCGGCATCGGCGATATCTTCGTCCGCTTCGCGAAGGATGCCTTCGAGGGCCTTGCCTTCCCTGACAGCAGGCTTTTCACAGCGTAGCTGGAAGGCCTTTTCGAGGCGGGTCAGCTGCCCGCGAACTTCGTTCAAATGATTCGATAGCGCCTGTCTGAGATCGATCAGGTCCGCCTTTTCCATGATTTTCGGCAACCAATTAGCGAGTTGCTTTTCCGAAGCGTAAAGATCCCGCAACTCCCTCAAGTAAAGTTCTTCCAATTTATTGGTTTTCATGGTTGGTTCTCCTGCTTTCAGTCTGGCAAAAAAGGGTCCGATCACTCAGTGCTGCGGGGCACCGTCGCGATGGTGTATGTGAGGTTAATCCCGGGATAGGCTACGCGAGCGGAAAATCCAGGCAGCCAGCAGGAAGCACACCAATGCGTAATCCAAACCGTAAATCAGCGCGGTCGCATGGTCGGTCCACAGCGCCGCCCGCAAGGTGGCGCGGGTGATGGTGAGAAATCGCGTTTCCGAGAGGAGATTGCTGGAAGGAAGAACGTAGAACAATCCGGTGCGGAGCCAGCCGGGCATGAAGGTCTCGGGGTTGGCGGGGGCGGCTAGCCCGGCCGCGATCATCATCACGAGGACGATACAAAAGGCCAGGATGGGATGCATCACGGTGACCAGTAGGATGCCCAGCGCGCTGTAGATCATGTAGCGGACCATGGGGTAGACGATGAGGACCCAAGGGCTCGTGGAGATGGTGGCGCCGCCGATCCAGGCCAGCAGATAATTAAGCCCCAACATCAGGATGACGAACACCAGCATCATCAACTGCACGCCGAGGAACTTACCCAGGAGAAACTGCCAGCGGCGGACGGGCCGCGCCAGCACGGCCAGAATCGTGCCCGAGCGCATCTCGCCGGCGACGGCATCGGCCGCCGACCAGGCTGCCAGTAAACTGCCGAAGCCGCTGACGAATTGCATCATGGTGGCGATGACCGGGAGCACGGCCATCTGCATCAGTTCGGGGTTTTGCGCGCTGCGTCCATTGCGCAGCACGAGCAGGGGAGTCAGCAGGAGCAGGAGGACGCAGATACAACCGGCGCAGAACAGGATGACGATCTTATTGCGCAGCAAGCTGGAGAAAGTATTCCAGGCAATGGCGCGGACCTTGGTCATCGCGCGCCTCCCGGCTGGTCGACTTCCTTCAGGAACAGCTCTTCGAGCGTGCTCCGCTGCGGGTTCATGGCGATGACGTCGCAGCCCGCGGCCCAAAGCGCTTCCACGGCTTCCCGTTTGCGCGAACCATCGATGAGGACGCGGAGGCCGTTCTGCGCGGGCTCGATGCTGGCGCCGCGGAGCGCGCTTTGACGCAACTCGTCGGGCACGCGATCGGCCAGGATTTCCACTTGCCCGCCGGATGCCAAAAGATCGCGCAAGTTTCCGGCGCGCACCATCTTGCCGCGATTGATGATGACGACGTGGTCGGCAATCTGTTCCACTTCGGGCAGGATGTGCGAGCTGAGGAAGATGGTCTTGCCTTCGGCTTTGAGCTCCGCGAGCAGATGCAGAACCTCGCGCCGGCCGGCGGGATCGAGGCCGGAAGTAGGCTCATCGAGCACGAGGAGTTGGGGATCGCAAAGCAGCGCCTGGGCGATCCCGATTCGCTGGACCATTCCCCGCGAGTACCTGCCGATTTTGAGGTTCTCGTAGCCATTCAGCTTCACTTTGGCGAGTAAGCCGGCGATCAGGGTGTCCGCGCCACCGGGATTGCGGCCGGCTAACTGGAGATGGAAGCGCAGCAACTTGGGCGCGGTAAGAAACTTATGAAAGGCGAAATTCTCGGGTAGAAAGCCGATTTGTTCCTTGGCGGCGAGATCCCCCGGCGGCCGGCCGAAGACGCGGATCTGGCCCGACGTCGGAAAGAAAAAGCCCATCAGCATGCTGATGGAGGTAGTCTTTCCGGCGCCATTCGGTCCCAGGAAAGCGCACACGTGGCCGGACTCCATTTCGAAAGAAACGTCCGAAAGGGCCGCGAGTTGCTCCTCGCTGAAGAGGCGTCTATAGATCTTGGTGACGCGCTGGAACTCAATTACCGCGGCCACGCGGCGCCCCCAATTCCATGCGGAAATCGCGCGGACTGATGCCCAATTGCCGCGCGAATTCGCCTTGGTTCCTCTGAGCTCCGACGACTCCGTAGACGATTTTGCCGTCGCCATCGATGATCAGGGCGGTGGGAATGCTGCGAATCCGGTACGCATTGGCCAGGTCGCGGTTATGGTCGAGGACAAGAGGAAATGGGATCCGGCTGTCGGCAGCGAATTTCCTAACTGCGGTCTGATCGTCGTCCACGGCGACGGCGACGACGTTGAAATCGGACTCGGTTGTGCGGGCGCGGTCATACGTCATGCTCAACATGAGCATTTCGGGATGGCTGGTGTTATTCCACGTGGCCCAGAACATGAGGACCAGTTTCTTACCGCGAAGACCGGCGAGAGATACCGGGCGCCCATCGAATGACGTCAAGTGGAAATCGGGGGCTGGTTTGTCGAGCAATGCAATCTTAAGAGAGTTGGCGTCCAGGTCACGCTCCAGTGCTTTGGCTTGATGCGTGATCCAAATGGTAAATCCAGCCAGGATCACGCCAGCTACGATCGCGACCGGAGAGGGACGCATGGCGTGGGAAGGCGCGCGGCACGGGTAGCCCGGAAGTCACCCGTGCCGCCGAGAAATTAGGCGAAGCTGCGAACCGCGCTGGCTTCGTCTTCGTGGACGTCGAAGACGGTGTACAGCTTCGTGATTTGGAGCAGATCCTTGACCCGCTTGTTGAGGCCGAGCAGCTTCAATTGACCGCCGCCGTTCGTTACTGTAGTGAAGCCCGACACCAGCTCGCCAATCCCGGAGCTGTCGATGTAGGAGACTTCTCCCAAATTGAGCAGGATTTTCTTGCTGCCCTTGCTCGTCATATCGCGCAACATGTCGCGCAGCGCGCTGGAGCCCTCACCCAGAGTGATCCGGCCCGCCACATCCACCACGCTGACATCGCCCACCTGCCGAGTATTCAACTTTACGCTCACTGAATATGCCTCCTGGCTGAAAACTGCACTTTACTTAGACACCACGTATTTGACCAAAGTTACTTCGGTACCCCGGGGTTCCCTGTGGCGCATCTCGAACTCATCCATAAAGGACCGGATGAGGAAAATACCCCTTCCGGAGGTGCGCATGAGGTTCTCCGGCGCCAACGGGTCGGGTATGTTGGCCGCGTCGAACCCGTCGCCTTCGTCGGCGATCCTGATCGTGAACCGTTCGGAACTGTGCGTCACGAGCAGCCGCACTTTCTTGTTGGCGCTGTAACGATTGCCGTGCACCACGGCGTTCACCATGGACTCCCGCACGGCCATGCCGATCTTCATCAAATCGTCCTCGTCAAAACCGGCGCGCTGGGCCACGCTGAGCGCCAACTCTTCGGCGCTATCGACGCTTTCGAGCGTCGAATCCAGAGACCTTTCTAAGGTTTCCGGGGCGTGATTCTTATTTTCCCGCATACGTAGAACGGCCTTTGAGCACCGTCAAAGCGAATCGTCAGAATAATGTACGGGCGTTCCGAAAGTCAAGAAGCGGCGCCGGGCCGCGCGGAGCAGACCAGCCCTCCTGCCGCTATTCTACTCCCCCGTGACTTCAGTCACTGCCCGCAATTCTGATGGCGGTTAGCGTTTGAACAGGAGATCATCCCGTGGCTGTGATGGCGTCTGCTACCCCAACGGTTCCGCGCAAGAAGGCCGGCAAGCGAGCCGGGCGGGACCGCTCGCAGCCCCTGCGGCGCGCTTTTCAGCTGGGATTCCTGGCGCTCAACCTCTGGATCGGCGTGCAGTTTTATGTCTTTGTTCGTTATTACGAAAATGGCGGACAGGGCACCTGGACCTCGCGGCCGGCCGGAGTGGAGGGCTGGCTTCCGATTGCGGCGCTCATGAACCTGAAGGTCCTGCTGGCCACGGGCGAGATGCCGCGGCTGCATCCTGCCGGAATGTTCCTGCTGATAGCCTTCCTGGCGATTTCGTGGGTGGCGCGCAAAAGCTTCTGTGGGTGGCTTTGTCCGGTCGGGACGGTGTCGGAGCACCTGTGGCGTTTGGGACGGCGGACGTTCGGACGGAGCGTGCGCCTGCCGCGATGGCTGGATGTGACTCTGCGCGGAACCAAGTACCTTTTACTGGGGCTGTTCGCTTATGCCGTGGCGTCCATGTCCGTGCCGGCCATCCAGGCATTCCTGGAGGGTCCGTATGGCGCGCTGGACGATGTGAAAATGCTCAATTTCTTCCGCTTTTTGGGCATCGCGGGCGGATTGGTGATGGCCGTGCTCGTGGTGGCATCGGTTTTCATCGAGAATTTCTGGTGCCGCTACTTTTGTCCTTATGGGGCGCTGATGGGTCTCGCCGCGCTGGCGAGCCCGCTGCGAATTCGCCGCGACACCTCCCTGTGCATCGACTGCGATCAGTGCACGAAAGTGTGCCCTTCGCAGTTGCCGGTGGCGAAACTGATCGCCATTCAATCGGCTGAATGCACCGGCTGCCTCGCGTGCGTGGCGGCCTGTCCCGCCTCCGGAGCGCTTGCCATGTCGGCGCCTGGACGCCGGCGCGTTCCCGCGTGGGCCGTTGCGGCGCTAATCGCCATGTTGTTCCTCGGTATCTGCGGGTACGCCCGCTGGAGCGGCCATTGGCGCACCGATTTGCCGGCGCGAGTGTACTTCGAGCTGATTCCGCAAGCCAGCCAATTCGAGCACCCTTAACCCCCCTGCTATTCTGAAAAAACGTGGAAGAAGAGGTACTCGGCAAAGCATATGATGGCCGCCTGATGCGCCGTCTGCTGGGCTACATGCGGCCCTACGGGGTGCTGGTCTGCTTTTCCCTGATTTTCCTGCTGGCGCAATCCATTTTGCAGGTGATGAACCCGCTGCTCACGCGGCTGGCGGTGGACAAGTACATCCGCCCCGAAGCGCGCCCCCTGCACACGCCCATCGACGCCTGGCTTCCCGCCGACCCGTGGGCGGGACTGACGCGAATCGCCCTCCTCTACGTGGCGGTGCTGATCGGCGCCTTCCTCACGGAGTTTGCCCAAACCTACCTGATGCAGTGGACCGGCCAACTGGCGATGTTCGATCTGCGCAAAGAGCTGATGGAGCACCTCCAGGGCTTGGATTTGGCCTTCTATGACCGCAATCCCGTGGGCCGCCTGGTAACCCGCGTCACCACCGACGTCGACGTACTCAACGACCTCTTTGCCTCAGGCCTGGTCACGATTTTGGGCGATCTGATGGTGCTCGGATTCATCATCGCCATCATGTACCGCATGAGCCCGCTGCTCACCGGCATCCTGATGGCCGCCATGCCGCTGGTCATCGGCGCGACCCTGATCTTCCGGCGCAGCGTGCAGCAGAGCTACCGGCGGATTCGCGTGGCGATCGCCAAGATCAATGCGTATTTGCAGGAGCACATCACTGGAATCGCGGTGCTTCAGCTCTTTAACCGCGAGCACCGCAGCCACCGCGAATTCGACCGCATCAATCGCGACCACATGGATGCGTACAAGGACGCGATTACGGCTTACGGCTGGTTCTATCCCACGGTGGAGTTCATCTCCATGCTGTCGCTGGCGGCGATTCTGACGTACGGTGGTTTGCGCATCGAAAGCGGACGGATCTCGCTGGGCGTGGTGGTGGCGTTTCTGCAATACGGCCTGCGCTTTTTCCGCCCGATTCAGGATCTCAGCGAGAAATACAACATTCTGCAAGGCGCCATGGCGTCTTCGGAGCGCATTTTCAAGCTCCTCGACACCCAGGCAACGATTCTGGCGCCGGTTGAGCCGCAGTCCGCGCCCGCGGCCATCGCCGCCATCGAATTCGACTGTGTCTGGTTCGCCTATCAAGGCGAAGAGTGGGTGCTGAGCGACGTGAGCTTTCGCATCGAGCCCGGAGAGACCATCGCG
>Ga0335072_10001740_pt1 | contig 34678 bp, 30 predicted proteins | sample Lox_Sample_21_FD_206725 | JGI IMG/M metagenome (GOLD analysis project Ga0335072, IMG submission 206725) | Soil microbial communities from Loxahatchee National Wildlife Refuge, Florida, United States - Lox_Sample_2.1 | ecosystem: Environmental > Terrestrial > Soil > Wetlands | place: USA... | reverse complement strand
AGGACGGAGATGCCGCCCCGGACCTGGATGACCTGGTGGAACTGGGGACGCTGCTGGCGGCGCTGTCGGAGAGCGTCATGGCGGTCAACGCCGAGATGATGGCCAAGGCGCGCCTGGCCCACGACGCGACCGCCTGAGGCCCCACCGCGGCGCCAAACGCGGCGCGGAGCACAGCGCGGCGCGGAGCACACCGCGGCGGTTCGGCTTCATATCTTGCCCACGCGGCCTTCACGGCGGCTTCACCAGACGGCGGTGTGCTGAACCGGAGAGGGCAGCCGCCCCTTCGCGCCGCTCGGGCCGGGCAGGCCGAAAGGAGATCAGAGCATGGCGTTCGTACAGATCATCGAGTTCCGCACCACTGACATCGACAGGGCCCGGCAGGTCAACGACGAGTGGTGGCGCGCCACCGAGGGCAAGCGTACGGTGCGCCGGGAACTGCTTGCCCATGACCGCTCGGACCCCAGCCGCTGGTTCGCCGTGGTGTTCTTCGACTCGTTTGAGTCGGCGATGGAGAACTCCGACCTGCCGGAAACCCAGGCCTCGGCACTGGAATACCGGAAGATGTCCGATGGGCCGCCAGTGTTCTATGACCTGGACATCGTTGAGGACCGAGCCTAGGACCAACCCTCCGCGGGTACGGGCGAGCCGTCCGGGGCAGAATGAGCCGTGACTCAGGAGGGAAGTGTCCGATGATCGGCACGTTGCGCACTGTGGTGCTTGACGCACCCGACCCCCGGCGGCTCGCGGCGTTCTACACCACCCTCGGCGGGTGGACCGAGCAGTACGCCGACGATGAATGGATCACGATCCAGACCGGGGACGGGTGGCGCATCGCCGCCCAAAGCAGCCCCGGCCACGTTCCGCCGCGGTGGCCGGACCCGGCGTACCCGCAGCAGGCGCACCTCGACCTGCGCGTGCCGGACCTCGACGCCGGCTCGGCGAAGGCGGTCGAGCTGGGCGCCGAGCTGCTGCGCAAGAACGAGAACTGGTACACGCTGGCCGACCCGGCCGGGCACCCGTTCGACCTGTGCCTGTTCCCGGCCAAGCAGGAGATCACGCTCATGGACGTGATGCTCGACTGCCCGGACGCCAAGGAGCTGAGCGCGTTCTATGCGGAACTCCTCGGCAAGCCCGTCACGTACGAGGGCGAGGGCATGGCGATGATCGGCAAGGACGGGGCGCAGCCGGTGATGTTCCAGCAGATCACCGAGTACCACGCGCCGCGGTGGCCCGACCCCGCGTATCCGCAGCAGTTCCACCTCGACGTCACGGTCGACGACGTCGACACGGCCGAGGCGGCGGCGCTGGCGCTCGGCGCCACCTCGCTGTCCTACGGCGGCGAAAACTGGCGGGTCTACGCCGACCCGGCCGGCAAGCCGTTCTGCCTCTGCTGGGACTAAACCCAACACCACTTACTTAAGGGTGAGGGTCCACCACGGCCGCGGACGGGCGGCAATAACAGCAGGCCAAGCCATGAACTTCCCGGAAGCCGGCTCTGAGCGGACTAACTAAACTTGGCGAATGAACGCTCCTGTGGCGAAGGTAGAGCTGACGGGCGTGCCGGAGACGGCGCTGTGGAACCTGTACCAGCGTGCGTCCGCGGCGCGCGCCGGGCGCCTGGACGACCCGCGCGCGGTCGAGGTGCTGGTGCGGCTGGACTACCCCTTTGAGCGGTTCGACGTGCCCTACCGTGGCCTGGCGGCGAGGTTGCACGCGCAGCGAGTGCGCACCGTAGATGCCGCCTTGCGCCAGGTGCTGCCGGGCGTCCCGGACGCCACCGTGGTCGCGCTCGGGGAGGGGTTCGAGACTCAGTTCTGGCGGGTGGATGACGGGCGGCTGCGCTGGCTCACCCTGGACCTGCCTGAGGTGATGGCGGTGCGGCGGGAGGTGCTCCCCGACGGCCCGCGCAACCGGACGCTGGCGGGTTCCGCGGCCGACGCGCAGTGGACTGCCCAGGTCGACCGGAGACGGCCGGTGATCATCACGGCCCAGGGCCTGCTGCCGTACTTCGAGCGGGACGAGGTGCACCGCATGCTCACCGCCTGGGCTCGGCTGCTGCCCGGCGCGTGGCTGCTGTTCGACGCGGTGACCGCGGACCTGCAGGCGGTCCGGCGGCGTAACCCGCTGCCGGACGGGTACCGGCCGCCGGACTGGACCTGGACCGTGGACACCGGTGAGTTGCGCCAGCTCCGCGAGCTGCCCGGCCTGACGGATCTGCACGAGGTCCCGCAGGCGGGCGGTGACTGGTTGCTCGGCGTGCTGAGGCGGGTGCCCGGCCTGAAGAGCCAGCTGCCGGCCTTCCCGGTGTTCCAGGCGAGGCTCGGCCTCGACGCCGCATAGCTTGCCACGTCGCTTTGATGAAGCTGTGACCTGGGGCTTTGAGGGCTTTTGGAGACGGAGGGGACTCTGGAACCTGAATCAGGCGCCGGAGTCGACCACAAGGTCGCGGATCGCGTCCTGGATCAGGGAGCCCAGTTCGGCGCTGGAAACGTTGTCGAAGGCGTCCCCGGCCATGAGCAGCCCGCCGAACACCGCGCCCAGTGAGCACGCCATCCGGACGCGGTCGCGCAGTGATAGCGACGGGTCGCTGAGCGCCTGCTGGAACCGCTGCTGGATGTCGTCGTGCTCGTCGTCGTGGTCCTTGCGGTGCAGTTTCTCCAGGGCCGCCTGGTTGCGTTCGTGCATCAGGAAGATCTTGCGCTGGGCCACCACCTGGTCCAGCAGTTCGTTGAGCAGCGAACCCCAGGTCTGCAGCGTCACGCCCTGACTGGCCAAGCGTGCGAGCCCCGCCTTGCCGAACTCGTGCAGGCGCATGTGCAGCGCCATCAGGATTTCTTCCTTGGACGCGAAGTGGTAGTAGATGGCCGGCTTGCTGATGCCGAGCCGTTCCGCGATCTCGCGCATGGACGTGCCGTCGAAACCCTGGTCGGTGAACAGATCCAGGGCGACGTCGAGGATCCTTTCGCGCGTGGATGCCCCGGCCGGGCCGCCGCCGGCCTGGTCCCCGCCGGCCTGGTCCCCGCCGGCCTGGCCGGCCGCGGCCGCGAGCGCTGCGTCCGCCGCGTCTACCCCTGTCATCGGCCCAGTTTAGCGCCGAAAAGAGCGCTTACCTAACGGTCGGTAAAGAGAAGGCGCTATGCTAAGGTCTTACTTACCGACCGTTAGGTCAGGACGTTCGCTGCGCTGCCGAGGGCCAAGGGGATGACCGGAGATGGCGGACACGATGATCGAGGCCGATGGCCTGTACAAGAGCTACGGCGAAACGCGCGCGCTGGCCGGGGTCAGTTTCTCCGTGGCCGCCGGGAGCGTGCTGGGGCTGCTCGGCCCGAACGGAGCCGGGAAGACCACCGCCGTGCGGATCTTGACCACGCTGGCGCTGCCGGACGCGGGCCAGGCCCGGGTGGCCGGCCTTGACGTCCTGGCCCACCCGGCCGCCGTGCGCAGGCAGATCGGCGTGGCTGCCCAGGACGCTACCCTGGACGGGCTGCTGACCGGCAGGCAGAACCTGGTCCTGGTCGGCGAGCTGAGCGGCATGCGAACGGGCCAGGCCCGGACCAGGGCCACCGAGCTGCTCGAGCTCTTCGACCTGGCCGGTGCCGCCGACCGGGTGGTCAAGGGTTACTCCGGCGGCATGCGGCGCCGGCTGGACCTGGCGGCCAGCCTGCTGACGCGGCCGCCCGTGCTGTTCCTGGATGAGCCGACCACGGGCCTGGATCCGGTGAGCAGGCAGGGCGTCTGGGAGGTGATCAGGGAACTGATCGGCTCCGGTGTCACAGTGCTGCTGACCACCCAGTACCTGGACGAGGCGGACACCCTGGCCGACCGCATCGTGGTGGTCAACCACGGCCGGGTGATCGCCGACGGGACGCCGCTCGAGCTGAAGGAGCGCAGCCGCAGCGCGCACGTCGAGGTGACGCTGGCCGGACCCGGGCCGGAGGCCGCCGAGGTGATCGCGCCCCTGGTGGGCGGCCGGGTAACCGTCAGCGCCGACGGTCTGCGCCTCGCCGCCGCCGTGGACAGCGCACCCGGCCTGGCAACTGCCCTGGTCCGGGCGCTGGACCAGGCGGGGATTCTGGCCGACAACATCGAGGTCCGTCAGCCCTCGCTGGACGACGTCTTCTTCGCGCTCACCGGCGCGCATATCCCCGGCGACGACAACGGATCAGGCGCACCAGGAATGAACACGGGACAAACGGACCTGGCCGAGCGCGAGAGCGAAGGGGCGCAAGCATGACATCGGCTATCGCGCAGCGGCCGGGCGACCCGGCCGCGACCAGGGTGATCACCCGCAGCCTGGCCGAACAGGCCAGGAACGTGGCCTCGATGACGCGCCGGAACCTGGTGCACATCTCCCGGGAGCCGATGCAACTGTCCGACGTAACGATCCAGCCGGTGCTGTTCACGGTGCTGTTCATCTACATCTTCGGCGGCGCGATCCCGATCCCGGGGGGCGGCAGCTACAAGGACTTCATCCTGGCCGGGCTGCTCGCGCTGAACCTGACCACGTCCACCATGGGCACGGCGGTCGGCCTGGCCACCGACTTGCACGAGGGGATCATCGACCGGTTCCGGGTGCTGCCGATGTGGCGGCCCGCGGTGCTGGTCGGCCGGTCCCTGGCCGACTTGCTGACGGCCTGCCTGTGCGCTCTCGTCGTCGCCGTCACCGGGCTGGCGGTCGGCTGGAGAACCAGCGCGGACCCGCTGGCGATCATCGGCGGATTCGCCCTGGTGCTGTTCTTCGCCTACTCGCTGTCGTGGATTGCGGCGTGCGTCGGGATCAACAGCAAGAGCCCGGAGTCGGCCGCCTCGTTCGGATTCATCGTGCTGTTCCCGCTCGCGTTCGTGTCCAACGCGATGGTGCCGACCCAGCACATGCCGGGCTGGCTGCAGGCCATCGCGGACTGGAACCCGGTCAGCGCCGTGACCGCCGGAGCCCGCGAGCTCTGGGGCAACCCGAACCCGTCCGCGTCGATCAGCGCCTGGCCGATGCAGCACCCCATCGAGGCATCACTGGCCTGGTCAGTGCTGATCCTCGCCGTGGCGGCGCCCCTGGCATCCTGGTATTTCCGGCGCCGGACAACCGAATAGGTCGTCGGCTCGCCCGGCGCTCTCCCGGCGGTCTGGCTGCACGGCGGCCCGGGCGCCCCGACCTCGCCCGGCAGCCGGCGGAGCTTCAATCCCGCCCGCTGCCAGGCGGTCGTCTTCGATCAGCCGGGCGCCTCAGGTACCGTGCCGGCGGGCTGGCCACTCGTCGTGCAGCAGGGCGTAGAGCAGGTCATCGGTCCACTCGCCCTTGGCCCAGGTGCTCTGCCGCAGGTGGCCCTCGCGCCGCATGGCCAGCCGTTCCAGCACGGCCGCCGACGCCGTGTTCCGCGCGTCACAGCTGGCCGTGATCCGGTGCTTGCCCCGGGCGAACAGGTAGCCCACCAGCAGGCGTACCGCCTCGGTGGCGTAGCCGCGGCCCTGGTACTCCGGGGCGATCGTGAAGCCTATTTCACACTGGCTGGGGTCATCGGCGCGCGGCATGGCGGCGCAGTCGCCGATCAGCTGCCCGGTCGCGCGCAGCGCCACGGCGAACTGGAACCATTCCCCGGGCGTATCCGGGTGAGCCGTCATCATCTGCGCGACCAGCCGCTCGCCCTCTTCCAGCGGGTAGGGCGCGTCCCAGCTTTGGTAGCGGGCCACCTCCGCACGCGAACGGTAGGCCACGAACTCCGCGACGTCCCGCGGCCGGAACCGGCGCACGACCACGCGCGGCCCGGGCAACTCGGTGAAGCCCGCATCGGGCATCAGGCCCCCCTTTCCGCCGTCATCACCGTAACCTGGCAGCGGCCTTTCGCGCCCACCCCGGAGGACGGAGGATGCCGATGGAGCACGAAACGGTGGTGGCCTATCTGAACCGCGTCGGCGTCACCGCGCCAGCTGCCGCCGACGCGGCAGGCCTGCGCGCGCTGCACCGTGCGCACCAGTTGACCGTGCCGTTCGAGAACCTGAGCATTCACCTGGGCGAGCCGATCTCGCTCGACGAGCGCGACCTGATCGACAAGATCATGCGCCGTCGCCGCGGCGGCTTCTGCTATGAGCTCAACGGGGCCTTCGCGCTGCTGCTCGAGGCGCTGGGCGCGCAGGTGAGCCGGGTTGCCGCCCGGGTCTACGGGGAGGCTGGCCTCAGCCCGCCGTTCGATCACCTGGCGCTTGTCGTGCGCCCGGCCGACGGCAGCGGGCCATGGCTGGCCGACGTCGGCTTCGGCAGTCACAGCGACTATCCGCTGCTGCTCGACGCCCGGGGCGACCAGGAGGATCCAGCCGGCCGGTTCCGCCTCGTCGACGCCGATGCGGGAGACATCGACGTCCTGCGGGACGGCAAGCCGCAGTACCGGATCGAGACCCGCGAGCGGTCTCTCGCCGACTGCGTCCCGACGTGCTGGTGGCAGCAGACCTCGCCGCTGTCGCACTTCACCCGCAGCACGATCTGCTCCCGGCTGACTCCGGGCGGCCGGGTGTCCATCAGCGGCCGGCTGCTCATCCAGACCCAGGACGGGACCCGGACCGAGCAGCGGCTGGACACAGACGACATGCTGCTGGCCGCGTACCGGGACTACTTCGGCATCGTGCTGACCCGGGTGCCGGACGACCCGGCAGGCTGACCAGCACAAACGCGGATCCGCTCAGCTGAGCAGGTCGGCGACGGCGGCGACCGCGGGGTCGATGGCCCGCTCGCGGACGTTGCCGAACCCTATGACCAGCGCGGGCGGCGCCGCTGCGTCGGCCACGCCGCGGTAGGCGCCGATTCCGTACAGGCCGACCCGCCGTACTCGCGCCGCCGCGATCACGGCCGCCTCCTGCGCGCTGGCCGGCAGCGGCGCGACGGCGTGAAACCCGGCTGCGAGCCCGGTGAGCCTGACCCCGGGCGAGTGCCTGGCGAACGCCTTCACCAGCGCGGCCCGCCGGCCGGCGTAGACGGCCCGCATCCGGCGCAGGTGGCGGTCGTACCGGCCCGAGGTGAGCAGGGTGGCCAGGGCCAGCTGGTCCATCGTGCACGAGCCGCGATCGCTCATCTCCTTCTCCTCGGCGACCGCCCCGGCCAGCGGTGCAGGCGCGTGCACCCAGCCCAGGCGCACCGCGGGCGCCAGCGCCTTGCTGGCCGTGCCCACCAGGAAGACCTGGTCCGGCGCCAGTCCCTGCAGCGCGCCGACCGGTTCCTTGTCGTAGCGGAACTCCGAGTCGTAGTCGTCCTCGATCACGTACCCGCCCTCGCGCCGAGCCCAGCCCACCAGCGCGTGCCTGCGCGCCGCGGACAGGACCACCCCGGTGGGGGACTGGTGCGCCGGCGTGACCACCACGGCCTGAGCCCCGCTCGCCGCGAGCGCGCTGACCACCAGGCCCTCCTCATCAACCGGCACGTACGCGGCGCGCAGGCCCATCGCCACCGCCGCCCGCACCGTCTCGTCGGCCTGGGCGCTCCCGTAGCCGGGATCCTCGAAGGCCACGCAGGACACGCCGCGCTCCCGGCTCAGCGCGCGCAGCACCAGGTTGACGCCCTGCGCGCAGCCGGTACTGATGATCATCTGCCCGGGGTCGGCGTCGGCCGCTCGCACCCGCCGCACGTAGCCGGCCAGCACCTCGCGCAGTACCGCGCTGCCGCGCGGATCGCCGTAGCCCAGGTCCGCCGACGCGACCTCGCCGCACGCCTGCCGGACGGCCCAGACCCAGTCGGTACGCGGGAAGCTGGACAGATCCGGCACGCCGATGGCGAAGTCCGCGATCAGCGTACGATCCGGGGGCTGGCGAGCCGGCCAGGACGCCACGGGGGAGACCGGAGCCGGCCGCTCCTTGATGTCCGCTACCCGGGTCGCCGACCCGGTCCGGCTGGTCAGGTAGCCCTCGGCCAGCAGCTGGCCGTAGCACTCCTGCACCATGCCGCGAGATACGCCGAGCTCACGGGCCAGCTCGCGCGAGGACGGCAGCCGCTCCCCGCCGCGCAGCCGTCCGTCCCTGATCGCCTCGCGCAGCCCCGCCTCCAGCTGGGTGCGCAGCGGCTGGCCAGCCGAACGGTCGAGCCGCACGAGCAGCCCCGGACTCAAACCGGACCACTCAATCGCCATGAAATCGGACCTTACCAGTGAGCCGGCTCCGCCCTACTGTCCTGCCTATGAGCACCTTGACGCAGGCGCGGCCCGCCCCCGGCAACGACGCACCAAGCCGTCTCCTCAGCCTGCCGCTGGCGCTGACGTTCCTGGCCGAGTTCACGTCGCTCACCAGTTTCTTCCTGCTGCTGTCGGTCTTGCCGATGCTGGCCGCGGCGGCCGGCGCCAGCAGTTCTGGCGCCGGGCTGATCACCGGGTCCCTGCTGCTCGGCACGGTGATCGCGGAGGCGGCCGCGGCCACCGGGATCAGGCGGTTCGGCTACCGGACGACGCTCGCGGCCGGGGCGGTGCTGCTCGGAGCCCCGGCCCTGGCCCTGCTCCCGCGCGAGTCCCAGGCCGTCATGATGAGCGTGAGCTTCGTGCGCGGGCTCGGCTTCGGCCTGTGCGGCGTCACCACCGGCGCGCTCACCGCCACCCTGCTTCCTCCCGGACGGCGCGGCGAAGGGCTCGGCCTGCTCGGCATCGTCTCCGGCGTCCCGGCCGTGGTCGCGCTGCCGGCCGGGGTCTGGCTCGCCGGACACCACCTGGCCGCGGCGGTGGCGGCGATGGCGGCGGCCGCCGGCCTGCTGCCCCTGACCACGATCCGCTGGCTGCCCGGCCGCGGCAACGGACGCGGCGGGGCACACGGCATCCCCGCCGCGCGCACCCGCCGGGCGCCGGGCGCCGGGCTGCGGCTACCGCTGATCTTCGCGGCCTGCACCATCGCGGCCGGCGTGCTCGACTCGTTCCTCCCGATCGCGAAGGGGGTGCCCAGCAGCCTCTCCTCCGCCGCCCTGCTCGTGTCGGCGCTCACCGCGACGCTCAGCCGCTGGCAGGCCGGCCGGCACGGCGACAGGTACGGTCACGCCAGGCTGCTCATCCCGGCGCTGACCGTGGCGGCGCTCGGCATGACCGCGATGGTGTGGCTGGCGTCGCCGGTGCTGGTCTTCGCCAGCATGGTGCTGTTCGGCGCCGGGTTCGGGGTGATCGAGAACGCGACGTTCGCGCTGCTGATCGAGCAGCGGCCGGAGGCCAGCGCCAGCACGCTGTGGAACTTCGCCTACGACGCCGGATACGGCGGGGGACCGGCCGTCTTCGGCCTGTTCGCCGCCCGCACCGGCTACCCGGCGGCGTTCGCCCTGACCGGCATCTTGGTGCTGGCCGTCATCCCGGCCGCCCGGCGCGAACGCCGGGCCACGGCCAGCACGCTCAGGCGTCGCGGAAGCGCAAGACCAGGGCGCCGATGATGAGCGCTCCGGCGGCCCACAGGGCGAGCACGCCGAGCCCCTCCCAGGGGGTGAGCGGCAGGCTGCCCAGGTTGGTCGTGGCCTGGATGTCGAGCCCCGCGGTCATCGGGCCGATCTGCTCCAGGTGCCGCTGCCAGTGCTGGTTGCCCACCACGCTGGTCACGACCGGGAACACGTACAGCAGGCCGAGGACGAGCCCGATCGCCACCGCCGACTCCCGTACGGCGGTGGCGATGCCGAGGCTGAGCAGCGCGATCAGGGTGAGGTAAAGGACCGAACCGCAGGCCGCCCGCAGCACCGGCCCATGGCCCAGGGACAACGCCGGATAGCCGTTGGCCAGGGTAAAGCCGTGCCCGGGCAGGATGAGCCGTCCGATCAGCACGGACGCCAGCACGGCCACGGCACCCGCCGCGAGCACCAGGCCGGCGACGAGCGCGGCCTTGGCCGCCAGCACGGTCAGGCGGCGCGGCATCGCGGCCAGCGTGACCCGGATCATGCCGGTGCTGTACTCGCCGCTGATGGCCAGCACGGCGATGACCGCGACGATAGCCTGGCCGGCCTGGACCCCGGTCAGGCTGATCTTGGCCGGGTCCGCCTGGCAGCCGCCGGACGGGCAGGTCGCCGCGGCGTCCGTTGTCGCGCCCACCGCCACGGTGACCGCAACAACGGACAGCAGCAGCCAGCCGGTGCTGGCCAGGGTGCGGAGCTTGGTCCACTCCGCGTGCAGGGTTTCCCTGCCGTACCGGGCCCGGCTCAGTCCCGCGGCAGGCAGTCCCGCGGCAGGCAGGCTCACGCATCCCTCCGCCGCAGCAGGTAGGCCGCCAGGATCAGGGCCAGCGCCGTCCAGGCGCACAGCACCGCGAAGCCGGCCCACGGGGCCAGCGGGTAGAAACCGGACGAGGGGATGTAGTTGGCCTGGACCTGGTAGTACTGCGGCGAGGGCTGCTGGAGGGCGAAGGCGGCGGCGGGGGTGACCCGCAGCAGCCACTCAGTGAGGCCGGTCGGTATCCCCGGCGGGGCCGACAGCACGAACGGGATCACGATCGTCACGATCACGATGAGGATCGCGGTGGCGCTGCGGCGCACCATGGTCGCGACGGCGAGGGTGAAGATGGCGGCCACGGCGACCAGCGCCGCCGTGCCGGCGATGATGCGCAGTTCGGTCGGCCACGGCTCCGGGAACAGGGCGCTGCCGCTACTGTGCGCTATATCGGTACCGATGAGCACGGCGCCCGCGGCGGCAGCCAGGCCGGCCACGAAGGCGGCCGAGCCGATCACGATCGCCTTCGCCGCGAGCACCCGGACCCGGTCCGGGCTGGCGGCCAGCGTGATGCGGATCAGGCCCCGCCGGTATTCGGCGGTCATGAACAGCGCCGCCACCACGGCCACCGCGATCAGCCCGGCGAACGTGCCGAGCAGGTAGTCCCTGACGGTGATGTTGGGGCCGTCGTTCAGGGCGCCCGAGACGAGGGGCGCGATGTCACCGGACCCGGTCACGGTGAACCGGCCGCCGGCCTGGTGATATCCGTTCCCCTGGACCGCCATTTCACCGTCTTCGATGAAGTACTCGCCGGTCCACGCGCTGGCAGGCCACTCGCCTGTCCGGCTGACGTGATCGAAGACGGCGGTGGACTGGGTGGGGTTGCTGGATCCGGTCCCCACGCCGAGGCTCGAGGAGTACGTCGAGTGCGACGGTGAGGTGACGAAGAGCCCGGCTTGAACGGTGGACGGCAGGCCGGCCAGCGCGACGGTGCCGACCTGCGTCCAGTGCGTGCCGTCGGCCGAGTCGTAACCGGTGATCGTGTCGCCGGCCCGGGTGAGCCGCAGCCAGCGCGGGCTCGCCGCCGAGACGGTGCCGGGGGTGCCCGGCGTGTCCCCGGTGTAGTTCCACTGCATCCGCACCCCGTTGCCGCCGGTGACCATCATGGCGGCGTACGCGGAACCCCGGCTGGTGCCGTCCTTGATGATGATCCCGGCCTTGGACCACGGCACGGCAATGGCACCGAAGGGCACTCCGTTGTTCGTCCCCTGACCCAGCCCGGTCAGCGAGGTCACCCGGACCGTGATACTGCCGTCGCCGGCCAGCGGCTGGCGGACGAAGTAGAACTGGTCCTGCACCGGTTCGCCGCCCGGCCCCAGCGCGTAACCGGGCCCGCCGCAGGCCGCGCCGTGCTGGACCGGGCCTTGCTGGTCCGCGCTGGTCTGGCTGCTACATGAGGGGTTGGCGCTGGCCTTGGCGAGGAACACGCCCAGCCCGGCGGTTATCAGCGCGGCCAGGATCATGCCGGCCACCCAGCCGCGCACCGTGCGGAACTTGGTCCACTCCGCGTGCAGCAACTGGCCGAAACCGTCGCGCGCCTCCCGCTCGGTCGAGCGATAGGGACTGAGGGTCGTCATTGCGCCGCTCCCGGCGCAGCCGGGGCGGCGCGGAATTCCACCGCGTCGCGGGTGAGCTCCATGTAGGCCTCCTCCAAAGTCGCCCGGTGGGCGCTCACCTCGGCGAACGGGATACGGCTCTCGGTGAGAACCGCCACGACCCGTTCCGTAGAAAGACCTGAAATCGTGAGCAGGTCCGGGCCTGTCGCGGCCACCCTGGCCCCGGCCTGCGCCAGGACCGTCATGGCCTCGTCGCGTGCCGCGGTGCGCAACGCGACCTGGTCCCCGGAGGCCGCTGTGATCAGGTCCTTGACGCTGGTGTCGGCGATGACCTTGCCGCGGCCGACCACCACCAGGTGGTCGGCGGTGTCCTGCAGTTCGCTCATCAGGTGACTGGAGACCAGCACGGCGCGGCCTTCGGCGGCCAGCGCGCGCAGGAAGCCGCGCATCCACACGATGCCCTCGGGGTCCATGCCGTTGAACGGCTCGTCCATCATCAGCACCGGCGGGTCACCGAGCAGCGCGGCGGCGATGCCGAGACGCTGCCGCATGCCCAGGGAGTAACCGCCGGCCTTGCGGCGGATGACTTTTTGCAGCCCGGCCTGCTCGACCACCTCGTCGACCCGCCTGGCGCCCAGGCCCTGCGAGTGGGCCAGCCACAGCAGGTGGTTGCGGGCGCTGCGGCTGGGCTGCAGCGCGGCGGCGTCCAGCAGCGCGCCGACGTGGCTCAGCGGGTGCCGCAGGGTCCGGTACGGCTGCCCGTCGACCAGGGCGGCGCCGTCGTCAGCCGCATCCAGGCCGAGGATCACCCGCATCGTGGTGGATTTCCCGGCGCCGTTCGGGCCGACGAAACCGGTGACCTGGCCGGGCAGCACGCTGAACGTCATCCCGTCAAGGGCCAGCGTCGGCCCGAACCGCTTGCGCACGCCGGCCACTTCGATGGTTGCCTCCATGGTTTGCCAGGCTAGGCAACCCGTGTCTGAGTAGTCGTCACGCCCGGGAGCCGTTTCCTGCGCCCGCCGGTCCCTCGTGCGGGGGATGCCGGGATGCCTTTCCAGGGGGACGCGACTACCCTGGCCAGCGGCGACAATGGGAGGCATGAGCCTGGCAGCTGACTGGCGCACGGGATGGACGGGCCGGGTCGAGCGGATCGCCGCCGCCCGGCACGGGCTCGCCGTGACCGCGGGGCTGCTCGGGCTGGCCGCGGTCATCGAGGCGCTCGCCCGGGCCACGGTGGCCGCCCATGCCACCTCGCCCGCGCAGAACCAGGGTGCCCAGTTCTTCGGGTGGGGCTTGCTGTACTGCGTGCTCGGCCTGGCCACCACGCTGCCGCTGGCGTTCCTCCGCCCGGCCGTGGCGGGCATCGTCCTGTCGGCGGCCAGCCTGCTTTCGCTGGGCCTGTTCCACTTCCTCACCCTGGCCGGGGCGGCTGCCGTGCTGGTCGCGGTGTACCGGTCCACCGGCGGCGATACCGTCGGCGGCCTGCGCGGCGACGCCGCACGGTATGCCGCGCTGGGGCTGACCGTGCCGTTCCTGGTCCTGGCCCTCGCCACCGGCGCCGCGGCGGGGACGGAGACCCGGGTGCTCACGGTGGTGCTCGCGGCGCTGGTCCCGGCGACGGCCTGGGCCGGGGTCGCCCGGCGCTCGCGTGCCGAGGCCCGGCTGCACACGGCCGCGGCGCAGGCCATCGCGGGCACGCTGGCCGAGCACACGGCCCGCGGCGAGCGAGCCCGCATTGCCCGTGAACTGCACGACGTGGTCGCACACCACATCTCGATGATCGCCGTCCAGGCCGAGACCGCCCGCCTGACCACGCCCGGGATGCCGGCCGCCGGGGCGCAGCGGCTGTCCGAGATCGGGGATACGGCCCGGGCCGGGCTGACGGAGATGCGGCGGCTGCTCGGCGTGCTGCGCGAGGACGCGCAAGCCGAACTGCCGGACCGGCATCCCCAGCCCGGCCTGGCGCAGGTCCCCAGGCTGGTCGACGAGGCCAGGCAGTCCTCCGGCGCGGCGTACCGGCTCATCATGTCCGGATCGCCGGTCACGATCGACCCGGGCGTGGGGCTCGCCGCCTTCCGCATCGTCCAGGAGGCGCTCACCAACGCGCTGCGACACGCTCCGGGCGCGGCCGTCGACGTGGAACTGCATTACGGCGACGGCGAACTGCGGCTGGTCATCCGTGACAACGGGCCGGGACCGGAGCGGGCGAAGCCGGCCGGCGGCCACGGGCTGGCCGGCATCCGCGAACGCGCGGTGGCGGTCGGCGGCGATCTGCGCGCCGGGGCCACGACCGTCGGCGGCTTCCTCATCGAGGCCCGCCTGCCCGGCGAGTGCGAGCCGGGCCGATGACCGGGCCGATGACCGGGCCGATGGTGCGGGTGCATAACTTCTCGGTGTCGCTGGACGGGTTCGGTACCGGTGCGGGGCAGAGCCTGGATGCCCCGTTCGGGCATGCGGGGGTCCGGCTGCACGAGTGGTTCTTCGCGACCCGCACGTTCCACGCCATGCAGGGCCAGCCCGGCGGCAGCACCGGCATCGACGACGCGTTCGCCCGCGGCTGGGAACCGGGTATCGGTGCCGAGATCATGGGGCGGGGGAAGTTCGGTCCTCACCACGGCCCCTGGCCGGACCGGGCCTGGAACGGATGGTGGGGAGACAACCCGCCGTTCCACACGCCGGTCTTCGTCCTCACCCACCATCCCCGGCCCTCCGTCCAGATGAACGGCGGCACCACGTTCCACTTCCTGGACGCCAGCCCCGCCCAGGCCCTGGCGCAGGCGCGCCAGGCCGCCGCCGGCCGGGACATCCGCATCGGCGGCGGCCCGTCCACCATCCGCGCCTTCCTGGCCGCCGGCCTGATCGACTACCTGCACATCGTCGTGGTGCCCATCGTGCTGGGCCGCGGGGAACGGCTGTGGGACGGGCTGGAGGCGCTCGAAGACCGCTTCCGGATCGAGGCCGTGACCAGCCCCAGCGGCGTCACCCACCTGACCCTCAGCCGGCCCGCTGGCTGAGCGCCCCAGATCGCCTGCCCGGAGTCGGGGTCGGTGGTCATCTTGATCGAGGCGACCTGAGCCAGGCCCGCCTGGGCCGCGGGGCCATCATCACCTTCGGCGGGTGAGGCGGCCCCGGCGGCCGGCTGCGACGATGCGCACGTGCGCGCGATGACGGTGCTGCCCGGGCAGAAGGGGACCGCTGGCATCGAGCAGGTCCCGGACCCGGAACCAGATGATGGTGGCCTGCTGGTACGCGGGCTGGCGGTCGGTATCTGCGGGACCGACCGTGAGATCGCCGACGGCCTGTACGGCACGTCGCCGCCCGGCGGGGAACGGCTGGTCGTCGGCCACGAAGGACTCGGCGAGGTGCTCGAGGCGCCGGCCGGATCAGGCTTCGCGCCCGGCGACCTGGTCGTCGGGATCGTGCGCCGGCCCGATCCGGAGCCGTGTCCGGCGTGCGCCGCCGGAGAGTGGGACATGTGCCGCAGCGACGGCTTCGGCGAGCGCGGCATCGTCCGCCTGCACGGGTACGGAAGCGAGCGCTGGCGGGTCGAGCCGGACTTCGCCGTGCCCATCGCCGCCCGGCTGGGCGAGCTCGGCGTGCTGCTCGAGCCGGCCTCGGTGCTGGCCAAGGGCTGGGATCAGGTGGACCGGATCTCCCAGCGCGCGTTCTTCCTGGGCGGCCGGGCCCTGGTCACCGGCGCCGGGCCGATCGGGCTGATGGCCTGCCTGCTCGGCGCGCAGCGCGGGTATGAGATGCACGTCGTCGACCTCGCGGTGGGCGGCCCGAAACAAGATCTGGTCGAGGACCTCGGCGGCCACTACCACGCCGGCGACGCCAGCGACATCGACGTTGACGTCGATGTCGTCGTCGAGTGCACCGGGATCGGCTCGGTCGGCCGCTCCGCTGCCCTCCGGCTGGCCAGCGGCGGGATCATGTGCCTGACCGGGATCATGAACCTGGACCCGACCCTGGACACCGACGCGACCGCCATGAACCGTCACATGGTGCTCCGCAACCAGGTCCTGTTCGGCACCGTGAACGCCGGCCGGCGCCACTGGGAACAGGCGGCCACGGCGCTCGCGGCGGCCGATCCGGCCTGGCTGGCCAGGCTGATCACCCGCCGGGTGCCGCTGTCCTCCTGGACCGAGGCGCTCGACAAGCACCCGGACGACATCAAGGTCGCCGTGGACCTGACCGCATGACTGCCCACGAGGTCAAGGTGTGGTCGGCCACCCCCGGGCTGCTGAGCGAAGGCCCCCGCTGGCACGAGGAACGCCAGGAACTGCTGTGGGTCGACATCCTCGGGCGCCAGATGCACCGCGGCACGCTGAGCCCCGATGGGGCTCTGGAACGCGTCGAGACGATCTCGGTCGACCGGCACGTCGGCGCCGTCGCCCCGGCCGCCGGGGGCGGATACGTGCTCGCGGCCGGGCCGGGATTCTTGTTCATCGACGAGGTCGGCTCGGTCCACGAGCTGGCCCAGCCCGAGGCTGGCCGCACCGACGTGCGGATGAACGACGGAGCCTGCGACCCGCAGGGCCGCTTCTGGGCCGGGACCATGGCCTACGACGAGTCGCCGGGGGCCGGGGCGTTGTACCGGCTGGAACTCGACGGCCGCTGCACCACCGTGCTGACCGGCCTGACCATCTCCAACGGCATCGGGTGGAGCCCCGATGGCCGCACCATGTACCTCAACGACAGCGGCACCGGACGCGTCGAGGCGTTCGGGTTCGACGGTTCGGCCGGCGCGATCAGCGACCGCCGCACGCTCGTGCACGTCGACCAGCCGGGCGTGGCGCCGGACGGGCTGACCGTCGACGAGGAAGGCGGAATCTGGGTCGCACTGTGGAACGGCGGGGCGGTCCAGCGGTACGCACCGGACGGAACGCTGGTGGCCAGCGTGCCGCTCCCGGTCCAAAGACCCACCTCGTGCGCGTTCGGCGGGCCCGGCCGGGACACGCTGTTCGTCACCTCGGCCCGGACCGGTCTCGGCGACGATGACCTGGCCCGCCAGCCGCATGCGGGCCAGGTGTTCGCGATTGACGGGCTCGGCGTCCGCGGCCTGCCCTGCCTGCCCTACCGCGGCCGCCTCAGGCCGGGTGCGCTGGCATCGGCTTGAGCCGGCCCCGGGCGGCGGCCACGTCGGCGGCGGTGGGCGGGTCGTTGCCCCGCCGCTCGCAGTTGAGCGACGCGACCAGGATGGCGTCGTCCAGGGCCCCGGCCAGCTGATTCGCGGGGCACCGGGCCAGGTTCTCTGGTGTGTGCTGGCCTCGTCCGATGAGCGACCCGATCAGCCCGGCGGTGAACGAGTCGCCGGCCCCCACGGTGTCGACCACGGCGACGTCGAGGGCCGGCCGGCGGACCGACCCGCCGTCCGCGGTGTAGGCGTAGGCGCCGTCCGCCGAGCTGGTGATGACCACCACCGTCGCGCCCAGCCGGAGCCAGTGCCGCGCGACCTCCTCAGGGGCCAGGTCCGGATAGAGCCATGCGACGTCATCCGAGCTCGCCTTGGCCACATGAGCCAGCCCGATGGCCCGCTCGGCCACGCGCTGGCCGTGCCGGTGATCCAGCAGCAGCCCGGGCCGGACGTTCGGGTCGTAGGTGATGAGCACGTCGCCGCGGTCGCGCAGGCGATGCGCGAGCTCGAGGATCCGCGCGTCCCCGGGCGGCGTCCAGGACGCGATCGATCCGAAGTGGAGCACCGCGGTCGCGCCGGGCGCGCGGGCGGTCTCCTCGGCCGTCCACTGCCAGTCTGCCGTGCCCTCGAGGTAGAAGTCGTAGCTGGCCCGGGCCGAGGCGTCGAGGGAGACCACGGCCAGCGTCGACTGCTCCGCGGCACGCGGGGCGGCGTGCAGGTCGATGCCCTCGGCCTGGGCGTGGTCGCGCAGGATGCGGCCGAACGCGGTGTCGGCCAGCCGCGCCATCAGCGTCGTGTCGTGCCCGAGGCGAGCCAGGCCGACCGCGACGTTGTACGGGCTCCCGCCCGGGACGGCCTGGAACGTCCCCGGCGAGGCGACCGGGAGCAGGTCCACGATCGCCTCGCCGATGACGGTGACGCTGACGGTCACGGTGCCACCATCGTCGCTCCCGCCAGGGCCGCTACGCCGGGACCGTCACTTCCAGATGGCCTGTTCCGTCTCCGGGTCGAAGAACTGCATGCCCGGCATGTTGACGGCGAAGGTGATCTTGTCGCCGACCTTGACCTTGGTGGCCGGGTCGACGCGGGCCACGCCCTCACCGGACTTCGCCGTCGCGTCCTCGTCGTCGCTGGTCGCGCCCTCGGCCCGCACCCGGTGGGCGTCGATGGTGAAGTGCACCACGAGCTCGGAGCCGAGCGCCTCGACCAGGTCCACGTTACCGGTCAGCTTCGACCCGGTGCTGGCGTCGGTGGCCGCGGGCAGGTGCTCGGGCCGCAGTCCCACGATGATCTTCTTGCCCGCGAACCGGGCCAGTCCGGGGTGGGAGTCGCGGCAGACCACCGGCAGCTCCAGCTCCTGGGATCCGAGCCTGACCCCGCCCGCATCCTCGGTCATCGTCGCCTCGTACAGGTTCATCGCCGGCGAGCCGATGAACGCCGCCACGAACAGGTTGTCCGGGCGGTCATACAGGTGCTGCGGGTGGTCGACCTGCTGCAGCACCCCGGATCGCATCACCGCGACCCGGTCGCCCATCGTCATCGCCTCGACCTGGTCGTGGGTCACGTACAAGGTGGCCACGTTGATCCGCCGCTGGATCCGCTGCACCTCGGCCCGCATCTGCACCCGCAGCTTGGCGTCCAGGTTGGACAGCGGCTCGTCCATCAAGAACACCGAAGGTGAACGCACGATCGCCCGGCCCATCGCCACCCGCTGCCGCTGCCCGCCGGACAGCTGGCCGGGCTTGCGGTCCAGCCACTCGGTCAGGCCCAGGATCTCGGCGGTCTCCCTCACCTTCGCCGCGATCTCGGACTTGGGCATCTTGCGCAGCTTGAGCGCGAAGCCGATGTTCTCGGCCACGGTCATGTGCGGGTACAGCGCGTAGTTCTGGAACACCATCGCGATGTCGCGTTCCTTGGGCGTCTCGTCGTTGACGACCTTCCCCCCGATGCGCAGCAGGCCGCTGGTGATGTCCTCCAGCCCGGCCACCATCCGCAGGGCCGTCGTCTTCCCGCACCCCGACGGGCCCACCAGCACCATGAACTCACCCTCACCCACGTCCAGGCTCAGGTCCTTCACCGCGTGGAACCCGTTCTCGTACACCTTGTTCACTTTGTCCATGTCGACGGTGGCCATCATGCCTCCTTGCCGGGCGTGTCGTGCTTGCTGGGATGATAGTGGCCTGCCGGGCCGAGCCCCGGGAACCCGCCCGGATCCCGGGCGGTCCGCCTGGGTGCGCTCATCCCTTCACCGCCCCGGAAGTCAGGCCCGAGATCACGAACTTGCGGAAGATAAACACCAGGATGCCGATGGGCACCACCGCCACCACGCTGGCGGCGAAGATGGTCCCGTACGGGACCGTGTAGACCGTGCCGAACTCCGCGATGCCCACCGGGATGGTCCGGTAGTTGTTGGCGCTGTTGAAGGTGAGCGCAAACAGGAATTCGGTCCAGCAGGCGGTGAAGCAGAAGATGCCGGCCGTGAAGAGGCCCGGCAGGGCCATCGGCAGGATGATCGTCCAGAGCGTCCGTATCGGCCCGGCGCCGTCGATCCGGCCGGTTTCCTCCATCTCCTTGGGGATGCCGAGCATGTAGTTACGCAGGATCCAGACGGCGAACGGCAGGTTGAACGCCGTGTAGACCAGGATCAGGCCCTGATAGCTGTTCAGCCAGCCGAGATCGCGCAGCAGCAGGTACAGCGGCGCGACCACGGCGATCGCCGGAAAGACCGAGATGATCAGCAGCGTCACCATCAGGGTGAACTTCCCCCGCATCGGCAGCCGGCCCAGGGCGTAGCCGGCCATGGTTCCGACGATCAGCACCAGCGCCGTGGCGACCAGCGTGATGATGAGCGAGTTGCGGAAGTAGATGCCGAAGTCTTCCGGGCCGAAGGCATCACGGTAGTTCGTGAGAGTGACCGGGTTAGGGAAGTACTGCGGCGGGCTGTCTCCGAGGTTGTCCGGCGTCTTGAAGCTGGAGGCGATCAGCCAGTACAGCGGCAGCCCGACGAACAGGACGACGAAGAACGCCGAGATGTTGACGCCGTTGATGATCCGGTGCCAGCCGGTTCGCTTGCGATTGCGCATTAGTCTTCCTTCCCGACCTGGACCCGGAAGGCCCGCAGCGAAAGCAGGCAGCCGAGCAGCACCAGGAGCGCGGTGGTGGTGGCGACCGCCGCGCCTGGCCCGTACGAGAGGTTCTTGAAGATCGCGTCGTAGCCCAGGATGGCCAGCGAGGTGGTCGCCGTGCCCGGACCGCCGTTGGTCAGCACGTAGGGCAGGTCAAACAACCCGAACGCCTGCAGCACCCGGAAGATCAGGGCCAGCGCGAGGGTGGGCCGTAGCAGCGGGACCGTGATCCGCCAGAAGGTGGACCAGCCCGACGAGCCGTCCACCTCGGCCGCCTCGTAGACATCCCCGGGCAGCATCACCAGGCCGGCCAGCACGATGATGGCCACGAACGGGGTGGTTTTCCAGATGTCGGCGATCATCAAGCCGATGATGGCCGGGGTCGGCGTGCCGAGGACGTCCGGGTGGCCGAGGCCCACCGCGTTGAGGATGGCATCGGCCACGCCGTAGGTCCCCTGGTAGATGTAGCCCCACAGCTCGGCGTTGATGACGGTGATCATCGACCAGGGGATCAGCAGCAGCGCCATCATGAATCCGCGCCCGGCGGTCAACCGCTCGAGCACGAGCGCGATCATGGTGCCGATCACCAACTCCACGATGACCGTGATGGCCGTGTAGATGATCGTGAACCCGAGCGCGTAGTGCCAGGTCGAATTCTTCAGCACCAGCGAGTAGTTACTGGTCGTGAAGCCATTCAGGGCGACGCCGTTGCCCGACACGGTCGCGTTCGAGAAGCTAATCACCACCGAGTACACGATCGGGAAGATGGTGACGGCCCCGATGATGATCAGGGCGGGAGAGGTGAACGTCCACCCCAGCCTGGCCATTCTTTTGCGGTTGATGTCCGGGCGGCCGACCAGTGGCGCGGACACCGGAGCTTGTTCAGCGGCACTTGAGATGGTGGTCATAAGTCACACTCCTTGTCCGTGACCTCGGCCGGGCCGCAACGCCCCGTTGATCTGCTTCAACGATCCCGCAGAACGGGGCGATCGCATAGGGGCTGGGGCACGCGACTGTGCAGCCGCGCGCCCCAGCCCTAGGCGGTGGCGGTCTGGTTAGAGGCCGCCGCTCGTACTACTGAGGGCGGTGTTGGCCTGCGACTGGGCTGCGGACATCGCCGCCGAGGGGGAGGTCGAGCCGGCCAGCGCCGCGTTCACGTTGGTGTAGATCGCGGTGCTCAGCGCCGGGTAGTTGGGCGTGCCCGCGGGCCGCGGGACCAGCTTGGTCTTGCCGACGATGGCCAGCACCGGGTTCAGCGCGGCAGTCTTGGCGGAGTCCCGCACCGCGATGGTGGTGGGGATCTCGCCGTAGTCGGCCGCCAGGATGGTCTGCGCCGTGGGGCTGGCCAGGAACTTGATGAAGGTCAGGTCGGCGGCGATGTTCTTGCTGTGCGGGTTGATGTACATGTTCCAGCCGCCGATGTTGGAGTACCCGGGGGTGGGCTGGCCGGCGAACGTCGGCATCGGCTCCACGCCGACCTGGCTGGCCGTGAGCTTGCCGCCCGCGGCCGGGCTGATGGAGGCGTCGTAGGCGTAGTCCCAGTTCCGCAGGAACGCGGCGTCGCCGGTCTGGAAGATGGCCATCGCCTGCGGCTCCTGGAACGTGGTCACCGTCGCCGGGGTGACCCCGCTGGTGATCAGGCTGCGCATGAAGGTGGTCGCCTTGACCGCGGCGGCCGAGTCGAGGCTGGCCGTGGTGTAACTGCTGTTGGTCACCGAGCCGCCCGCGTCCGCCAGATATTCCATGTAGTCGCAGGTCAGTCCCTCATACGAGGCGCCTTCCCAGACGAAGCCGTACTTGACGAGCCCGGCCTTCTGCAGCGTGAGGGCCTCGCTTTCCAGCTGCTCCCAGGTGGTGGGCGGTGACAGGTGCTCCTTGGCCAGCAGGTCCTTGCGGTAGTACATGAAGCCCTGGTCCTCGAACAGCGGTGAGCCGTAGACCTGGCCCTTGTAGCTGGCGCCCGCGACCAGCCCGGGAGCGAACTGCGCCCAGTAGCTGGCCGGCAGGTACTGGGACAGCGGCACGGCGAGCTGGTGCGCGCCGAACTGGGCGGGCCAGATCACGTCGCCCATGAAGACGTCCGGGGTGGACGAGCCGCCCGAGATCTCCGTGGCTAGCGTGGCCCGGTTGGTGTCGGTGTTCGTCGGCGCCGACGTCAGCGTGACGTGGATGTTCGGATACACCTTGTTGAAGGCATTGATCAGCACGGTCCGGGTGTCGCCGTACGAGTTGGTCGAGATCGGGCTCGCCGACCATACGATCGAGCCCGACGTCGCGTTGCCCGGCGGCGTTGAGACGCTGCTGGACACCGCTGGGCTGCTGCTGGTGCTGGTGGTGGTGCTGCTGGAGCTGCTGCTGCAGCCGGCCGCCGCGAGCGCCCCGGCCGCGACCAGGCCGGCCACCTGCCAGATCCTGACGGAGCGCCTTCCTGCGTATCTGCGCGATCTTGCGCGTGCCATGTTTCCTCCCACACAGAGTAGTCGATCGATAACTCTACGTAATTATACTCACTGGCCGAACGGCCCGCGAGGTATCCGGTGCCGGGCTGGCCGGCCCTCGTGCGGTCAGCTCCGGCGGCAGCCAAGCACTCGTGGTGTCGGCCATGGCGGATTCAGCCGTCGTGGATGATCTGGGCAAGTTGCCCGGCCATTTCCGCTAGAGCCTGCTGTGGTTGCTTCTGGCGGGTCAGGGCCTGGTATACCGCGCTCGATATAGCCAGGCTGGCCTGGTCGTAGTTGGTGATCGCCGGACGCGGCTGGGCCGAGTTGATGGCCTGTTCCAGGACCGGCAGATAGGGATAGCTGTGCCACAGGCTCTTGTCGGTGTACAGGTCGGTCCAGACCGGCGGGAACGACCCCTGCTCGAGCATCCGCCTTTCGTTGGCCTCGTCGGTCATGTACTTGATGAAGTTCAGCGCGGTCTGCTGGTGCTGGGAGTATGCGCTGATCGCGAGATTGGCCCCGCCCAGCGAGCTGGAGCCCGGGCCGTCCGGGCCCGGTAGCGGCGCGATCCCGACCTTCCCGTACACCTTGTTCTGCGGGCCGGGCACGGACAGCGCCGCGTAGACGTCGGGCCAGTTGTCGAGGAACAAGAACTTGCCGGCCTCGAACGCGGCCTGCGAGGACTCTTCCTCGTACGTGAGCGAGACCTTGGGGATCCATCCCTGCTCGAACCCGCTGACCAGGAAGTCCAGCGCACGGAGCGCCTGGGGCGAATCGACCGTGACCTTAGTGCCTTCCGGGGAGAGGATCGACCCTCCGGCCGACTGAACGGCCCCGGCGAAGTTGACCGTGAGTCCCTCGTACGGGGCGAACGTGCCCGCGTATCCGTACAGCCCGTACTTCGGTGCCACGGTCTCGGCGAGCCGCTGCAGCTGACCCCAGGTCTTGGGGTGCTGCACGCCCGCCTTGGCGAGGATGTCCTTGCGGTAGTACAGGAGATCCGCGTTGCTGTAGTCGGGCACGGCGTACAGCCGGCCCTGGTACATGGCGGTGTCCACGGCGGGCTTGAGGAACTCGCCCAGCGGGAACTGGCTCTCCGGCAGCGGGATGATCCAGCCGTTCGAGGCGAACTCCGCGGTCCAGATGACGTCCATGTCGATGACGTCGTATTCGTCGCTCTTGGCCTGGAGGTTCGCGGTCAGCTGGGCCAGTTGGTCGTTGGATGCCTCAGGCAGCAGCAGCAGGGTGACCTTCTGGTCGGGATAGCGCTCGTTCCACCCGGTGATCACGCCCTGCAGCCAGCTGGAGTTGTCCTTGCCGATGGCGAAGGTGATCGGGCCGATCCCGTTCGTCGGCGGAGCGCCGCCCGACTCGCGACCCGACGAGCACCCCGCAGGGAGCAGGAGACCTGCAGCGACGACTGCGATCCCGCGCAGCGCACGCCTCATGCAGGCCTCCCAAAGCCCTCAAATGCGATATAGAATCCGTACATGCATGTTATGCACGCCTGTTAATTACATGTCAACAAGCCTCACATAACGAGTCCGACATGTTTCGCGGCACCGCAGCGGGGCCACCGCAGGCCTCCAGGACCGCAGTCACCTGCGGAGTTCCGCTCGCCGCCGACTTACATGCCTGTAATCCACAGCGGTAAACCAGGGTGCGGGCCACGGGCCCAGGGAGGTGACAGGATCGTGCGGCAGCCCTTGCTGGCCCTGCTGGCCAAGGAGCCGGCCCACGGCTACGAGCTCAAGCTCGCTCTGGAGCAGACCTTCGGCCACGCGTATGCGTCGCCGAACATCGGCCAGATCTACGTCACCCTCAAGCGTCTCGAGCAGGACGGACTGGTCCGCAGCGAGGACGTGGAGCAGACCACCCGGCCTAACAAGCGCGTCTACGAGCTCACCGCCACGGGCCGCGAGGCGGTGCGTGCCTGGGTCGAGGAGCCGAGCGACGGACCCCGGATCCGCGATGAGTTCTTCATCAAGCTGATCCTGGCGCCGATGGCGGGGCTGGCCGACCGGATGGAACTGATGAATTCCCAGCGCAGGCATTATCTGGGCATAATGCGTAACCTGATCGAGCTGCAGGCCGAGACCGACCCGGCCGACACCACAGCCCGGCTCCTGATCGAGGGCGCCGTCCTTCACCTGCAGGCGGACCTCGACTGGCTGGAGCGATGCCAGGAGGAACTTGTGTGAGCCGTTCAATGCCGAAAGGCTTGCCGTGGCCGGCCCAGCGGGGCCAGGCCGGCACCATGCTGCTACGGACCTCCAGGCTGGTGAAGGTCTACCGTGCCGACGGAGTCACGGTGGAAGCTATCCGCGGGGTGGACATCGAGCTCGCCGCCGGCGAGTTCGTCGCGGTCATGGGACCGTCCGGCTCGGGGAAATCCACCCTGCTGCACGTCCTGGGCGGTCTCGAGCCTGCCACCGGTGGCGAGATCTGGCTCCTGGGGCAGCGGGTGGACGGCTTGTCCACGGCTGGCTGGGCCATCCTGCGCCGACGGCACGTGGGGTTCGTATTCCAGTTCTTCAACCTGCTATCCAACATGACCGTGGCCGACAACGTGGAGCTGCCCGCGCTGCTGGCCGGCGCGACCCCGCGGCAGGCCAGGAAACGCCGGGAGGAACTGCTGGCCGAGCTCGGCATCGCCGACAAGGCAGGCGCGGCCCCGGCCCGGCTGTCCGGCGGTGAACAGCAGCGCGTGGCGCTGGCCCGGGCGCTGGCCAACGAGCCGAGCCTGCTGCTGGCCGACGAGCCGACCGGCAACCTGGACAGCTCCAACACCCGCGACGTCCTCCGCCTGCTCCGCCGCGCGCACGCGGACGGCCAGGCGATCCTGATGGTGACCCACGACGCCCGCGTCGCCAGCCTGGCCGATCGGGTGATCAACCTGTTCGACGGGATGGTGGCCGACGACGCCAGGATCGTGCCGATCCGGCGCCGGATGAACGGTGTCGGCGACATCGTGGAGCTGAGAGGGTAAGGACCGGCCGATGCGGGGCACGCTGCGATGGGCGCGCGCGGACCTGCGCGCCCGCCGCGGCCAGGCGCTTCTCACCGTCGGCGTCGTCGCCGGGGTGGTGGCCGCGCTGTTCCTCGCCACGGTGCTCCTCCAGGGCGCCGTCAACCCCTGGCAGCAGCTGTTCGACCGGACCCACGGCGCGGACGTGCTGATCTACTTCACCAACGGAACCGACACCGCCGAGCTGCACTCGATGCTGGGAGTCCAGGCGGTCGCCCCGCCCTATCAGGCTGCCTCGGCCACGCTGGAGCAGGGCCCGGCGCGCTCACCGGTGGAACTGCGGGCCATGACCCCGGTCTTGCCGACCATCTCCGCGCCGCTCGTCGTGGCCGGGACCTGGCTGCGGCACTCGGCCCCGGACGGCGCCGTCCTGGAAGCGTCGTTCGCCGCCGCGGTCCACGTCGGGGTGGGGGACGCGATCACCGTGGACGGCATCGACGGCACCGAGGTGCACATCCGGGTGATCGGCATCGCGGACACCGCCGACCAGGGCTTCTACCCGCAGTGGACGCCAGGCCTGATCTGGGTGCAGCAACCGCTGCTGACTAAAGTCGAGCCGAACTCGAGCGAGACCGAGGAGGTCGTCGGCCTGCGGCTGTACGACAGCTCCGCGGTGGCCACCGGTCAGGTCGTGCAGACCATCTGGAACCTGTACAACGGCCCGGACCAGAACTCGGCGTCCGCGGTCCAGCGCTATTCCACCTGGCAGCAGGTCAAGCAGTCGATGGCGAGCAACGACCGGCTGCTGGGGCTGCTGCTCGCCTTGTTCGGCATCATCGCCCTGGTGGCGGCGCCGTGTGCCATCGCCAACGTGACCGCGGGCCGGGTCCTGGTGCAGCGCCAGGACATCGCGATGCTGAAGGCTCTCGGGTTCACCCCGGGGCAGGTGGTGCGGATGCTGCTGGCCGAGCAGACCTTGCTCGGCGCGGTCGGCGCCGGGCTCGGGCTGGTCGTCGCCCGGGTGGCGACCTCGCCGGAGTTCGTCCGGCCGCCTGATGGCACGCCGGTGAGCCTGGGGCCGCTGTCCGGCTCCTGGATGGCGCTGATCGCCGTCGGCACGGTGCTCACCGTCGCGGTCGCCACGGTCGTCCCGGCGTGGCGGGCAGGCAAGGTGTCGCCGGTGGCGGCGGTCCAGCCGAGCCCGCCGCGCGGTCACCTGTCCCTGGTGGCACGGCTTGGCTTGCTCGTCCACCTGCCGCCCCCGCTGGTCCTCGGGGCCAGGGACTCACTGACCCGGCGGCTGCCCGCCGTGCTGACCGTGGTCGGGCTCGCCATCCCGATGGTAATGATCACGATCGCCCTGACGTGCTGGTCGACCGTTGACGGGTTCTCCCGCTACCCGGCGAAGATCGGCCTGGCCGCGGCGCTCAGGGTGAGCCAGGGCAGCCTGGACGCCAGGCAGGCGGCCGATCTCATCGCGCACGATGACCAGGTGCTCGCGTGGTATCCAGGGGCCGAGTTCGACACGCTGCTCCCCGGCGACAACGGCACCTTCACCGCCCGGGCGATGGGGACCTCCGCCCGGCCCTACCCCCTCCAGCCGGTGCAGGGGCGGCTGTACCACGCGGCTAACGAAGCCGTGGCGGGCCAGGGCTTCCTCGACCTGATGCACATCAAGGTGGGAGCGTGGATCTCGCCCACGATCGACGGCGTGCCGGTGATCTTGCATATCGTCGGCCGGACCATCGAGCCGGACAACAACGGAGACGTCCTCGACTTCGGGCTGGACGCGCTGCCTAAGGCCGAGGCGGCCTCGCCGCCGTTCTACAGCCTGGTGCTCAAGCCCGGGGTGTCCCCTGCGGCCGCCCGGGCGCACCTGCTCGCGTTGTCGCACGACTGGCTCGACGTGCAGGTAGTGGCCAATCCCGCCAGCCAGCTCGGGATCATGCTGGTCGTGATCGCGGTCTCGGTCATCATCCTGGCCGTCATCGCGCTGGCGAACCTGCTGACCGCGACCGTGGTGGGACAGCGCGATCACCTGCATGAGGTGGGCGTGCTCGAGGCCATGGGACTCACTCCGCGCCAGGTCATCGCCACCCTGGTGGTCAACGCGACCATCCTCACCGCGATCGGGGTGACCGCCGGGACGCTGGCGGGCCTGGTGATCGCGCCCCGGCTGATCAACATGCAGGGCCAGACGAGCGGCATCGGCTCGGGGATCGCCGCCAGCCTGTCCGTCACGGCGATCGCCGAGATCGTGGTCATCGCGCTGGCCATCTCCGCGACCGCGGCGCTGCTCCTGGCCCGCCGCACCACCCGGATCCGGGATGCCGCCTACCTGCGCGGCCCGGCCCGGCCGCAGCGCAGGCCGGCCGCGTCAGCGGGCTAGACCCTCCCGCCATGATCCCGGTGGCGGGATTTCCCGCCGGGGTGTCGGAATGCCGACTACTTTGCGCACCCGGTTTGCGGGTAGCGTTCGGGTATGACGACAACCAGCGCACCGTTCGGGCGGATGGTCACGGCGATGATCACCCCCATGACCCCCGATGGGGCCGTTGACTTCGACGGGGCGGCCCGCCTCGCCGAGTACCTGGTTACCGACATGCGCAACGACGGCCTGGTGATCAACGGGACCACCGGGGAGGCGCCCACCACCACCGACGAGGAAAAGGAACGCCTGATCCGAGTGGTCCTGGCGGCGGTGGGCTCGCGCGCCAAGGTGGTCGCCGGGGTCGGCACCAATGTCACCGCGCACACCATCGAGCTGGCCCGCAGCGCCGAACGGGCCGGGGCGCACGGTCTGCTGGTCGTCACGCCCTACTACAACAAGCCGCCGCAGCCCGCCCTGCAGGCCCACTTCACCGCGGTCGCCGACGCGACCGGGCTGCCGATGCTCATCTACGACATCCCCGGCCGCACCGGCGCCGCCGTGGCCACCGAGACGCTCATCAAGCTGGCTGCGCACCCCCGGATCATCGGGGTCAAGGACGCCAAGGACACGCCCGGGGCCACCTCGCGCGTGCTGGCCCAGACTGACCTTATTTATTACTGCGGCACCGACATGCTGAACCTGCCCTGGCTCTCCCTCGGCGCGGTCGGCTTCATCAGCGTGGTCGGCCACGTCGTGGGGGACCGGCTGCACGAGATGATCGACGCGTTCGGCGCCGGGGACGTGACCCGGGCCCGGCAGACGCACTACGAGCTGATCCCGGTCTACGACGGCCTGTTCCGCAACCAGGGCGCGGTCATGACCAAGGCCGCCCTGGACCTGCTCGGCCTGCCGGGCGGCGCGGTACGGGCCCCGCTCCTGGCCGCCACCGACGCCGAGCGCCATCAGCTGGCTCTCGACCTGACCGCGGGCGGCGTGAAGCTGCCCGGCACGGCCACGTGAGCCACCCCCACCCCGACCTCACCCCGCCCCCCGCGCTCGCCCGCGGCGGCCTGCGCATCGTCGCCCTGGGCGGGCTCGGCGAGATCGGCCGGAACATGACGGTCTTCGAGTACCGTGGCCGCCTGCTCATCGTGGACTGCGGCGTCCTGTTCCCCGATCCGGACCAGCCCGGGGTGGACCTGATCCTGCCCGACTTCACCTACCTCGACGGCCGGATGGACCGGGTCGAGGCCCTGGTGATCACGCACGCGCACGAGGACCACATCGGCGCGATCCCCTACCTGCTCCGCGAGCGCGAGGACATCCCGCTGGTCGGCTCCCGGCTCACCCTGGGCCTGGTGCAGAGCAAGCTGGCCGAGCACCGCCTGGACCCGGTCACCGTCGAGGTGGTTGCCGAGAACGGGCAGGGCAGCCACAGCTCGTTCGGGCCGTTCGACTGCGAGTTCCTCGCCGTCAACCACTCCATCCCGGACGCCCTGGCCGTGGCCATCCGGACCCCGGCCGGCCTGGTCCTGCACACCGGCGACTTCAAGATGGACCAGCTGCCGCTGGACGGCAGGCTCACCGACCTGGCCGGGTTCGCCCGGCTCGGCACCGCGGGCGTCGACCTGCTGATGGCCGACTCGACCAACGCCGAAGTGCCCGGCGTGGTGACCTCAGAACGCGAGATCGCGCCGGTGCTCGACGAGATCTTCGCCAACACCAGGCAGCGCATCATCGTGGCCTGTTTCGCCTCCCATGTGCACCGGGTCCAGCAGGTCCTCAATGCCGCCGTCAAGCACCGGCGCAAGGTCGCCTTCGTCGGCCGGTCCATGGTGCGCAACATGGGCGTCGCCCGTGACCTGGGCTACCTGCGGGTGCCCGGCGGGCTCCTGGTCGACCTGCGCGAGGCCGAGGAGATGCCGCCCGGTGACGTGGTGCTGATCTCCACCGGCTCCCAGGGCGAGCCGATGTCGGCGCTGTCCCGGATGGCCGGCCGTGACCACCCGATCCGGATCGCCGAAGGGGATACCGTCATCCTCGCCTCGTCGCTGATCCCGGGCAACGAGACCGCCGTCTACCGCGTGATCAACGGCCTGACCCGGCTCGGCGCCCGCGTCGTGCACCGCAGCTCGGCCCTGGTGCACGTGTCCGGGCACGCGCCCGCCGGCGAGCTGCTCTACGTCCTGAACCTGGTCAAGCCGCGCAACTTCATGCCGGTCCACGGCGAGTGGCGCCACCTGCGCGCGCACGCCCACCTCGCCGCGCTGACCGGTGTGCCCGAGGACAACATCGTGATCGCCGAGGACGGCGTCGTGGTCGACCTGGTGGACGGCCAGGCCAGCGTGGTCGGCGCGGTGCCGTGCGGCTACGTCTACGTCGACGGCCTCACGGTTGGCGAGGTCACCGAGTCGCAGCTGAAGGACCGGCGCATCCTCGGCGAGGAAGGCTTCGTCTCGGTCGTGATCGTGGTCGACGCCAGCTCCGGCAAGATGGTGGCCGGCCCGGAGATCCACGCCCGCGGCTCCGGCATCGACGACGCCGCGTTCGGCGCAGTCCTGCCCAGGATCGAGGAAGCCCTGGCCCTGGCCGCCGCCGACGGCATCACCGACGCCCACCAGATCAGCCAGCTCGCCCGCCGCATCGTCGGCAAGTGGGTCAGCGACAACTACCGCCGCCGCCCCATGATCATCCCCGTGGTAATCCAGGCCTAGCCCGCCCCGCGCCCCGCCCCTCGGCCTGCGCCCCTCGCCCCCCGCCCCCCGCCCCACGGCCCCCGCCCCTCGGCCTGCGCCGGCCCGATGGAACATCGAGCCGGTTATAACCGGCCCTATGGCACATCGGGCCAGCCGAACCTCATGGCGAGGGATCAAAGGATCAGGCCCTTTCGCGGCATATGTACACGTTTCGAGGTGATATGCCTACGCACGGTTTGTCATACCCCGGCGGCATGATGCCCGCATGGCTCCATCCACGCGAATTGACCGGGATGCACTCGTCCGTACCCTGGACCGGCAGCTCGACCTGATCACCCGCAGGCAGGCACTCGGCGTCGGCCTGACTCGGCACGCTCTGCAGCACCGGCTCCGCGTCGGCGGTCCATGGCGCAGCCTGCTACCTGCCGTCTACGTCGCTGCGAGCGGGACACCCACGATCATCCAGCAGGAAATGGCCGCGCTGCTCTACGCAGGTAAGACGAGCGTGATCACCGGCCTGGCCTCCCTGCGCCAGCATCGCATCCGAGGACCGGCTACGGAGTTGGTCGACGTCTTGATCCCGGCGTCGCGACGGCGCCAGGACGCGGCGTTCGTCCGGCTGCATCGCACGACCCGGATGCCGAAGCGGATCTGGCAGTTCGGGCCGCTGCACTACACCCTCCCGGCCCGGGCCGTCGCCGATGCCGCACGCGAGCTGACCAGCCTGCGCGACGTGCGGGCGATCGTGGCCGACGCCGTTCAGCGCGACAAATGCACCGTGTCAGACCTGTCAGAAGAACTCAGCAACGGGCCCAGTGTCGGGTCGGCGCTGTTCCGCGAGGCGCTGACCGATGTCGCCGCCGGGATCAGGTCGGCCGCCGAAGGCGACCTCAAGGATCTGCTGCGCAGGTCCGGCGGGCCGATGCCGCTGTTCAACGCGACCGTGTTTGCGGGGGATACGTTCGTGGCCAGGCCGGACGCCTGGTGGCCCGAGTTCGGCGTCGCGATCGAGATCGATTCTCACGAGTGGCACATGTCGCCGGAGGATCACACCCGGACGCTCGACCGGCAGCGGCGGATGGGCAGGTACGGCATCGTGGTGCTGCCCTTCACGCCCAGGCAGATAAGGAAGCAGCCCGCCGCCGTCATCGCGGAAATCCGGGCCGCGCTCGACGGCGCCCGCGGCCGCCCCCCGCACAGCGGCCTGCGCACCGTCCCCGCCGGCCAGACCGCCGCGTGAGACCGCCGCGAAAAAACCGCGGCATAGGCCGGCCTTCGACCGCTCCCTGAGCCTATCCGGCCGCGATCCCAGCAACACAGCCGGATAACGACGCGGACAGCACCCGGACCGGCGAGCCGGCCGCGAACGCCACGATGTCCTCGGCCGCCTCGCCGTAGAAGACCCGGTAGGCCTCCTCGGTGACGTACCCGAGGTGCGGCGTGAGCACCACGTTGGGCGCGGTCCGCAGCGGCGAGGACAGCGGCAGCGGCTCGACGTCGTACACGTCAAGGGCCGCGCCCGCGATGGCGCCGGACCGCAGCGCGGCCAGCAGCGCCGCGCTGTCCACCAGCGGCCCGCGCGAGGTGTTCACCAGGTAGGCGGACGGTTTCATCAGCGCCAGTTCGGCCTCGCCGACCAGCCCCATGCTGCGCGGGCTGAGCTTGTAGTGCACGGTGACCACGTCGCAGGACGCGAACAGCTCCTCCTTGCCGACCGCCTTGACGTGCGCCTTGCGGGCATGATCGGGATCCAGGTTCTGGCTCCAGGCCACCACGTGCATGCCGAACGCCCGGCCGATATCCGCCACCCGCCGGCCCTGGTGGCCCAGCCCGACGACGCCCAGCCGCTTGCCGTCCAGGCCGGTGCCGACCGTCTGCTGCCAGCCGCCGCCCACGCCGAGCGCCGCCCCGCCGGCCCCGCCGGCCGTCCTCATCCGCCGGTCCTCGGCGGGAATGTGCCGGACCAGGGCCAGGATCAGCCCCCAGGTCAGCTCGGCCGTCGAGGAGCCGACCCCACCGGTGCCGCACACCGTGATCCCGCCCGCGGCGGCCGCCTCCAGGTCGATGGACGCGTTCGACATGCCGGTGGTGACCAGCAGCCGCAACTGCGGCAGCTGGCTCAGCCGTTCGGCGTCAAACGGCGTCCGTTCCCGCATGGCCACAATGACGTCGAACGGCTCCAGCGCGCTGACCAGCGCTTCCGTCCGTCCGATGTGCTGGGCGAAGACGTAGATCTCGGCCAGTTCCCGTACCGCGGACCAGTCCGCGCTGGCCAGCGCAACCTGCTGATAATCATCGAGGATCGCGACCCGCATGCGCCGACCCTATCGGTCCCCGCCGCCCGGCTCACCCCCGTATCGTCTTAAAATCCTTATCCAGAACGGGCCGTGGCGCGAGCTCCTGGTCACGCCGTTACGCTCTGCGCGACACGCGCGTCGGGATGCTTCGTCCAGGCCGGCATTCTCGCTACGTTTGTAAGCATGGCGACCCGTGTCCGGAACCAACCAGCCCGTCAGCCCGGCGCCCCGGCGGCCCGGACCGGCGCGCCCGGTCGCGGCACGTCAGCAAGCTATTCCGGCGGTTCGCCGCGGCCCAAGAAGAAGAAGCCTGCCCAGGCTCGCAACCGCCCCCGCCAGCCGCCCCGCAACTCGCCTCGCCGCAACTCGTCTCGCCCCCCCGCTCGTCCCCGCGACCCGGTCGTGATCCTGATCGGGTGGATCGGCCGGGTGCTGCAGGGCGCCTGGATGGCGCTGGCCGGGGCCGTCGGGTGGGTGGCCCGGTCGATCGGCCGCGGCGCGCGCGACGTTGAGCCGCATCACCGCCGGGACGGCGTCGGCCTGCTCACCCTCGGGGTGGCCATCGTGCTCGCGGGCGGACTGTGGCTGCGGATGGACAACGCCGCCGGGCGCGACATCTACCAGGCGGTCACCTCCGCGGTCGGGTCGCTGGCCTTCCTGGCCCCGGTGCTGGTCGCGCTGCTGGCCTGGCGGTTCCTGCGGCATCCGGACCGCAACCAGGCGACCCGGCGCGCGGCGATCGGCTGGGCTGCCCTGATCCTCGGCCTGTGCGGCCTGCTCGAGATCGCCAAGGGCTCGCCGCGCCCGTCCGACGGCGCGGGCGTGATCCGCAAGGCGGGCGGTTTCGTGGGGTACGGGATGGGCGGGCCGCTGGGCGGCGTCCTGACCGCCTGGGTGGCGGCCGCGCTGCTCACCCTGCTGGCCCTCTTCGGCCTCCTGCTCATCACCGGCACCCCGCTGCACCGGATCCCCGAACGCCTCTCGGGCCTGCGCCAGGTCTTCGGGTACACCGTGCCGGGGCAGGACGACGAGGACGGCTTGGAGATCGACGGGGACTACGAGGCGGGCACCGGAGCCCGGGCCCGCGGACCGCGTGGCCAGGTTGCCAAGAACGTCCGGCTGCGCCCGGCCCTGGAGGGCGGCGACCGGGTCAAGCCGTACGACACGCCGCTGGTCGGCTTGGGCAAGAAGGGCGCCGACCCGGGCAAAGCGATCGGCGGCGCCCGTCCGGACGGCGAGGCCGGGCTGATCGAAGCGCTCGGCTTCGGCACCCACGAGGACCCCGCCACCCCGGCGACCCCGGCCGGCCACGCGCCCGAGACGGCCGGGGAACCCGTGGAGCTCAAGCCCTCGGCGCCGCTGCGCAGCCCCGAGCAGCTCACGCTGACCGGCGACGCGACCGCCTACACCCTGCCGCCCATGGCCCTGCTGCGGCCCGGCTCGGCACCCAAGCAGCGGACCCGGGCCAACGACATCGTGGTCGAGGCCCTATCCGACGTCCTCGAGCAGTTCCAGGTCGACGCCCAGGTCACCGGGTTCAGCCGGGGGCCGACGGTGACCAGGTACGAGATCGAGCTGGCCCCCGGGGTCAAGGTGGAGCGGGTCACCGCGCTGTCCAAGAACATCGCCTACGCGGTCAAGAGCGCGGACGTGCGGATCATCTCCCCGATCCCGGGCAAGTCGGCGATCGGGGTGGAGATCCCCAACGCGGACAAGGAGATCGTCAGCCTCGGCGACGTGCTCAAGTCGCAGACGGCGATCAGCAACCACCACCCGATGGTGGTCGGCCTGGGCAAGGACGTCGAGGGCCGGGTGCTGGTGGCCAACCTGGCCAAGATGCCTCACATCCTGATCGCGGGAGCGACCGGCAGCGGCAAGAGTGTCTGCCTGAACA
>Ga0335072_10001738_pt1 | contig 34688 bp, 30 predicted proteins | sample Lox_Sample_21_FD_206725 | JGI IMG/M metagenome (GOLD analysis project Ga0335072, IMG submission 206725) | Soil microbial communities from Loxahatchee National Wildlife Refuge, Florida, United States - Lox_Sample_2.1 | ecosystem: Environmental > Terrestrial > Soil > Wetlands | place: USA... | reverse complement strand
CTCAACGGCGTCGACTTCGGCGGCCGGCCGCTCAAAGTCAACGAGGCGCAGGAACGTCCGCGCGGCGGTCCCCCCCGCCGATTCTGAGGCAGCGCGGCTCGAGCGCCGGCTAGCGGATCTCGATCTCTGGGATTTCCTCCACCCAGCCGCGCCAGATGGACAGGAGCGCGGCCATCAGTGCCGGGCCCATGAAGATGCCGACCAGGCCGAAGGATTCGACGCCGCCCAGGATGGCGAGCAGCGCCCACAGGAAGGGCAGCTTCGCGCCCTCGCCGATGATGACCGGCCGCACGAAGTGATCCGCGATGAAGAGCACGAGCATGCCCGCCACGGCGACCACGATCGCGGCCGCGATCGAGCCGCGTACGACCAACACCACCGCCACCGTGCCGAACACGATCGGCGCGGCGAATGGGATGGTTGCAAAGACACCGGTCACGACACCTGACAGGATCGGATGCGGCGCGTGAGCGAGAGCATAGACACCGCACATGATCGCCCCTTCGCCGACGGCGACGAAGACGATGCCGTCCACTGCGGCGCGGATCGCGCTCACCACGCGCCGCAGCACGCGATCCACCGACGAGCCGAACAGCCGCCGAAACATCTTCGGCACCTGGATGCTGAGGCGGTCGCGCTCGAGGTAGACGAAGAAAAGCGTGAGCAGCGTGAAGGCCAACGTGACGATGCGCCGCGCAACCTGCAGTCCGACGATCCGCGTCCATTCGATGACCGTGGGACTTGCATGCACATGTCCGCCCGGGGCGCCCGCGGGCGCGACGTACTCCATCCACAGGTCGCGCACCCAGTGCGCGAGCCACGGAATCTGCTCCAGCCATGAGGGCAGCGGCGGCGGCCCGCTGCCGGCCGAGGCGGCAAACTCCCGCACCACCGCGATGGCCTCACGCCCGGCCACGAAGCCGCCGTAGATGAGCGGCACCAGCAGGACCGCACCGACCATCACCGTAAAGGTGAGCGCCGCCCAGACATGGCGCCGCCTGCCGCGGAACCTCCCCAGCCAGCGGTCATAAGCCGACGAGGTCGCGATCGCCAGCACCACGGCCCAGCAAAGCGCCGGAATGAAGTGCCGCAGCATCCAGGCGCCGGCGAGCACCAACGCCCCCATGAGGACATAACGCGCGGTCTTCTGGGCTATCGTGACATTTTCTGGCTGCACGCCGGAACTCCAGGCCAGGGCGCACCTATTCTAACCGCTGGGTGCGGCCCTCCGTCCAGCTGACGCCCGCGAAGACCCTTGCCCTGCCGGCGAGTTTGCCTCCGTGAGGCCGATCACGGAACCGGCGCCTGGGCACGCGCGTTCGCGCAAGGTACACATTGATGGTGACGGCCCGCGCAGATGCCCCTCTGGCGCAACAGCAAGGTAGTGGTGATCACCGGCGCCAGCGCCGGCGTCGGCCGGGCCGCGGCCCGCGAGTTCGCGCGCATGGGCGCCGATGTCGCGCTGCTCGCACGCAATGCCGATGCACTGGACAACGCGCGGGCCGAGGTCGAAAGCTACGGCCGGCGCGCGCTGGCGATTCCGGTTGATGTGTCCGATGCCGACGCCGTGGAGCGCGCGGCTCACCTGGTCGAGTCACAGCTTGGGCCCATAGACGTCTGGGTCAACAATGCGATGGTGACGGTTTTCTCGCCCGTTGAGCTGCTGCAGGCCGACGAGGTCCGCCGCGTCACCGAAGTGACCTATCTCGGCGCCGTCAACGGCACGCTGTCGGCACTGAAGCGCATGCTCCCGCGCGGCCGGGGTGTCATCATCCAGGTGGGCTCGGCGCTCGCCTATCGCTCGATCCCGCTGCAGGCGCCCTACTGCGGCGCAAAGGCCGCCATCCGCGGATTCACCGACTCCCTGCGCACGGAGCTGTTGCGCTCCGGCAGCCGGGTCAGGGTCACGATGGTGCAGATGCCGGCGCTCAACACACCGCAGTTCGACTGGTGCCGCACCCGCATGCCCCGCAAGCCCCAGCCGGTGCCGCCGATCTTCGAGCCCGAGGTGGCCGCGCGCGCGATCGTCTGGGCCTCGCGCCACAGGCGGCGCGAAGTGTTCGTCGGCGCCAGCACGGTCGCGGCCATCTGGGGCAACCGGCTGGCGGCGCCGCTGCTCGATCGTTATCTCTCGCGGACCGCGTACGACGCCCAGCTCGCGGCGGAGCCGGTCGAGCCCAACAGGCGCGATAATCTCTGGCAGACCGTGCCGGGCGATCACGGCGCCCACGGCCGCTTCCGCGATCAGGCGAGCGACAGAAGCCGTGAGCTGTGGCTGACCACCCATCGCCCGCTTCTCCTGACGGCATGCGCGCTCGGCGTGGCGCTCGCCTGGCTCGCCGGCTCGCGGCTGTCCGGCCGCTGAGCTCATGCAGGTCTTCTCTCCGGGCCTCGTCCTCGCCCTGAAGGTGGGCGCGCTCGCAGTACTCGCAGCCGTCATTGCCAGCGTGTTCCTCTGGCGGCGCTACATCGAGCTCCAGCCCGCGATCGGCGATCCGGTGCCGCAGGTCGTTCCCTTCAGCCACAAACATCACGTCGGCGACGATGGGATCGACTGCCGGTACTGCCACACGACCGTCGGCAATTCGGCGTTCGCCGGCATCCCGCCGCTCTCGACCTGCATGACCTGCCATTCGCAGCTCTTCACCACGGCGCCGGTGCTCGCGCCGCTGCGCACGGCCTTCGCGGGCAGGCGGCGCCTGAGCTGGAACCGTGTCTACGATCTGCCCGACTTCGTCTACTTCGATCACTCCATCCACATCGCCAAGGGCATCGGCTGCAGCAGCTGCCACGGCAGAGTCGACGAGATGCCGCTCACCGAGCGTCAGGCGCCGCTCAGCATGCAATGGTGCCTGGGCTGTCACGAGGATCCCGAGGCCCAGCTGCGGCCTCCGGGACAGATATTCGACATGCGCTGGCGGCCGGCCGCCGATCAGCGCGCGCTCGGCCGGCGGCTGCGGCTCTTCTATCACCTCCATTCCACGCGCCTGCTCACCTCATGCTCGACCTGCCACCGCTGATGGATCGCCGCGAGTTCATGAAACTCATGAGCGCCGCGCTCGCGCTCGCCGCCGGCGGCTGCTCCCATCCGCCGCTCGAGCAGATCGTGCCCTACGTCGACGGCCCGGATCGGACGGACGCCGGTGAGCCGCTCTACTTCGCGACCGCACTGACCGAGGGCGGGTACGCGCAGGGAGTCCTGGTGAGAAGCAACAGCGGCCGTCCCACCAAGATCGAGGGCAACCGGCGCCATCCCGCGAGTCTCGGGGCGACCTCGCCCATCGCCCAGGGCCGGATTCTCGAGCTCTGGGACCCCGGGCGCTCGCAGGCGGTGCTGCACGGCGGCGACATCGCCTCGTGGGACGAGCTCATGACCGTGTTGACGGCGCGGCTCGCGCGGCTGCAGACGGCGGGCGGCGCGGGACTGCGCCTGCTCACCCGCTCCTCGAGCTCACCCACGGTGCTCGGGATGATCGACGCGATGCTGGCGCGCTATCCGCAGGCGCGCTGGCATCGTCACGAAGCGATCAACCGCGACAACGTGCACGAAGGCGCGCGGCGCGCGTTCGGGCGGACGCTCGAGCCGGTGTATCACTTCGACCGCGCGCTCACCGTACTGGCGCTCGAGGCGGATTTCCTCGGGTGTGCGCCCGGCAGACTCCGCCATGCGCGCGATTACGTCCAACTTCGCCGCCCCGACGACCCTCAGGCGCCCATGAGCCGGCTGTATGCAGTCGAATGCATGCCGAGCATCACCGGCGCCAACGCGGACTACCGCCTCGCGCTGCCCTCGAGCCGCATCGCCGGCATCGCCGCCGAGCTCGCCTCGCGCCTGTCCGGCGGCGGCAAGGCGAGCTCGGCGTGGCTCGAATCGGTTGCCGCCGACCTGCAGTCGCACCGCGGCCGCTCGCTGGTGCTCGCCGGCGAGGGCCAGCCCCCCGAGGTGCACGCACTCGCCCACCGCATGAACGGCATGCTCGGCAACATCGGCGCGACGGTCGATTTCATCCAGCCGCCGGTCGAGAGCCGCGAGCTGGCGGGCGCATCGCTCGCCGCTCTCGCCGCCGACATGCACGCCGGACGCGTCGACACCCTGCTCATTCTCGACGGCAATCCCGTCTACGATGCCCCGGCGGACCTCGAATTCGCGCGTGCTTTGCAACGCGTACCCGCCTCGATCCATTGCGGCCTGCTGGTCGATGAGACGGCCGGCCTCTGTACCTGGCACGTGCCGGCCGCCCACGAGCTCGAGACCTGGGGTGATGCCAGAGCCTTCGACGGCACGCTCACGATCCAACAGCCGCTCATCGCCCCGCTTTACGGCGGCAAGTCGGCGGTCGAGGTGCTCGGCCTGCTCACGGGGCAGCTCGGCTTCACGAGCCATGATGTCGTGCGCGCCGCCTGGCGGCAGCGCTTCGGCGAAGCGCAGTGGGAGCAGCGCTGGAGCGAGGCGCTGCGCACGGGAGTGGTCGCGGACACCGCGGCCGCCTTCGAGAAGGTGACGCCCATCGAAGGTCCCCCGCCGGCATCGTCCGCTCGGGACGAGGCCGCCGCGGACGAGCTCGAGATCGTTTTCCGACCCGATCCCTACGTCTGGGACGGCCGCTATGCGCAGGTCGCGTGGCTGCAGGAGTTGCCGCGGCCGCTCACCGGGCTCACCTGGGACAACGCCGCCATGATGAGTCCCGCGCTGGCCGGCCGCCTCGGCCTCGGGAACGGGGAGCTGATCGAGCTCGGGCTCCAGGGGCGCAAAGCCGAGGCGCCCGTCTGGATCGTTCCCGGCCACGCCGACGGCGCCGTCACCCTCATGCTGGGTTGGGGCCGCACTGCGGCCGGTGCGGTGGGCTCGCAGCGCGGAACGAGCGCCTATGCCCTGCGCCCTTCCAACACGCCGTGGTTCGCTCGCGGGCTCACGGTGAGCAGGCTCGAGGGGCGGCGGGCGCTCGCCAGCGTTCACGATCACCACCGCATGCAGGGGCGCGACATCATCCGCGGCGCCTCGCTGGCGGCCTACAGGCTGCAGCCCGGCTTCGCCCGCAGGCAGGCGGACATCCGGCCGCCGGAGAGCCTGTACCCGGACTTCTCCTATCCCGATCACGCCTGGGGCATGAGCATCGACCTCACCTCCTGCATAGGCTGCGGCGCGTGCACCATCGCCTGCCAGGCGGAGAACAACATCCCGACCGTCGGCAAGCAACAGGTGCTCATGGGCCGCGAGATGCATTGGATCCGCGTCGACCGCTACGACGAGGGACCGCCCGCCGCGCCGCGGACCGCTTTCCAACCCGTGCCCTGCATGCAGTGCGAGCATGCGCCGTGCGAGCCGGTGTGCCCCGTCGAGGCATCCATTCACGATGCGGAAGGCATCAACGTGCAGGTCTACAACCGCTGCGTCGGCACACGCTTCTGCGAGAACAACTGCCCCTACAAGGTGCGGCGCTTCAATTTCCTCCGCTACTCACCCGATACGCCCGGCCTCGATGCCATGCGCAACCCGGATGTCACGGTGCGCATGCGCGGCGTGATGGAGAAATGCAACTACTGCCTGCAGCGCATCGTGCGCGCCCGGATCGTCGCCGACCGCGAGGACCGCGCCCTGCAGGATGGTGAGGTCGTCACCGCCTGCCAGGCCGTCTGCCCCACGCGGGCCATCTCGTTCGGCGATCTCAATGACCCGCACAGCCAGGTGCGGATCGCGAAATCATCGCCGCGCAACTACGCCCTTCTGGGTGATCTCGACACGCGTCCGCGCACGACCTATCTCGCCCGGATCACCAACACCGCGGCGGACGAGCCCGGGTGAGCGCGGACGCCGCACAGGTCCTGCGCGAGTACGGCCGGCCGGAGGCCGCCCCCGACATCGAGGGCCGGCATACCTGCGGCTCGATCACGGACAAGATCGCGGGGCTGGTGCTCGAGCGCCGCACCGGCCCGGCCTTCTGGATCGCCCTCGGCGTCACCAGCGCGCTGGCGGTGGTATTCGCCGTCTCGCTGATCTACCTGCTGATGGTCGGCACCGGCATCTGGGGCATCAACAACACCGAGGACTGGGGCTTCATGATCACCAGCTACGTGTGGTGGATCGCGATCGGCAACTCCGGGACTTTCATCTCGGCGTTCCTGCTGCTGCTGCGGCAGCGGTGGCGCACGTCCATCAACCGCTTCGCCGAGGCCATGACCATCTTCGCGGTCGCCATGGCGGGCCTCATGCCCATCATGCACCTCGGGCGGCCGTGGTTCTTCTACTGGCTGGCGCCGTATCCGGACAAGATGAACCTGTGGCCGCAGTGGCGCAGCCCCCTGGAGTGGGATTTCTTCGCCAATACGACCTACCTCATCCTGTCGATCCTCTTCTGGTACCTGGGACTGCTGCCGGATCTCGCGACCCTGCGCGATCAGGCCCGGCGGCGCGGGCAGCGGATCGCCTATGGGCTGCTCGCGCTCGGCTGGCGCGGCGATGCCCGGCACTGGCATCACTACGAAAGCAGCTACCGGCTGCTCGCCGGGCTCGGCGCCCCGCTCGTCATTTCCGTGCACAGCGTCGTCTCCATCGACTTCGCCTTCGCGGATCTGCCGGGCTGGCACTCGACGATCTTTCCACCGTATTTCATCGGCGGCGCCCTCTACTCCGGCATCGCGCTGGCGCTCACCATCACCATCGCGCTGCGCGCCCTCTTCGGGCTGCAGGACTTCATCACGCCGCGGCACCTCGCCAACCTCGCGAAGCTGATGCTGGCCTGCAGCTTCGTCCTCACCTACACGTATGCGGCGGAGATGTTCACCGCCTTCTACAGCGCCGATCACTTCGAGATCTACACCGCCGTCGACCGCCTCATCGGGCGCTACTCGTTCACCTACTGGCTCGCGATCTTCTGCAACGTGGTCGTGCCGCAGTCCGTCTGGTTCCGCCGTGTACGCGCGAGCCCGCTCGCGCTCTTCTTCGTCACGGTGATCATCAACGTCGGCATGTGGGACGAGCGCTTCATGATCATCATCACCAGCCTCCACCGCTCGTTCCTGCCCTCGAGCTGGCACACCTTCGTGCCGACCTTCTGGGACTGGTCGACGCTCATCGGCTCGCTCGGCACCTTCGTGCTGCTCTTCCTCCTCTTCGCCCGCTTCTTTCCGGTGATCTCCATGGCGGAGCTGCGGCGACTCAACGCACGTACGACCGGAGTCGACCGATGAGCGCCCGCCCCCGGCGCGGACACTGCTACGGCCTGACGGCGCAGTTCGCCAGTGCGCAGGATCTCCTCGAGGCGGTACGCACCAGCCGCGGCGCCGGTTACGAGCGGATCGAGGCCTACACGCCCTATCCGGTGGACGGACTGGCGGAGATGCTCGGCCTGGAGAAGAGCCCGGTCCCGCTCCTCACCCTCATCGGCGGCGTGATCGGCGCCGCGACCGGCTGGTTCCTGCAATGGTATTCCGCCGTCATCGCCTATCCGCTCAACTCCGGCGGCCGCCCGCTCGACAGCTGGCCGGCCTTCATCCCGAGCACGATCGAGCTCGGGATCCTCGGCGCCTGTCTCTGTGCCTTCGGCGGCATGCTCTGGCTCACCGGGCTGCCGCGCCTCAGGCATCCGATGTTCGATACGCCGGATTTCGAGCGTGTCTCGCGCGACCGGTTCTTCCTCTGCATCCGCAGCGAGGACCCGATGTTCGATCTCGAGCAGACGCAGGCCTGGCTCGCGGGTCTCTCGCCGCTGCTCGTCGGTGCAACGCCGATGAGGCCGGAGGAGCCCGCATGAGGCTCGAGGTCCCCAAGCGAGCCTTGATGATGGTGGCCGCGGCAGCCCTGCTCGGCGGCTGCGAGAACGGAGTGAGGAACATGTATCACCAGGCGCGGGACGATCCCCTCGCCTCCAGTCCACTGTGGTCCGACGGCCACGCATCGCGGCCGCTCGAGGCCGGCACGATCGCCGTCAGCGCCGGGCCCCTCGCGGAAAGCTCGAGCGGCGCCCGCGGAATCATTCCCCCGCCCGGCAATGGACCGGTCTACACGGCGGCGGCACTCGAGCGCGGCCGCCAGGAGTTCACCATCTACTGCGCCCCCTGCCATGGGCCGGCGGGCGATGGCGACGGCTACATCACACGCCGGGGCTTTCCGCATCCTCCCAGCTACCACTCGAGGCAGCTGCGCGCAGCGCCCGACAGCCTCTTCTACGACGTCATCACCAACGGCTACGGGATCATGTATCCCTACGGCGATCGCGTGACTCCCGCGGATCGCTGGAACATCGTCGCCTACATACGGGCACTGCAGCTTGCCTGGCATGCGCCGCTGTCGGATGTGCCAGCGGCGGAACGGCAGCGCCTGGAAGCCGAGCCGTCACGATGAGTACGCCGACGCCTGCGCCTATCCTGACACGCCTGGGGCGCCGCCGTTGGATCGCGCTCGCAGCGGGCGTCGCGGGACTTGCAGTGTGCGCCGTGGAGGCCCTCTCGCATCCCTCGCAGGTACTGCAGTCCTACCTCATCGCGTGGCTCTATTTTCTCGGCCTGGCGGTCGGCGCCATGGCGACCCTCATGATCTACCACCTGACGGGCGGGGACTGGGGACTGGCCGTGCGCCGCTGGCTGGAAGCGGCGCTCGCCCCACTGCCCGTGCTCGTGCTGCTGTTCGTGCCCATCGGCTTCGGTGTGCACGATCTCTTCCCGTGGGCCACCGGCGGCAACGCGACAGTCGATGGGCTCTCGCAGCAGTGGTACCTCAATCCGGCCTCGTTCCTCGCGCGCGCCGCCGCGTACCTCGCGGCGTGGCTGGTGCTGAGCCGGCTCATGGTCCGTGGCATGCGGGCCGGTCGGCCGCTCACCGTCGTCTGCACGCTGGGGCTCCTGGTCTACGCGGCGACGGCGATGTTCGCCAGTGTCGACTGGATCGACTCGCTGACGCCGCTCTGGCGCTCGACGATCTCCGGGCTCATCTTCATGACCAGCCAGAGTCTCGGTGCGTTCGCGCTCGCGGTCTGCTGCGCGACGGCCCTGCATCTTGCACTGGCGAGTGACGCCGGCGGCCTTTCCTCGAGCAGCCCGCAGCAGGCCGCGGAGCTGACAGGCGACCGCTGCACCGACCTCGGTACGCTGCTGTTCGTGTACGTCCTCATGTGGGCCTATGTCGCCTACTCGCAATGGATCATCGTCTGGGCGGGTGACCTGCCGCATGAGACCGCGTGGTACCTGCCGCGGTGGCACTCGAGCTGGCGATGGGTGACCTACGGCATCGAAGGCGCGCAGTTCGGCGTGCCTTTCTGTCTGCTTCTGTTTCGGGCGTTGAAACGGGACGCGCGCGCACTTCTGGCCATCGCGGGCCTGGTGCTCGCGGCTCACTGGCTCTACGTCGCCTGGCTCGTCGAGCCCTCGCTGGCCCCCTCGGGCGTGTCGCTTCAGTGGACGGACTGCGCCGCGACCCTCGGCATCGGCGGCCTCTGGGTCTGGCTCTTCCTTCGTGATCTGGCCCTGCATCCCTCGTTCGAGCATGGCGGCGCGGAAGTGATGCCGCCGCAGAGGCAGGAGTCGGCGGCGCATGGCTGAGGGACGACACGAGTCGCAGGAGCCGAACCTTCGCGCCCTGATCGTCGCCGGCGTCATCATCTCGGTCGCCATCGCGGTCGCGGTCGGAGTGGGTCTGGGGCTCATGAGTCTCTTCGGTGGCTTCGAGCGGCCGCTGGCGCGGGCGGAGCACGCCCCGATGCCGCAGCCGCGCTTGCAACCGCACCCGCTCGCCGACCGGGCCCGCTACGACGCTCAGCAGCGCGCCAGGATGTCGGGTTACCACTGGGTCGATCGCAGCGCCGGCATCGTACGGATTCCCGTCAGCCGGGCGATGCAGGTCCTCGCCAGACAGGGGCATCCGTGAGCCAGGCGACGCAGGCAATCCTCGCATGGCCGGCGGCGGCCACCCCGTACGCCGACAGGGTCGACGTCCTCTTCTGGGCCATGACGGGCATCTGCGGCTTGGTGACGATCGGCATCACGCTCACCATCGCATACTTCTGTTTCCGCTACCGCCGGGGCACGCAGGTGGATCGCAAGCTGCCGGACCTCGCCGCGGGCAGGAAGCGCAGCCGCCGGATCGAGACCGTCTGGATCGCGGTGCCCTTCGCGTTCTTCCTCGTCTTCTTCGGCTGGGGCGCAAAGCTCTACTACGCCTACGACGATCCGCCGCGCGATGCGCTCCAGATCTTCGTCACCGCGAAGCAGTGGATGTGGAAGGTCGAGCATTCCAACGGCCGGCGCGAGATCGACGAGCTGCACGTCCCCATCGGCCGGCCGGTGAAGCTGGTGATGACCTCGCAGGACGTCATTCACGACTTCTACGTGCCCGCCTTTCGCGAGAAGCGCGACGTGCTGCCCGGCCGGTACACGGTGTTGTGGTTCGACCCCACCGTGCGGGGCGTCTTTGCCCTGCGCTGTGACGAGTATTGCGGTACCTCGCATTCCCAGATGACCGGCAAGGTCTATGTCATGAGTCAGGACGCCTACGGCCGCTGGCTCGCGGGCGGCGACGAACAGCCGACACTCGCCCGCATGGGATTCGACCGCTTCCGCGAGCTCGGCTGCAGCGGCTGCCACGGTCCGAGCTCGACCCTCCACGCGCCGAGTCTCGCGGGGCTCTATGGCCGCAGCGTGCCGCTCGCCGACGGCAGCTTCGTCCGCTTCGACGACCGCTACATCCGGGACAAGATCCTCCAGCCCGCCAGGCAGATCCCGGCCGGCTACGCCAACGACATGCCGTCCTTCCAGGGGCAGGTGAGCGAGCAGGACATCCTGGAGCTGACCGCCTACCTGCGCTCGCTGGCCGACACCTCGCCGGACGTGCCTCAGGGGAATCACCTGCGATGAATACCGCCGTCGCCGAGGGCCCCGCCACACCAGCGGAAGGCAACTACCTCACCAACGGCTACAGCCTCTGGTCCTGGCTGACCACCACGGATCACAAGCGCATCGCCATCCTCTACGGGCTGACCATCACGGTCTTTTTCTTCATGGGCGGCGCCGCGGCGACGCTCATGCGCATCGAGCTGATCTCACCCACCCCGCTCATCATGAGCGCCGAGACCTACAACAAGCTGTTCACGGCCCACGGCGTGATCATGGTGTGGTTCTTCCTCATCCCGTCCATTCCGGCGACGCTCGGCAATTTCCTCCTGCCGATGATGGTGGGCGCCAAGGACGTCGCGCTGCCGCGGGTGAACCTCTTGAGCTGGTACGTCTTCGTGCTCGGCGGCTGCTTCGTCGTCGCGACTCTGATCGCCGGCGGCATCGACACCGGTTGGACCCTCTACACGCCGTACTCGACGCGCTTCTCGCACACCACGGTGGTGTGTGGGGTGGCGGGCGTGTTCGTCACCGGATTCTCCTCGATCATGACGGGCCTCAACTTCATCGTCACGGTGCACCGCCTGCGGGCGCCGGGGCTCACCTGGTTCCGGCTGCCGCTCTTCGTCTGGGCGATCTATGCGACCAGCATCATCCTGGTGCTGGCGACGCCGGTGCTCGCGATGACGCTGGTCCTGCTCGCGATGCAGCGCGTCTTCGGCATCGGCATCTTCGACGCGACGCTCGGCGGCGATCCGCTCCTCTTCCAGCACATGTTCTGGTTCTACTCCCATCCGGCGGTGTACATCATGGTCCTGCCGGCCATGGGCGTCGCCAGCGAGGTGATCACCTGCTTCGCGCGCAAGCCGGTCTTCGGCTACCGCACCATGGCCTACGCCATCGCGGCCATCGCCGCCTTCGGCTTCATGGTGTGGGGCCATCACATGTTCGTCGCGGGCCAGTCGCTCTACGCCAGCCTGGTGTTCTCGTTCCTCAGCTACGTCGTCGCGATCCCGTCGGCCATCAAGGTGTTCAACTGGACGGCGACGCTCTACAAGGGGTCGATCACCTTCGAAGCGCCCATGCTCTATGCGCTGGGCTTCGTCGGGCTCTTCCTGGTCGGCGGCCTGACCGGGCTCTATCTGGCCTCGCTCGGCATGGATGCCGACCTGTCGCGCACCTACTTCGTGGTCGCTCACTTCCACTACATCATGGTCGGCGGCTCGGTCATGGCCTACTTCGCCGGCATCCACTTCTGGTGGCCCAAGATCACCGGCCGCCTGTATTCCGAGGCCTGGGCGCGGCTGGCGGCGATCGTGATCTTCGTCGGCTTCAACCTCACCTTCTTTCCGCAGTTCATTCTCGGCATCGACGGGATGCCGCGGCGCTACTTCGAGTACGCGCCGCACTTCCAGTTTCTCAACATCCTCTCCTCCGCGGGAGCCTCCATCCTGGCGGCGGGCTACGTGCTGCCCTTCGTCTATCTCACGTGGTCGGCGCTGCACGGCGCGGCGGCCGCGGACAACCCGTGGGGCGCCAAGGGCCTCGAGTGGCAGACCCGCTCGCCGCCGCCGGTCGAGAACTTCGATGCGCCGCCGCGGATCCCGGTGCGCCCCTACGATTACGATCCCGAGGCGGCGGAGAGGGAGCGGCGATGAGCGCCGGCGCCGAAGCGATGCGCCGCGGCGCGAGCGCGAATGACAGCGACTCCGAGGTCGGGCTGTGGCTGTTCCTCGCTTCCGAAGTGATGTTCTTCGGCCTGCTCTTCTACGGCTATGCCATTACACGCATCACTCACCCGCTGGCGTTTGCCGAGGCGAGTGCCCACACCGATGTTCTGCTGGGGACCATCAACTGCGTCCTGATCTTCACGAGCAGTCTCACCGTGGCGCTCGCGGCGCGCTGCCTCCGGACAGGCGCACGCCGCGCGAGCCTGCGGCTGCTGGCCGCGACCTGGACGCTCGGGTTCCTGTTCCTCGCGGTCAAGTGTTACGAGTACGACGTGGATGTGGCGAATCACCTCGTGCCCTGGGGCCGGTTCGCCTTCCACGGCGGCCTCGCCGCCGGCGAGCGCATGTTCTTCTTCATGTATTTCGTCATGACCGGCGCGCATGCCGTGCACCTCATCGTCGGCCTCGGAATTCTCGCGGCAATGGTGGTCGGCGTGGCGCGCGGCAGATACACCGAACACAACTCCGAGGCCGTCGAGCTCGCGGCGCTCTATTGGGCGCTGGTCGATACGGTCTGGATCTTCCTCTACCCGGTCCTCTACCTGGTGCACCGGCCGTGACCTCCACCCTGCGGCTGATCGGAGTGTGGCTCGCCGTCATGGCCCTCCTGGGCCTCTCCCTCGGTACCGCTTACCTCCCGATGGGCCGCTACAACTCGATCGTCTGCGTGACCCTCGCCTTCATCCAGGCCCTGCTGGTGTGGACTTTCTTCATGCGGCTGCGCTGGAGCGGGCTGCTGGTGCGGCTGATCGCGATGGTCGGCCTGCTGTGGCTCCTGCTGCTGCTCGGGCTCAGCCTGACCGATTACCTGACGCGGCATACGATCGCGTCCTGATCCCGCGCCGCGGACGGCGGCACGCTTCCTGCGAAGAACCCACCGCATGCGAGACTCCGCCGCGCCCATCGAGAAGGTTTCCGCCCGCGCGTACCGGATCCCCACCGATCAGCCGGAGTCGGACGGCACCCTCGAATGGAGCTCGACCACGTTGGTGGTCGCCCACGCGACGGCCGGCGGCCGCCGCGGGTTCGGCTACACCTACGCCGATACCGCCGCCGCCAGGCTGATCGAGGAAAAGCTGGCGCCGCTGCTTCGGGATCGCGATGCCTTCGCCACCGCCGAATGTTGGGAGGCAATGCTCGCAACGGTGCGCAACATCGGCGCCGGGGGGCTTTGCTCGATGGCGATCTCCGCGGTGGACTGCGCGCTCTGGGATCTCAAAGGCAAGCTGTTGAACGCGCCGGTGGCGAGCCTCCTCGGCCAGGCGAGGCAGCGCGTTCCCGTCTACGGCAGCGGCGGCTTCACCTCCTACTCCGTCGCCGACCTGCAGAAGCAACTCGGCGACTGGGCCGCCGCGGGTCTGCGCCGGGTCAAGATGAAGATCGGACGCCATCCGGAGGATGACGTGCCGCGCGTGAAGGCCGTGCGCACCGCGATCGGCGGGCAGGCGGACATCTTCGTCGATGCCAACGGCGCGTACTCCCGCAAGCTTGCGCTGCGTCAGGCGCGGGCGCTGGCGGAGCTCGGAGTCACCTGGTACGAGGAGCCGGTATCGAGCGACGACCTCACCGGCCTCAGGTTGCTGCGGGATCGCGCGCCGGCGGGGATGGATATCACAGCCGGCGAGTACGGCTTCGACAGCGTGTATTTTCGCAAGATGTGCGCGGCAGGCGCAGTGGATGTGCTGCAGGCCGATGTGACCCGATGCAAAGGGATCACGGGCTTCATGCGCGCCGCCGCGGTCGCCGACTCCTTCCTGCTTCCGCTCTCGAGTCATTGCGCCCCGTCGCTCCACTTGCACGTCTGTTGCGCGGCGCCCCGCGTGCGGCACATGGAGTACTTTCATGATCACGTGCGCATCGAGCACCTGCTTCTCGAAGGGGCTCTCTCACCGGTGGGCGGCGAGATCGAACCGGACCTCGGCCGCCCGGGCCTCGGGCTCGAGCTCAAAGAGACGGACGCGGAGCGCTTCGCCGTGTGAGGGCCGGCCGGCTGGTATAGACTGCAAAGTTTCGCGATAGCCTCCCGAAAGCCCGGAGACTCAGATGACCATCACTCACGACAGCGTCGTTACGATCCACTACACCCTCAAGGACGACTCCGGCGCGGTCATCGACAGCTCCGCCGGCGGGGAGCCGCTCGCCTACCTGCACGGGCACGGCAACATCGTTCCGGGACTGGAAAAGGAGCTGACGGGGCGCAATGCCGGCGATAAGGTCAGCGTGCGGGTTTCCCCTGCGGAAGGCTACGGCGAGTACGACAAGGATCTGGTGCAGAGCGTCCCCCGTCGCGCACTCCGCGGGATCAAGGACGTGCAAGCCGGCATGCATCTTCACGCACAGACCGAGGAAGGTCCGCGGACGGTGACCGTCACGCGCGTTGCGGGGGACATGGTCACGCTGGACGGCAATCATCCGCTGGCCGGCAAACATCTCAATTTCGACATCCAGATCGAGAACGTGCGTCCGGCCACCGAGGAGGAGCTCTCGCACGGGCACGTGCACGGGCCGGAAGGGCATCATCACCACTGATCCGCGAGCCCGCGCAGCGCGAGCGCGGCCTCCTCCTGCTCGAGGTTGCGGCCGAGCACGATGAAGAACGCGACCGCGTAGACCGTGGCGCCCAGGACCCACATGACCACGCCGCCCAACTGTTGATCCGCCACGGCCGGGATCGGCAGGAAGCGCCCGCAGACATCATACACGGGGTACCAGTTGCTCCCTGAAAGAGTCAGGGCCGCGCCGGTGAGCACGATCGGCAGCATGACCAGGTGCAGCATCACGATGCGGGACCCCGGCCGCAGCCGCGCGAGCGGATGGGGCCGGGGATCGAGGATGAGTGACCAGAAGGGCAGCGCCCCGGCGAGGACGCTCCAGCTCATCAGCCGGTAGAGTCCGTTGCTCAGCATGACATCGAAGGTGATGGGCGGCCACATCCAGATGAGAAGGGATGCGACGTATGTCAGCGCCACGACCACCGGGTTGAGCAACAGCCGCGGGCGCGGCAGTCCCCGCGCCGGCGCGGCACGGGGCCACGCCCAGGCGAGCAGTGCGGGCGCCAGGTCGTGCAACGCGAAGTGCTGCAGCTGCAGGACGAAGATCATGTGGCTGGCGTAATAGTCCCAGCTCGTCTGCAACGCGCAGTAGATGACCAACAGTCCGAGATAGAAGGCGATCCGCCGGGCCGCCGGCATCGGTGGCCGCGCGCGCCTCGAGCGGCGGCCGTAGCGCACCGCGGCCCACGCTATCGCGGCCACGACGGTCGGCGAGAACTGCCAAGGTAGGAGGAACACGCGACCGCGTACCAGCAAGTTTCATCGCCGGCCGCAAGCTCACGGCTCAGCGGATGCTCGAGCTCGGCACCCTCGCGGCGCCGGGGCGGGATATACTGCCGCCAACTGGGGACCCGGGGGCACGCAAACCGATGCCGGCGAGGAGGCTGACAACTTCGAGCAACTCCGAGCGCCGTCGAACCCTGCGCCTGCACGGCACCATCGCCCGCGACATCGGCGTCCGGATCGTGTCGGGAAGGATTGCGCCCGGCCGGGTGTTGAACGGGGAAATCGAGGCGAGCGAGCGCCTGCAGGTCTCGCGTACCGCCTATCGTGAGGCGGTACGCATCCTCGCCGCCAAGGGGCTGATCGAGTCGCGGCCGAAGCTCGGCACCCGGGTGAGCGAGCCGCGCTCCTGGCACCTGCTCGACCCCGACGTCATCTCCTGGATCTTCACCGGCACGCCCGATGAGCGGCTGTTGCGCGGCCTGTTCGAGCTGCGCACGATCGTGGAGCCGGCGGCCGCGGCGCTGGCGGCGGAAAAGCGCAGCCCGGCGCAGTTGCAGGCGCTGCGGCGCGCCCTGGACGAGATGGCCGCCAGCACTCTCGCGGCCGAGGAAGGCCGGCAGGCGGACCGCGCCTTCCACTCCATTCTGCTCGAGGCCTCCGGCAATCCCTTTCTCACCTCGCTGGAGACCGGGGTCGCCGCGGCCGTGAGCTGGACGACGGTGTTCAAGCAGCGTAATCGCCCTTTGCCGCGCGATCCCCTGCCGGATCACGAGCGGGTCTATGAAGCCGTGGCGTCACGGGATGCGGCGGCGGCGCGCGCGGCGATGGCGGAGCTCGTGCATCTCGCCCTCCTCGACACGACCGGCGAGAGCGCGGTCAGCTCACGAGCCGCTCGTCGTGCAAGGCGCCCGTCGGGCGGCAGCCCCAGACCGCGTAGAACAGGATGAAGAGGTAGCAGGCCCAGGGCAGAAGGTACGAGAGCTGCAGGCCGATGTGGTCGGCGAGCCTGCCCTGCAGCTCCGCGAGCGCACCGCCCGCGATGGCCATGATGAGGAGTCCCGAGCCCTCCTCCGTCAACGGCCCGAGGCCGCGGATACCGAGCGTGAAGATGGTCGGGAACATGATGGAGTTGCAGAGCCCCACGGCGATCAGGCTCCACATGGCAAGATGTCCGCTCGAGGTGATGGCGACCCCGGCGAGCACCAGGGCGCCGATGCTGACGGCCGCGAGCAGACGGCCGGGCGAGATCCAACGCAGCAGCCACGCGCCGACGAAGCGGCCGGTCATGGCGCCTCCCCAGTAGAGCACCGTGTACGTTCCGGCCTCCTCGTGAGTCATGGCGCCGATGTCGGGACGGGAGATGAAGTTGACGAGCGTCGAGCCGATGCCGATCTCGCAGATCATGTAGAGCACGATGGCCGGGACGCCGAAGACCAGATTGCGATGCCGCCAGAGGCTGTGCTTCGCCCGCTCCGACCGCGCCGCGCGCCGTGTCTCCTTGCCGAGGTCGGGCAGCCGCACCCGCCACACGAGCAGGGCGAGCGCCAGCAGCACCACCGCGATCAGTACGTAAGGCAGCTCCACCGTGTGGATGTCGGCGGCGCGTTGGTTCGCCGAGAGCGCCACCGCGCCGTGCACCGTGCCCGAAGCGCTGCGGCCGAAGATCAGATAGGCGCCGAAGAGCGGTGCGAGCGTCGTGCCGAGAGAGTTGAACGCCTGCACGAGATTGAGGCGGCTGGAGGCCGTCCGCGCCGAACCGATCACCGCCACGTAAGGGTTGGCCGCGACCTGCAGCAACGTGATCGAGGAGGCCAGGAGGAACAGCGCCACCAGGAACATGTCGTAGGATTCGAGGATCGCCGCCGGCACGAAGGCCGCGGCGCTGACGGCCATGCCGAGCAGCCCGAGCACCACGGCCAGCTTGTAGCCGGTGCGCTCCAGGACCTTGGCCGCCGGCAGCCCCATGATGAAGTAGCCGAGGTAGAAGGCGAGCTGCACGAGCAGCGACTGCGCATAGTCCAGCCCGAATGCCGACTTGAAGTGCGGCACCAGGGTGTCGTTGAGCACGGTCGCGAATCCCCAGATGAAGAACACGCCCGTGAGCACCACGAGCGCCGCGGTGTAGCTCTGCTTCGGATCCGAGCCGTCGCGAGTCAGGCTGGAATCACCGCCGAATTGCACTGCCATAGGGGGTCCTCGGGCCGGGTGGCCATAGATATCGGCGGGGTCGGCGGCTGTCAAGCGCAACCTGCGATTTACTCAGACAAGAAGACCGGCCTGTTCTATGATGCGCGCGGACGATCCGGGTGATTCGGGGTGGGAACTTCCATGTCGTTGCGACTCTTGCAGGTGGCGCTGGCGGGCGGGAGGCGGGCCGTGGCGGTCCTGAAGGAAGACGGCGGCGGCGTGCGGCTCGAAGGCATCGCCTCGACGTACGAGCTGGCCGGCGCCGCCCTCAGGGAGGGCACATCGCTGGAGCAGGCGGCACGCAAGCGCATGACGGCCGAGGCCATCGATGTCAGCGGCGCCACGCCGGGCGTGCATCTGTTGCCGCCCATGGATCATCCAGACCCGGCACACCTCTATCTCACGGGCACGGGCCTGACGCATCTCGGGTCGGCGGAGAGCCGCGACAAAATGCATGCGCTCGCCGCGACGGACGGCGCGCAGACCGACTCGATGCGTATGTTTCTCGACGGCCTCAAAGGCGGCAAACCCGCCGCCGGCAGCGTCGGCTCGCAGCCGGAATGGTTCTACAAGGGCGACGGATCGAGCGTGGTGGGGACCGGCGCGCCGCTCGAGATGCCGGCATTCGCGCTCGACGGCGGTGAGGAGCCGGAGATCGCCGGCATCTACCTGATAGACTCCGGCGGCGAGCCGCGCCGGCTCGGCTTCTGCCTGGCGAACGAGTTTTCCGACCACCTCACCGAACGGGAGAATTACCTCTGGCTCGCCCACTCGAAGCTACGGGCCGCCGCCCTCGGGCCGGAGATACTGACCGGCCCCCTGCCCGCGGACGTGCGCGGCACCAGCCGCATCCGGCGCGGCGGGCGGGTGATCTGGGAGAAGCCCTTCCTCACGGGCGAATCGAACATGTCGCACGCCATCGCCAACCTGGAGCATCACCACTTCAAGTACGGCAACTTCCGCCGCCCCGGCGACGTGCACGTGCATTTCTTCGGCACCGCCACCCTGTCGTTCTCCGATCAGCTGCGTGTGGAGGCGGGAGATGAGTTCGAGATCAGCGCGGACGCTTTTCGCCTGCCGCTGCGCAACCGGCTCGCACACGCGCCCTCGCGCCCCTTCACCGTGCGGCCGCTGTAGCCGCGGCGACGCCCGACCGGGAGCACCCTGACGATGTCATCCTTGAAAGCGATCCTGATCTCCGCCCTTTGCGTGGGCAGCCTTGCCGCCATGTCGAACGCCGGCGCGGCACAGGCGCGCCGGGCCGCCTTCGGCGCTCTCACCGACGGCACCCGCATCGACGCCGTGGACCTCAGCAGCCGCGCCGGCATCCGGGCGCGGATCATCACCCTCGGGGCCCGTATCCAGTCGATCTACGCTCCGGATCGTACCGGCAAGCCGGGCGATATCGTCCTCGGGTTCGACAGCTTGCAGCAGTACTTCGATTACGGCAACTACTTCGGCGCCACCGTCGGCCGTTTCGCCAACCGCATCGCCAAGGGCCGCTTCACGCTCGACGGTCGCGCATACCAGGTGTCGGTCAACGACCATGGCAACAGCCTGCACGGGGGCACGCGCGGCTTCGACAAGCGGGTGTGGAAGATCGAGTCGCTCCACAGCGGCTCCAGCGCCTCGGTTACCCTGTCGTATGTCAGTCCGGACGGCGAGCAAGGGTATCCGGGCACGTTGCACGTGACCGCCACGTACACCCTGACGGACAACGGTGATCTGCGCATCGACTATCGTGCGACGACCGACAAGCCGACGATCGTGAACCTGAGCGGCCATTCCTATTTCAATCTGGCCTCGAGCGCAGCGCACTTCTCCACGATGCGGGACCTGCTGCAGATCGATGCATCGCACTACACGCCCGTCGACGACACCCTGATCCCGACCGGCACGATCGCCGCGGTCGCGGGTACGCCCTTCGATTTCCGCAAGCCGACGCCCATCGGGCTCCGCATCCGCGACGGCAACGACCAGCAGATCCGCTACTGCCACGGCTACGACATGAACTTCGCGCTCGACGGCCGCGCCGGCACGCTCCGGCTGGCCGCCCGCGTGGAGGATCCCCGCTCCGGACGGGTGCTCGAGGTCTACACCACCGCACCCGGCGTCCAGTTCTACTCCGGCAACTTCCTGGGCGGCGCCTTCGTCGGCAAGCACGGCATCATCTATCGGCAGGGAGACGCCGTGGTGCTGGAGCCGCAGGACTATCCCGACGCACCCAACCACCCCAACTTCCCCTCGGCGGCGCTCGCCCCCGGCGCGACCTATCACAGCGTCATCCTGTATCGTTTTGCCGTAAAGAGGTAGCGCTACCATTTCTGCTATCATCGGCGCGTCCAGCCTGATACGTAGAGGGGTGTGCTCATGGCGATCCGGTCCCATAGCCGGCCGACGGCGGCGCTGATTGCAGTCCTGGCGGCCCTGACGGGCGGCGCGGTTGCCGCGGACGGCCCCACCCCCGCCTACCTGAATACCGATCTGCCGCCACAGGTTCGGGCCGCGGACCTGGTGCATCGCATGACGCTCCAGGAAAAAGTCTCGCAGCTCGTCAACGGCGCCAGGGCGATTCCGCGTCTCGGCGTGCCGGCGTACAACTGGTGGAGCGAGGCCTTGCACGGCGTCGCGGTGAACGGCACCACGGAATTCCCGGAGCCCATCGGGCTCGGCGCAACGTTCGACGCCCCGGGGATTCACGCGATGGCTCACGATATCGGCATCGAGGCACGCGTAGTCCATCAGGAGGCGGTGCGCGCAGGCGGCTCGACCATCTTTCACGGCCTCGACTTCTGGGCGCCCAATATCAACATCTTCCGGGATCCGCGCTGGGGCCGTGGCCAGGAGACGTATGGCGAGGACCCTTTCCTCACCGCGCACATGGGCGTCGCGTTCGTGACCGGCATGCAGGGGTCGGACCCCCGCTATTACCTCGCCATCGCCACGCCGAAGCATTTCGTGGTGCACAGCGGCCCGGAGCCCACCCGTCACTTCGCCGACGTCGATGTCAGCAAACACGACATGGAAGACACCTATCTGCCGGCATTTCGCGCCGCCATCGTAGAGGGCCACGCGGGATCGATCATGTGCGCCTACAACGGCATCAACGGACAGCCCGCATGCGCCAATGAGTTCACGCTGGACCACACCCTGCGGGGCGCGTGGCAGTTCCAAGGTTACGTCGTGTCCGACTGCGACGCCGTGCGCGATATCTTCAACGGGCATCGCTATCGGCCCAGCCAGCCGCAAGCTTCGGCGATCTCGCTCGAGCGCGGCATGGACAATGAATGCGCCGACTTCGGCGAGCCCAACAGCGACAGCGACTACCAGCCCTTCCTCACCGCGGTGCAGCAAGGCTACCTCTCCGAGAGCGCCATCGACCGGGCGTTGACGCGCCTGTTCACGGCGCGGATGCGGCTGGGGATGTTCGATCCGCCTTCGCAGGTGCCTTACGCCAGGACCCCCGCGAGCGAGCTCGACAGCGCGGCTCATCGCCGGCTCGCCCTGCACCTGGCGGAGGAATCCATGGTGCTCCTGAAGAACGACGGCGTTCTGCCTTTGAAGTCCGTCAAGCGCATCGCCGTCATCGGACCGCTCGCCGATCAGACCGCGGTTCTGCTGGGCAACTACAACGGCATCCCGACCCATACGGTATCCCTGCTGCAGGGCATGAAAGCCGCATTCCCCGGCGCCACCATCACTTACGTTCCAGGAACGCAGTTCCTTTCCAACCAGGGCGCTCCGGTACCCGCCGCGGCGCTCACGACCCCGGACGGCAAACCGGGACTGCAGGCTGTTTACCGCACCGAGGTGGGCATGGGCATGGCCAGCACCTCGACGCCGCTCGCCTCACGCATCGAGCCGACCGTCGATCTCGACGGCACGGGCCTGCCGGCCGCAGTACGCGGCAATGCCGCATTCACGGTCGAATGGACCGGATTCCTCGATCCGCCGAAGAGCGGCGATTACCTCGTCGGCATCAAGGCCGACGGCTACGCCCAGGTCACGGTGGATGATGTGCAGCTCGTGCGGATGTACACCGTGGCCTCCAACATGAGTCCGGTGCACCTCGAGAAGGGGCACCCCGTGAAGCTGGATGTCGTGTACGGGCGCCGGGACGCCAGGATCGCGGCGGCGCAGCTGATCTGGGCTCCGGTGAACGACACACCTGATCCGGCCGCGGTCGCCGCGGCGAGAGATGCGGACGTGGTCGTTGCGGCGGTCGGGATCACGAGCCGCCTGGAGGGGGAAGAGATGCCGGTGCACTACCCCGGCTTCCTCGGCGGCGACCGCACTGACCTCAAGATGCCGGAGCCCGAGGAGGCGCTGCTGCGGACAGTTGCCGGCGCGGGCAAACCGCTGGTCGTGGTGCTGATGAACGGCAGCGCTCTGGCGGCCACGTGGGAGAAGGAACACGCCAACGCCATCCTCGAGTCGTGGTACTCGGGCGAGGAAGGCGGAGCCGCAATCGCCGCGACGCTGAGCGGCCGGAACGACCCGGCGGGACGCCTGCCGGTCACGTTCTATCGGGACGTCAATCAGCTGCCCAACTTCGAGGACTACTCGATGAAGGGCCGCACCTACCGATACTTCAAGGGGACGCCTCTTTGGCCGTTCGGATACGGTTTGAGCTACACCAGATTCAGCTACGGCGATCTCACCCTCCCCAAGGGTCCCATCGACGCCGGCGCGCCGCTGAGCGCTTCCGCGAAAGTGACCAACACCGGCAAGGTGGCGGGTGACGAAGTCGCACAGCTTTATCTCGAATTCCCGGACGTCGCGGGCGCGCCGATGCGCGCTCTGCGCGGCTTTCAACGCGTACACCTGGCCCCCGGCGAGACTCGAGTGGTCAGGTTCCAGCTGCAACCGCGCGACCTGAGCGTGGTCACCGAGACGGGAGACAGAATCGTCCCGCAGGGCACCTACAGGATCTCGGTGGGCGGCGGCCAGCCCGGCACCGGCGCGCCGTCAATCAGCGGGACGTTTCAGGTGAGCGGCAGGATCGAGCTGCCGGAATGACCGCCGCCGGGTGCGCGGGCGGCGGCCTGGAAGGCGAGCCGGACCGCCGCACCAGTTATCCTTTGAACCCGCGGATGGCCTGACGCGGGGGCACGACGGTCCGGCAGCCTACTCGATCAAGCGCCGGATCGGGGCGTCCTGCCCCGCCCAGCGCGCGTTGAGCAAAAAAGCGTGGTTTTTGTGCTCAACGTCCGCCACCTGCGGCGGCGGGGCACCTCCCTGTGCCTGCCACTCGCTCGTACCGCTTCATGATTCGGGGTGGACGTGTGTGCATGGGGAACTGGCTAACGGTTGTGTCCGCGATTCTCCGGCGGGTGGCGATCACCACCGTGCTGCTGCGGGCGGGGCGCCGCGCGCCCGCCGCCGCCCTGCGGGCGGAAGCCCGGCCGCGCCTCGGACCGCTGCTGGAAGTGCGGCTGTTGGAAGCGCTGCTGCTCCGCGTGCTGCTGCCCGGAGCGCGGTTGAAAGCGCTGCTGCTCGGCGCGTTGCTGCTGGGCACGCTGCTCCGATCGCTGCTGAAAGCGCTGCTGCCGGGCCTCCTGCTCCGATCGCTGCTGGAAGCGCTGTTGCTGAGCGCGCTGCTGCTCGGCGTGTTGCTGCTGGAAGCGTTGCTGCGACCGCTCCGAGTTGCCGCGAGGCTGTCCAGTGGCTCCCGGGGGCCGGTCCGACCGCATCGAGGCGCCGTCGTGCTGCGGCGTGTAGCGCCCGCCCGCCGCGCGGGCAGCGAAAGTGTTGCTGCCGCGGAATACCGCCGGCCTGGCGGTGGCCGCGATCGGCGGCCGGCCGTGGTTGTAGTCAGCGCGCAGTGAGCGGTCGGCGAAGGCCATGCGCTGCTGCCGCTGCTGTAGCGATGTGAAGGCGACGTGGTGCTCGTGCCCCGCCATTATCTGGGCGCGGCTCGCGTGCGCCACCACTCCTCCGGGTCCGCCGTTGAAGCTGACATGCGCGTAACCACCGCGGTAGACGGCAGGCCGGGAGTACACGTTGGTCACGAAAGTCGGGCCAACATGTACGACGGCACGGTTGTAGAAAAAGGTCCGTCCGCGCCAGTATCCACCGTCGAAGCCAGCGCCGTCATAACCGTAGCCGTAGTTCACGCCACCGTAGAACCCGACGTGCGGGCCCCAATAGCCGGCGTGCCAAAGATAGGCACCGTCATCCCAGCCCCACCAGCCAGGCGTCCAGAGCAGTCCCACTTCGGGAGGCTCGATCCAGGTTCCGGGCACCCAGTAATAAGCGCCGTCATCCCACGCCCAGTAGCCCGGCGTCCAGATGTAGCCCGGCTCAGGACAGGGAGGCTGCACGTAGACCGGCAACGCCGGCGGGGCAATGTTCACCGATACGCCGACGAATACGGCGGCAGATGAAATGGCGGGCAGCACCGCCAGCACCAGGCCGGGGATGAGACCACGAAGGAATCGTAAAGGCATGCGGTTCTCCTCTGGACTGAAGCGTGGCTCGGCGGCGCTGAACCGACGCTGAACCTGTCTCGCGATCCGGGGACTTCACGAGACTCGCTCCGTTACACGAGCCAACGGGGGCTCGGTCGAACCGTTGACGGCTGCGCTTCAGTTGATACTAAAACCAGCCATAGTTGAAACTGACGCTGATGCGCTCACCGGCGGTGAGGTTGGCCGGCACTTCGTGACGCAGCCAGCTCTCGAAGAGCAGGAGGCTGCCCGCCTCGGCGGGCAGCACGACCCACGGCCGGTTCTCCCGCGCCGCCCTGGCGCGGCGCGGGGGCGCCGCCATCATTCTTTCGAGGCGCGGGTCTTCGAGCTTCAGCCCCGGGCACCCTCGCGGCGTCTTGACGTAGTAAGTCCCACTGATGGTGGCGAGCGGGTGCAGGTGCAGCCCGTGGGCTGCGCCGCGCGGCATGATGTTGACCCAACAGTCCGTCATCGCCAGCGTGCGTCCCGCGAGGTCGAGATCGAGCGTGCCGGCGAAGCGGGCAACGTGCCGGTCGACCGCCCGCTCCAGGGAGGCGAACGACGGCGACATCCGGTGCATGCGATGCGCCGAGCCGTACGAGGTATAGCCGCTGGGATAGTTCCGGGCCGACCATCGCCGGCCTGCCGTATCGTCCAGGCTGAGCTGCCGGCACTCGCGCGCCAGCCGATCATTGAGCCTGCGGCCCGCGGCGTCCCTGAGGCGGGCCGAGTACACCCGTGTCGGAAAGAGCTTGTATACCGCCATCTAGGCAGTATAGAAGCCCCCGGCAATCATCGGTGGCCTTACGAGGCTTTCTCGAACTGCTGCAGCTCCGTACTGCCCGTCAGCGCCGTGAGGGACGAGGTGCCGCCCGAGACGGCCTGGGTGACCTCATCGAAATAGCCCGCCCCCACCTCGCGCTGATGCTTCGTCGCGGTGTATCCGTGCTGCTCGGCGGCGAATTCGGCCTGCTGCAGGGCCACGTAGGCGGACATCTGCTCGGCCTTGTAGCCGCGGGCGAGCTCGAACATGGAGAAGTTGAGCGCGTGGAAGCCGGCCAGCGTGATGAACTGGAACCGGTAGCCCATCGCACCCAGCTCCCGTTGGAACTTGCCGATGGTGGCATCGTCCAGCTTGCGCTTCCAGTTGAAGGACGGCGAGCAGTTGTACGCCAGCAGCTTGCCCGGGAAGCGCTTGTGTACGCCCTCGGCGAAGTGGCGGGCCTCCTCGAGGTCGGGCTTGCCCGTCTCGCACCACACCAGGTCGGCGAAAGGCGCATAGGCGCAGGCACGGGCGATCGCCTGGTCCAATCCCGCCTTGACGCAGAAGAAACCCTCGGCGGTGCGCCCCTTCGCGGTGTCGATGAACGGACGGTCCCGCTCGTCGACGTCGGACGTCATGAGGTTCGCCGCTTCCGCATCCGTGCGCGCCACGACGATGGTCGGCACGTTGCAGACATCCGCGGCGAGCCGCGCGGCCACCAGCTTGTTGATGGCCTCCTGAGTCGGCACCAGCACTTTGCCGCCCATGTGGCCGCACTTCTTGGCCGAGGAGAGCTGATCCTCGAAGTGCACGCCGGCCGCGCCGGCATCGATCATCTGCTTCATCAGCTCGAAGGCGTTCAGGACGCCGCCGAATCCGGCCTCCGCATCGGCGACGATGGGCTTCAGCCAATCGGTGCCGTCGTTGCCCTCGGCATGATGGATCTCGTCGGCGCGGCGCAGCGTGGAGTTGATCCGCCGCACCACCGCCGGCACGGAGTCGGCCGGGTACAAGGACTGATCCGGGTACATCGCACCGGAAAGGTTGGCATCCGCCGCCACCTGCCAGCCGGAGAGATAAATGGCGTCTAGCCCCGCCTTCACCTGCTGCATCGCCTGGTTGCCGGTGAGGGCGCCGAGCGCATTGACGAACGGCTTCTCGTTCAGATAGCGCCAGAGTTTCTCGGCCGTCAGCCGCGCGATCGAGTACTCGACCGGAATCGTGCCGCGCAGGCGCACCACGTCCTCGGGTCGGTAGCCGCGCTCGATGCCGCGCCAACGCGGGCTCTCGCTCCAGGTGCGGCGCAGCTCATCAGCGGTCGGAAGGCGGGTCGCTGTCATCTTCGGGTCTCCGGCGTCTTCAGTCGAGTAGGTCGTACGCGGGCAGGGTCAGGAACTCGTCGAACTCGTCCTGCTTGGTCATCTGCTCGAAGAGGCGCACGGCGGTCGGGAACACGCCGTTGAGCAGCCTGTCAGGTCCGACTTCATGGTGGATGCGGTCGATCTCCTGCGTGAGCAGGGTGTCGAACCGCTCCGCCGTCACCGGCAGGCCATCGCTGGTACGTGCGCCGTGATGCAGCCATTGCCAGAGCTGCGCCCGGCATATTTCGGCGGTGGCGGCATCCTCCATCAGGTTGTAGAGCGGCACGCATCCCGAGCCCCGCAGCCAGGCCTCGATGTACTGCACGCCCACGCGGATGCAGCTGCGCAGTCCGCCCTCGGTGATCTCTCCCTGAGGAACCCGCAACAGGTCCCCGGGCGTCACCGCGACCTCCTGACGAAGCACGCTCAACTGGTTGGGTCCCTTCATCACCGCATCGAACGCGTCCCTGGCGATGCCGGCGAGACCCGGGTGAGCGATCCAGGTGCCGTCGTGTCCGGCGTTCGCCTCCCGCAATTTGTCCGCGCGCACGCGTGCCATGGCCGCTTCGTTCGCGCGGGCATCGTCGCGGATCGGGATCTGCGCCGCCATGCCTCCCATGGCGTGCGCGCCGCGGTGGTGGCAGGTCTTGATGAGGAGGTCGACATACGACTTGAGAAAGTGCCGGTCCATGGTGACGCTGGCCCGATCCGGCAGCAGGAAATCCGGCTGGTTCCGGAATTTCTTGATGAAGCTGAAGATGTAGTCCCAACGCCCGCAGTTGAGTCCGGCCGAGTGCTCGCGCAGCTCGTGGAGGATCTCGTCCATCTCGAAGGCGGCGAGGACGGTCTCGATCAGCACCGTCGCCTTGATGGTGCCGCGCGGCATGCCGAGCGCGTCCTGGGCGGCGAGGAAGACGTCGTTCCACAGCCGGGCCTCGAGGTGGCTCTCCAACTTCGGCAGGTAGAAGTAAGGTCCCGTGCCCGCCCGCGCCAGCGCCTCGTGGTTGTTGGCGAGGTACACCGCGAAATCGAACAGCGCGCCCGAGACCGCCTCGCCGTTGACGAGAACGTGCTTCTCCGGCAGATGCCAGCCGCGCGGGCGCACGATGAGGGTGGCCGTACGTTCGGCCAGGCGATAGACCTTGCCCGTCGCCGGATCCGAGTAGCTGATGGTGCGCCGGACGGCGTCGGCCAGGTTGACCTGGCCGCGCACGATGTTCTCCCAGGTCGGCGCGCAGGAGTCCTCGAAATCCGCCATGAAGCAACGCACCGGCGCGTTGAGCGCGTTGATGACCATCTTGCGGTCGACCGGCCCGGTGATCTCGACCCGGCGGTCCTGCAGGTCCGCCGGAACCGGCGCCACGCGCCAGTCGCCGGCGCGCACGTCGGCCGTCTCCGCGAGGAAGTCCGGTAAGGCACCGTCGTCGAGCTCCCCTTGCCGGCGCGCCCGCGCCGCCAGCAGCTCCAGCCGCCGGGGGTTGAACCGCCGGTGCAGGCTCGCCACCAGCTGCATGGCCAGGGGCGTCAGGACCTCCGCGGACCGCTCGATCCGTGGTCCCACGATGTCCACCGGGGAGCCGGCCGGCTCCCGGGAATACACGAGCTCATCGGGTCTGGCGTTCATGAGGAGAGGATACCGTCCTTTCCGGACAATTTGACTATGGAAACTTCACAATGTTAATTTCACAAGAAGGGCTAATGAGAGGCACGCCGCATGACGCCTTTGTTGCGCAAAGGTCATTTTCTGGGCGCCAAGCTGCGCTCCATCCGCAAGCGCAACGGCCTGACGCTCGAGGAGCTCTCCACCCGCTGCATTCAACGCGACGCGGCCCACGCGCCTTCGGTGTCCTATCTCAGCATGATCGAGAGCGGCAAGCGCGCACCCTCGACCGAAATGCTCGAGCTCCTGGCCCAGGTGTTCCAGCGCGAGACGGCATGGTTCCTGGACGAGAGCGCCGATCTCGAGCTGCCGGCGCCCGCCGGGCCTTCGGGCGGCGCCGCGAAGGTGCCGCTCGAGCCCGCATTCCTCTTCTCCAAGGATGTGTTGCAAGCGGCGATCCCGGAGTTGCTCGCGCAGACCGGCACCAGCGGGCGCCAGTTCGCGCACCTGCTCATCCGCTCGCACCAGGAGATGTCGCGCAACGACTTCCCCGACCTGGAGCGGGCCGCGGACGGTGTCGGTGACCGCAAGTTCCCACTGTCGGTGGATGACCTGCAGCGACTCTGCAGGCGGCACGGCCTCGAGATCCGCTGGTTCGAGAGAAAGCCGGTGCTCGCCCGCGACAAGGACCGCGAGGTCCGCAGCATGGTGCGCTCGTTCTTCGACCCGCCGCGCGTCATCTACGCCAACCGCGCGCTGCAGTCGGATCCCGCACGCCTGAAGTTCGATCTGGCCGCGCACATCGCGCACAAAGTGCTGCATGGGGGTGATGGGCTCAAGTCGGCTCACGCCACCGGAGGCGAGATGGGCGGCAGCCCCGAAGGCGGCTCCGACAACGCGGGCATGAACGCCCAGGACGTCCTCCACGCCTGGCGGGATTTCGAGTGCACGTTCTTTGCCGGCGCGCTGCTGGCCCCGCGAGTGCCTTTCCGGCGGTTCCTCACCCGGGAGCGCTACCGCGTCGAGCCCGGCATGCGCCTGGAGCTGACACCCGCCGTCATCATGCGGCGCATGACCAAGGTGTCTCCCTATCCCTACTGGCACTTCTTCGACGCCTACCCGCCCGGGTATCTCCGCGCCGTCTACCGGGGCAACGGCATTCCCCTCCCCTGGGGCAACCTCGCCCAGGTGAGCGATCCCTGCCCCAACTGGGCCGTCTTCCGCATGATCGATGCCCCTCGCGGTGAGACGGGCTCGCAGATCTCCGTCCTGCGGGACGGCGACCGCTCCCTCCTCTACTGCTGCCACTCCCGCCGCGTGAAGGACATGGCCGGCAACCCGCACGTCCTCTCAGTAGGTCTGGATCTCGCCCCCGCGTTGGACGCCAACGGCGTCGCCAGTCACCAGATAGTCGACGCCATCTTCGCCGAATGCCTGCATCGGCGCGGCGAAGGCCGCATCCCCAAACCCGCCGCCGACGCCCTGGTCGCCGTCGCCAAGGTTCTCAACATCGCCTGGATCGAAGACGCTCTCGAGCAGACCGCTCGCATCATCTGCCCGCGCAGCAGCCGTTGTCCGCGCCCGGAGCGCTGCGAAGGCGCCAGAGTGCGCCCCTCCCGCGCGCGGGAGATTGACGATGTCAGGGACGAGATCCTCGGCAGAGACCCCACTTCTGACACCTGACCGCCACTGGGCGCGGCCCCACGTCTCTGCCTACGACCCGGGGCCGCGAACCGTCCGCCGAAAGAATGGCACATCAGGACGCCGATGGAGGCTGAAGGACCTCACTCCAAAGGGATCGCAACGGACCACCAGCATCAAGCGAATTGCTGCGTATGGAAACAACATAAGTCCGAGTAAACGCTTTATTGGTCCAAGCCGGCCGCGAAAGGCGATGCCGCTGATAACAGCGAGAGGCGCGACATGTCCAAGCCTATGCGCTCTCCATAGAAACCCAACGGCAGTGCGAAGCACGACGGAATTATCTGCCATCGCCACCAACATTCTGCCCGCGTCCACTAACGCAGGCAGGAATGACGCTGCCACCGAACGATTCATCCAACGCAATGCATCCGCCCTCTTGCCTATTTCCCAGTACGCCCAGGCAAGAACATATTGCGGATAGGGGTCACCCGCTTTTGCGGGCGCACTGCACCAGCCAATGGTGGCTTGCAGATTCTGTTTCCCGCTGACAGCCCCCATAAACTCCAAAACGCCCAAGACCGCGGCCGCAGAACCAGAACCCAACGACGTACGTCGCACGAGAGTCGCCACAAGGCTGTCCACATTGCCTTCAGCCACAAGAGCCGAAATTTCCGCATCTTCCTCGGGTATATAGATTGGATAATTTACAGTCTTCCATACCGATCGAGCCCGGATACAGCGCTTTACCCTTGCAGTGCCCAGCATCAACAGTCTCTGCTACCGCACCAGCATAATAGCTGCACTGATACCGACATTGGACAGTGAATGTACGATTGTCGAGTACCGGGCGCTTTGTGTAACCGCCGCGAGACGGCCGCTGACAAAGGCAACCAGCAATACCAGCGCAATTTCGTCCGCGCTCCTCAAGCGAGGCGCATGTATCAGCACAAAAATCATCCCCGCAATTGCCTCCGCGAGAATCGGCTTGAGTCTTCGCTGAAGCTTGAGTTGTACCATGTTTCGGACGGCGCCCTCCTCCACGGCACCCACGCACGCTACCCAAGCAAGTGTGTGCGCGATACGAAAACCAAGAGGAGCCGGATCCGCATCTCCCACCAGGGCTCCTTGCCGCAAGGTACCATGGGGTGTCAGAACGAGCGCGACGGCGGCAAGAACGACCGCCAAAATCGCACTTAGGACTGTCATCTTTATCGGATTGACTTGCCGCGCAATCGGCAATCTCTCCACGAACCTCTCAGTCCACTTCAGCACGGCTAACGCGACTGCGCCAGCAGGCACAACAAACCACGGGACTGCCGGCTCAAGTCGCATATTGATTTGGATGACGACGGCAATTGGAAGGCCGCCGATGAGTATGACCACACAAGAGAGAACGATCCAAAGCGCCGCCACGGCAAGTTGGCGTACCGACTCGCGCATCTTCATCTTCTAGATCTTTTGTTATCGTTCGCGTCATCAGCAAACCGCCAATGCCGCGCCAATGTTGTACGACGACTCTACATAAACATCTTGGCATCGCGCAAGAGCTTTTGTTCGTGTGCAGTCGCACCGCGAGGACCCCTGGGCGCTCACCTGGTTGGAAATTTGTCTCCTTGCTCGGCGCTCGCGAGCACCAGGCCCATGACATTCCGGGCTTGGCGATGCTGAACGAGAGCCGCGCCTCCGCTCACCCTTGCATCGGGTCGGCAATCCTGTGCTTGATGGCCCGTCGGCCAACTGTCGGCGCGGAGCCCATCACGACACCCACAGCCCGCAGGCAATTGAAGGGCCTGTCCACCTACCTGGGAAAGAGACGAGAGCATCTCCTGCAGCTCTGGCGGCAAGCGGTCCGCCGGGATGTGGAGCTCGCGACATGCACGGGACTCTCGCGCCGCGCTCTCGACGACCACCTGCCCCGGATCATCGATGATTTCGCGCGCCGGCTGACGCCGGAGCTCGCAGTCGATCCGTCACCGACCGACGACCAACAGCGCCACGACGCCGCCGAGCACGGCATGCATCGCTGGCAGCAGGGTTACGACATCCGCGAGGCGATGCGCGAATGGGGTCATCTCGAAGCGGTGATCATGCACGAGCTCGATCAGTACGCCGCGAGCCATCCGCGGCTCCAGGCCGTCGTGATGTCGACTGCCCGCGATTCGCTGGTGAGTCTCTGTCTCGAAGGAACGAGCGAGAGCGCCGCGCGCTACGTTCGTCTGCAACAGGCGGAGGCGGCCAGCCGTGTTCGCGACCTCGAATCCTCCCTGCGGGCGCTACAGGCGTTGGAGGACGAGCGCTCGAAGTTATTGCGCGAAACCGCGCATGATCTGCGCGGCAGCGTCGGCGTGCTCGCGAGCACCACCGCCCTGCTGGCCCAGCCCCAGGTCACCGGCTCTGCCCGCAACCGCTTCCACTACCTGCTGCAGCAGCGCATCAGCTCCATGGGCGCATTGCTCAGCGACCTCGTCGAGCTGGCACGTCTCGAGGCCGGTCAGAGTCCACTGAAGATCGAGCATTTCGATGCCGCCGAGCGCCTGCGGGGATATTGCGACATGCTGCGGCCGGCCGCCGCCGAGCGGAGCCTCTTCCTGAAGTGCAAGGGCCCGAGGTCGCTGCCCGTCGAGGGCGATCCGCTGAAACTGCAGAGAATCGTACAGAACCTGTTGCTCAACGCGTTGAAGGCCACGCAACAGGGCGGCGTCATGGTGCGTTGGTCCATGGGCACGGAAAAGGCCGGGCGGCAATGGGTCCTGTCCATCGGCGACACCGGACCGGGATTCGCGCTGCAATCAGCGGGCCCGTTGCGGCATGCGCTCAAGAGCGCAACAGACGCTGCGCACCACGCCGAGGATCCCACGGATGAATCCGACGAGCCGACGGAGCGCAGACCGGACGATGTGCTCGCCGCCGGCTCGGGTCCGGGCTCGGCCGCATTGCCCTCGGGCGAAGGCATCGGCCTCTCGATCGTGAAGCGGCTCTGCGAAGTGCTCGGGGCGACACTGGAGCTGGAGACGGCGCCGGGCCACGGCACCACCATCCGCATCGCCTTCCCGCTGCGCTACTCCGGCACCGCGCCGGAGCCGGCCCCCGACTGATCAGGCGGCGGCGCATCGCGTCCGCCGCCCGGTCTCATCCAACGAAGATCGTCGCCGGATGCTCGATGCGCTCTTTCAGCGCCTGGATCATCGCGGCAGCGTCGTAGCCGTCGACGAACCGATGATCGAAGGACGAGGACAGATTCATCATGCGGCGCACCACGATGGCGCCACCCAGGACCACTGGACGCTCGACCGCGCGATTGACGCCGATGATCGCAACTTCCGGCGCGTTGATGATCGGCGTGCTCGCGATGCCTCCCAGCTTGCCGAGGCTCGTGATCGTGATCGTGGAGCCGCCAAGCTCCTCGCGCGTCGCCTTGTTGGTGCGGGCGGCTTCGGTCACGCGCCGCATCTCCCCGGCAACGTCCCAGATCGACCGTTGCTGCACGTCGCGCACGACAGGCACTTTCAACCCTTCCGGTGTCTGTGTCGCAACTCCGATATGCACCGCTCGGTAGCGGACAATGACGCCCCGCTCCGCGTCATAATGGGCGTTGCATTGCGGAAAATCCTCCAGCACACGCACCAACGCGAGCGCGAGGAACGGCAGGTAGCTGAGCGCCGGCGCCCCCGGCTCCAGCTTCGTGTTGAGATGCCGGCGGAGCGACTCCAGCTCCGTGACATCCACTTCCTCGACATAAGCGAAGTGCGGGATGTTGCGCTTGGCATCGGTCATCCGCTGCGCGATCAGGCGCCTGAGGCCGATGACCTTGATTTCCTCGGTACCTCCCGAAGGCCGCGCCGCAGGGGCTGAGGGCCGCGCGCTGGATAAACTGGTGACCGCCGCAACCGAAGAGGAGCGTCCCGCCGATCGCGCGGCTGCGTACGCGTCGAAATCCTGACGGACGATGCGCCCCTGAGGCCCCGACCCGGCAACCTGATGCAGATCGATGCCGGCCTCCTTCGCCCTGCGGCGGATCGCCGGTGAAGTCAGCACGCGGCGGCTCGGATCCGGTGCCGGTACGACACGCATGCCGCCACCATTTGCGCCACCCGATGCCACCTGGCGCGCAGCACCATTACCCATCGCAGCGCCAGCGCCGGACCTCTCTGCCGCGCCATTCTCGATCGCAGCTTTCTGCGGCACTCCTTGGCCGGTGCCTTTCTCCGGTGCTCCCTGGGCAGCGCCCTTCCCCGGCGGTGGCGCCCCTTGGCCCGCGGCCCGGCCCACAGGCGCAGCGCCGCCATTGCCCGGCGCGCCCGCCGGCTGTGCGGTTGGGCCAGCACCCGCAGCACCCGCACCCGCGGCCGCGGCCGCGGTCTCCAACACAACCAGCTCGGCACCCACCGCGACCGTATCGCCCGGCTGGCCCGTCGTCGACACGATCTTGCCGGTCACCGGCGCCGGCACCTCCACCGCCACCTTCTCGGTCATCACCTCGACCAGCACATCGTCTTCCGACACATCGTCGCCTGGCTTGACGTGCCAGCTGACGATCTCCGCGGAAACGGTGCCCTCACCGAGGTCGGGCAGCTTGAAGACGTACCGGCTCATTTGTCCTCCATCACGCGCGTCAGCGCCGCGGCGATCCGCGCCGGCCCGGGGAAATACTCCCACTCGAACGCATGAGGATACGGCGTGTCCCACCCCGTGACCCGGGCGATCGGCGCCTCCAGGTGCCAGAAGCATCCCTCCTGCACCGTGGCCGCCAGCTCCGCGCCGAAGCCGCTGTAGCGCGTCGCCTCATGGACGATGACACAGCGTCCCGTCTTGCAGACGGAACTACAGAGCGTATCGGTATCGAGCGGCGCGAGCG
>Ga0335072_10001737_pt1 | contig 34736 bp, 20 predicted proteins | sample Lox_Sample_21_FD_206725 | JGI IMG/M metagenome (GOLD analysis project Ga0335072, IMG submission 206725) | Soil microbial communities from Loxahatchee National Wildlife Refuge, Florida, United States - Lox_Sample_2.1 | ecosystem: Environmental > Terrestrial > Soil > Wetlands | place: USA... | reverse complement strand
GGCCAGGGCAACCGGCGTTTATCGCGCGGGGATGGCCAAGGTGCGACTCGACGTGTACCGCACGCCCAAGTCGATCGGCTTCGGCGGGCGATGGTGCGTGCAGATCGGCGCGTTCCACAGCCAGCATGCGGCCAATAAGCTCAAGAATCAGCTGGAGAAGAAGTACACGGGCGCGAGCGTCATCGAGTTCCCGGGCGAACACAGCTACTGGGTGCGCATCCGGCCGGAGGGCGACAATCGCGAACAGGCCGAGTACATCGCCAGCCATCTTCGCCCCAGCGAGGGCGAAGCGTATCTGACCCGGCTGGACTAAAACCCGTCATTCACCGTCGCGCAGCCGCCTCTGCGGGTATGGGCTTTTGACCATCAGGCAAAATCTGAACATACTTGCGGGAAGGGATACCGATGCTGCGCGACATCCAACTCGCCTTTCGTCTGTTCCGGCGAACGCCTGCCCCTACCGGGATTGCGCTGCTGTCGATCGCATTGAGCGTGGGAGCGACGGCGGTGGTCTTTACCGCAGTCAGATCGGTGCTTATTACCCCTTTGCCGTACTCTCGCCCCTCCGAACTCGTGCAGATCAGAACCGACTTCCCCAAGTTCGAGCCGGCGCATTCCGACTGGGCCTTCTGGAGCGACGCTCAGGAGATCGCTCGACGAACTCGCACCCTTGCTTCGGTTGCTGTTTACCGCAACGAGTTGTTCAATCTTGCAGGAAATGGCACGGCGCCTCCCGAAGCGTTGTACGGCCTGCGCGTAACTGCCAATCTCTTTCCCACTCTCGGCGTTACGCCGATGCTGGGGCGCAACATTCTTCCTGAAGAAGATCAACCTGGCCATGCCAACGAGATGATCCTCAGCTATGGGCTCTGGGTTCGGCGATTCAATGCAGACCCGGGGATTGTGGGGCACAGCGTAACAATCGACGGCCAAAGCTGCCTCATCATCGGGGTCATGCCGCGGGAATTTGATTTTCCGTTTCGTCGCGCGGCGGTCCACACTCCTTCTCCTTACGTTGATTTTTGGGCGCCGTTTCGGAGCGGCAAGCCTCAAGCGCCTACAGCAGCAATGGGCGTGGTGGCCAGGCTGCGGCCAGGCGTTTCGCTCACCGAGGCTCAGCAGGACCTTGCCACCATCAGCGCCGATCTCAGCCGTGAGTTTCCCGCAACAAATCGGGACCACATTCTGCGGGTGGGATTGCTCCGCGAGCGAATGCTGGGCAACGCCAGGAACGCTTTGTGGATCCTGATGGCAGCAGCCATGATGTTTCTGCTCATCGGTTGTGCCAACGTCGCGAACCTTCTGCTGGCGCGGGGGATTATGCGCCATCGCGAGATTACCGTTCGCATGGCCCTGGGCGCGAGCAGGTCGCGCATCGTTCGCCAACTGCTTACCGAAAGCTGCGTGCTGGCGGTGCTTGGAGGAGTGGGAGGTTACGTGCTTACGGTGGTTGCCTGGAGAGCTTTGCCGGGCATCGCGCCGGTGAGCGTACCTCGCCTGGGCGCAGCACATGCCGACTGGCGGATTCTTGTCTTCTCGCTGGCCGTTGCGCTGGCCAACGGTGTTTTGTTTGGGATGATTCCTGCCTTCAGGGCAGGTTTAACGCGAGCCAATGCCAACCATGATCTGCGCTCGCACACCGGAATCGCCGGCAGAAGCGACCGCGTTCGCGGCGCCCTGGTTGCATTGGAAGTAGCGTTAGCCCTGGCTCTGGTCGTGGTTGGCGGGCAACTTCTGGCAAGTTTTGCCGCACTGCTGGGAACCGACCCCGGCTTCGATGCCAAACGTGTCATCGCATTCGTAACAGTTCCTGATCCGGTGCGCTATTCGACTCCTGAAGAATGGGGCGCGTTCTACCGTCGTGTTTTGGATTTGGTTCGCACCGTTCCCGGAGTCGACAGCGCAGGAACCGACGATGCCCTGCCTTTCAGCGGCGAGAATACCGGCGGAATGGTGGGCAACCGCGCAGGCGGAGCATCGCAAGGCGGCCAGATCGGTGCGGAAATCGACGTGGTAAGTGCGGGCTACCTGCAGACCATGGGGATTCGGTTGCTGCAGGGGCGATGGCTGAACGATGAAGACATGAACGACTCGAGCGACTCAGTCATCGTCAGTGACCTGGTTGCGAAAAGTCTGTGGCCGGGCGAGAGCGCTATAGGCAAGCAGGTCTGCGTCTTTTGCTCTCCTGAGAGACCGAATGACTGGAAGCGGGTCGTTGGTGTCGTATCCAGCAGCCGGCACAGGTCGATGGATGGGCCGCAGCAACAGGCCAGCGTCTATCTCGCCGCCGGGGCTTTGCATAGGGCCGTGTTCCTTGTGGTACGAAGCAACCGACCCGACGCCGATATTCAAAAAGCCATTCGCCAGGTGGTCGCCGGAGTCGATCCAAACCAGCCTGTCTTCTTCAGCGCCTCGATGCAAACCCTCATTGACGACTCTCTCGCCGACCGGCGCTTCGTTATGTTCCTCCTGGCTCTCACCGGCTGCCTGGCCCTGGCCATGGCGGCCGCGGGCGTTTACGGGGTCGCCACTTATGTCACTTCGCGCCGGACGCAGGAAATTGGCATTCGCATTGCGCTGGGAGCCACGCGCGCGAGCGTTGAGGCATTGGTCTTTCGCCAGGGATTTCTGACCGCCATGATCGGGCTGGCCTCCGGGTTGGGCACAACGCTGGCTCTGATGCGGATTCTGCGCGGGATGCTTCCGGGACTCGAATCCGGAAAGCCCGGCGGCATTTGGATGGAGGTTGCACTGGTTACTCTCACCGCGGCGCTCGGCTGCTGGCTTCCAGCGCGGCGAGCAGCAAAGGTCGACCCGATGCTGGCGCTGCGACAGGAATGAGCGCGATCAGAAAAGTTACCTGAAGCTCAACTGAATTTGGCGGGGCGGTTTGTTCTGATCGGCGTTCAACGATAAAACGGCGCCGAAGTTTCCCGTTGGGCAGAAGTGGCTGTTGTTGGCGCCGCAGGCGGCGAGTTCGAAGTCATGGTATGGATCGACGCGCCTTGGGGATCACCGCACCGCTTGGATCAGTGATTGTTCCAGTGATGGTCCCGGTGGGGCCACTGGCTAAGAGTGGACAAGCAATGAAAAAAAGTAACGGGAGAGTGAGTCGGAATCGATTTCGCCCCATGCTGTCCTTCAGGCGATTCGCGTTCAGCAAAGGCGGCGACTGGTTTTGAGGATTCCGGCATTTACCGACGCCATATCGAGCTTGTGACTCCTAACGCACAATGTTAGACCACTGTCGAAGCGGAAAAGTCAAGGCGCTCCGCGGCTCGCCGGCTCGAAATCTGCACGAGTGTTCCCCATGGCGGCGGATAGTGTTCCCGTGGGTCCGGTCCGCCTCAGCGTTTCGGGCGGTGCCGGACTGGCGCTTTGCGCCGGCTGAAAAAAACAGCAACCCGCCCCTTCATTTCTGTTTTTTGCGCCGGCTGCTTTGATGAAGTTGCAGATAATAAAGCTTTTATCATTGTCATCTGTTTGCGCAGCAGCTGGCAGAATCTCTGAAAAAGAAGATTCTCTGATTGTTTTTGCCCCGGATTTGCATTCCTTCGCGCTCCAAAACACGCGTTTTGCTTGAACCATTCTTGATGCGCAACTATAAGGGAATCTATGCGCTGCTTCCCGACTTCCCTGCCGTTTCCTCTTCTCGTTGCCTTCATTTTTTCCTCCACTCTTGCCTCGCAGCCCGCAGCCAAACCTGACTCGACGGCAACCATTGCCCAGAAGACCGCTGGAATGAAGCGCCTCGCAGGATTTCTGCCTCTCGACTGGGACGCGAAGAGCGGCAAGCTTTATCTCGAGATTCCGAATCTGAGTGCGGAAGGCCGAACGCCCGATTTGCTGTATGCGGTTTCGCTGCCTTATGGAACAGGCTCAAACGATCTCGGCCTCGACCGCGGGCAAATCTCTGAAGGCGCGGTGGTGCGGTTTGAGCGAACCGGGCCCAAAGTATTGCTGGTTGAACCAAACCAGCGATTCAGGACTGGATCGCAGAATGCGGATGAGCAGCTTGCCGTAACGCAGTCGTTCCCTGAGTCGGTGCTGTGGGGCTTCAAAGTCGAGGGCGAGTCGCCCGATGGCTCGGCGGTGCTGGTCGATGCCACTGACTTCTTTCTGCACGACGCTCACCACGTTGCCGAATCCATCGCATCGGCGCAGCAGGACGCAGGACCCAGCGACAGCTACAAGCTCGATCAGAGCCGCTCGACGATTGTGCCCGAAGATACCAAGGCCTTCCCGAAGAACACCGTGGTTGAGGCCGAACTGACGTTTACTGCCGAGGGACCGCTCAAGGGGAAGTTCGTCTCGGACGTGACTCCCGACTCGCATTCTCTCACCGTGCGCGAGCGGCAGATGTTTATTGAACTCCCGCCGCTGGACGGCACATTCAAGCCGAGGAAGTTCAACCCGCGGTCGGGTTATTTCGATCTCTGGTTTCGCGACTACACCGCGCCGCTGGGCGATTCGCTCGATGAGCATTGGATTCTGCGTCACCGGCTCATTAAGAAAGACCCCAATTGCGTGACGAACTGCGAAGCCGTAACGCCGCTCCAATATTATGTCGACCGCGGCGCGCCTGAGCCGATCCGCTCGGCGCTGCGCGAGGGCGCAAGCTGGTGGGACCAGGCCTTTCAGGCGGCGGGATGGGCCAAGGGGACCTTCCGCGTGGATCTGCTGCCGGAGGGCGCCGACCCGATGGATGTTCGCTACAACATCATCCAGTGGGTGCATCGCTACACGCGTGGATGGAGCTACGGCGACGCGATTGCCGATCCCCGCACCGGCGAGATTCTCAAGGGAAACGTAACGCTGGGCAGTTTGCGCGCCCGCCAGGATTATCTGATTGCCGAAGCGCTGCTCGCGCCTTATGCCGCAGGCAAAACCTATACCGATCAAAACAACCCGATGCTGGAGATGGTGCTCCAGCGCATCCGGCAACTTGCTGCGCACGAAACCGGGCATACGCTGGGACTGGCGCACAACTTCGCCGCCTCGAGCGTGAAGCAGGGCGACAGCGTGATGGATTATCCGCATCCTTACATCACGCTCGATGCCGATGGAAAGACCGATCTCTCGCATGCGTACGCGAATAGCATCGGCGCTTGGGATAAGGTGACGATCGACTACGGATACCGGCAGTTCGCGCCGGGCGCAGACGAAGATGCGGCGCTGAACAAGATCCTGAGCGACGCCGACAAGGCGGGGCAGATTTATATCACGGACGAGGACGCGCGGCCCGCCGGTGGCGCGCACCCGAAAGCCCATCTCTGGGACAACGGTCCCGACGCGGCCGATGAACTCGAGCGCATGCTGAAGATTCGCTCGGTGGCGCTCGAGCAATTCGGCGAAGACGCCATCAAGCCGGGAACGCCGATGGCGCAGCTTGAGGAGACGCTGGTTCCGCTGTACCTGCTGCATCGGTATCAGACTGAGGCGGCGATCAAGCTCATCGGCGGGCTCGACTATCGCTACAACCTGCGCGGAGATGGACAGCCGAATCCTGCGATTGTGGCGCCGGAGGAACAGGAGAAGGCGATTGCCGCGGTGATGAAGACGCTGGAGCCGGAGACGTTGACGCTGCCTGAGAGTCTGCTCGCGATACTCCCGCCGCATCCGCCCGGGGACCCTCGAACGCAGGAGTCGTTGCCATCGGAGACGGGGCTGACGTTCGATCCCGTTGCGGCGGCGGAGGCGTCGGCGGATTTGACGCTCGGGGTGTTGCTGAACCCGGCGCGTGCCTCGCGTTTGGTTGAGTACCACATGCGGGAACCGGGTGCGCCGTCTTTGCGCGGGCTGCTGGAGACGATCTCAAAGACGACGGCGGAGCGTACGGAGGGCGGGCACACAATGTCGTCGGAGGTGGCCCGGGCGGTGGAGTTCCGCGCTCTGGAGGCGATGCTGGCGCTGGCGGTGAATCCAGCGGCATCGAGCCAGGCGCGGGCCATTGTGAGCTGGCACATAGAAGACCTGCTGAAGCAATGGACGAGTTCGGCTGCGCCGAGCGACTCGGCAGAGGCGATACATCGGGCAGCGATGATCGACCGCATTCAGCAGTTCGAGAGAGCGCCGGAGAAATTCGTGCCTTCGAAACCGGTTGAAGCGCCACCGGGGATGCCTATAGGCGACGACGAAGAGATGTGAGAGAGCAGCGAGTTAGCGAGTTAGCCGCGCTGCGCGCGTGTTAGCAGGTTAGCAAGTTGGCCGCGCTGCGCGCGTGTTAGCGAGTTAGCGCGGGTGCGGGAGAACTGGCGGGAGTGCTTTCCCACCCTAACCACAGATACAAAAACGTGGTTAGGATGGGGCACCCCGGCGAGTCGGCGCGCTTGAGGGATTGGGTAGATGAAGGTTGGCATTATTGGAACGGGCGCAATTGCCGTCAAGCACGCGCAGGCATACAAGAATATCGGTTTTGAATTAACGGCGTGCACCGACCGCACTGCGGAAAAGGGCAAGAGATTTGCCAGCGCGTGGGGCGCGGAGTTTGTGGCTACGCCCGGGGAGCTTGCGCAGCGCAGCGATGTGGATTACCTCGACGTGTGCACGTTTCCCGCATATCGGCTCGAAGCTGTAGGGCTCGGCGCGAAGTACGGGAAACACGTGCAGGTGCAGAAGCCGATGGCGGTGGACCTCGAAACCGCTGCGCAAATGCTTACGGCAGCGCGAGCCGCTGGTATTCAGCTTGGCGTGGTGAGCCAGCACCGCTTCGACGAGTCAATCATGTTTTTGAAGCGGGCGATTGCAGCCGGGCGGCTGGGGCGGATTTTGCAGGCAGATGCGTACGTAAAGTGGCATCGCTCGGATGAGTATTATGCGCGGCCGGTGAAAGGCAGTTGGGCTGTTGAAGGCGGAGGAGCGCTGATCAGCCAGGCGATCCACCAGGTTGACCTGTTGCTGTACCTTATTGGCGCGGTCGACGAGGTGTTCGGGTACTGGCAGCTTGGCGCGACGCACAAGATCGAGTCGGAAGACATTCTGTGCGCGGTGATGCGCTACGCGAACGGTGCAACCGGAGTGATCCAGGCTGCGACGGCGTTGTGGCCGGGTTATCCCGAGCGGCTTGAGATTCACGGCACGAAGGGTTCGGCAATCGTGACCGGCGACCAATTGGCAACGTGGGACGTGACAGACGATGAAGGCGAAGTCGCACCGATCTCGCGCGATGCAAAGTCGGGAGCTTCGGATCCAATGGCGATTTCGCTGGCTCCATTTGAGCGGCAATTCATTGACTTCGGCGAGGCGTGCACCAGGGGACGAGCGCCGAGTTCATCGGGAGTTGAAGGGTATCGCGCGCTCGAACTGGTGAGGGCGATCTACGAGTCGTGCCGGTCAGGACGGGCGGTGAAGATAGACAGGGCCTGATGAAGGTTGGAGGTTTCCCAGGTCTCAGAATCGAGACCTAGGGCACCCAGCTTTCCGCCCTTTTCACGATGAGGCTGTGAAAAGGATGGGGCACCCATCGTCTGTGCAGCCGGCTACCAGTCGGTTAGTGTGCCATCGAGCTTGCGGTTGATGGGCAGATACGCGCGCTGGTAGGGATACTGCGCGGCCAGGTCTTCATCGAGATCGACGCCGAGGCCAGGCGCGTCGCCGGGGAGCATGAATCCATCTTTGAATGTGTAGTGGTGCGGGAAGACGGCGTCGGTTTCATCGGTGTGCGGCATGTGCTCCTGGATACCGAAATTGTGAATCGCAGTCGAGAAGTGAAGAGCCGCGGCCATGGTTACGGGCGAGAGGTCGGTGGCGCCATGAAAGCCGATGCGCACGTGATAGAGCGCTGCGAAGTCGGCGGCTTTCTTCAAATGCGTGATGCCGCCGCCGTGCACAATGGGCATTCTGAGGTAGTCGATCCACTGGTTGCGGACGAGATCGTGGGCATCCCAGATTGAATTGAAGACCTCGCCTGTAGCGATCGGCGTGGTGGTGTGCTCGCGAATGATGCGGTAACCCTCCTGCAACTCCGCCGGCACCGGGTCTTCCATCCAGTAAAGATGGAAGGGTTCGAGATCCTTACCGAGTCGAGCGGCTTCAATGGGTTTGAGACGGTGATGACAATCGTGGAGCAGCAGGAGATCCTCACCAAAGTTCTCGCGGACGCGCGCGAAGAGCTTGGGCACATGGCGCAGATAGGGTTCCGCGGCCCATTCGTACTCATGCGGCAGGCCGCGCTCGGCGGGCTCGTAGCGGCCCGCGCTTTTAGGCACACCGTAAGTTGACTTGAGCCCCGGAAATCCGCTCTGAACGCGGATGGCGCGATAGCCCGCGAGACGAAGCCGCCTTACGTCTTCGAGGGCCTGATCGATATCCCTGCCGTTGGCGTGGGCATAGACCATCACGCCTTCGCGGCTGCGCCCGCCAAGCAGGTTGTACAAGGGAGTGTTGAGGGCCTTGCCCTTGATATCCCAAAGCGCCACGTCGACGGCGGCGATGGCGGCCATGGTGACTGGCCCACGGCGCCAATAGGCCCCGCGATAGAGATATTGCCAGATGTCTTCGGTTTGAAAAGGGTCGCGCCCGATGAGGCAGGGAACGATGTGATCGGATAGGTAGCTGGCGACGGCGAGTTCGCGGCCGTTGAGGGTGCCGTCGCCGAGTCCGTAGATGTCTTCGTCGGTCTCAATCTTAAGCGTGACAAAGTTGCGCCCCGGCGAAGTGATGTTGACTTGGGCGTTGCGGATTTTCATCGCTGCGGCGCTCCGAAGAAGCGAAAGCGAATTATAGAACGGAAGCGAACGCGAATTAAAGAACGGTGCTATTGGTTCACGCCGCTGGCCAAAAATCCGCCGTCGACGGCAATTACTTCTCCGGTGATAAACGATGCGGCTTGAGACGAAAGGAACACGGCGGCGCCGGCCAGCTCGTGCGGCTTGCCGAAGCGGCCCATGGGCGTGCGCAGCAAAAGCTCCTCGCCGCGAGGCGTGCCTTTGACCAGGCGGGCGTTGAGCTCGGTGGGAAAGACGCCGGGTGCGATGGCGTTGACATTGACCCCGGTATGCGCGAGTTCGATGGCCAGCACTTTGGTGAGCGAGGTGATAGCTGCCTTGCTGGCGCAGTAGGCAGCCACATCGGCAAAGCCAACGAAGGTGCTGAGCGACGCTATATTCACAATGCGTCCGTAGCCGGCGGCCACCATCGTCAGTCCGAAGATCTGGCAGGCGCGCAAGGTGCCGGTGAGGTTGGTTTCAATCACGCGCGACCAGTCGGCCTCGCTCACTTTGAGAGTTTCAGCTTTGTGCGTGGTGCCGGCGGCGTTCACCAGGATGTCGATCTTGCCGAATTCCGCCAGGACGGCGTCGTGCATGGCCTGCAGTGAGGCGCGGTTGGTCACGTCGCTGGTGACGCGCAAAGCGCGGCGCCCCAGGGCCTCGATTTCGGCGGCCGATTTTTCAACCTGCTCCAAGCGCCGCGAAGTGGTTACGACGTCGGCTCCGGCGTCGGCGAGTCCCAGGGCAATGGCATGGCCCAGGCCTGTGGTTCCTCCGCAAACAACTGCAATCCGGCCGTGCAGATCAAAGAGATTTTCACCCATCACTTTCCTCGGGTCTCCGATCACACAGTATCATCATGTCAATATTAGTTTGGGACGCGAAATAACTCCATCCTATATGCTGCGAAAGGCGCAGTTTGACGTTCTCGGCAGCTGCGCAATCGGCTTATGGCGTGGAGGGATTATGAACTGGAGCGGGTCAGGCCGGCGCGAGTTTCTTAGACGCGCGGGATGGATCGGATCGGCTGCAATGGTGGCGGGAATGCCGGAGAGCGCAATGGCGCTGGCGGGATTGCCCGGCGGAAGGCCTGGCCGCGGCTATGCGATGGAGAGCGCTGTACTGCCTGAACAGGATGCCGAGCCGCCCAAGTACCACATCAAGTTCGGCGTCTGCGGCATGAGCCACGATCATATCTATGGCATGGTCGGCGCGGTCCAGCGCGGCGGCGGTGAACTGGTTTCCGCGTGGGGCGGCGAAGAAGACAAGCTGGCGGCCTTCAAGACGCAGTTCCCCGACGTGAAGATCGTCAAAACGCAGGAGGAAGTTCTCGACGATCCCTCCATCCAGCTGGTACTGAGCTCGCAGATTGCCAACGAACGCGCGCCGATCGGCGTGAAAGCGATGAAACAGGGCAAGGACTTTCTCTCTGACAAGCCGGGCATCACGACCCTCGAGCAACTGGCCGAGGTGCGCACGACGATCAAGGAAACAGGCCGCATCTACGCCATCATGTACAGCGAATTGCTTGAAGTGAAGGCGGCGGTATATGCGGGCGAGCTGGTGAAGCAGGGCGCCATCGGAAAAGTGATTCAGACCATCAACATTGCGCCCCACCAGATCAACCAGCATGGCGGATTGGCGGGCGGCGGCTCGGGCAGGCCGGAATGGTTCTGGCATGAGCGGCAGTTCGGAGGAATCCTGTGCGACATCGGCTCGCACCAGGTCGATCAGTTTCTGTTTTATACGGGATCGACTAGGGCCGAAGTGGTGGAGTCGCAGGTGGCCAATATCCGGCATCCCGAACATCCCGAGTTTCAGGATTTCGGCGACATGGTGCTGCGCGGCAACAAGGGATTTGGCTACGTGCGACTCGACTGGTTTACACCCGATGGGCTGGGAACGTGGGGCGACGGACGGCTGTTCATCCTCGGCACGGATGGATACATCGAAGTGCGCAAGTACGCGGATGTAGCCGTGTCTCATAGAGGGAACAATCTGTTCATGGTCGACAAGGATGTGGCGCGTTCCGTTGACTGCAATAACATGCCGCTGCCCTTCGGGCCGCAGTTTGTGGCCGACATTGTGAACCGCACCCACGTGGCCCAGGACCAGGAACAATGCCTGCTGGCGGCGGAGTTGTCAATTACTGCGCAGGTGAATGCGACGCGCGTGAAGCTGGAAGAATAGCGAGTTGCCGAGCCAGTGGAGATGCCCGGCAGAGGAGAATCGAGATGACGATGACGAGACGCGATGCGATGGTTGGATTTGCTGCGCTGGCGGGAACCATAACTGCGGCGTCGACGGCGGCGCAGGAACCAAATGCGGATGGACAGAAGCCGGCCAACGATCGCAAAACAATTCTGGGGCCGGCGGTGTTTCACTGGGACGATCTGAAGCCGGTCAAGAGCGAGGTTGGAGCGCACGCGTTTGTTTGCGATCAGCCCACGGCAACGGTGGATCGACTCGAAATGCACGTGGGCATGCTGAATCCGGGCGAGATGGCGCATCCGCCGCACAAGCATGTGAATGAAGAGCTGATCATATTGAAGGAAGGGATTTGCGAGACGCTCACGGACGGGCAGTGGGTGAGGGTTGAGGCGGGATCGGTGGTGTTCAATGCGTCAAACAGCCTTCATGCGTTCAGGAACATTGGGCAGTGGCCGGCCATCTATCACGTTGTGAGCTGGAGCCCGAACGGGACAGTGAACAGTGGACAGTGAACGGTGGACGGTGGACGGTGGACGGTGATCAGAAACGCTCTCGGGAGAGAAAGAACCGATCAAGAGGCCCCGGAAATGGGGCCTTTTTGTTGGCGGGATGGTAGGACAGGCGGGTCCGGCGTGCGCCCGTGATCAAAATGCCCTGCGTCGTAAGAGGCTGATTCTGTTCAATATGTGTTCATGAAATGATCAAAACGATCATTTTGATTGACATTTTGATCATTTTGGAGCTAATCTCAGTTCGCAAAGCAAAAGAATGCTTTCCATCGGTCGATAAACATGCTGGGGCATCGGCCCGCGCAGCCGTTTCATCAACTCGAAGCCCGAGAATCAGCGAACCGGCAAGTACAAATACCAACGCGAACCCAAATTTCAAGTGAGGACCACGATGAAGAAGAATGCATTCCGGTTTTTCCTGGTGTGCACGCTGGCGGTACTGGCGTGCGTAACTACGGCGAGAGGCCAGAACGTGACCGGTACGATCACCGGCGAAGTGACAGACCCGAGCGGCGCGGTGGTGCAAGGGGCGACCGTTGTGGCAAGCAACCTGGACACGAATGTTAGCACGCAGGCGACTACCAATAGCGATGGTCTGTTCCGCATCGATTTCCTTCCCATCGGGCATTACCAGGTGACGGTGGACGCGGCTGGATTCGAGAAGTCGACGATACCGCCCTTCTCGCTCGAGGTGCAGCAGGTAGCGAATTTCAATGTGCGCATGGTGGTAGGAAGCACGACGGCTACCGTGAGCGTATCGGCGTCGGCGCCGATCCTGAACACCGACAACCCGACCATAGGCAGCATTTTCACCGCGAACACTATCTCGAATCTGCCGCTGAACGGGTTGGATTTCTCGGCGGTGACCCTGTATATGCCGGGCTCGATCGACACAGCAGGCACCTCGGGTACGACGAGCTTTGAGCGGAGCACGTATTTCGTCGACACGCCGAACTTCAACGGCAACCGCGCGCAGGCTAACAACTACACGCTCGATGGCATCGACATGAACGAGACGTACAACAACCTGATCTCGTACAGCCCGGCGCCTGCTTCAGTTGAGGAGATGAAGGTGGTGACGGCCGATTCGCCCACCGATCAGGGAAACGTAAATGGCGCGGCCGTTGAACTCGTGCTGAAGAACGGCACCAACCAGTTCCACGGCTCGGCATACGGGTTCGTGCAGGACTACCGGTTCGACGCTAACTCCTATTCGCATGGTCAGCAAGGCCTTCCCGTCAGCCCGTATTCCTTCTCCCAGTTCGGTGGCACCGTCGGCGGCCCGATTCTGCATAACAAGCTTTTCTTTTTTGGCGACTATCTTGGCTCACGGTGGCACGTCGGCGGTCTGAACACGGCAAGTGTTATTACCGACCAGATGCGCAATGGCGATTTCTCGGTCCTGCTCTCGGGCCCGAATCCGATTCAGCTCTACGACTCTCTCAACAACTTCGCCCCGTACACAAACAACCAGAACGTTCCGATCGTGAACCCGGTTGCCAAGTTTCTGTTTTCGAACTCCAAGCTTTATCCCGATTGCGGCGGCGACAACCCTCAAACGCCGGCTGGAGGCGCTTGCGTGACGCCGACGGATGGAATTGCGGCCAACAATTACGAAGCGCCCACTTCGAGCTACAAGGGCAACAACCAGGGCGACGTGAAGATTGAGTACGACATGCGCGCGACCGACAAGCTCACCGGGTTCTACTCCATCTCGCATGCGTACGACGGATCGGTTCCGGTGCTGGCGATTACATTTCCCGGCGTGAATCTCTATCCGACGTGGCTGACGGGTCTCACATGGACCCACACCTTCTCGTCTAACATGGTGAATGCGGCGCGTATCGGGTTCACGCGCACCGATTGGAACCAGGGCTATCCGGTGGACTCAACCGGAGAGTTCGGGACCGCCGGCAACGCCAAAGTGGGCATCTCCTTTCCCAACCAAAGGTACAACGGCTTTACCAATCAGGGCGTGAACGGCGACATAAGCGATGTCGGCACGCCGGCCTATAACGGCGGAGTTATCGACAACACGTATACCTACACCGACATTTTTACGTGGCAGCGGGGCAAGCACTTTCTGAGCATGGGCATCGACGCGCACCGCTACCAGAACAACTACCCCACCGGCAACAATGACGGCTACCTGGGTTCGCTCAACTACAGCGGAAACTTCACCTCGAGCCCGTATGCCACAATCGCCAGCGGTTGGGGTCCGGCCGACTTTGTGCTTGATCGCGTATCGTCTGGAGGCGTAACCCTTTCGAGCGTGAATGTCGGACAGCGGCAGTGGCGCGTGGCCGGGTTTGCGCAGGATAACGTCAAGGTGCTACCCAATCTGTCGCTGATCTTCGGAATTCGTTACGAGTACGACGAGCCCTGGGTCGAGGAGCAGGACAGGACCGGGAACATCAACCTGACAACCGGCCAGATTATGTATGCCGGCCACCTGCCCACGGGGGCTTTGCCTGACGCCACGCTGTGCAGCAACCTGGCCTGCTACCAGCCGAACTTCCGGCAGTGGATGCCCCACTTCGGCTTCGCCTATCAAGCCACCGATCGGTTTGTTCTTCGCGGTGGTTACGGCGTAAACAGCTTCTTCGAGGGCAATTCGTTCAATCAGCGGCTGACGGCGATTGCGCCATTCCTGCAGGCGGCCGGCTTCTCAGTCAGCGCGCCAACTAAGACCTCGGTCCCAACGCCCAATACTGCCGAGGAAGGTTTCACGGGATCGGATACGACTGTTCAGTACAGCAGTTCGAACAATGGATACACTGCTTATCCGCAGAATATCCAGCCCGCATACGTGCAAGAGTGGAACCTGACCGCGGAATATGCCCTTACTCAAACGCTTTCGCTGCAAGCAGGGTACGTGGCAGAGATGGGACAGCACATTGAAGACTACGGCAACGTAAACCAGTGGACCGTGAACAACGATCAAGCCTCGGCCCCCTTTTATAACAGCCAATACCTTGGCGTGAACGGAGTCGATTCAGCGCTTGGCGTGGGCGGCAGCGGTGGGCTCCTGATTACTGAATCGCGCGCGATGATGAACTACAACGCGTTGCAGGCGGTGCTGCGCCAGCGTTTGAACCACGGCCTCGAGTACACGGTGAATTACACCTGGGGCAAGGCGATGACCAACAGTCTGGGCAACTACGCGCTGAACGTGAACGGCTTCAGCGGTGCGTTCGAGAATTACTACAACAGCGCAGCCGACTACGGCCCGGCGGGATACGACGTGCACCACAACATCTCGGCAACCGCAGTGTATGCTTTACCCCTGGGCCGCGGGCAGATGTTCCTGGGTAATTCCAACCGGGTTATGGACGAAGTGGCGGGCGGCTGGAAGTTGTCGACGGCGATCGTGGGCTACTCGGGCTTCCCTGAGACGATTACCGGACCAGGCAACAACTCCAACAGCTACGGCGACAGCCGCGTAAATCAGTACCGTCCGCTCAAAGTAGCGAATCGCAGCAATGCCAACTGGTTCGGGACCGATCCGTCGGCAACGCCGTGCCTGACTCCGGGCGTCGACAACGGAGTCTGCGCATTTGGCATTCCGGCGAACAACGTGTTCGGCAGTGAAAGCAACGGTGCGGTGCGCGGGCCCGGATTCTTTAATACCGATCTGTCGGCGTTCAAGGATTTCCATACCTTCAGGGAGCAGACCATCGGCTTCCGCTTCGACGCCTTCAACGCATTCAACATTGTCAGCTATGGCAATCCGGATACCGGCATTACGGATTCAACCTTTGGCAATGTGTCCCTGCAGGGTCCGCGCTCCACTGAGCGGCATCTGCAGTTCTCGTTGCATTACAACTTCTAAACGACCGGGATATTCCGGCTGTTGCGGCCCCAGGGCTGCGGCAGCCGGAATGGTGCGAAGAAATTGCTTTGCGCGGCGGCTCTCAATTGTTTAACTTGGGATAACGGCACCGGAAAAGGAAAACGGAATCGGGTAATCATGATTCTTGAAATATGTGTCGATTCGGTGGAATCGGCGATTGCGGCGCAGGCGGGTGGTGCGGAACGGCTTGAACTTTGCTCGGCCCTGGTCGAGGGCGGCATTACCCCCAGCGCCGGACTGCTGCGGCAGGTGATTCGGGCCGTAAAAATCGATGTGTTTACGATGGTCCGGCCCCGCGGCGGCGACTTTTGCTACACCCGCGATGAGTTCGACGTGATGCACGAGGACGTGATGGAGGCGCGGGGACTGGGCGCCGCCGGAGTGGTGCTGGGTGTGCTCACTCTCGATGGAAAGGTGGACGTGGAACGAACCGGGGAGCTGGTGGCGGCAGCGCGGCCGATGAAGGTAACCTTCCATCGCGCGTTTGACGTGACGGCCGACCTGGAACAGGCGCTCGAAGCCGTGATTGCAACCGGCGCCGACCGTATATTGACGTCGGGGGGCGCACCTGATGGGTTGCGCGGCGCAGCATCGATTGCCCGGCTTGTGGAGAATGCCCGCGGCCGGGTGCAACTGGTTGGCGCCGGCGGAATCCGCTCGAGCAACGTGCGTGAATTTGTGCAGACCACCGGCGTCAATGAGGTGCATGCGGCGCTGCGAGCGCGGATGATGAGCCCGGTGACCTACTGGAATCACGCGGTGAGCTTTGGCACGCATCCCGACGGGCTGGCACGCTTTGTTGTGCGGGAAGACGACGTGCGAAAGCTCCGGCGGGCGCTGGAAGCGGCTGCCAGAAATGGCAAGGCTCTCGTACAATGACCGGAGCGCCGCTGAGAGATGAGGCTCGCGGTAAAGTGATCGAGCATCATGTCGTCCAAGACCGATAAACGAGCCAAAGAGATTTTGAGGCTGCTGCTACGTCACGGAAAGACCTCAGTGGAGGATCTGACCGCTGAGCTGACGGCCTCGCCGGCCAGCATTCGCCGCGATCTCACACGACTGGAACAACAGGGACTGGTATACCGCACGCACGGCGGCGCGATGCTCACGGGTAAGGCGGTGTACGAGCCGTTCCGCTTCGATGCGTCATTCCATGTGCGCGAGGACCGTTTCGCCGCCGAGAAGCAGCGCATTGCCCACGCCGCCGCGGCGATGGTGAAGGAGCATGAGACCATCGGGCTTGCCGCAGGAACAACCACAACGCTGATTGCGAGGCAGCTGCAGCACCGGCGCGGCATTCGCATTGTGACCAACGCGGTGAACATCGGCATGGAGCTGAGCTCGGTGACCGGACTCGACACCACATTGACCGGCGGAACGATGCGCTGGGCCGGAGCATTCAGCCTGGTGGGGCCGGCGACAATTGAGACTCTGAATATGTTTGTGCTCGACCGGCTGTTCCTGAGCGTAACCGGCGTGGACGCTGAGCGCGGCGCAACCATGATTGAGCCGGAGGAAGCGGCGGTATTTCGCGTGATGGCGCGGCAGGCGCGCGAGGTGGTGGTGGTGGCCGACTCGAGCAAGGTGGGCATGGTGAGTCCGGCCGTCATTTGCCCGCTGCGCGAGGTGGACCTGCTGATTACCGACGACGGCATCGCGGATGAAGCGGTGAGCGCATTCGAGGCGTGCGGCGTCAAAGTGATGGCGGTGTAGCGCCGGGTCTTTGTGGTTTCGTAAATAAAGCATTAAACCTGGGTGCCCCAGGTCTCGACTTTGAGACCTGGGATAGCACGAATTCTTGCGGAAACGGAATTCCTGATGCGTCCCGTCTCCCGAAATTACTCCGGACGCGCGTGACGATAGAGTCGCGAAGCATTCCACGCGTATTGAAGCCACCACGAAGCAGCGCGGGTGAGCGAAAGCCTCGAAAACCTGCGATAGATTCTCCAGACCTTCAAGGCTCCGCTTAGCTTGTTGGCTGAACGGCCATACGCAGTCATGCGATAGCGGGCCAGGTCAGCAGGCAGCCGGTGGCCGATGTATCCCTGTTGTATGAGCGAGAGCCACGCGCAGAAGTCCTCGTGCAGATGACGGCAGCCGTCAGGAAAGCGGAGCCCGGGAATCTGCTCACGATCGACAACCACACTCAAGCAGCCCGTGCCGCGTTGCGTGTGAAGAGTATGCAGGTTCAGTTCCTCGGGGCCGGCGATGAGCGCGCCTACGCGCGAGCCGTCTTGCGAGATAATCCGGTAATCATGATAAATAAAGGCGTATCCTTGCGCGGTCATCCAGCTCAACGAACGTTCCAGCTTCTCCGGAAGCCAAAGATCGTCCGCATCCACAAAGGCGATGAACCTGCCGCGCGCGGCTTCGATCGCGAGGTTGCGGGCGGCAGCGGGGCCGCCGTTGCGCGTTGTGTGGAGCAAATGAACGCGCGGATCCAGACGCGCAGCCTCTTCGATAATGGTGATCGAAGCATCTTCCGATCCGTCATCGACAAGAATGTGCTCCCAGTCGGTGAGCGTCTGCGCCTGGACAGACGCCAGAGTTTCATGGAGCCAGCGAGCGCCGTTATACACCGGGGTAATGATGGAAACCAACGGCATAATGCGTCCTTTCTATGAGAGCGACATTCGCGGCTGCGATGCAGTTGGCAAGGCGTCCGGCAAGACCTGGTACGCGGCCAGCCGGTTCATTGGCGCCGCCGGGACAAATTCGCGAGCCGCCTGAGAGGCTCGGGGAATCCGCTTTCTGAGACGAATGAGTGGATCGTGAATCATATGGAAGGAGCGTCTCTTCCGAAACTCGGCACGACCGGTCGCGGCCATGGCAGCGAATTCTCCGCCAAAAGTGATTTCAGTCACCGAGAAGCTCCTGCCACTTCGTCGCGACGCGTGCCTCCGAAAATTGTTCCGAGACGTTGCGCGCAACCTCCCCCAGCCTCTGGCGCAACGCGGTGTCTTCGCCGAGTCTCACCATGGCATCGGCGAGCGCATCGACCCGTTCAGCCGGAACCAGCACACCGTTGATGCCATCGCGGATCAACTCGCGCGGTCCGTTGGGGCAATCGAAACTAATGCAGGGAGTCCCGCATGTCATCGCCTCGACCAGGACAAAGGGCAAGCCTTCGAATCGCGAGCTGAGAACAAAAATTCCGCATTGGGCAAAGAGAGAAAACGGATCTTCAGTGAACGGCGCGAATGTGACGGTCTGCTCGATTCCGAGAGCGGCCGTCGTGCGCATTAACTCGTCGCGCAGATGCCCGTCTCCGACAATGCGAAGCGACCAATCGCGCAGGCGGCCGGCGGCAAGTGCCCAGGCCTTCAATAAGAGATCGAAACCCTTCTGCGGGACCAGCCGGCCAAGTGCAAGAATTTGGCGGCGGCGATTGGCGCGCCCAAGCGTGGACAGCTTGATTACGTTGGGAATCGCACTAACAGGACAAGTTGGCGCGAACAGCCGCCCATATAACTCCCTGTCGCGCTCGGTCAGGGTTATAATGCGCGAGGCGAGCACGGCCGATGCCCACCTCGTCGCCCTACCGCGGATTTTCGTGATGCTGTGCGAAAGCGCGAAGTGCTCCCAGACCGCCAGCCGCACGCCGGGCAGACACGCGGCAAACAGAGCCAGAACCAGCCGGTTGGCGTCCGTGCAGACAATCCAGCGCGGCCGACTGCGCAGCACGAAGAGAGCGAAAGAACACATTATCCGTGGGTAATCCAGGAACCACGGCAGCGGGTTTCGGGACCCGTAGACTACTTCCACCCCGCTGGAAAGCGGAAATCCGGGAGAACGGTTCTGGCGGTAGCATGACCAGATCGAAATAGAATCTCCGCGCGCGGCGAGCGCATTGGCCAGATTGGCCTGCGCGCGCTCCGAGCCCGCGCGCGCCGTCATGTCGTGAATGAGAAAGCAGATCTTCATCAAACCCTCGCCTGAATATCGCGTGGTTACGCTTGTCCGAATTAGATTCAGGACACGTCTGCCGCCGTCCGCAACGCAAGCTTGAACCGGACGCGGTCAAGGAAATAGCGCGCCTGCCAGGGCGACAACGCGGCAGAGAAAGCCAGCAGTAGAATCCGCAGCACACGATTGTGCCCGCGAAGCGCACTGCGCGCGCAGCGGGTAGCAAGACGATAGGCGCCGTCCTCCAATCTGCCGCATCGGACGGCCATCTCGTAGCTTTTCGGGGTGAAGCTGTCCCGACCATTGTGCCGGCGCTCGCGATACAGCTTGGCAATGTAATAGTGGGCCTTCCGCTGCTCAAGGCGCGACGACAAATTGCCGGGACGCGTTCGGATCAACATCAGTGGCTCGGCAAGGTTTGTGATGCGGTATCCCGCAGTCAGTGCCCGGAGCAGAAAGTCGTAATCTTCCGCAACCGGCAATTCCCTGTATCCCCCGAGAGTGCGGTAGAGCTCTGCGCGCGCCAGCCAGATGTGGAGACAAGGAGAAGCCACCAGTGCGGTTCGGGCAACTTCCTCGTCGCCGGTGGGTTTTCGCGAAATGCCAAGCCCAAGAATCGGATTCCCATGCCTGTCGATCGCCCTCGTCGCACAGCCGACGAGAACGATGCCAGGATTCTCTTCAAGAAACCGGAGTTGCTTTTCAAGTCTCGTCGACAGGGCGATGTCGTCCCCGTCCATGCGGGCAATAAAGGGTGCGCGGCAATAGGAGAGGCCAAGGTTAAGTGCCGATGGAAGCCCCAAATTGCGGTTCGCGCGAACAATCAAAATGCGTGGATCTCCGGCGGCAATCCGCTCAACGATTTGCAGCGTCCCGTCAGTAGAGCCGTCGTCGACGATCACAATATCGAGGTCGGAGATCGTTTGAGCCTGGATGCTCGCGATGGCTTCCGCAACATAGGCTTGGACATTGTAAACAGGCAAGAGTACGCTAATTCGCGCCATGAAGGCCCTCCATAGCAACGCTCGAAAATTCGCAAATCCGTGTTATGAGATTGAAGACATACATGATGGCCATGAATGCCGAGAGATAAAGGAGTTGCGACGTTACCGTGCTCAGAGATCCGCGCTGGATCGAGACCAGCGAGGGCAGCGATACACACAGGAAGAACAGCGCAATACGGCTGCTGGACGCACGCTCCTCCCACTTGCGCAGCAGGAACCCCAGCATTCCGCAAGCGGCGGCATAAAGCGCCATTATTTGACCGCAGGCATATAGAGCTTCGAGATAAACGCTGGAGCCAAGCCCGTAACCGGCGGCGAACAGTGCGGGACTGCTCTGCGAGCAGACATAGGCGCCGACGCTTGCTGTCTCAGCCGTGCCCATGCCAGAGAGGCTATAGAAAGCACCCATCGGAAGAATGGAGCCGATAATCGAATGGATTGGCGGAGCGGGCAGCTGCCACGAGAGCGCAGGAAGCAGGAACGTAATGCCTTGGTTGAGGAAGAACTGAACTAAGATCGGGTTGTCCGTACCGTCGCCGCCGCGCAACATCTCCATCGATTGGAAGAGAAGCGCGGTGGCGGCCAGACCGCCAACCAGCCACACGAGCCGGATGCGCTTGCGCTGGATTGCGGAAAGATACCAGACTGCGACAAGAAGCCACGTCCCAGCCTCCATCCTTCGCCCCGCGAGAGCTCCGGTAAGGATATAACCAATGATGGTGGCGGCCATCAGACGCGTGTATCGCTTGTCATCGATGAGGACCGCCAGCGCAAACAGCAGCGGCTCGAGAAAATCGACCAGACGCAACGCGCTAAATGAATATTGCGCCTGATTGGAATAGAGCGCTTCGTAACCGCCGCTGGCAAAAGCATCAAGACGCGATTTCGCCATTATCGGCAGCAGCAGCACTACGATTAGAAGCGCAGCGATGAATGCCTGCTTGCAGCAGATTCTGTTCCGGTTGCTCCACCCCTCCATACCGCGGCGGTTATGGCTGAAAACGAGAAAGTATCCGCCGAAGAGGCTCGATACGCCGATGGTCCAGAACGCCAGGAGACGGTAGACGGATCCCGCGCTGGCGTCAACTGTCGTGCCCCAGCACAGGGTGTACACGGTCTCGTCCTGCAACACAAGCGCAAGCAGCGGCCGCGCGGCGACAAAGATCAGTGTTCCGAGAAACAGGATGCCGATCAGGCTCGTCACTCCTCTCGGGGTCTTAAGAATGGCAAACGCGATAATCGCCATCGCCGCCAGCATTAGCAGCGAGCACTGACCAGGAGCGAGGGAAATGTCAGCCGCGTCAAAAACGGTCAGCCCGAACGCGATCGATATCAGAACCGCCCCGGAAATCCGCTGAACAAGTGTGTCTGCGAATGCATCGCCTGAGAGCTTGGCTTTCATCTTGCGCTGCCTCCGATCAAGGCTCGCGGTGCCATCGACAGGTATCCTCGGCGGGCACGCTCGAAGATGGTTAATGCCGAGGGCAACGCGACGCCCGCCGTCACGCCCAGATAGCTGAAAGTGACGCCGGCGTCTCCCCATCGCGGCGCGACCAGCGCAGCTAGTGCGAGCGTGAGCGCCGCGACCGCCAGCGATTGCAGAAGAAACGGCTCACGTTTGAAGGAGCGCAGCAGAGTGGCCAGGCTCTCCACCACGGATTTGGCGCCGGCCGCCACGACCAGCACCGCGAACAGCCGCGGAGAAACCATGCGCGCCGCCAGTCGCGGCGCTATTGCGGGCAGTAGCGCGGCCCCCACACACGCGCACAGCGCGATCAACGCAAACACCGCCAGCGATTGACCCAAAGTGCGCCGGAATAGCTGGTCGAGCCCCTGAAACTGACGTTGCGCGACCAGTCGGCCGAACGGCGTGGCCTTGGTCGAAACCCAAGGCAGTACCAGGGCCGACATGTAGCCGGTGATACTGAGCGACATCCCCATCTGTCCGGCCTGGACCGGTCCGCACGTTGCAAATAGGATGGGAATGAACAGTTGGATCGTGAAGTAGGAGCACATCCAGCTCACTGCGATGCGCCATTGGAACGGCAACACATCTCGAGCCCAGCAAACTCCTCCGCCACGGACCGGATACTTGAGCAGGCCCAAAAGAAAGCGCCGATTGGCAACGAGAAAGAGAAAGCCCATGCCCGTCCGTCCTACAATTACGAGGCACGGGGCGAAGAGTCCATGATGGAGTACCATCGCGGACCAAGCCAGCGCAGTGCTCGCCCCCGCCTGTCGCAATCGCATCGCGGCCACAGCGCGCACCTGCCCGCATCCATCAAGAAAGGAGTAGAAGGGGGTGCACAGCAGACCGCTCATCGCTGCCGCTACCGCCAACAGCCACGGCCCCTGGAACGCCACCTGCGCCGTCGTGTGTGTCGCATGACGGGCAAAAAAGACCAGACCGAGCGGCGCCAGGAGCATGCCCATGATCAAGGCGGTTCCCCTGTACCAGCGCACACTGAGCTGGATTATCGATGCCAGGCGTGCCTGCGCCCCCGCGTCGCCGCTCACGCTGCCGTCCATATTGATCGTCAGATGAATGCACTCGTGGGCTGCCAACTGCTGCACCACGAACGAAAAGCCCAGTTCAAAGATCATTTCCAGAGCAACCAGACTGAGCAGCGTGTAGTAGTACCCCTGCTCGACCGGGGTGAGAAAGCGAACGATGAGCAGAACCGTACCGGTGCTGCCCAAAATGTTCACAACCCTGGCTAGAAATGTGAAGGAAACGGGGCCGTCCACGCCCAGTGCTTGCAGCGCTTTCATCGCAGTACTCCGCTCAGCGCATGTTCAAATGCCAGCGCCCATGAGCTGCAGCGGCGGCGCTGGCAGCGCAGCAGGCTGACCGCCTCGGCCACCAGCGCAATCAACAGCGCAAAGGGCACAGCGAATACGAATGCTCCTGCCATGATCCAGACCCTATAGAGCGAACTGGGCCGATCAGGAACGCTGGCCGGGTCGACGATTTGAATCAGAGGCCCCTGCCGTGCTTCGTCAACCTTGGCTGCTTCATACTGTCGGCTCAATATCTCCAGCACCGTTTCGCGGTACTTGACCTCGCGCAGAGCGCGTTCGTAGTCCAGGCCGTCTTGGGTGACTTTTCCTTTCAGGGCCACCAGATCGCCGTTCTGCCGGTCGGCTGATAGATCCATTGCCGAGAGTTGCCCCTGAAGGCTTGCCAGCTCCTGCTCGGCGATAATCAGGTCCGGATTCCGCGCCGCCGCGAACTCATGCATGCCCCGAATCTCAACCTGCTTAGCGGCGATCTGACCGCGCAGCAGGGCGGCAGATTCGATCATGGCGCCTGCTTGACCCTCGATCGTAAATACTCCCGTGCGCTGCTCAGTCTGCTTCATGCTTTCCTCGGCCGCGGCAAGAGCTGCGTGCGAGGCTTCCATCTCCCGCTCGAAAAAGAGTCTTCGCTGCGATGCTTCGCTAATCGCAAGTGTCGCGGCGAAGCGCCGATACTCATCCACCCAGCCATTGGCAAGTGCCGCTGCTTGTCCCGGGTCTTTGTCGGTCACCGAGATGCGGAGAAGCCCATCCTTCAGTCCGCTTTCAATCTTCGCGGCATGCTCAAGGCGTTTGCGCGCCGATGAAAGGTATTTGCGATGATAGACCGTCTGCAGATGAAACCGATTCACTAGCGCATCCTCCACGGTTTGGCTCTTCAAAAGACCTACCTGCAAATCGTTGGGGTTTTTCAGGCCTAATGCGCCCATTGAGGCCATGGCTCCCAGGTTGCCGAGTTGCGACAGCATCGCAGCGCCCGTTGAATCGCCGCTTTGCGGCGGCAGAACCACTGCGGTGGCCGTGTATCGATTGGGCAGCAACCCCGCGGCTAGCGCAGCCAGCAAGACGATGGCAGCCGACGCAATCCCGATCTGCCTGTTCCGCTTGATCGCCACTCGCATCAGGAGAATCAATGTTCCGGGGGCTGTTTCGGATGCGTGTATCGATTCCTTGATTTCGGTCGCCACCCTTACTCTCCTTACTTTGCCTTTCCCTGTGAGCGGTGAAGAGTTCGCTCGTGCTGGCGCTCACCGGATGCAGGATCACCGGTTCACGCGCCGGTGAGACTGCACTCAGATTAGCGAGGAGGCAATGGAAGCAAGGGTGGAATTCGAGAACGATTTTGTATGCGAAACCGATTTTGGGACGCGCCTGGCGCTGCGGTCCGAAATTGGGACAGCGGGCTTCACAAAAAACAATCCTCCGCGCGTTTTATGTGCTGGCTGCGCTAAACAGGAACTGGGATGCTTATGACAAACAATTCGCCGCTTCTCTCCGATCGCTGCCGCCCGGCCAGGATCGCCCTCGTCCTCGCCGCGATCGTGGTAATTCCTGCATCGCCATTGTGCGCGCAGTGTTTTCCGCAGGACGATCCAGAGTCGTACACCTGCCAGATGCAGCAACAGCAGCAAGCCACGCCGACAGAGGACACAGAGTCAAGGTTTTCGCTGCAGGGTTTGCCTCAATCGCAAACTCCGGCAGCGGGGCAGGGGCAGGAGCCATCGGCATCTTCGAGCTTATCGGGAGGCACGGGCTATTCCGAGAGGGGGTTGCCGCAGGAACAGACTAAGAACGGCCGAGTTCCCGCGGGCCTCGTTCCACCAGAGCCGCCTACCGAGTTTCAGCGATTTGTAGCCGCCGATATGGGAGATCTCCTACCCATTTATGGGGCAAAACTCTTCGCTACGCAGACGTCCAATTTTGGCCCCCTTGACAACGCGCCCGCTTCACCGGACATGGTGATTGGCGCGGACGATGAGCTGCGTGTTCGCATCTGGGGTCAGCTAAACGTTAGCGCCGATCTCCGGGTAAGCCGCGAAGGTGACATCTATTTGCCAAAAGTGGGCGCAGTGCATGTTACCGGGCTGCGCTTTGCCGAGGTTGCCAGCCATCTGCGCGCCGCCATCGACCAGGTTTACAGAAACTATCAGCTGACAGTTGACGTGGGCGAGATTCACTCCATCCAGATTTATGTTGCTGGCCGGGCCCGCAATCCGGGTGAATACACGGTCAGCGCCCTCAGCACCCTGGTGAATGCGGTGTTTGCAAGCGGCGGTCCGGCCGCGTCCGGATCTATGCGCCACCTCGAGCTCAGGCGTGAAGGCAGAGTCACCACGGATTTCGACCTTTACGCATTGTTGACCAAGGGCGATAAAACCGGCGACGCGGCGCTGCAATCGGGAGACATTCTTTACATACCAGCAGCGGGGCCTCAGGTGGCTCTGCTCGGAAGCGTTCGTGAGCAGGCAATCTTCGAGTTGCGCGGACGGGAAACGGTTGGGGAGTTGCTCGACGCTGCGGGCGGCCGCACGGTACTGGCCTCCGGGACCAGAATTTCCATTGAACGGATCGCGGACAACGGCACGCGCAGAGAGCTCAATATCGTGCCCGGCGCATCCGGGCTCGATACCGTGCTCGCGGATGGCGATGTTGTACATGTCGATGCCATTATTCCAAGCTATCGAGACACGGTCACGTTGCGCGGGTCGGTGGCCAATCCGGGGCGATTCCGCTGGCATCCGGGCATGCGCTTGAGAGAGCTTATGCCCGATCGTGATTCGCTCCTGGCCCGCGACTATTGGTGGCGGCGGGCTCAACTCGGATTCCCCGAGCCTGAGTTTTCTCCCTCCGTCGAAGCCATTTCTCAGAGCCCCGGCGGGGATCGCGCATATTCTGTCAATCTGCAGAAAGGGGTCCATAGCTCGTCGCCGGCTGAGCAGCAGGAATGGCAATTGAGTTCGTCGGGCGCGCCGCCTTCACGTCCCCCTGGCGATCGCGGCAACACCACGCCGATGAGTTCGTCCGAGCCGATGACAAGGCCGGAATTGGAGAGCGGGGACGAGCGGCAGCCGCTGGTGCATCGGCCCGATTCTGAGACGAACTGGGACTACGCGGTCATCGAGCGGCTGGACCCCTCCACGATGACAACCTCGCTAATTCCCTTCGACCTTGGAAAATTGGTGCTCGACCAGGATCCTTCACAGAATCTCGACTTGCTCCCAGGCGATGTGGTCACGGTGTTTTCACAGGACGACATTCATCTTCCGCTCGAAAGGCAGACGCAATACGTTCGTCTGGAGGGCGAATTCGCCCATGCCGGTGTCTATAGCGTCAGGCCCGGCGAAACACTGCGTTCGCTTGTTGCCCGCGCCGGTGGTTTGACCAGCCATGCCTATCTCTTTGGCGCCGACTTCACCCGCCAGTCGACGCAGAAGCTTGAGCAGCAGCGATTCGACGAATTCATCGACCGGCTTGACAACGAACTGGCCCGAAACTCGATGTCCATGGTGGGCCTGAGCGGTGCCGACGGCGCGGCGGGAGTGCAGCAGAGCCAGGTTGAGAACATCGACCGCATATTGATCGCAAAGCTACGTCAGTTTCATTCCAACGGGAGAATCGTCCTCAATCTGAATCCGCAAAGCGAGGGAGACGGCGCCCTGCCTGACCTGCCGCTTGAGGATGGCGACAGGTTTGTTGTTCCGGCGCGACCTGCCACGGTCCAGGTTATCGGAGCGGTTTTTGATCAGGACGCATTCCTCTACCGTAGTGACGCCCGTGTGAGCGACTATCTGCGGCTCGCCGGCGGGCCCACTCGCGATGCGGATACCCGGCAGGCTTTTATCCTGCGCGCCGATGGGTCTGTTACGAGCCGTTCAATGGACCAGTCGGTCTTCGATTCGAGACTTGGACGGCTCCGCCTCAATCCCGGCGATACCATCGTGATTCCTGAAAAGGGCATTCACCTCGGAGCAATGCGCGGATTTCTCAATTGGGCCCAGTTGTTCTCGCAAGTCTCGCTTGGCGCCGCGGTGGTCGCTGTTCTCAAGTAGCGTATCGGGCCAAGTCGAGTTCGCCTGCGCGTCCCTGCAAGCTCGCGCAACGAGTCCGGAAGGGGCGTCGGGCGATTGTCTGGAGTTCTCACCATTCCATCACGTCCCTGAAAGGCAGTGCAGCAAAGCAAGAGTTGAATGAAGAATCACGAGACTGGAGGGCGGTTTGTCGAAGTCAGAAGAACTGGATCTTCGCGCATTCAAGAAAGAGCGCGGACCTGCCGATAAGGTCGCCAACAACTTTCCCTTCTATCTCATGTGGGGGAACACCGTTCTCCAGGGCCTGTTAACACTACTGGGGCGGCTGGCGCCGGGAGTGTTAACAGTCCCTAGGGAATCCATCATTTAGGGGTAATTTCGTTATGAGTCTGGCAAGTCAGGTTTGCGAATCTGGAACTGTCGCAATTGGACACTCGTCCATCCCGCCGCGAACGCACCGAGGGATCGCCTCGTACTCCGCGGAAGCCGTCGTGAGCCGCTGCGAGGGGAGCCCCTGGAGCCTTTCGGCGTCCAAGCGCGCTTTCGATATTCTGGTTGCTTTGTTAGTTCTCGCAATATTTGCGATTCCGATGCTGGCCATGGTGGTCGCGGTCCGCCTGACCTCTTCCGGGCCGGCACTGTTTGTCCAAAAGCGAGTAGGCCGCCGTGGCCGTCGATTTTCCATTTACAAGATCCGCAGCATGGCAGTCCCGCAGCCGACCAGCGTGGGACCCGGGCTCACCATGGATGGCGATCTGCGTATAACCAAAGTGGGCCGGTGGCTGCGAAAGCTGAAGCTTGACGAATTGCCGCAGTTCTTCAACATCCTCAGGGGAGACATGAGCCTCGTCGGTCCCCGACCGAAACTGCCTCGGTACGCGGCCCTCATGAATATGCCTTATCGACCGGGCATCACCGGCGCGGCAACGCTCGCCTTTCGCGGTGAGGAAGAGATCCTGAGCTGTGTCCATCCCAGCCAGTTGGAGACGTTTTACACCCAACACATTCGCCCCTTGAAGGCGCGCATGGACGTGCGCTACATGTCACGTGCGACGTTTTGGTCGGACATGCGCTTGATTGCGGCAACAATTCTCTCCTGCGCGAAGTCAGCACGTGTTCCGCGGTCATTTGTTAACCTGCGTCGCCCGGCGACGGCAATGCAGTTGCAGGCGGAGCCCGCCGTCAACGGAGATTGAAAGCTCGACTTGAATCCCCAATGAGATTCGAGGACCATCACCTGTGGTCGACAACACTGACGCTGCCCAATCTACGTCTACTGCCCTGTGCGCTGGCTTTGCCGCCGGCGGCCGCATTTTTTGCAGGCGGCCTTCCTGATGATTGAGGGCGACGAGCTGATTGCGGACATGGTCAACTCGATCAATATTGGTAAGCTGACGTGGCCGAGGTGAAAAAGTGCGCCCAGGAAGACCAATCGGAACGCCAGTATTCGATGGAAATGACGTAGGATAGGTGCGATCCCGATTCTCACTGCAAAGTGAACGCGAGCGCCAATTCGCCGTTTGGCCAAGCGGCAGCATGCAGCCGCCACCCAAGGTTGAGAATTGTTTCCGCAGTGCTTGCCGGCGTCGGCATTGCAGCTCTCCTCATTATGGGCGTGGGGCCGGCTCGGCAGAAACTTGTTCATTCCTTCACCCGGCATTGGGGCGGGCCGGCCCCGCAGGCAATGGCCCAATCGCGACCGCGATCCGATTGGGGCGACCGCTTTGGCGACGGGACACCCGATTTTCTGCGCCTGAGCGATCCGGCGGACCAGGCCGCTTTTCGCCGCTGGTTCACGTTGATAGCCGAGTACCAGGCGGCTCGGCCAAAGGCCGAGGTCCCTGCCGAGATCACCGATTGCGCGAGCCTGCTGCGCTACGCCTATCGCGAGGCACTGAAGCGCCACGACGAAGGCTGGTTTGAGTCGACCAGGATTGAGGTAGCGGCGCCGCCAGGCGAAATTCAGGCCTGGAGTTATCCGCACACCCCGATGGGTGCCGAGCTTTTTCGCGTGAGACCGGGAACATTCGATCCTGCCGACGTGAGCGATGATGCCTTCGCGCAGTTCGCCGACGCCAAAACGCTTGTCGAGCGCAATGCGTATTTTGTGAGCCGGGATGTGCGCGCGGCGCTGCCGGGAGATCTGCTCTTTTATCGCCAATTCGGTCAATCCTCGCCGTGGCATTCGATGATTGTGGTGCGAACCGGCAACAGTGCCGAGGTGGTCTACGACACCGGGCCCGACCACGGCCATCCCGGGGAGTTACGACGCGTTACGCTTAACGAGTTGCTCGACCACCCTGAACCGCAATGGCGCCCGCTACGCGGCAATCCAAACTTTCTTGGCGTCTACCGTTGGAACATATTGCGAGGAACCGAATGAACGACCGGAATCTCCCGCTTCGCAAGCCTCTGCTGGCCGCATTGTTTTTGCTGTTGTGCGCCGCTGGCGCAGCGCGCGCCGCAAGCAAAGACCTGCCGCGATCATTTTCGCTCTCAACCTCGCGCACATTCGCGCCGGGCGAGAGCGTCAAGATCCAGCTTTATGCAAAGAACGTGCCGGAGCTGGAGTTTCGCGTTTACAAGGTGCGCGATGCAGAGAAGTTCTTCGCCGGATTAAAGGACGTACACAGCTTTGACGTACACAGCTACTCGCCGGCGGAACAGATTGACCAGCGCACGCTGCTGGAGAGACTGCACGACTTCAAGGCGCATCTCTGGTGGCTGGTGCGGCGGTTTTTCCGAGGCCAATTCACTGACGATGCACGCGACAGCTTCCGCGAGAGCCAGGCCAAGCTGGGCAAACGCAGCCGGGTGGTGGGGGTGTCGCAATTCGCGCGGATTCCGTTGCTGAACGAGAGCCAGCTTGTAGCGCGATGGAAGTTGGAGACGCCGCCGGCCATTGTGAGCGAGACGCAGCAACTGCCCATCGATGGCCTGGGCGAAGGCGTGTACCTGATTGAAGCCACCGAAGGAACCTACAAGGCGTACACCGTCGCGATTGTGACGAAGATCGCCGTGATCGAGCGGTCGCTGAGTGGGCAGGCTTACCTCTACGTCGCTGATCGCAAGACAGGCGCGCCGGTTGACGGCGCTGACGTGACATTGTGGGCCGATGGGAAGCAGCAATCGTCGGGCAAGAGCGACCAAGACGGCCTGGCAACGCTTGCTTCGAACCTGCGGGGCGGCGCACAGGCTGCGGAGCCGGAGAATCTCTGGATACTGGCGCGGCACGGCGCGGATGCGGCGATGGTGACGCCGTTCGGTTATGGCTTTGACTGGAATAGCGCGCAGCGGGAGCGTGCATATATCTATACCGACCGGCCTGTTTACCGGCCGGGGCACAAGGTCTACATCAAGGCAATTGTGCGAAAGGAGCAAAACGACACTCTCGTGCTGCCCGACGAACGCACGCTCACGATGCGTGTCACGGGGCCAGATCAAAAAGTGGTATTTAACAAAGAACTTCTTGTATCGGCGCACGGGACGGTGACGGCGGATTTCGATTTGGCGACGGATGCGGCGCTTGGTTACTACAACATCGATTTCGGCGGGAACCAACCCGGGTGGGGTCAATTCTACGTGGAGGAATACAAGAAGCCGGAGTACCAGGTGACGGTCAAGGCGCCGGTGGCACATTTGCTTCAGGGAACTCCGATTCAGGCGGTGATTGAGGCGCGGTACTTTTTTGGCGAGCCGGTGGCCGGCGCCAAGGTGACGTATGTTGTGCACAACTCGCAGCATTGGTGGTGGGATGAGGACGAAGAGGACGACAGCGGCGAGGCCGGCGAGGCAGAGCCTGAAGGCTCTTACGAGCAGGACGACGAATATGCCGGAAACGAGCAGCAGGAGCAACACGGCGTGCTCGATGTGAATGGACGGCTGACGGTAACGCTGCCCACGGCGGTCGACGACAAGCACAACGATCAGGACTATCGCATCGAGGCGCGTGTGACCGACACGGCGAATCGCGAGGTGAGCGGGCACACCACGGTTCTGGCGACGTATGGATCGTTCCGCGTGAGCGTAGAGCCGACGAGCTACATTTTTGAAACAGGCAAGCCTGCGCACGTGAAGGTGACAGCGCAGGATTACGATTCGAAACCGTTGCAGACGCAGGTGCATATCACTGCGCTGCAAACCTGGGATTCAAGCACACAGCGGAAAGCGCAGACGAACGCGGCAAGCCAGGATGTAACCACTGGAGCGGATGGGACGGTGCTCGTCGATCTGCCGCTGGCTGGCAGCGGAGATTTTGAGATTACCGCGGCAGCGCAAACACCTGAGAATCGCACGGTACAGGGCCAGACCTGGGTATGGATATGGAACGGTGCGGGCGCGCGGTACCAGGCCAATTCGCAGGCAAAGATTGTGGCCGACAAAAAGAGCTACCAGGTAGGCGACACCGCGCACCTGCTGCTGGTGACCGGATTGTCTGAGAGTTGGGCCGTGGTGGGGACTGAGGGCGACAGCGTGCAATCGCGCAGGGTGATTCACGTGATGGGAACAAGCGCTGCTTTCGATGTGCCGATTACAAGAGAGGCACAGCCAAACTTATTCGTGACTGCAATGATTGTTCACGACGATCAAATCATGACGGCCCAGAAGAATCTGAAGGTGCCGCTCGTGGAGCGTACCCTGACCGTCACGGCGACTCCCGCAAAGACGCAGTACGAACCAGGCGATAAAGCGAGCTACGATGTGTTGGCGGTGGATTCGACGGGCAAGCCGGTTGAGGCCGATCTGAGCTTTGGCGAGGTGGATGAGGCGCTCTACTCTGTGCGGCCCGATACGAGCTGGGATATTGTTGGGGCGTTCTACCCGAAGCGCGAGGTTGATCTTGAGCCGCAGACTTCGTTTGAATTCTTCTTCTCGGGCGAGGCCGGTACAAAGAGCCCGCTGCTGTCTTCGCTCGACAAGGGTCTGTACCATCCCCGCATGGCGCAGGTGAAACCGGGTTCGGATCTGGTAGTGCCGAAGGTGCGCAAGGCGTTTCCCGACACGGCGTACTGGAACCCGAACGTGCGCACCGGCGCTGACGGCCATGCCCGCGTGGAATTCAACTTCCCAGATGCATTGACTACCTGGCGAACAACCATTCGCGCCATGACCGATGACGGAAAGGCGGGCGGTGTTGTAACGCGCGTGCTGGTGCGCAAGAACCTGATCGTGCGCCTGGCAGCTCCGCGGTTCTTCCGCCAGGGCGACGAAACCGTGCTACGGGTAATTGCGCACAATTATCTTGAGAGCACAAAGGACGTAACGTTTGCGCTCGACGTAAGCGGCATAGACATAATGAACGGGCAAACGCAGAAGATCAGTATTCCCGCAAAGGGCGAGAGCTATGTGGACTGGCGCGTGAAGTCGCGCGTGCCGGGCAACGCGGTGCTCACGGCCAAGGCACTCACCAATGAAGAGTCTGACGCGCTCGAGATGACGCTGCCGGTTCTGCCTTACGGCGTTAAGCAGCGGGCCGCGGGCACGGGAGTAGTCTTCTCTGGCTCCGGACAGAACCAGTGGAACTACAGCTACCCGCCGAATTCCGACGCCGGTTCGCACGGGCTCACAATTACCGTGTCGCCGTCGGTTGCCGGCACAGTGTTTGACGCGCTCGACTACCTCACTAGTTATCCGTGGGGCTGCACCGAACAGACCATGTCCAGCTTTTTGCCCGATGTCATCGTGTCGCAGGCCGTGGATAAGCTGCATCTGAAGTCGCCAATCGACAAGGCCACGCTCAACGACATGGTGAACGCCGGGCTTGAGAGGCTCTATGGATTCCAGCACGACGATGGCGGCTGGGGATGGTGGCCCGACGACCAGAGCCGCGTGTTTATGACGGCGTACGTGGTGAACGGACTGGATCAGGCAAAGTCCGCCGGCTACGCGGTCGACGATCAACGCGTGGACAAAGGGCGCGCCTGGCTGCTCTCGACGCTCAATGCGCACCCGAATATGATTCCCGATCTGCGCGCCTACTCGGTTTATGCACTGGCCACCACCGGTGGAGCGCCCAAGGACGCGCTCGATCTTGTGTGGAGCAGTCGCGACAAGCTTAGCGACGAGGGCCTGGCGCTGGCCGGTATTGCCATGGCCGCTGCTGGAGACAGCCGGGCTCGCGATGCGGCGATGTTGCTCGAGAAGAAAGCCAAGGTGACAGACTTTGGCGCGAATTGGGAAGGCACCTACGACGGGTTGCTGGAGTATTGGGACGACACGTCGGCGGAGACAACAGCATTCGCGCTCAAGCTGCTGGCGCTTGAAGATCGCACCAGCGGTCTGATGCCAAAGGCCGCGCGCTGGCTGGCCGAGCATCGCGATGGCGACTACTGGTACTCCACCAAGCAAACGTCGATGGTGATCCAGGGATTGGTGGATTACCTCTCGTTGAGCGGCGAACTCGCCAACAGCAGTGACGTTGAAGTGCTGGTCAACGGCGTTAGCGTGGGCAAGCGCCACTTTGGCTCCGACGATGTATTCGCGCAGCCGTGGCAGGTGCAGATAGCAGCGGCGCAGGCAGGGAACGGCGGGCAGGTTACCATCCGCAAGAGTGGCAACGGCATTACCTACTGGTCGGCTGAAAGCAATTGGTATACGGCAGACCGCAAAGCATTCCAGCAAGGCCAGCTCTCGCTGAATATCACGCGCGACTATTACCTGCTCAAGAAGCGGCAAGACAAACCTGCCGATGCCATCACATACGATCTGGTTCCGCTCAACGGACCCGTGCACGTGGGTGACATTGTGGCCGTGCGGCTGGCGCTGAATGGCACGGCATGGAAATACCTGCTTGCCGAAGATCCGATTCCGGCGGGCACAGAGTTCCTGCCTGAGTCAGGGCTTTACCAGCTCAACAGCAAACCCGCGTGGTGGAACGACTGGTTTACGCGCAAGGAGTTCCACGACGATCGCGCTGCGTTCTTCAACACTGACTTCGGGCCGCGCACCGAGTATGTTTATCTGCTCAAGGTCGTGAATCCCGGCAAGTTCCAAATCAGTCCGGCGCAGGCCGGCCCCATGTACCAGCCGGGCGTTCAATCGACGACCGATCCCGCAACGCTGGAGGTGCTGCAGTGAGCGAATCCGCAGCCGTTAGCAATCAAGCAGGGACAAGCGAGTGGAGTGACTTGTTGCGCAGGCTTACCTTGAGCGCTGGGTGGGTCGCGGCGCAGTGCTGGGCAACGCTTCTAATCATCCTGGCGGGTATTGCATGGACGCGCCTACCCGACAAATACGCGTGGCAGGTGGGTATCACGTTGCTGGTTCCACTGGTGTTGCTTGCAGCGTTTTTGGTGCTCGAAGCCGGGGCGATGCGTAAACTTGTGCACGACGAGCAGGACCGCGCTGGATTGATTCACGGCGCGCTGACACTGCTGGTTTGGATTGCGATTGTGGGTCTGGCGTGGGTGTTACTGGATATATGCGACGACCGGACTATTTCGTGGTCGGGATATTTGAACTCGCGCGCCCCGGTGCATCTTAGGGCTACGTTGTTTTCGTTTGTGCATATTCAGCTTTGGATCACAACTCTGATCTGGATCTTCAGATGGATTGTTGCTCCGGCAAAGGTGCTTCCGCATGCCGTTGCATCGGCGCAGTGGGGTTGGCGGTTGCCGTGGAGAAAATCGCTTCGCCTTTTACTGGACTGGCGGTGGTGGATTGCCGTTGCAGTTGCGGCGCTGGTGGGAGTGTTGCTACCTCAGCATTTCTTTACAGCC
>Ga0335072_10001736_pt1 | contig 34761 bp, 26 predicted proteins | sample Lox_Sample_21_FD_206725 | JGI IMG/M metagenome (GOLD analysis project Ga0335072, IMG submission 206725) | Soil microbial communities from Loxahatchee National Wildlife Refuge, Florida, United States - Lox_Sample_2.1 | ecosystem: Environmental > Terrestrial > Soil > Wetlands | place: USA... | reverse complement strand
GCGTCAGCGAAATCATGGGCAATCCGGACGCCTCATGGTGGTATGAACGCGACGGCATCATGCTCCAAGAAAAGACCATTTCGTTCGATGCAGGCAAGCTACAAACCGGCCTCGAAGTTATTGCTAATCAACTCGGCAAGAAGCTCGACGAAGACAACCCACTCCTGCACGCACAGCTTCCGGACGGGAGTCGGTTGGCAGCAGTCATTCCTCCGGTCGTGCGCTGTACACCCGCGCTCATCATTAGAAAGTTCACCAGCCGCCATTACACAGTTGATGATCTGATCGCGCGCGGCACCCTGACGCGATCGCTTGCGGACTTCTTAGCCGAGCAGATTCGCAGTGGTAAGACGCTGCTTATCAGCGGCGGAACCGGTACCGGCAAAACCACGCTATTGCGGATACTGGCCGACTTTATTCCCCTACAAGATCGCCTCGTTGTCATTGAGGACACCTCCGAACTTCAGATCCAGAAGCCGAACATTCTGCCGACGGAATGTCAGACCGATACGTTTAAGGCCAAGATTACTTTCGACGACCTTTTAAAGTCGGCTCTCCGCTGGCGTCCGGACCGCATCATTCTCGGGGAAGTACGAGGAATCGAGGCGCGAACTCTACTTGATTCGTTCAACACGGGCCACGCGGGTTCGATGGCTACAATCCATGCCAACTCCGCGGAGAAAGCCCTTCATCGTTTCGCCAATCTTGTGACACGGAGCCACCCGCAAAGCACATTCTCCGACACTGAAGCCGAGATCGCAGAAGCCGTCGATTTTGTCGTCCATGTCGAGCGCCAACCAGGCCGCCGAGTTATCCGCGAAGTGCTGGCGCTTCGCGGATATGACCGCGACGCGAAACGCTTCCTTATTGACGCCGCCTTCGATATGCAACATGCGACGGCTTCAACCTGCAGTGCTACGCCTATTGCTGCTGACTTGCTAACCAATTCTGTGCACGAAGATTTTATTCCACCACACACAAAGGAGAACTTACATGCCACTGCTTGAAATCAACCAAGTCCGCCACATCTGTGCTTCTGTTCGGCTTGATGAAGAGACCGCCGCCCAGGTCGATCGGTACGCGGCCTTCATCCGTGCATCCGCCGACGATGTTGTGGACAAGGCACTGAACTATGTCTTCGCGAAAGACCGTGACTTTCAGGAGTTCCTAAAGACTCCGCAGGCGAAGCAGGTTGCTTCGACTTTGCGTATTCGTAAAGCCGGAACCAATGGTACGCCAGTGCAACACGGAAAAAAGGTTGCAGCGGGTGCGGAGTCCACGTCTTCGGTGCGGGCGGTGAAGGCGTGATCGGGCTTCCTATTTCGTGGCAATGCAAGAACGGTGCTTCGCACCGGAAGAATTTTGACACTCCATCCCTGGAAGGGTACTGGCGAGGAACTTTGGTTCCTCGTTGCGAACCCTCTTAGTTCCCAGGGCTTATACAAAACACTGTTCCTTGTAAGGAACTAGAGATTGGAGAACCTGTGCAAACTCTGGAATCAACCAACGTCGCCAAGACTTCACGGCTGAGAGGTCGCGAAACACGATCGCGAAGTATCGGTACAAAACTGACTCCTTCGGAGGAAAAGAAGGTCATTGCGGCTGCGGAAACACAGGGGAAAGCTCCAAGCGAATGGGCGCGGGATTTGTTGCTGCGCGGAGCCTTTGCCGACAATCGCAGCTACATGGAACTGCACATCTTCACCGAACTTGTCGGCATAGAAATGCTCATGATGAAAACGCTTGAACCGATCCTACGCGGCGACAAACTTGACCAAGACCAGATCGCCATTCTCTTCCGCCAGGTGCAGTCAACCAAGGCCGCGAAGGCGCAGGAACTCCTCGCGCGGCGCAGTCAGAAACAGGAGAAGTAGACATGGCAAACGTTCAACAGTGGGGCCGCAGGGAATCCATTATCTGGCCGCCGCGCGGCTACCTTTACACGCTCGGCGCATTCTTCCTCGCCTGCCTTGCCACCGGATTCTTCATCTACGTCCACATCCTATACGGTCTCTCGCCGCTCGAACGTTACTACCTGCCGTACTACTTGCGCAGCGGAATGGCTGGTCTCGCCCATCCAGCCAATGCGTATCGAATGCTCCGCATCACAGACGGCAAATCGCAGGGACGACTCGCCCTCGACGCCGATGTCCAGCTGGGGACCACGTTGCAATCAGAGGCCGCGCCACTGCCATTGATGCTGACTCCTCAAGCTGCTCAAGACGGGAGGTATCTCATCTACCGCGAGCCTTCGCGCAACTATCCGAACAAGGCGATCCACCTATGGATCGGACATTGGATTTACGGCGACATCCCCCTCGATGGCCTTTTTGAGATGCCGCTCTGGTTTGGCCTGGCGGCCTTCGTATTGCAGCTTCCGTTTTCCATCCGCAAAGACATCGCGCGTATCAGGCAACTGCGTTATGGCCGCCGGCTGAAAGGCCCTGTCCTTGTCAACGCCAGAGCATTCACCAAGGCCGTCAGTGGCGATGGCATCGGCATTGCCACCAACGACTCAAAGCTCCCGCTACGCATTCCGCGCGATGCGGAGAACAAACACTTTCTGATCGTCGGTGACACTGGATCGGGTAAATCGAGCATCATCCGCCAGATGCTTTATCAGGTGGATGCGCGAGGCGATTCGGCCATCGTGTACGACCCGGCCTGCGAGTTCGTGAAACAGTTCTACGACCCTCATCGCGGCGACATCGTCCTGAATCCGCTCGACGCACGGATGCCCTATTGGAATCCATCGAAGGAGTTGCGGCGCAAGGCGGAGGCCAAGGCGCTCGCGGTGTCACTTTATCAACCCGAAGGCGTAACCAACCGTTTCTTCGTGGAAGCACCGCAGAAGATTTTCGCTCACCTGCTGAGCTTTCTTCCTACACCGGAAGAGTTGGTTCAGTGGATGTCCGACCCAGAGGAAATTGACCGCCGTGTACGGAAAACAGAGTATTGGGCACTGATTGACCCGAAGGCCCCGCAGCAGCGCACGGGCGTTCTCGGTTCACTCAACATGAGTGCAGACAGCTTTCGGTTACTGCCCACTCAGGACGAGACGACCTCTGTTTGGACAGCAACGGAATGGGCGAAGACACGGCGCGGCTGGATCTTCATTACTTCGCGTCCAACTATGCGTGAGGCACTCCGCCCTCTTATCAGTCTGTGGATTGACACGCTTGTCTTGCGCCTCTTGAACGAGCCTATGCCCGACCAGAAACCGGTCTGGTTTGTGATTGACGAACTGGCGAGTCTACAACGGCTACCGCAGCTGCATACCGCCATCACCGAGAACCGCAAATCGCAAAATCCTGTGATTCTCGGGTTCCAGGGTCGCAGCCAGATGGAGGCACGCTATGGCGAAGATGCCGAGGCCATGCTGTCGCAGCCAGCAACCAAAATCTTCCTTCGCACGACTGAGCCACGCGCTGCAAAATGGGTCAGTGAGGCCATCGGCGAGGTCGAGATCGAGCGGCTGCGCGAAACGCACTATGACGGCACGCGCACCGGGCGCAACTTCATGCTGGACCGTCAGACCGAGCCACTGGTTTTGCCCTCAGAAGTCTCCGGCCTCGACGATCTGCGCGGCTTTCTGAAGTACGGTAATCATGTCGCCCGATTCTCGTTCCCGTTCATCGCGCTCGAAGAGAGAAGCCCCGGTTTCGACGAACGCAAAATGGACGATCTGATCGTTCCCAACACGCCGCCCCCGGCTGAACCGCAAGAGCTTTCGGGCAATCTTTTGTTCCCCGAATACCCGGAGCAGCACACCGGGCATGAAATCACGTAACCGTCATGCTTACCATCTCCAAACCACTGTCTGCAGGTCAGGCGCAGAGGTATCACCAGAAGGAATTCACCGCCAAGGAGCAAAACTATTGGTCGCAGCGTGGCGTGATTCAGGGCGAATGGCAAGGCCGGCTACCCCCGCAGTTCGGTCTTGCTGGAGCGGTGTCTGCCGAGGACTTCGCCAAACTCAGTCAGGGCCAGCACCCGCAGACCGGCGAACAACTTGTCCGCCAGCGAGCTTCTTATGAATATCAGGATGGAGACGGCAAGACAGTCAAAACGATGGAACACCGCGCCGGTTGGGATGCGACCTTTTCCGCTCCCAAATCAGTCTCACTTACCGCGCTTGTCGGTGGCGATGAGCGTGTACGCGCGGCGCACCGGGAGAGCGTCCGCGTTGCTCTCGACCAGCTTGAGCGTTACACACAGGCCCGTATCGGTGGCAACCATCCGCCCGAAACCACAGGCAAGTTCATTGCTGCCAAATTCGAGCACGATACCGCCCGCCCCGTAGACGGTTATGTCGCGCCGCAACTCCATACGCACGCCGTTGTCTTCAATATTACCGAGCGGAGCAATGGAGAAACTCGCGCCTTGCAGGAGCGGGGACTTTTTCAGTCGCAGCAGTTCGCTACAGCCGTCTATCAGGCCGAACTCACTTACCGATTGCGCCACCTCGGGTACGAAATCACAACCGGCCGTAGCGGAGCGCCCGAAATCAAGGGCTACACGCAGGAATACCTCGACGCATCCAGCCCCCGTAGCCAACAAATCCGCGAGTATCTGGAACGTACAGGACGATCCGGAAAGGAAGCCGCCGAGATCGCCGCACACTCGACCCGCGACCGCAAGGAAATTCATTCGCTGCGGGAGGTAATGACGGCGCATCGCAAGCTCGCAGCCGATTTCGGGTACCAAGCTGACGCTGTCGTCCGTGCCGCACGCGAACGGTCTCAGCAACAAGAGCCGGCCATAAGTAACGTTAACCGGGTGCGGGAGTCCCTGACCTTCGCCCGCGACAAGAACTTCGAACGCGAGGCTGTTGTCGATGAGCGTGCGCTGATCCGCGACGGACTGCGCCGCGGCATGGGCGACATCACTTGTCCACAGCTTCGCGCCCATCTTGACACCCGCTTAACTTCTGGGGAATTTCGAGTTGTTGAGCGGGCGCACGGTGCTCCGGGGCGTGAGTTCACCACCGCCAGAACCATTGAAGCCGAACAGGAAATCCTGCGCCGCGTCCGCAGCGGCCAGAACGAGATTGACCCGATTTTCGCACGCCAACAGGCCATTGCCATTGCCGACCAAAACCCGCAGCTCAACCGGGCGCAGCAGAGCGTAATCGAAGATGTTCTCAGCTCTCCTGACCGTATTCAGGGAATTCAAGGCTACGCCGGCACGGGCAAGACGACCACGCTCTCCATCATCCGCAGTGCCGCAGAATCACAAGGGTACGAAGTTGAAGGCTTCGCCCCCACCTCACGTGCCGCCCGCCAACTTAGAGAGTCGGGCATTGAGGCCGGAACCCTGCAAGGGTTTCTCACACGCGGACGGGCTGCTGAACATGATCCAGAGCAAAAGAGATTCTTCTTTATTGACGAATCTAGCCTTACCAGCACCAACCAGATGCGCGAGTTTCTTGCGCGCCTTGGTTCCCAGGATCGTGTGCTTCTGATCGGTGACACCCGCCAGCATCAAGGCGTTGAAGCGGGCCGCCCCTTCGAGCAACTGCAGGAGGCCGGAATGCATACCGCCAGACTTGACGAGATCGTTCGCCAGCAGGACATGGCTCTAAAATCTGCCGTAGAGTTGCTGGCTACCGGCCAGGTTTCTGCCGCGCTCGACGCCCTTCAAGAGCAGGGTCGTGTGAAGGAAATTCGTAACGCAGAAGATCGCTTACGCACCGTCGCTAAGAGCTACGTCGAGTCTCCTGCAAACACTCTCATCGTCTCACCGGATAATGCTTCCCGTCACAAACTGAACGTCGCGGTGCGCCAAGAGTTGAAGGCCAATGGAACTCTTGCGCCGCAAGACCATAGTCTTGGCGTCCTCGTTCAGCGTCAGGACATGACCGGAGCGGAACGATCCTGGGCTAGCCACTACGAAATCCACGATATAGTTCGTTATGCACGCGGCAGCAAAGCAGTCGGAATCGAAGCCGCCACTTACGCAACGGTCGTAACGATCAACCCATCTGCCAACCAACTGACGGTCGAAAAAGCAAACGGAGAACTTGCAACTTACGATCCGCGGCGCCTTACCGGCGTCAGCGTCTACCAGGAAGCAAAACGCGACATTTCCGTTGGCGATCGTATCCAGTTCACAGCACCCGACAAATCACTCGGCGTCGCTAACCGCGACCTCGCTGTTGTTGAGGCGATTCATCCCGACGGCCGGCTTTTCGCCCGCCTCGATAACAACCGACATATCGACTTCAATGCAGGCGAGCATCGCCATTTCGACCACGGCTACGCCGTCACCAGTCACAGCTCCCAAGGTCTCACTGCCGAACGAGTCCTCGTTCACGCGGACACTGGCGTCCACCCAGATCTGCTCAATTCTCGTTTCGCATATGTCTCCCTCTCCCGCGCGAGCCATCAAGCCACGCTCTTCACCGACAACATGGCAAGACTTTCACCGCAACTGGCGGCGGATGGGTCGAAAACCTCCGCCCTCGGAATCGACCGAGGTTTATCCGCGGCGCAGGAGTTGGGGCTAGGGCAGTGAGAGAGACCCGCCGCGGTCATACCAAAGATAAAATTCATAGCATTGTGCAAAATATTTTAGCCATCCATCTTCTTTATTATCTATTGCTTAGCGGATAAGTATAAGAGTTTTCATAGCAATTTGCCTTCATATGGATAGACAAGTTCTATGGAGTGGGTTAGGATTTCCATTGAAGTTGGGGCGGCGGCCAGAATCAAATGGTTGAGGGACCTGACGCCTGAGCCGACCGCCCGCAGGAGGTGGAACATGAAAAAATCCTGATCCGCCGGTCACGGCGGAGAGCAGGGTGCCGTCCTAGACCGACGGCTTCCTAGGCTTGAATTATACCACTAGAACACTAGCATCGACCTCAAAGAATCTATATGGAACTACTATGAGCAACAACATAAGTCCTTACCAACAAACTATAGACGATCTTGAACTTCGCCGGACTCGCTGCCTAGAAGAAGTTCAAAAGATTGACGCAGCAATAACAAGCTTGCGCGCGACCATGGAGCTTTCTCTTCACGTCACGCCGGGCCCAACTGCGGTTGCCGTTCACCCTGTTTCCGCAGTCGAAGTTCAACAAGAGGCACGGCAACGATACGCCAACATGTCCGTCCGTTGGGCAATTTTGAAGTTTCTGTATGAGCATTCAGCCCAACCTCAAAGGAGTGCCGACATCTCGGATGCTCTCCTTGCAGGCGGTTGTGAAAAAGCCAGTCGGCCCACAGTTTCCGCGGTAATCAGCGACATGTCCCGTAAGCGCAACGAAGTGATGCTTGATGCAGAGAGCGGCGGCTATAAGATAACCGTAATAGGACAATCTGCGTGGGGAGCGATCGCCCATAGCGCCAGGTACCAAAACCGGACTGACAATGCCAACGCCCAATAGCTGCGTTTCTGACATACCGGCGCCCACAACCCATAGGTAACGGCGGAGAATCGGCAGATATGAAAGCACGTGTGCCCTGCCCGACGGGGTCGTCAAAAAGAACCCACTTCAGTGGTTGATTTGCGAATTTCTTCTTCGCATTTTGCCTGTCCGAAATCGTAAGGCTCTCGAATCCTTCGCGCTGGGCTTGCTTGATCAGTTCTTCCGGTTTGTTGGATGCGGCTCTTGCCCACTTGTTAATGAATGCTACTTTCTTAGACTAGCCATCGTCGAATAAAAGATTGAAAATTCAAATGCCAGCCAAGAGCCCGCATTCTGCGGCAAGGCTGACGATTGTCTGCAGCCGGTCCGGCGTGGGCAGTGGTGGCGATCCACGCGATACACCCGGAGCCAGAGCCCAACCCCCCTCGTCCAGTACTACTTTCAACCTGAGCAAGGTCTTGCCTTGCGCACGCGCATCAGCCAGTCCTCGGCCAACAGACCAGTAGACGTGCTGCGCAAGAATCCACGATTCGAATACGTGGCACACGAAGTCCCTGGTAGAGCCTTTCTCTCGGGCTTGCGCTTCCTTCCGAGCCCGGAACAGCGGAAGTCGGTCGGGCCGCTCGAAATGATTTTCCTGCTGAGGAATTTCAGCAAGGCAGAACGCGATCCCCCGAATGATGGTCTGGGCTAGGTCCGGGGACGGGCCGCCATACAGGGCATCTGAAATCTCCGCGATCAACTCAGTCGGGCCACTTCCGACAGGCATTGCAACGTCCAACCATTTGCGCGCATTGGAATACTTCTTCACTGATGGAAGTTGTTTCAGAAACGACTCGACCAGGGCATCCGTACTCTTGGGTGTCTCTTCGAGATCTATGAGCACCCAGTAAAACAGGGCCTCCAGCGAAAGCCGAAATAATTGGCGCACCTGTACGGTTCGCCATGCTCCCCTTATGTCCAGAAGTGATGTCGCCGGCTTAAAACGCGATGGTAGTCCGGCCATCACGCCACGAATGACCTCGACCTCTGTGGTCGACGCATGCTTCGCGACCGCGAGCATGAGTTCTCCTCCCCGTTGCCTGCAAACCGGCGCGCCGGTGCCAAAAAGCATTTGATTCGTGACATCGGCTTCCGCCTTTGTAACCTTGTCCAGTGCCCAGGCGCTCGACCATTTGCGTGCCTCTGCGGCAGTAACTGTCACGGACCCGAACTTGCTAAATGCCGGATGACTCAACCGATCGCCAAGCCGGGCCTCGAAGGCGTCGAGTGCAGGCGCCGCGGCGGCGGTCGGAATCAATATCTCTGAATGCTCCGGATGAGACTGAACCCATCCCAGCATCTTGAGCGCGGGTCCGTAGTTAATCGGAGCGGTTAGTGCGGTCGAATAGCGCCGTGTCGTTCTGCGCTGACGCCAGTGAGCACCGCCAAACGTAAAATCCTTGGCTTGGACGAGATTGGCAAGAACCTGCCGTCCGGGGAGATCTGCCGCCGGATTTGTCAGCAATTGCGACCAAACGTAGATCACTTCGATACGATCAACAAAATCCCGCAACTGCTCGACCGGGACTGTGCGTGCTCCGCTATTCTTCGCGAGTTCGTTGGCACGGCGCCAGGCCCACGCCACCAGAACGAAAGGGCGAATGTGTCGGGCTACGTTATTCAGTCCGGGAAACACCTGATCCATGAGATCGAAATTGATTTGGCGCAATCCCAAAGGATCTACGCCACCTAATTTCGGCACACTGGCAGGTGTAAACCCCGGACCCGTCGCCGCCGCCGCTGCCGCCGTCATTTCCGCAAGAGAAGGCTGTGCCATGATCATTCTCCCGCCCAGATGATTACGCGATTACAGCAATTCTTGGCCGTGGCCACCCGAACAGATTCAAGTTTAAAAATTTCACTTGTCGGAAGTGAAATCTGACAGCGGGGACAGGATTCCTGCCAACGTTTCAATTCCAGAATCTTTTTACGCGAGATTTCAGACGTCAGGGCATCTTCGAGAATCGGCCATTCTTCGACGGTTTCCTTGGCCAGCCCTTGATACTCGGGAGAGGGCTGGCCATTTTTCAATGCGTTCAGATAAGCGCGAACCTGCTCCGCGTACGTGCGTGTCGCGTTCAATTTCGTCCAGAGATCTGCTGGCGTCGCACGCTGAGGCAATGCGGCCTGGAAGCCTTTTATTCCGTCGGTTGATGGAATAGGCCCCGCAAGATCTACATTCATGCGAAGAAGGCCCTCCCGCGCCCACCGGTAGCCGTTAGGCTCCTGCCAGTTACTCAGCATAAGAAGAATGGCTGCCGCCACATCGTCGCGTCGGTCCGGCGGTACGCCAGCCTTCAGCAGTGACCTAATCAGCCTTTCCAGCCACGTTTTCACACGCGCAACGTCGGGTCGGAGCCGCTCGGAAACATATTGCGTCAGGTCGAAAGCGACCATAGCGTTCCTGGACGCGCCTTCCTCGGAAAGCAACAGATCGAAGAGCTGATCGAATACGGACAGCGAGTGCTGTATCGCGGGATCATCCGCGTCGCCCTCAGCGGGTGTCTCTACGGTTTCATCGCCCTCCTCCTCCGCCTTTTCTCCCGCAGTTGTTTTGGCGAATGGTCCGCGTGTTTCACGAAACGCCTTGAAAACGTGGTTCATGAAGCGGGTCCAATTCCGGCTCGCGGGCGTTTCATGCGGTTTGGTCCCGTGGAGAGCCTCTGCGCTGCTGGGGACCAAATCTGCAACTGCAACCACGGCGATCTCGACATCAGAAGCGCTCGCATCACTAGGTCCGCCGGCGCGTACCCTGAATACTGCGTCCCCGAGCCGCTGTGGGTCCTCGTAAAACCAACTCATGATGGCGGCAACATCTTCGGGCGTTTCGGTGCCAGCCAAAACCGCGAAAAGCCTGCGACCAATCGCGCCGGCACGACGGGTGATGTCTCCGAAGCTTGCAATGGACACAAATCCTTCTGCTTGTCTGCCGTCCTTGTCTTCCAGTCGGATAACGAGGCGCCCTTCGCGCCAGGACTGTTCTTCCAGTGCGGGTGCGTTGATTCGAAACGTTCCCTCCGTCGATAGCTTTGTTTCGCTTAGTGACTCAAGCCCCAGGCTAGTGACGCGGAATACCGACACGCGCCCGCTCATTTTCGGCACTAAGACCTCGCCTGCGACTTCATCACCATCAAGGACGGCGCGCAGCACCCCCACAACTTCTTCTTCATCATCGCTCTGATCGTCGAGGGCTACCTGCAATTCAGGAGGATCTGAAGGACGGAACTTCCAGCCGACGGCGGGTGTCCGCTCGATACGTACAACGCAAGCTTCGACGTTGCGGTCGCGATGCAATGCCGCACCAGTGCAGTTTGGACTGCCGGAAACCACCACACGGCCGCGCTTGCAGAGGATCTCAAAAAGTTTGGCATGTAGGCGTCGCTGACCTTGCGTCTCCAACAGTTCAAGCTGGATAGCCCGTACCTTATTCCGATAGCTTGTCGGCCAGTTGGATCCGGCGAACCCCTCGACAGAACCATGAGGGTGGGAATGCACGAAAATCTGATCAAGCCCAATGGTTTTGCACAGTTGGACGACTGCAGATCCGTCGTCCCAAAAGGGCGCAGCAGCCACCATGCGGACTGCTCCTCCCAGATCGCCCACTACCTGCGCAACCTGCTCGGAAATGGACATGTCTAGTGAGTGGAACAGCCGAACACTGCCGGTCCGCGACTTAGCTTGGATAGACTTGCGAAGCTCGACCGCGATGGCAGCACACTGGTCAGCAGCGCCATAACGAATGCGCTCCGTAACTGGCATCAGATCGAAGAAACTTGCAGCGTCATCTAGGGCATCCGCTGCAAAGCTGGGGTGCAGATGTTCAAGGACTTCGCAATTGCCGCCCCAGCCGCCGAAGGTCAAGTTGCCGGAGCCGACAAGGAGGTGACATTCCCCTGCTGCCGAGAGCAGAGAAACCTTCGGATGGAAGACCCCTCCGGTAACAGACACAGGCTCCACCTCGTAATCCTTGCCGACCCGGTGCGCTCCCTGTTCGCTCAGACTCGCGCGGACCCCCTGAACGTCAGCGAGAATGAGTGCTTCCCGTCCGCCCCCGCGAACTAGAGCATCCAGAACGACTGCCTCGAAGAATGAGAGGCTAAGACTGTAGGTGGTGAACACGGCGCGCCGCCAGGGATAAGCGGAAACCAATTCGAGCGGCGCCAGGGTCAAGAACTTGTCCTCTCCGTTTAGCTAAGGAAGGCGAGAACATATCCCATTCGCCCCGAGACGAAACTGTTATCGCCCGTCAGATACAACTCCCTCGCCTTCTATTGCGCTTTGGCTTTCGACGCTGCTCCGTAAGCGCCTGTAGGCCTCATCTGCCATCCAACCCGTGACAACCTTCTGAAAAGCAGCATCATTCATATACCGGACAAAAATCTCTTCGTTCTGGTCCATACGTTCGACAAACAAGGTTTCAAGCAAGTGCTTGAACACCAGAGCAAATTTATCGCTCGGATTCACGGCTGCCGCTTGACGCAGCCCTTCATCAGCCATTGCCGCCTCAACGATCTGGTCGAAGAACAGCTGGTCTGCCTGGTTGAAGTCGGTTCCAAAGCGCTCGTTGACGACATCTATCAACTGGGAGAGCGCCACCGACTGCGGCCGCGCTATTCCACTGCCTACTTCCGTTGGACCATCAAGTCGCTGCGCAGTGCCATCCCGCAAGGAAATAGAGCCCTCGCTGATCTTTTGGAGACGGTAATATTCAAGCCGTACATCATCATCAAACTGGTACGCGGTCCCCGTTTTACGCCGGGGCAGCTTGGCTGCCAAATGTCTAATAAAGACGTACAGCCGTTCGAGATCGGAGTCCTGGTAAGGAATCACCTGGCTCAAGAATCCGTATAGATTTCGGAAAGCCTGCAGTTTCACCCTCCACTCTTCTGCTTCGGTCTCATCATCGCGCTGCCGGGCTGTGAAACGCGATACGGCCGGGTCAAGGGCTGCGTTCATTGACTGGTGATCAAGAAAGCTCTGTTTCTGCTTAGGCTTGAAATACACTTCACAAAACCGCGCGACTTCTTCAGTCAAATAGACACCGCTCGCATCAAGCTCTCCCTTAAGCTGATACAACCGTGCGGGGTCCACTTCCTCACCCATCTCCGCGCCTTCGTAGTAGACCTTGAAGGCCTCCCGGATCTCTTCGCGGTCATTGACGAAATCCAGGACGAATGTGTCTTCTTTTAAGGGGTGAATCCGGTTAAGACGAGACAAAGTTTGCACGGCCTGTATGCCAGCAAGCCTTTTATCAACGTACATCGTGTGCAGCAAGGGCTGGTCAAAACCCGTTTGATACTTTTCGGCCACGAGAAGCACTTGATATTCCTGCGTCGCGAACTTCTCCGGTAACTCCTTCTCACGGATGCCGAAGTTCATACCTTCCTCGGTGTAAGTCAAATCCGCGAGCTTGTCGTCCACCACCGTTCCCGAAAATGCCACAAGGGATTTGATCTGATATCCCTTCTCCTTTATGTAGCGATCAAAACTCTGCTTATAGCGAACCGCTTCCAAACGTGACCCAGTGACTACCATGGCTTTGGCGCGACCGCCGATCTTGTGGCGTGTCATCGTATTGAAATGCTCAACCATCACCTCGGTCTTTTGCGCGATATTGTGCGGGTGCAGCTTCAAAAACCGCGCAAGCGCTTTCGCTGCCTTCTTGCGTTCTACATTTGGGTCATCCTCGCAGGCCTTGAGCAGTTTGAAGTAGGTCGCATATGTCGTGTAGTACTTCAAAACATCTAGAATGAAGCCTTCCTCGATCGCCTGCCGCATCGTGTACCGGTCAGCCGGTTCGCCCTTTCGGCCAAAGACCGCGAGCGTTTTGTGCTTTGGAGTAGCCGTAAAGGCAAAAAAACTCAAATTTGCCTGCCGGCCACGTTTGGCCATACTTCGGAACAACTCTTCCAGATCTGTGAGGCCCTCTTCGACGGCTCTTCGGGACGCCTCCTCACGAAGTCCTTCCCCGCCGAGCACCTCCTTCAAATCCGTCGCAGCCTCTCCGCCTTGAGAGCTGTGAGCTTCATCGACAATGACTGCACAATGACGAGTGGCAAGCGCACCAGTGCCCTTTTCACCTCTTTCTTCTGCCATCTTGATGAGTTGACGCGACACAAACGGAAACTTCTGCAAAGTCGTGATGATGACGGGCACGGCGCTTTCCAGCGCCTCCGCCAGCTGGCGCGAGCTTTCGTCGATTTTCTGAACCACGCCGCGCTTGTGCTCGAATTGATAAATCGTATCCTGCAATTGCTGGTCGAGGACAACCCGGTCCGTGACCACAATAACGCTGTCGAACACCCGCTCGTTTGCTGCGTTATGTAATGATGCGAGCCGATGCGCAAGCCAGCCGATCGTATTGCTCTTGCCACTGCCGGCCGAGTGCTCTACGAGGTAGTTATTGCCCACGCCCTCATTCCGCGCCGCTTCCACAAGTTTGCGTACCGCTCGGAGCTGGTGGTAGCGCGGGAATATCATCGACTCTTTCTTGACTTTGTGTCCCTGGTCATCGCGCTTTTCATCGATCTGCAGGTGAATAAACCGGGCGAGGAGATCCATGAGACTATCGCGTTGCAGTGCCTCTTCCCATAAATAGGCCGTCCGATAGCTGCGGCCCGCGGGGTCCGGAGGATTGCCAGCGCCGCTGTCGACGCCTTTATTGAAGGGCAGGAAATGAGTTGCGGTTCCGGCCAGGCGCGTCGTCATCAGGACAGACTCGGTATCCACGGCAAAATGCACCAGCGTGCGCCGCTTGAATTCAAAGATCGGCTCGCGCGGATCGCGGTCGCGCTGGTACTGGCGGCGGGCATCCTCGACGGTCTGGCCGGTCATGGGATTCTTCAGCTCAACCGTCGCGACTGGAATGCCGTTCAGGCTGATCGTGACATCGAGCGACTGCTCTGTACGGCTGCAAAAATGAAGCTGCCGCGTTATGCCAACCCTGTTCGCCGCGTAGCGGGTCTCGAGTTCCGGATTGAGTTCATGCGCGGCCTTGAAGTAGGCCGCCTGCAGGGTGCGCCCGTAGCATTTGAAACCGTGGCGCAGCGTGGCGAGCGAGCCGTTATTGTCCATCCATTTGCAAAGGTCGGTCAGGATTTGCTCGCCGGTCTTCTCGCCATGCAGCGCCTCAAGTTTCGCCCATTCCTTGGGCTGCGTCTCGCGAAGAAAACTCAACACGACGTCCGGAAAGATCGCACGCTCGCAATCAAAACCGTTGCGATCGACGGAAACATAACCGTTGGCGAGCAGATGCGCTTCAATCGCGGTCTCGAAGGCAGATTCCGAATGCCGGTGATTGCTCATGCCGCCATCCCTCCGAGTTTTTGCTCCAACCACCAGACGGCAATCCGGTAGTAAGGCTGAAGGGCGCCCGCGCCGCCGGCACGAAGTTCGATCTGACGTTCGATCTCCGCGCGCGGAATAGGACCGCGCAGCCGCCGCTTCTCCTCCCTCCACCAGTCGAGGACGACATCGAGCACGCTCTTGCGGTTGTTCTGGAATACCTTCAGGTTGAGGTTGAGAACGTCGTTCAGCTCCTGATCGAAAGCTGCGTCGTTCGAATGAATCACACCTTCAAGGTCATAGCTGATCCTCGTTTCAATATGGTGGTTCCGATCAGCAGGATTAAACCTCAGATCCCGCTCTCCCTTGAGCGTGTCGCAATGCTGAAGATCCGGCGGCTGACCCTGACCGCCCATGCAGGCCCCAAGAAGATTCTGGTAATTCAGTTGCTCCGTCTCATGGCCGTGCTGGCTTTGCCAGTGCTCGATTTTCATGTCTGTCGCCACAGGGGAAATCCGTTTCATGCAATAGCAGCAAAGAAAACGCTGTTCATCCACGAGCGCCTCCCGCAGCTCGTCCTTCTCTTGATAATTGTCATAGTCAGAATGCTCCGTCTGCCGATGGGCGGTGAGGCTCGGGGGCTCCGGTCCCTTCACTATCTGCCTCACTTCTCTTCTCCCAGGAAATCGATGAGGCCGCGCGCCCGCGTGACTTCGGGGTCGTCCTCGCCCACCTGAGCCGTAAGCACTTCTAAGTGCTCCTGAGCACTTTTAAAGTTCTTGGCGCGGACGGCCTCGGAGATTTTGTGAACGAGGTCGTCTACCGGGAGAGCCCTCCGGCGAGACCCCATGATCTCCTCCAGCACGCGGCTGGAATCGACCCCGTAGGAATGTGAGGGCGGATAAACCTTGCCGTCAGCCATGATCTGGATGCGATCGTGCTGGATTTCACCAATGACTTGTGGTGAATGCGTGGTCGCGATGAACTGGCACTTCGGAAACGCTGCCGTAAGGTTCTGGAGGACCTCGCGCTGCCACTGCGGGTGCAGGTGCAAATCAATCTCATCGATCAAAACGACCGCTTCGGCCGTTGCGGCCGGGTCCCGCATGCGCGGATTGGCTTGCGCAAGACGGCGCGTCAGATCCAGAACCATGGCAAGAATCCCGCGCTCGCCATCCGACAATTGGCGCACTTCCAGGGAGGTTTTGCCGCGATCGATCATCAATCTCGGGCGAACCGCACTGCTCAGGTGCAGGTTCTTGTAATCGGGAAGAAATCGCCTGACCGCCTCCTCAAATGCGACGAGCGCATGGCCCGCGGCCGGACGCTCGGCTTTGAGGGTCTGTTGCACACGCATCCAGGAGGCGAAGTCGCCCAGCCGCAGCTCGCGATCGGCAAAGGCGTCCGCAAGAGCAGCAGAACTTCCGCCTGCCGCTACTTGCCTTCCGGGAGATCGGTCAGAAGGCACAGCGCGCCGCGTGGAGAAGAGCAGCGCCATCGGGCAACTGTCGCGCTCCTTGCCGGTAAAAGGTTTAGGCCGCCGTCCGATATATTCGGCCCTTTCAGGGGTGACGTGCACCTGCTGGCGCGGCATGCCTGCCTTCTTACGTTGCGGGACGCTTGACATCCGCGGCTTGTGAATTAGGTAATTAAATTCCTGGCCGCCAATATCGAATCCACATTCGAGCGTCATCGCTTCGCTGCCGGCACGGATATCCTCCAGCTCGAAGGATTTGAAGATCCCCTTGACCCGGTTCACGTCTATCAGGACCGGCGACAAGCACACAGCCAGGGCATCCAGCACGCTTGTCTTGCCTACGCCATTCACGCCGACGATGAGGTTGCATCCCGGCTGGAACTTGAACTCCATCGAAGTAATTGCGCGGAGGTTGGCGAGTTTGAGCCGTGTGACATTCATGCAACAGTCTCGACGTCGATTTCGCCGGTCACGGCAGCGCCAATAAGGGCGGCACGACGCTCCTTGAGGAGCGCGATCGTGCGCTCGGTCGCCGCATAAACAGCCTGCAGTTTCTTGCTTTCGTTCGCGATCTTATTCACGATGTCGGCCTGGGCACCGGCCGGCGGCAGCGGCACTTCGATATCCCGGAACTCTTCCCAATAGAGGCGAAGACGATCCCACACAATGCCGTGCGATCGTCGCGCGCATTCCGCGCTGAAGCTTCCGGTTCGAAACAAAAGACCCGCATAGTCAGGGGACATGTTTCCCGTCGGAGCTGCCACGACATAGTCCGGGCTCACCAGACCGTCTTGCGGAGCAACACCGACGGCACCTTGCCACATTCGCATCTTGTTGAACACGATGTCGCCTTTTCGGGCCACTTTGTATGTGTTGAAATCCGCTGCGGTACTTTCAATCCGGTCATCGGAGAACTCACGTAATGCTACGCCGCTGTTGATAGATACTTCGAGTAATGGTAAGTCAGGTTCCCCCCGTTCATCCCGCTCGCGAAAGAGCCAAGCGAGCCGGCGCGTTTCCCAGTTCTTCGGGATCCCTCCCAACCATGAAACACCGGAGTCACGCAGCCCGGCCGAATTCAGGCCGGTTATAACTGCTGACATTATGAATGTTTTTTGTTTCTCTGCGAGCAATTCGAGCAGACATTCCTTCGACTTGACTAGCTTGTCGATTTGAGAGGTTTCCCGGTCAAGGTAATTAGCTATGGCCGATTGATTTTCGCTCCCTGGATGCGGGACCTGCAGCGACTTAAGGTCGTCGCTGCTGAGCTCCATAAAGGTTGAGCCCCGCCCCAAGACTTGAAGATGATCGGCTTGGGCAGATAACCAGTAATAGAAAAACCTGGTATCTCCCGCTGCGCGCGGCGTTAGCAACAAACAACCTTGATTAGAACAGGCTTCTTTGGCCAAGAGAGCTAACTGACCAATAGGTGCCCGCTTCGTCAAAATGATCGAGTCTGGCGGCGCCAGAGATGTTCCGCATGATGCGTAGCCCTCTGCTGTGATTTTTCGGCGGGTGTCCTGAAGCCAATATCCTTCAACTGAGCTGACATCCTCAGGAGTAGCCCAGAGAATCGTGCCATCCCAATACTCCGGCCTTCCGCTCTCGGGAGTTGCACCGCTCGCAACGAGGAAGATATAACGAAGTTGCTTCGAGGGGGCGGATCTCACGTCGTCACCTCTCGCAACAAGCGGAGAATTTCCTCCTCAGCTCGCTTCAGGTCGAGATCGATCTCTTCCAACTTCCGCGGCGGCGAATACTTGTAGAAATAGCGGTTGAAATTTATCTCGTACCCGATTTTGTCCTTATTTCTGTCCAACCAGGCGTCCGGGACATTCGGCAGGACTTCCCGCTCAAAATAGGAATCAATATTGGTTTTCAGGGGTATATTCTCGAAGTCGCGCAGGTCGGGATCGGCCTCGCAGCCTTTCCCGTCGCCCGCTGTCACGGGCTCCGCTGCCGAATCTGTTCGCGTAAAGACGCTGCGGAACAGCTTTTGTGCGGGCGACTTCCACCGCGCTTTTCGTTTCTTGAGTAAGCCCTCGATTTCTCTCCAAAAGAGATTCCAGTCCATCCGCGGGTCACGGCCAAGTTCCTTGTCGATCGCTTGAACGTCGTCGAGAAGATCCGGATAGGCATCCAAAAAACGCGCCTTATCTTCTACTGTCATCTGGTAGCGGAGCCGCAAGGGCCGCTCCACGGTTATGCGCGTATAACCGAAATCGGCACTATCGAAGATCTTCGAGATCTCGCTGTTTTCGAAGCGACCATAGGCGCGGACAATGTCGGCGATCTGGTCCTTGCCGTCTTCCTTCTCGCCCAGCTTCCGCCGCTTGTCGCCCAGGCTGCGCTTCATCGGAACGTAGAAGTCGCGGGCATCAAGGAGCTGGATTTTTCCTTTGCGCCTTTTTTCTTTCCGGTTCGTGACGATCCAGATAAACGTCCCGATGCCGGTGTTATAGAACATCTGCTCCGGCAGGGCGATGAGACCTTCAAGCCAGTCGTTCTCAATAATCCACTTCCGAATGTCGCTCTCTCCCGATCCTGCACCGCCGGTAAAAAGCGGAGAGCCGGAAAAAACAATCGCCAGCCGTGAACCGTGCTTTTGCTCTGCTGTTCGCACGGGCTCGAACTTGCTGATCATGTGCTGCAGAAACAGCAGAGAGCCATCATTGACCCTTGGCAATCCCGCCCCGAAGCGTCCGTCAAATCCAAGCTTCTCGTGCTCGCGCACGATCTCCTTTTGCTGGCGCTTCCAGTCGACGCCGAAGGGCGGGTTCGTTAGAAAATAATCGAACCTTTCGTAGGGTGCCTCAGTGAATTGATCGTCCGTGAAGATGTCTCCGAATCGGATATTGTCGGTGCCGCCGTTCTGGTCGACATCCTTCATCAGCATGTCGGAGGCGGCGGTCGCAAAAGCACGCTTATTGTAATCCTGACCGAAAACATACAGCTTCGCAGCTTCGTGATAATCCCGCAGGTAGTTTTGCGCCTCGGCCAACATGCCGCCAGTGCCGCAAGCAGGATCCAGAAGTTTGCGGACGGTTCCGGGAGTCGCTAACAACTTGTCGTCGTTGATGAACAGGATGTTGACCATGAGGCGGATGACTTCGCGCGGCGTGAAGTGGTCGCCGGCGGTTTCATTGGCCAATTCGTTGAAGCGGCGAATGAGGTTCTCGAAGATCAGTCCCATCTGCGCATTCGGCACCGTTTTGGGATGCAGATCGACGTCGCTGAACTCGGACACAACCAGAAAAAGGACGTTCGACTCGCGCATTTTCTCGATCTCGTTCTCGAACTCGAAGTAGTCGAAGATGCGGCGGACGTTGGACGAAAAGCCTTTCATGTAACTGACGAGGTGTTTCTCGATATTGTCGGGATCACCCTTAAGCTTTGCGAAGTCGAGCGCGGAATGGTTATGAAACCGCTGGCCTGACGCTTTGTTCAAGAGCCGATCGAGAGCCTCATCGTTGAGTTTTCCGCCCTTGCGTTTTTCGAACTCGGCCAGGACTTTCACCTTGGTAGGCTCCAACACGCAGTCAAAACGTCGAAGAACCGTCATGGGCAGCATGACGCGTTCATACTGCGGCGGGCGGTACGGTCCGCGCAGAAGATCAGCTATCTGCCATATGAGATTGGAAAAATAGTTGTGATCGGGCATGGGCTCAGTCTTTATGCTTCGGATCTACTCGAAAAACTCTTCGTCTACCTTCTTGATGTGCAACGTGTCCTCAATTCGACACCCAACATTGTGGCGGATCATTAGACGCGCAAGTTCATCGCCATCAACCAATACAATCCGCTTACTCAAGTGTTCTGCTGTTTCCTTCGCGGACGACGAAAACGTCGAAGTTGTCACGAAAAGACCCTTCGTTGCTTTATGACGGTCCAAACTACCAAAGAAGTCACGGATCGCACCGGGCCCTATGTTGTTTCCGGACGCATAGCGCTTGGCCTGTATGTAGACGCGATCGAGCCCTAGCGCATCCTGGTCAACGACTCCATCCACGCCATCATCACCGGAGCGGCCCAGGGTCCGGCCGGCATTCTCAGCCGTACCACCATAGCCCATGCTGATAAGGAGGTTTACCATTAGCCGCTCAAAAAAATCCGGCGGAGCTTGACGGATTCGCTCCAGCAGGTCATGGATCAGGGCAGTTTCGATCTGCCGATGCGCAAGGCGCATCGTTTCATCTGGGGTTCGCCGCTGATCCTCAGCCGCCAGAACATTTGCCTCCCCGTTTTGCTCGGACGTCGTCCCACTGGATCGCTCACGAAAATGGCGAAACTCCTCAAATTGCATCAGAAGCTTGTTGTCAATCTTCTTGGGAGAAGACTGGAGCACATTCTTTCCCCGCTCCGTGATCCGGAAATAGCCCCGCCGAGTTATTTCAACAAGGTGCGCTTTGCTCAGATACGACTTGGCCCAATGCACACGATTGCTGAAGACGGTCTGCTGTCCCGAAGGTAAGAGCTCACCTCGTTCCTCCGCGGTCAAGCCAACCTCATCGGCGAGCTCATCCACGACAGGACCGATTCGCACCTCGCCCTTCGAAGATGCTACGAGAACTGGCAACATTAGCGATTGATAGTCTGGGATCGACACCGTTTCGCCCCTCAGTTCTTTCTATCGCATCAGCCGACCTTTTTTGCAGCCCGGACCGCTTCGACCATGCTTTACATGTGCCCAAAGCGTCGGACCGTTCCGGTCAACCTACACGACCGTAAATAATAATAGAATGAGAGGCTTGCGTCTGGGATTTACCAGAACGCTTCGTGCGAGGCGCTGAACCCGTAAACAGGCATCCTGGAACCAAGCGAGCCAACCCTCAAGGGTGCTCCGCGCTTTTTCTCCACTGCGTCCTCTTCCGGGTGGACGCCGCTCGGCCCGCGGCTCGCTCGGGCGTTTCGGATGGCGCCGGTTTCGCGCCAAACTAACCCCCACCCCGTTTGGCACTCACCGCGCTCTCACTCACTCCCTGCCACCCTCCCCCGGACTCCGTTCTGTCCCTTTCACCGCTCCGTCTTGTTTCTTCCCGCTGCCGCTCAAGTGAAGGAAGAAACAAGCCGGAAACGGCAGAAAGGGAAAAACAATGAAGTTAGAAGAAGTCAACCAACGCACCAAAGAGGCGGTCGATTTTCTGGTGGCCGCTTTGGAGTCCGGTCACAGTGAAGTCCTCACCGCCTACCTCTCCGCCATGGCCAAATTCCACACCTACAGCTTTGGTAATGTCATGCTCATCGCACGCCAGAAGCCCGAGGCCACCAACGTCGCCGGGATTCGCGCGTGGAACTCGCTAGGCCGCTTCGTGAAACGCGGCGAAAAAGGCATCTTTATTCTGGCTCCCATGATCGGCTTTCGTCGGTCGCGCCAGAACGAAATCGCGACCGACATCAACACCGACAACAGCGCCGATGAACGCAAGCCGGAACCGCAGCTTGTGGGATTCCGCGCCGTCTACGTGTTCGACATCACGCAAACCGAAGGCAAGGAACTCGCCACCCTTACCGAAGTCAGCGGCGACGTGAGCGGATACCGCGAACGTCTGTTCAAGTTCGTGGAAGGGCAAAACGTCGAGTTGAGTTTCTCCGAGCGTATTGCACCCGCCAAGGGTCTTTCTCACGGCGGGAAGATCACGCTGCTGTCCGGGATGCAACCTGCCGAGGAATTCTCCACGCTGGTCCATGAAATCGCGCACGAGATGCTGCATCGTGGCGAACGTCGCACCCTCACCACCAAACAAGTCCGCGAGACCGAAGCGGAAGCCGTCGCCTTCGTGGTCTGCCAGTCGATTGGACTACGCAACGGAACCGCGTCCCAGGACTACATCCAGCTTTGGCACGGAGACGCCAATCTCCTGCGCGAGAGTCTGGAAGCCGTTCAGCAAACCGCTGCCGTGATCCTCGGGGGCATTGCCCCCGAGCCCACGGCTCTCTCCGCAGCCGCCTGACCTGCCACGCCTCGCAGTCGCGCCAGAAATCTGCGCAGTCCATCACGAACCGACAACCACGAAATCAAAGGAGAAAAAAATGCCGAATACGCAAAGTGCAGTCAACCACCATGAATATCGCAGCGTGCCCGTTACAGCTCTGACCGAATCCGCCAGCAATCCCCGCAAGCGATTTGACGAGAAGAGTCTGGAGGAACTGGCAGCGAGTTTCAAAACACAGGGAGTTCTCGCGCCTCTCTTGGTGCGGGAATTGGAGCCGAGCAAATATGAAGTCGTAGCGGGAGCACGGCGTCTTCGAGCCGCGAGAATTGCTGAACTCGATTCCATCCCCGTCCGCATCGTTAAACTGACTGACGCGGAAGCCATCGAAGCTCAAGTCGTGGAGAACCTGCAGCGCGAGGACATTCACCCCTTAGAAGAAGCACTCGGCTTCAAGTCGCTCTTGGAACTTGGTGAACCCGCCTACACCATCGCCAATATCTCAGCCCGAGCCGGAAAGAGCGAGGCCTACGTTTACGGCAGGATCAAGCTGGCCGACCTGATTCCGCCTGTTGCTGAGGCTTTTCTGAAAGATCAGATCACCATCGGCCACGCTCTGCTGATTGCAAAGCTCCCGGCTTCGCAGCAACAGGAGGCCTTCGCCGCCGCATTTCGCGGTATGTGGACGAGTGAAGGTAACAGCCAAGTGCTCATTCCTATGCGGGAGTTGGCCGTCTGGATCGAGTCCAACATCCTGCTGCAACTGGCATCCGCGCCGTTTGACAAGCAGGACGACAAACTCCTGCCGGAAGTAGGATCGTGCGCCAACTGTCCCAAGCGCACCGGATTCAACAAACTGCTTTTTGCTGACGTTCGCAAAGACTCGTGCACCGATCCGCAGTGCTTCCGTTCGAAGATCGATGCTCATGTGGCGAAGACGCTCGAAAGCAAACCCACTCTTGTGCAGATTTCGTCCGCTTGGAACTCGCGCGAAGGCGCACCGTTGGGACGAAATCAGTATGTCGAATTGGAAGTCAAGAAGGCGAAGGCCAAGGGCACAGCCGCAAAGCTACCACCCGCGCAGAAACCCTGTGACAAGATGGCCGAGGCGATCGTCATGGATGGCGGCAAACGCGGTCAGACGGTCAAGGTGTGCGCCGATCTCAATTGCCGCGTGCACCACCCCAACACACCCTCTCCCCAGCAAGTCGCGAAGGACCGGGCAGACGAGCGGAATCGCATCGAGAAAGAGAAACTGGCCATTACGACTCGCCACCGTGTCTTGGCTACGATCCTCCAGCGAGTGTCGGCTCCGTTAAAGAAAGCTGACTTGTTAACAGTCGCACACTACTTGATAGGTCACCTCTCCTACAGCCAAGTTCCGGCTCTGGTGAAGCGACACAAGGTAGAGGCTAAGAAGGACTGTGCGTCCGCACAGGAACTTCTGGCTAAACAACTGGGAACGTACGACGAATCCGAACTGTGCAAGCTGCTGCTGGAAATTAGTTTGCTGGATTCCGCCTATCAGAGATCCACCACAAATCGCGACGACGTTCTCATGGACTCCGCCAAACGCTACCGAGTGGACGCCGAAAAACTCCGGAGAGCCGTGGCCAAGGAATTAGCCTCGAAACTAGACAAGAAAAAGAAGCAAGCGTGACGTTCATAAAGCAGTACCCTGAATCGGTTTCGTTTTGATTTCTGGCGGAGTGCTAGTTTGCACTCCGCACCTTTCATTGATTCGGGTCCGGCGCAGTGTTGCCAATGGTCCACAACTCCACCCGACGAGGCTTTCTCTTAGGAAACCCGACTTCGGGCTACCTACGTGGCCCAGTTAAGCAGCGTTCGTGTCCTCTATCGCGTCCGACTTGTTAGATTCGGATTCACTGCGATCACGATCCCGCGATTCGTCGCCAATAGGGTCAAGGCTCCTCTTCCATTTGGGCCACGCATCGACTTCTGCGCTTGCTTGTCTAAGAACGTCATCAAGTTCCTTCGATACCTTCATGATTTCCCCTTTTTCTTCTGCTTCGATTTTAGATTCAAGTTCTTCTTCTTGAGTTTGTCCCTCAAAAGGCTCAGGTCTTCCTTTTCGTATTCCAAATACGACCAGAACGAACCCGATACTCTAGGATTCGCCGTCTCCGCAATCCACTCGATGACCTCCCCGTTCTTCGCCTTTCGGATTGGCATGGCAAAAATATCAGAGAAATTCCTAGGAGCAACTCCCAAGAATGGGACAAACGGAATTTTGTCCGCGTCAGCATCCGTGTCGAGCTGGATTGCATTTGAATGAAGTTCTAACGCTAAGCTCTTCGCATAGGGTTCGATATAGACCACTCGCGCGATCCCCGCTGCGATAATGTTTCGAGCACACTCATGACAAGGGAAGGTAGTGATATACATAGTGCAACCCCGCACAGACACTCCCCTCGATGCCGCATCCATGAGAGCGCCCATCTCAGCGTGAACTGCTCTGATGAATTCAATGAGCTGCATGTATCTCGTGTGCTTTGTCAGAGGGGCAATCGTTGCACTCTTCTCAGGCGTTGAAAGACGTTTGAAGTCCTTCGATAAAAACCCCTTATCTGAAAGCACCTGCAGTAGCTCGCCTAAGTTGGTATCTTTGGAATAATCGGAACTGTCAAAACCTCGACTCCAATCTCGACCGTCATTCTGATCGCCGTCCCAATAGTAGCCTCCCCTTGCCTTGGGTACTTCGTTGGTCCCTACCGCGATGATGTTGTGCCATTGATCCGCAATGGCAGCTCCGACTTGCCTGCCCATCTCGGCTGAACGTACTGCAGCCATGTGAGCATGCGCCATGGACATCTCATCTGGAGTTGGAGTGACAACTGGTTTTCCGAAAAGCAAGTTGAGAAAGCGTTCCAGATCGCGTGTGATCGCCTGAGGGTCGGAAGAGTCAAGGAAAAAATCTGCCATCCCAAACGCCGATCTCAATCTCTGTCCGTGGCTCTTTCTTTCGTCGGATTCGTCCCTTAGGACCAGTTCTTCCGCCTTGTCGCGAAATTGATCGTGCTGGGCAGAGAAATGAGACTTTGCAATTCGCTTAGCGAGGTCTTCGACTCGCCGCTCGCGGGGTGAATGAACACCGATGACGATTAGATTGGAACCATATATTCTTCGGAGCGCTGTAACTTCCTCTGGTCGTTTCAAAGAGCGAAACACATAGGCTTGACGGGGCACTGTTTTGCCGTGCTCTGGCGGTGGATTCTTATTTCGAAATCTCAGGATGGCAGACAGCGAAAGAAGGGCTAATGCGTCGTCGCGCCCCATCTTTTCACGGAAGGTATCGCCGGCATCCATCCGCATTTTGCTCTTCTCATACTCAGACACAGGTTCTTTTCTGAGATAAGTATCGAACTGTTTCAGTTGCTCAATCACTCGAATCGGCTCGACCCTGTAGTCAAAAACCTTGAGCACCTCAACGAGTCCGTCACAAACTCCACTCACGTTCGCCCCGACTGGGGCCACGATGGCAAAAAAGAGCTCTGGGTTTTGGTGACGGATGAGGCTAATCGGGAACATTTGACCTTGATTGTGCTGGGAAGTCCTGGCTGCTCAAGATTCTTGCGAGCGAAGCTCAAACGTCTGCCTTGCACGCCGAAGAGCATCCGACAGCTATTTCGGAACCGCCTCGCACAATGAAGCGGATAATATCACCAGAAGCAGTTTCAGATTAGACTGAGATTATTGAAAATGAAAGAGTTCTGTGGAAAACAGGTCCCGCTCTTATAAACAGCCCTCGCAGCGAAAATCTCCTAAGGAATCACGTGCCCAGACGCGTTTCCCGCGGGGAAACTTCTTAGGGCCAGCCGGGTTCTAATATCACAACCACTCGTCGTTTCAGAAACCCAGCGCCCTAGACGAATCGCATGATGTCCGGGAACGGGTCGCCTTAAGGTCTCTGAAAAGTACCCAGCACCAGGGAATCTCGCGTGAGGATTCGTGTCCCAACGCGGACTGCATTTACCGTCGCCCTTGCTCTCACAGCACTGACTACCTGCTCGTACTACGTCTTAAGCCTGCGCCACAAGATGACGATTCGGCCTGCCGCTCTCCACATTGATTCCGCGGACGCGCAGCAGTGGGCAGATCCCCAGGTCCTGCTTGCTGCCGCAGATCACTTCTACTGGCTAAATAACGGCCCCGCAGCGGCGCCGCTCTTTGCCAGAGCCGAAAAGCTGTTCGCTGCTGAGAACGACAGTCGAAACGAGCTTTACGCCAAAGTGGGACGTCTCAGGTCACAAGCCGAAACAATGTCGTTTGTGGATCTTTCGCGGATTCTGAATGATCAACTCCAGAATCCGATCGTTCAAAACGATCCGAGGCTGCGCCTCTGGTGCCTGATCGCCAAGGGCTACACAGACATCGAGATTGATTATCGAGCGACGAAACAAGATTGGTTGGAAGCGCGGGAACTGGCCAACGACTTGGGGCAGAAGCAATGGGTCACTCGGGCCGACGGAGAACTAGGGCTGGTCGCATTTCTTGAAGGGAATCCGGGACGAGCAGCGAAACTGCTCGGTGGAGCTTTGCTCTCAACGATGACCTCAGGCGATGTCGCTGGCCAGGTCAGATTCTTGGAATTGCTGGGACGAGGCTTCGAGGAGGTGAATCGCCACTCGGAGGCGCTCCGCTTCTTCGATAGAGCGATCAAGTTGGCCGATGCGGAGAAGGACTGCGGTCTGCCATTCATGGCCTACGAGGGAAAGGCTCAGGCATTGGTCGCAATGGGTAAAGCAGATGAGGCAAAGAGAGTGCTTGACGGTGCTCTCACGAAAGCACGATCACAAGACAAGCGAGGCCACGAAGCCGCGATCCTGATTCTCCTCGCCAGCGTCGCCGAGAAGACGGGAGACAAGAACCAAGCCATAGCCGATTTGGAAAACGCCGGCCAGTTTGCAACCAACGTTCAGTTCTACCGCATGGAAGCCGATGCAATGTTCGAGCTGGCAAGACTCTATCGCGACCGTGGAGACTTGGCAACCGCCGAAGCGCGTGCTAGCCAAGGTCTGGAGGCCAGCCAGCGTGTGGGCGATCGTTACTACATGCCTCGCAACCTCACCATACTCGCAGATCTTAAAGCGCGCCGCGGCCATGTCGTTCAAGCAAAGGCCCTCTATGAACAAGCTGAGGACGTGATCGAGGGCATGCTAATCAGCGTAGACGAGCCGTACTGGAATAGTTCCGTAGTCGCCGCCATGAGTCAGACGTATTTGCAGCATTTCGAACTGGTAGCTCACGGTGGCAACGTGGCCGAAGCATTCCATGTTTTAGAGCGAGTCCGGGGGCGAACCCTCGCATGGGCTCTCGTAGATCGGAAAGCCTTTACCTCTTCGGAAGCCGACCAGACGGCCACCTTGGAAACAAATGTATCGAGCCTCCAGACTCGATTGATGCAAACCAGCAATTCCAATGAGCGGGAACAATTGTTAGATCAACTGGTTGAATACGAGCGTCGCCTTGGTTTGGCCTGGACGAAGGGCGACGCCGCAAACCAACGTTTGCCCGTGCAACCTTCAGAGCTCGCGGCAGTGGAGCGCGATCTCAATCGTGACGAAGTATTTGTTGAGTACGTTCTTGACGACCCTAGTTCCTATTCTCTCTCGATATCACCAAACGGCGCCTTCGTGCGAGTGCTACCAGCGGGACGAAAGGAGATCGGAAAGTTGGCGCAGGCGTACATCGACGAAATCCGCGCCAAACGGCCTGGCACCGACATCGCAAAACGGCTCTACCAGCTTTTATTGAAACCCATACCCGAAACAGCGAGTCGTGCCCGACTTCTCATTGCTCCAGATGGCGTTCTGAATCTCCTTCCGTTTGAGGCTCTTCAAGATGAGAACGGCCAATACGTAGTCAAATCGCGAACTATCAGCTACGTCCCATCAGGCACAATTCTCGATATGCTTCGCCGCGTCGAAATAGCAGAACCAGCGCCAAAGCCGCTCTTGGCGGTTGGGGATGTTGCTTACGAGAATCAAGGTGGGGCAGGCAAACGGATACCAAGCGCAACATCTATGCGGGGGCGAATCGAACGTGGAATTGCCGATCTATCGGGCGTCGCACTAAATGATCTCCCACAGACCCGCCAGGAGGTCGAAGAGATCAGCGGCATTGCCGGATCAGATGCCGTGGTCCTACTTGGGAAGAATGCAACCGAAACCGCTTTCAAGAAGGAACCACTCGCCGATTTTCGAATCTTGCATCTAGCTGTCCACGGCTTCGCCGACACACAGTATCCAGAGCGATCAGCACTAGTCCTCGGAGTCGATCCCAAATCCGGCGATGACGGGTTGTTGCAGGTGAGGGAGATCATCCGCTTGCGTCTCAACGCGGAACTAACGACACTGTCGGCATGTGACACAGGAGTGGGAAAATTGCAGGGCCAGGAAGGCATCAGCAATTTGGTCGAGGCATTTCTCGTGGCTGGATCGAAATCGGTCGTGGCTAGCTTGTGGAGTGCCGAAGACACTTCTGCGAGTGCACTCATGGAGCGCTTTTACAAGAGGTTGGCCCAAGGTGAAAGCGCCAGTTCGGCTCTTCGGAATGCCAAACTAGATCTGCTGGCGCAATATGGAGATCAGTTGAACCCGTTCTATTGGGCAGCGTTCATTCCCGTTGGAGAGACTTCAACGCCGATTGGAATCAGACAGCAATGAATTTGACCCTCGACGACCGCACGAAGATTTTCGATAAGGTTTGCCGGCTCGTAACGACCAAACACTTCGATCCGACAATGAATGGAGCAGATTGGAATGCTCTTGTCAGAGATCGGCGGGAACAGATCCTAGCTTGTGCCGATGCTGAGACTTTCGAAAAAGAAGTTCACAAGGTCGTGGCGGAACTCAAGACTAGTCACACGGGCTTTCGACATGCCGGTATGCGGAATATTCCCGCGCGTCATGCGATCAATGCAACGCTCCAGCGCTTCGGCGTTAACGGCAACGAACGCTGGATGTTTCAAGACGTACATCGAGGCGGACCGGCATACACAGCGGGCATTCGCCCAGGCGATCTGTTGCTGGAATGCGCAGGCCGTGAGGTTCGGCCACCAAACGATCTGACGTTCTCCGTGGGCGAGTCCACAAAGCTTCTGGTTGAAAAGCTCCACGGGGAAGTGCAGGAAGTGAAAGTGCAGTTGCCGATGCCCAAGTCACGGAAACATCCAGTGACGGCACCGCAGGCTGTAACCACGGAAAAGCTTAGCGATGAAATTGGATTGCTAAGAGTCGCGATGTTTCCCGGTGCCATTGGAATCGACGTTGCGAAGGACATCGACCGCGGGATCGCTGACCTCAACGGATGCAGCAGGCTAATCGTTGACTTGCGCGGCAACACCGGCGGGGGGATCGGCGGGCTTCGCCTCATGAGTTATCTGACACCCGTAAGACTCGAAGTCGGCTACAGCCTGACACGGAAACGTCGGGAGCGCGGTTACCGCCGCGAGGAACTCACTAGATTCGGACGAATTCCGTCCCACAAGGCGACGCTTATTTGGCTCGTGGCCCGGTACGCGTTTGTGGAAAAATCTATCCTCGTGGTCACCGAGGGACTCGGTAAGCAGCTCTTTCACGGGCGCGTCGTGTTGCTAGTCAATGAGCACACCGCGAGCGCCGGGGAGATGGTCTCGGCATTCGCAGAGGAAAACAATCTCGCTACTATCGTCGGAACGAAAACGCCTGGGCGCCTGTTGAGTGGAAGCGCATATAAGGTCGGCCACGGCTACATCCTTGGATTACCGGTTGCCGCTTATCTGACATGGCAAGGACGAATTCTGGAGAACAACGGCATCGTTCCAAAATTCTCAATCGAGCTCTCACGCGAAGTTCTGAAGCAAGGAAGAGATACTCAACTGGAAACAGCAATCGAGATAGCAAAGGCCTTATAGGGCGCCCTGCATCTGCCTAATGTTAAACAGATATTCGGGCTCAGGATTGAGGATGCCGAATATAGTACTGGCAGTGGGCAACTTTAGACAACGATCTTGAGACGCCTACACTCCGCTTCGATCGCCAGCAGGAGGCTCTCGATTTTCAGGCAAAGTTTGTACAGGATTCCAAGAACTGGCTGGCCCTGCACGATCGGAATCTCATTGATCGCTATAAACGGGTAGAAATCGAAATCGTAATTCCAGTGAGCATCCGGAGTCTGGATCGGTCCGAACTCAACCACTACCATCTCATTCTTGCTGCTATCCCACACATGCGGATCGGGCATTGAGAAGGGTCTTCCGAACCCACGAACTGCAGCGTATCCACGGTGCATGACCTGACCGAGCGGAGTGAGGAATTTGTGTTTGTTCCCGTTACACAATTCATTTAATGCCCATAAGAGGTCATCGCCTCCTTGGTAAGGCTGGAACCCACAAAACAAAGATTGGATCTCTTTCGGGAGATCGGTAGAGCGTCCTATCGAGCTAGCCATATTGGCGAGATCTTTTGCGAACGGGAAGGCGCAGTTTCTCGCGTCAGGCTTACCCGTCGCCAAAGCGATCGAGTACCCGGCGTTGTCAAGGACGCTGCGCAGATTGACAACAATGTCGCTGGTGATATTTCCGAAAGATTCTGGAAATGGCAGCGTGAGCTTAATCTTGTATACCTCCCATCCCGGCTTGTTAGGGTTTGGCTCAACAATCTTCTTGTAAGGATCGAGGTTATGGAACTCCCTGATTCGCTTGTCGAGATCTGGAAGGAGATTGTCCTTAGCCCATGCGAGTTTGCTTTTTGAACTCACGAAGGGATCAGCCATAGGAAATGATTATGCCTGGAGAAAGACGGAACACTCCCCAACGGGCACGCTATTGCCGCTCCGCTGCAAACATCAGAAATTCCTGCGCCTCGTGCGTTATTGCCTCCTGAATGGCGCGATTGCTGAAGAACTTCGGCTTTGGCCTTCTACGAATCCCGGCGACGGAAAAGCGCGCGGGCCTGAGCACGAGCCTTCTGCCATTCATAAACAACTGCCAGAGCGCTTCGTAAAGCGTGGCCAGGGACGCAATGAGGTGCTGCAGTTCACGGTTCGTGCCCTTACTGAACAGGGCCGTGAGTTCAGGCTCCTCTGTCGCTTCCTTGTGAGCGAAGACCCGATGCCGCACGTCGCGGTAGTTGGCCTCGTAAGTTCGGCGCCACTTCGCCACGCGCTTTCTTATTCTGCGGATATCGTCCGCGCTCGGTTCGTGAGCGCTACCGAGAAAATCCTGCAGCCATTCTGGTGGCTGTGGTTTGCTGCCTTGTTTGCGCCGACCAAGTGCGGCCTTCGAGAACAGCTGCGTTCGATTATCCTGTGCGAGCTTTAGAAGCTGGTTGATATTGTGTGGCGAGTTGGAATCGAAGACACGCCCGAGGGCAATGAACGCCGATGCCTGCAGCGCGCCGAGGCAGGTGTTCCAGAACAGAGGGGCGCGATTCAACAGTTTGTGCACCGCTTTCTTTCGATAGGCTAGGTCGTGCACCGCAAGAAAGGCGAACAAGAACTGCGCGCACGCTTCGGCCTCGGTTCGAAAGATTTCCAGTTCTCGTTCGAAGTGCTCGTCGATCGTTGGCATACGAAGCTATTCGTGAAATGGAGGGGCAAGCACTCTCGTCAGTAACCCAGAAGCCGAGAAAGAAGAGACCGGTGTAGGGGAATCTTTAATTCGCGTTCGACACATCGCGTTCTTGGCCAACGATCATCACACCACATCCATTGGCTCTCGCCATCTCGCCGGTGATGACGTTGGTGATGTCGAAGTGTTTTCCACTCCTAGGTCCGCCAGGATAAACATCTCCGACCTCAAACATCGGGTCAGGGGGTCCATTGTCCTGACCGCTGAATACTAGCTGGCCATTTACGTTGACAAAGTAGTGGTAGCGCACATTGCGATACTCATGATCAACGAAGCCGCGGCATGAGAACAGAAAACCTTCAGCAACTCCCGCCTTCACGAACACAAGAGCATCGGCGTTGTTGGCGAACTCCTGCGGTTCAGGAGTTCGCTCTTTGGCCCGAGCCGATTTGGCAGTTATAGTTCTCCTCGCGCCCGTTGTGGTGATCTCATAATCCCATTTCTTCATCGAGACACCTCTATCAAGATGATAGCAAATAAAAAGCGAACATACTCACCGTTCCCCATTTACGACGAATGGAAATTGGTGAACGTCCGACCCGTCACTAGTTTTTCTAAGAAGTCTTAACCTGCAATCGCGAGGAACACGGCCGCCGCAAGACCGCCGAGGACGATCCCGTCACGACTCTTGGAGCCAACTTTTCCCGTGTAGGCGTTGCTGATGAAGTCTTGACAGTTGTAGAACGGTGTCCACTTTACCTCTTTCACAACATCGTTCCACGCCCGCTGAATGATCGCCTGAGATTCGTAGAGATTACGAGGTGCTCGCACGATCTTCACTTGTTTTCCACCGTTGAACATCACTGGTTGGATCAATACGGCGCCACCGAAGCGGAACGAATTCTCAAGCACGACCTGCTGACCAAGCTCGTCGTAGGCGATGAGACCTTGATGGCGGACAAGGGAGGTAGGATCTTCGATGGCAGTGCCAGCCATCAAAGGACGGCCAAGTTGGTCGGTGTAGAAGATGCTGTTCGTCTGGTACATGGCTGAGCATTGCACCGGTTTCGAGGCAAAGTCAAGGAGTTTTGTCGTTCTCACCGCAGTGCTGATCAGAAATGGAATCTGCCGGTGATTGGCGCACACATCTGGAACGGCATGTGACAATGAAAGAGGTTGGAGTTTTCTGTGTCAACAGGCTCAGTTATCAACAGTCAGCAGCGTCTCGCACTTGTCGAGCGAATAGCCTGCCATACCGTGGGAATCGCTGCGAATGACAACACCTGTGTCGGGACGGGAACCCTAGTCACGATTGACGAATGTCACTTGGTGATCACGGCTGAACACGTTATCAAGAAAGCGGATGTCCAAAACATACGGTTTTGGTGCAGGCCTCCTGCGCCAATCATCGAGAAGGCAGCCAAGAACCTCTCTGCCCAGGAGATCGGCCGACTAACAGCAGGTCAAAAATTCCCGATTGAGACCATCATCACAGATTCTGGCGCTGACCTCGCAGCCATCAAAATTGCATCTGATTTTCAATTGCCAGAGCCAAATGAGTTTTATTTGCTCAATAAGTCGTGGCAGCTCGCCAAATGGGTGGAAGAAGAGCTTGAGGGCTTGTCTTTAATTTACTTTGGCTTCCCGGTAGCAAATTCGCTCCCACTGGCGACCATTGGCAACAAAGCATTCTATTTTATTGGCTGTGCACACGGTGCCTGCCACTACGACACCAAACTGAATACCGAGGAATGGAAAAACTTGTCATCCTCGCTTTCGCCAGATAAAGATTTCCTGCTCAAGTACAGCCTGTCGTCAGAAAATATCGCTCCTTTTGGGTTTAGCGGAAGCGGAGTGTGGGTAGGATCGGAAGACCCAAAGAGTCTAGTCTGGGGCTCAGAGCCGCTTTTGGTTGGCACAATCCATAGCTACCTTGGAAAGAGTTCTCTTCTCGTCGCGACGAAGATCGGTCGGATTTTGGCGATTGCAAAGCACACTGCCAATTTTGTTACGAACTCTGGACCCATTTGACTACGCCTCACCTCTTGTGTGGCGAATCAAAAGCGAACATGATACGCTGTGAGGCGTGGTTCTCCGAACGTGCACAGTCGCGATCAAGGATGTTCAGGACGTTGAACACTCAATCGAGGTGACCACGGAGACACTCTACGAAGCAATTGCCACTGCATTGGCAGCTCTGCAAAAGGATGCCTGGGTAGGCGAGATCAGACAGGGATTTACCACAGTCACAGTCCTCGTTCAGCAGCCGCCTGTAAAGCATGAAGTCAAAATGAAGGACTTCCTTTCCTGGCTTGGACGTCAAGGACGTTCTCCTGCGGAGGTCACCCTGAAGCAAAAGCTGGAGAGAATATTAGGTAAGGCAAGCCACGCGAGGACGTGAACAAAAATGCTAACCGATACAAATCAGCAGGAGCAGATCTCCGGGGTCCTACTGATTCGGAGTCCGAGCCGTCTTGTTGGAATGCTTAGCTTGCTGCTGCCCCCCTTGCGTAGCACGTGCCTTCGCGGCCGCAGGTTGACTAACAATCGCTCCTGGCGCAAACGGGTCCTTTCCTTGAAGCACCGACGACGCAACGAACCCGAAGAATATCATCGCGCTCAGCAATCCCCACACAATGACCACCGGCTTCCAAGGAACGAGAATCTGCATGGCAGAACCTCCAGGGACGAAGGGCGGGTAGCGATTGCTGATATTATACTGCGAAAATTCCACACGGTTTTTCGATCGCGCCCCACGTGATTGTCGGAGACATTCCTGCTCTTGAGCCTCTGAGCATGGTGCTGCGCCTGTACTGATCTGAATTCGGTCTGCTACAATTCACCAGAGAGCATGGACAGATGCTCAGCGTCACGATTGCCTGCGGACGGTTTTTGAACGGATTTTCATACTGTCCATTTACTGTCCATTTCGTACCGAAAACTGGTTATATTCGGTGGAACGGATTGAAGCAGGCGAAACGGTTGACAGCAAGACTAGACAGTAAACATGCGGGTTTCGTGCTAACCGTATGAAAAGCAAGAGGGGACGTAGTTCAGTTGGTTAGAACGCTGCCCTGTCACGGTG
>Ga0335072_10001735_pt1 | contig 34763 bp, 34 predicted proteins | sample Lox_Sample_21_FD_206725 | JGI IMG/M metagenome (GOLD analysis project Ga0335072, IMG submission 206725) | Soil microbial communities from Loxahatchee National Wildlife Refuge, Florida, United States - Lox_Sample_2.1 | ecosystem: Environmental > Terrestrial > Soil > Wetlands | place: USA... | reverse complement strand
CCGTGTCTGGATCGAAAGCGGTCCTCGACTCAGCAGCTGCGGCCTTAAGTTGATGTTTGATGTACAATACGATACCGTCCTAGAGCGAAAATATGCGACGCTCGGTGGTATGGTCAGAATCAACGGAAGGTTTTACGGTTTGACTTCTCCTCACTCTTGGTTGGCGAATATCAGTGTTGGCAATAATTCTCAAACGGGCATGCAGGACGATGAGAAGACAAGTTCTGACTCTCAATCAGATTCGGAGGATGATGACGACATGCAACGGTCTCCGTGTGGTCCACAATACTTGCAATTTTCGCCAAGTGCCAGTATGAATTTCGAACCTTTCTGGTCTCCGTCAATGCAGGTACCCAAAGCTCATTCTTTCCTGGGCCAAGTTGCACATATTGATGGCACAGTATGCTATGATTCTTCAAGATGCGATTGGGCATTGTTCACCTTGCCGAGAACATACATCCTGCCAAACACTTATTATGACACCAAGGAGGGTGCTTCTTCTTCGGTTGCGCGGACGGAAATACAATCCGTCAGCAAAGAAACCGAACTTACTCCAGGCTCGGTTTCGATACTGAGCGATGCCAGAATGCCTATAGTAGGCTTCTTGACCCAGACAAATGTTTCCTTTCACACCAGAGATTGTGTCATGGACGTAAGGGAGATAGCTCTGAATAGTCCTCTTGCAGGTGGCGCATCTGGATCTTGGGTTGTGCGAGACGACAAGCTTTGCGGGTACATTGTAGCCGTGGCGGGGACGGGAATGTCAGGCTTCATGATACCAATGCAACGTGCTTTCAAGGACATCGAGACAACATTTGGCCACAAGGTTAAAGTTGGAAAGGACCTTATAGATTTCTCTCCCCAAGTCTCTGCGGACATTGTGCCTGCCCACCAGAAGTTCTCAGAAGGCAATGACATTCAGAAATTGACCTTGGTTCCGCTCAGACTCGCTGACTTCGCGGAATTGGATTCTTCGCGCTTGTTGACAATGGAAGAGGGAACCAAAACAACGATCAGAGATCGCTCATCTTCACCAGAAGCCCAGCAGGCAAACCTGCCAATAACAGCAGCGCCAAGGAGGACCTCAAAGGCACAGGAGCACGCTCCGGAGAAGACCGAAATCAGTGCGACGATTAACACTGAGAACACGAAGCTGGATCGAGCCATACCTCAAGCAGAGGCTAATGATGTCCCCTCGCAACCCAATGAGCTTCCGTGGACGTGGAAGAGACCTCATTTCGCCGGCTATACCTCGACAAGAGTACTTCTAATAGCGTTAGTTGCGTTGCTCGTTATGGTTGGTCTGGCGGTTGGCCTAGGAGTAGGGTTGACAAGATCGAAAGGAAGCTCGAGGTAGATTATTGATCGCATTCATCTTAGAATCATGGCTAACCTCAATCCACGCAGTCCTACATCGCCTTCTCCTACATCGCCTTCTCCTACATCGCCTTCTCCTACACCGCCTTCTCCTACATCGCCTTCTCCTACACCTCGAGCCTCGCAGACTCCTGCAGCCCCAACGTCCTCTCTGGCAAACCCGCCGCCTGTGAGTACCGTAATATACACTGTACAGACTACATCCACCTCGACTAACACAACCTTCGCGTTTACTCCTTTCGCGCCGGCTCCAACTCCGACACAAACCCCATTTAACGTATCCCTTGTAGCTCCATCTACTGCTACAACACTTTTCACGTCTACAATATTATTCTCAACCTACTCGTCAATTCCCCCATGGAACGGCTACGGGGCTCTCCTTGTTGGCTACTGTGCCATACCCAAGTTCTCCCTAGTTTATGGTCCACAAACCACAGCAGTATACTTTATTGGAGTTGTGGGGTGCATGGGGGATAAACCAGACTGTTGTCCATTTCAAGTATCTAGTACGACCTCGACTATTACGACAACTGTTACCCAAACTGTTAGAGCTGGTCCTTCCATAACAGACCAATTCTTCTTTCCTATTGCTGCTTCATCAAGTCAAATTACCCTGCCACGCTGCCCAGAAGACTACGAAACTGTCTCATCCGTCTGCTGTCCTTCGTAAGTTTGAAGCCAAGTATTACCCGATAAGATATACGCTCTAACCACAGACTCTAGGGGATACTTACTATGGGACACTCTTCTCGGAGGAGTTACACCATGCTATAGTACAATATCTAACTATTTAACCCCCCCACCAATTCTCGAACCCTCGACGTCAACTTCTTCTGCCGCCCCGGCGATAGTCACATCTACAATCAACAACGTCGTCTATGCAATGCACTACCCAGTTAAGGCCCAGTCTAGTCTTAGCACAGCAATGGAAGCGGGTATTGGTGTCGGTTCGGCGTTTACAGCACTTGTGGTAGCTTCCGCACTGATGTACTTATTATTGAGGTGGAGGCGCCGAAGAACCCCCCGGTATTCTGACATGATAATGTGGCCTCACTTAAGCGATTTCGTTTCAAGCGCACCCTAATATGGGTTACCATCCTGACCGGTTCGTAATTAGATCAAGGTAGTGTGTTCTCAATCAGGCAGCCCAGACGACTTTGAAATATTCAATCGATAGGTCTATTGTCTCTAGCACCGGTATTTCCTTCCCTTCCTTTTCACCAGCAATAGCGTTTTGTTGGTTCAATTGATATGAGCCTTATCTCCGCATAGCTAGATCTCCACCTCTGACTATGCCATCTAACATACTAGTGTCCGACAGATAGCTTCAGCTGAATCAGTTGCGACATATTGCAGATGCCCCACTACGAAAGAGTCAGACAATGGTCGTCGCATCTATGAACGACTTGGGCCAGCTCTATGAACGACTTGGGCCAGCGACCGCGCATCCTCACCGTGACGTACCGTGAACAGATTTCCTTACCGCTATTGTCGTACAGTGCTCGACGGGCTGTGAACGCGGTCAAGAGCTCAGCAAACGACCTCGACCGAGATCGCTCCCGTAGAGCGAGACCTTTTATTGACCCACAAAGTCGGTACGATCCGTGATCCCCAATCCTTATTACTTATACGCTTGGTTCGAACTTCCACAAGGATCACCGTCAATTTTGACAACCAGAATTGCCCAGCAGGCTTGGCTGAAACGCTGGGAGGGTACAGCTAGCAACTGCAGCTGAGGCCTAAAGGGGCCCCCAGAGCCCGAACCGGCTCTTTCGGATCAGAATCAGGGCAGTGCTCCCTGTGGGAAAGCCGGAGCATAAGTTTTCCGCTCCGAGACAAAACCAAAGCCCACACAAAACTGAGGCCTAAACCTCAAGTTTCTGTAGTATTTGGTTCGGTATCGATCAGGATACATGCATATTGTGTCGACTAGGGAGGAGAGCAATCGCCCTGACCCCAGTTCACACTAGATGGATTGCGACTAGTCCCGGCTAAGCCACCAAGATTGCCGAACTGGGCATCAAAATGGTACCCCGTCTCTCTCCCCGTCTCTCTCCCCCCCTCTCTCTCCCCTCTCTCTAACCCCCCATCCGTAATGGCACGAGAGGCGGCCCGCAAAAGCTACTGTAAGAGCTTGGGGAAGAGTTACTCCACTGGAGCTCCTTGGAGCTTAGCATTTAGATGAAAATTGCATATCGTCACAGCACATACGAATTATACAACGCGACGTCCAAGCATATCTGCATGTCAAACAACCTAATACCCTGAAACATGGCCGCAAGTGGGGCGGGCAAGATCAGATTTCAGGAGTCAAAGCCCCGCCGGCCAGGCGAACTGGGCGAGTCGCAGGTAAGACACCATCCTAGGCGGACCCGGCAGTGATCCCACGCCCACTGATCCGCTAGAAGCTGGACGGCTAATTCATTCGTTCACAACCAAGTTCTGCTCCCCCTCGGGATTAAATGCGAGACCTTCAATTTCTGTCCTGACCTACGCCTTCTTGAGCACGATCCGAATTCCCTGCGAATCCTTCTTCCCATACGGCACGAAAAGATCATATTCCATCTCGACATCCCTCTTGTCGGTCTCAAACAGTTCCATCCTCCCTCCATATCCCTTTGGAATCGGTCCGCTATCGGTGCCAGCGGCCCCTCCAAATCTTCTCCACACACCAGACAGCACTAAATAGAGCTCAGCGTATGCGAGTTGCATGCCGAGACATTGCCGAGAGCCTTGGGAGAAGGACATGAGATAGCGCTTTAGACGTGGGTTCTCGAGGAAGCGTTCTGGCTGGAAGGAGAGTGGGTCCGGGAAGATTTGGGGATTAAGATGGATAAGCGGCGTAGACATGCCAACCGGAACCTTTCAGAGTGTCAGTGACGATTTCTCTAGGCAAAATGGCCAAGAGGATGGAAAAAAAGGGGCGCGACAGCGGCAACTTGGAATCCAGGCATGGTTCAGAAGCGTGAGAGGATCGACATACCCCAGGAGGAACGACCCATTCCTTCTTCCCGTCATTAAACCTCATAGCTTCATCCGGTGCAACCCGCTCTTGCCGATTGCTCGTCCCCATCCCTAACCTCAATCCCTCCGAAATCACAGCAGTGAGATAAGGCAGTTGCTCCAGGTCTTTTATCGGCGGCAGTGGCGCGCCGACATCTGGGATCGCTTTCTCGAGCTCGGCGCGCAGCTTCTTGAGCTTGTCTGGATTGGAGAGCAAATGAAATGTTAGAACAGACAATGTCCAGGCTGTGGTCTCTGTGCCGGCAACCGCGATGTTCTGGGATTCTTCAAGGAGGCGCTCCGGGCGTTTCTCATGGTCAGAGAGATTGCTGTTGAGAATTTCGTCAAAGACGGTTCCGTCATCAATGCCCTTGTTGTGACGTTCGACGACGCGGTTTATCTTCTTTTCCAGATCCTTTTCGATGGAGTCGTTAGTCGATCATTTAGCAACGGGAAAGGAATTACTGACAGCCTTGAACTTGGTGAATGAAGCAAAGCCAGGATTAAGCTTATGGTTCACCCACTCGGGGAGTCTATTGAGCAGCGGTATTACCCAGTTAAACTGTACCGCAAGGGCTCCTATCTCATGGAATGTAGTGATCTAAACCGCTCATTAAGGCGCACCTATCGAGGGGATGATCCGAGCTTTGAAGACTCACCACGGGGAAAAAGTCCTTGTTGAATTCCGGGTTCCCAAGCCAATTACTGTTAATTCCAAAAGCGTACTCAGCGATCAAATCATTGGTGAAAGCGCTGTATACTGGCAGCATGTTCAAGGGCTTCCCAGAATCCTCGTACTCTCGGAGTCTACCAAAGAGCTTTCCTAGATTCTCTTGCATGATAGGCTCTAAGCGTCGGATGGAGTCCTTGGAAAACATGCGCGACATGGCTCCTCGGCGCATGCGGTGCATGTCGTGTTCGACCGTCGCAATAGCAGCATCCCGGAAGCCGAACACCTCCATTGCACGACGGTACTTGTCACGCCGTCGGCCACCCACCGGGTAGAGTTCGGGGATCCACTCCGGGTCATTGATATGAAGCTCTTTAGGGGTGATACGGACGATGGGGCCGTACTTTTCGTGCATCTCTTTTATGCGGAAGATATATTGGCCACGGTGAATCCCATCCCAGTAGTATTCGTACCACGTTGATATTGCAGCAAGTTTAGGACCGGGAAATTTTGCTAGTGGATGGAAAAAGAGACGATAAATGTAGAGTCCCGCTACGTAGAGAACGAAAGAAGTTGCCACTGTTAGCCAGGAGGACCATAACACTCCAAGCCCGGCCATTGCGGACGGCAGAGTTGAAAATCTAAGCACGGCAGCAACGATTTTAAGGCACTTCACGCTCAGGTGTGGGAGATATCAGTGTCAATGAAGAAGGTCCTTCGAAAATGAATGATGCGTGATACGAGAAACTTGCCTGTCTGCGCGATCTGATGGCTTAGGATGTTGAAGGTGCCAAGGCTAGTCACATGATCACGCAGTTGTGGGGACCTTGGTTGGAATTGCTCTGCGCCCACAGAGGCTAGCACAAAAACACTGAATGGATGACTGTTCATCTCGGGAAGGCCCAGGTTTTTGGCAAAATGCTGCTTCATTCCTGAAGGCCGAGTCAAGCGTGATGAATGCATACACTACACGTCGTGGTTAAAAGGGGGATTCGCAAACCCCTTGAAAGGAGGCTCTCCCCTGCGTTCGCTCAATGGACTTTCCGACTTCGAGATCGCTTCTGATAATGTTTCGCTGGATTGATGGACAAAGTGAAGAGTAGGCATTGTTCAGAATGCTGTTCGGTCTGTCTAGGCGCACAGCATTTCCGGCTCAAGGTACAAAGTGTGCAGTTACGTGACCAAGGCTTGGCGCTTTTAACATTGATCGCTCGCGTATGTACCGTCCAGGTGGAGCATCAACAACCCGGCCTTGCTGCATCAGCTTTGACGGTGACACCCTCTACGCGAACTGGGGAGCCTAACAAACGGTGCTTGAGAGAGCGCGCCCGCAGATCCTGATTAAAACGTGGCAGCGGAGACCGCTGATCAGAGAGTAGGAAGGTGTTCCCGACATCAAAACTTGCAGGAGCCCCTACATAATCGCCTTCTGGGAAGTTTCCTATGAAAGAATCCATTCCTGAAGCGGGTCATACTGGCAGCATCTCTATCAAAAAACGAGAAGCTAAAATGAGACATCGAGAATTTGACTCAACCAATTCCGGGTTGATGGTGCACTACCTTGCAGGTTGTTCCAAGATGGTTGAGACCCTGAATGACGCCAGTGGTATCCTGGCTGCTTCTAAAGAGACGGCAGTGTCAACAGACCTCCTGGTTGTTGGAGCTGGTCCAGCTAGCGCGTCTCTATCATGCTAATTTGTACCTCCACTCTAATTAGGCAGCTCGTTAGATAGTTCCGATTGCGCGGACTGGACTAAGAACCAAGGTCGTCTAAAGCGGCGGCCAACACCAACTGGGCAGCTCCTCGCCATGTAGTGGAGCGAGTGGCCTGACAATTTATCGGTAGCAGGGACATCAATTCCAACTCGGTACAGAGCGACTCCGCACTCAATTCCTATCCCTATTGCATCCCGTCATATTTTGTCATAACCGCTTTGTATGAAATTCCCTTCCTGTTTTGGCAACTACAGCGTCTTCAGTCACACTTCTCAGTAAAGCTCCCATCGCACTGAGACGCCTTTTCCTTGTTCTGAGCAGAAACTTCTCCTTCCCCGTTTTATAATCCCTTCGTGTTTTCAAGGGCACGCCCTCTTCCACCACTCCTAGCCAGAAAATCTGTCTCGTCCTCCCCGCCCACGTCTACTACTCCCATATTGACCTTGAAAAAGCCCATGAATTCCTCCTCGACTTCGGCTTCACCGAAGCCAAGCGCATTGGCACCGACAAGATCTGCTACCCCGGTTACGGCCTCGATACCTTGTCTACCGCGCCACCAAATCCAGCAACAGCACCTTCGGCGGCGTCGTTCGTCGCATCTCTAGCCAACCTCGAACTCGCCTCCAAGACGCTCTCCAACGCCTCAGCGATCTACGAACTTACCGACGCCCCCGGTGGCGGCCAATGCGTGACATTCCACGACCCCGTCGACGGCTTCCCCTTCCACCTTGTCTTCGGCCAGACCCTCCGCACCAACGAACTCCAAGCCTAGGGCTAGGCCGCCGAAGAACTCTCAAACGACAACCCAATACACTTACGCTTCAACTATCCAAAAGGCAAGCAGCGTCCCGCCTGCCAATTTGCAGTGGTTCAAAAAGGCGCCCACGCCCATTTATAAGCTTGGCCACGTCGGCATGTGCGTGACTGATTTCCCCTTGAATTCTACACGACGCATTTCAACTTCTTCCCGAACGACCTCATCCACCACTCCAGCTTCGAGACGCACAACTTCTACACCCAGGTCCTTAGTGATGACTAGCTACGGCATAAGGGCTACGAACTCATCTGGGGGACATATCATGGGAAGTCAGATCTTCGATTACTGGCAAGTTAAAATGGCAAGCCCAGCCCCGTCTTTTGGGGTTTGCGCACCCAAAAGCCCGCGGTGGATGGATGGACGGGTTGGGGGGGGGCGGCGGTTTGGGCAACCACGGAAAATTGACACCCTGACTGAATTTTGCTTTGCTTTGGCTCGCGCGGGTTCGACCCCTCGAAATTCATTCTCGCGCGTCTAAGACCCCCTCTATGACTGACTCTCTTTCAATGGCAATCTAGGCCCTGACGTACCAGATTATTTCTTCGTTTGATTGGAGGTTATGTCATGTCGTAAATATAGGTGACGAAATAAAGAAATTGTTTCTCGACGTTGTGAGGTTCTTGCAAGTTCTTCAGTGGATAACGATAACTCAGTTGTTTGACAGATCAGTTCAGTCCAACTAGCTATCCTGCACAAGTTCTCCCCTCCTACATTAGTGGCCTTGTAGCTCTCCCTTCCCTTAAGCTGGAGCTTCCAAGGAATAAAAAACAACATCAGATACATCGATTCGGAGTATTAGTGGCGCCGCCTCTTTCTCCAGTCCTATTAACTTTGCCCAAGTACCCCAAAATACTAACACAAGTGCAGATCTAAGCTGCAAGGGCCAACATGCCCAATGCCAAAACAGTATGACCCAGTCTGGCGCGCACCAAGTATAGACAGAGATGAATAGAGCTAGATAGAGAAACCAGCGCCCGACGCCTTCCTTTCCAATTCTGGAGCAATATGGACGGGGAAAAAAAAGTCGGACAAGGAGAGTGGGCGCGAGCATCACTTGGCACCCACTTCCTCCTCAGCCCAGCCAGAAAGCCCACGCCTATCACTTGACAAACCTAGTCCTCCAAAGCCACTAGTACCAAACCCAGTTCCGAACGCTGAACCAAATCCGCTAAAGCTACTTTGCGGTGCATGATGGCCAAATGCTCTTGCAGCTTGCGTTGATGGTGCCGAATTCGATTGTTGGCCACCAAAGAGCTCTTGCGAGAATGCTGGCAGGCTGACCGCCCGCGAATGGGCACTTCTCGCAGCACCGAAACCAGTGTTGGTAGGTGCAAGGAGCCCACCGACAGTCGTTGACACGCCATTAGTATTTGAATTGCCTGCGAAGGCACTGCTGATGCTATTCTGGCGTGGCTGATGCTGTGGCATGATGTTGTCCAACCCACCGTGGCCGTTGGGCATATCGCCGTAGAGCGCCGCTTGCTGTGTTGCAAGAGCCTGGTTCTGCTGCTGCTGTAACGTGGCAAAGCTCATGTTGTCATTCCGTAGATCTTGCTCCGCTTGCTGGTGTGAGACCTGGCTCAGATACATCGTCAGTGGGTTGTTGCTGCCTGCGTTTAATATCGCGGATGGCGTTGGTCCTGGGTACGCTTGTTGAGTCTGTGGCTGGCGGCCTTGCTGGGAATGTGAGCTGTTGGAGTTTGGCCCTGGTGACAGTGCAGAACGCGTGGGACTGGAGCCAGTCTGAGACAAGCCATTGGAATACCCATTCATTGCAGGTGGGGAGGCTGGTCCGTCCATTCCGTTCTGCATTCGTTGTTGATGACTATTGTTCAACGATTGTCGTGGCGGGTTGCCACACCGGTCTTTGCCGAAATTGATCTTGAAGCGCTTGTACTCTTCCCGGCCACGAACGGCTTCGATAGCTTTGATCGCGTTTGCGATATTGGTAAAGTTCACGAAGGCGCAGCTCTTCTCGCGAAGGGCATTCACCAATTCAATTTCGCCATATTCCGAGAAATCTTGTCGCAAGCGTTCCTCGGTCCACGATTCGTCCAGATTTCCCACATAAACATTTCGAGAAGCCCCTCCGCTCACTGCCAGAGCAATGGCTGGTGGTAGGGCCCCCGAGTGTTTGCCCCAGCCAATTTTCAACCTTCGATTGTGGATCATTAGACCTTGCAGATTGCTTAACGCATAGAATGAAGCGGCAGAAGTTGGATCGATGAAGGTCACGAAACAGATATGCTTGTCAGGAATATAACGGATGTGGTGTAGCAAGCCGCCCCTGACCACATTGCAGATCTCCTCGAGGGTCGTCTCGGGATGGATGTTCCCCAGATACACAGTCCTGTTGCCAAGGTTGTTGACTCCGCCAGCGGTGGTAGCTACCGCTGCGGCTGCTACAGACTGCTGAGCGAGAGCGTTTGAAATAAGATCCCTGTCCGCTCCGTTGAGAATGTGCGCATAACCAGGAGCGATGCCGAGGTATTGCGCCGCATTCTGTTGCTGTGTCTTCGAGACGTATGCGCATCGATCTTTTCCATAGTAGACACGTCTCGGGGGCTGCCATTTCTGCTCTTGCGGCAACCCAGCCACAGCTTTGATTGCATTGGTAATAGATAGAAAATGCACAAACCCAATGGCCTTTTCCCGTACCATCTTCACAGTATCGATAGGCCCAAACTTTTCCAGGTCCTCGCGAATCTCCTGTTCGGTAATGTCTTCCGGAAGGTTGCCAAGGTATACATTCCTGGAGGCACCAGATTGCTGCACAGCGAGGGCGACAGACGTTGGCACCTGAGAAGGCTTGCCCCAACCAATTTTGATATCGTGTCCCTTGATGTTCAACTTCTTGAGTATAGCGTCGGAATGGAAATGAGTTGCAGAGCTGCTGTCAAGGAAGGAAATGAAAGCACAATTCTTGTCCGGCAGTAATCGTACCGACTCGATCTGACCGCTACGCACATGACCCAAGATTTCCTCTGCGGTTGTGTCGGCAGGGATATTGCCGAGATAGACTGTGCGGCTCGTTCCAGACATGATGCCTGTCCCCATCTGCATGTTCATATGCGGGCTGAAACCTGTGCCGCCCAGGCCGCCAAATCCGCCTGGCGATTGTGGTCCTCCAAGCAGCTGAGGCGATGCATAGCTGTCAGGAGACAACATCGCATTATACATGGATGGCGACAGAGGATTGGGCTGCGTCTGCGTTGGACTTCCCATTTGAGCTTGTTGGTTCTGCTGGTACTGTTGCGTCTGTTGATGCAGAGCGTTGTTAGCCTGCGGAAAGCGCCCGAAGTTCGAAAATTGTGGCGAAGCGAACGCATTCGGAGAACCTGGCTGAAATGGGCTACCGAGGAGCAGCTGAGATGGGAGCAGAGGTGTGAAATTCATGTCAAAAGCTGTCCCAGGCGTTTGGTCAGTAGGACTGAAAGCGCTAGACTGCTCTCGTGTAGTTGTATTGATGGACGGAACATGGCTCCTCCTCATATTACGGTCCCCAAAGCCCTGAAAAGAAGTATTATTTGAATGGTAGGCTCCGTGCGAAAACCCAGTAGTATCATTGCCGCCTTTTGTGTAGCGATTCCCAAGTGCTGCGGGGCCTTCTGAATGTTGCATGCCGAGCAGGTGCGGCGGTCGGACAAGTTTGTCCTGAACGTGAGGAGAAAGAACAGCCGTGGTGGGCGGTTATGAGTGCCCGGTATCGCTGTACCGGACTAAGAAGTCGGAAGGATGAAACGAGGTTTGCTGAGGTTGAGAGCGGTCAAAGGAAGCTCAAATATCAATTGCTGTCGAAAAAAAAGCTGAATTGACGCTATTGATATGACTACACAATCGAAGGTTAGGTTCGAAGTAGGGAATGATTGAGTTGGTCGAGGCGAAATTAGTAGGGCCAACAAAGAATGTGTGCCGCAAACGAGCGAAAGGGTGCAAATGGGCACGATTAAATCGAATCAAGTTCAAGTAACGAATTTGGAGGAAAGAAAGGGAAGAGGCATGAAGGCTTGAAGGAAGTGTAAGGCGAGCAACGAAAAGATTGAAGGAAAAGGCAGGGTAGGTCGCAAAGTGGCTAAGGGAAATCAATTGAGGAATTGGCTTGGCCGAATAAGGGGGGGGAAATACGCCATAAAGACGGGGGCAAGCACTCCAGTGGAGTCACCCCTGGAAAGCAGATAGTGTGATTCTGCCTGGATCTTGCCGAGCATCTTCCATAGGTGTGCAATTATAGCCATGTTGTGCGCGTCTATCACGTCTGTCTGAGAGGGCAGGTTGACATGCGGGAGCAGGATGCATCGACTCGTTGGCGCGGAATGGGGGAGGGGGGAGCGAGAGGGTCTTGTGCTGCACCCTGAAACGCTTCCGCCATGCAGGTCGGCTGCATAGGCGTTTGGGGGAACGATTTGACAGGGGCTTCAGGTGCCTTTTTTCGGGTGTCGTTGCATAATTTCAATGTGCTGGCAACGGGCTAGCGATGGAGTAGTGGGCGTGCGAAGAACGTCAACCTTTTTCATCCCCGATCCATGCAAACCTGTCTGCGAGGTGTGGCCGTTTAAAGTTTTTGTTCCTGAACTAGCGGCTCATGCTCCAAGATTGCGATTATCAGAACCCTCCCGCACGCTGGGGATGAAGATAGTGAAATAACTGCCGAGATTGAGCATCACACACCGATCTTTTTCACCAGCCGTCAATCTTCAGGCGCTTTACGCCGTCTCACACTTGGGGTGTCCTATCTTGCCAGGGTCTCCCCAAGTCATAGTCTGCGACTCATAAAGCGTCAGAGGGACAACTCTGAGTTACAGTCCTACCCCACACAGGAAAAATAAGATGGCTTCTGAGACCGTGTTCATCGATGAAGACGTCGGCCGCGATGATGACGCACAGCCTCCTCGCCCTACAAAACTCTTCTTCACGCTATGATCCGGCATCCTCCAGCAGGAGACGGCCCCACCTACATGACACGGAAGTCTCAAACAGGCCCTGTCAGCGAAGACGGCGACCCTTCAGCCCGCCTCGAGTGGAAGCCTGCAACGAAGTCTGCTCTGAAGAAGGCCACCGGGCTGTACGAACAGTACAAACGCAAACAAGCAAAGGCAGCTGAGCTTGCCGTTCGCGAAAAAGAAGAGGCACTTAGGCGACAGAAGGTCTTAGAAGAAGCTAAGAAGGTCGTCATCACAGAAGATGCCTCGCCTCCAAAACCGGTAAAGATTCGGTTAGACGAGACAGACCCAAAGAAAGTCAAACTAAGAGATGGAGACACACCTGGCATACGAGTGAGAGTGCTTGGCTGAGTCCACCACCTTCGCTGAGAAAAGGATGTTATTTTCGTCACCCTCTCAAACGGCTATGGTTAGCTCCAATGCGTCTGAACTGGCAATCTGATCCGCACCTACGCCGCCATGACGCTCACACAAGAAACGGCTCTAGCTATCCATGGCGAGATGCGCAAGGTGCCTCCCGCTCAGCATGCACCTCTGGACCGTGAACTACGCGTCGACTATTTCACCGTCATTGGCATTGCGGCAGGCGACCAAGAGGCTATCACCGATAAAGTTCAAGAAGGCGCGGACCCACAGACAGTTCTCGACAACCGCCATCTTGTCCTGCGCGGTGAAAAGGCCAGCTCTGTCATGAAGGTCCGGGCAGCCGTCCTCCGCGCCTTCCACCAGACCTATGTCGAGCAGCGCTGCCTTGAAGTTACCCCTCCTCGCATGGTACAAACCCAAGTCGAAGAAGGTGCCACGCTTTTCAAATTTGACTACTATGGTCAAGACGCCTACCTTACAGTCCTCGCAACTCTCCCTCGGAACTTGCCTGCCCTCCCTCGGCGACGTCTTTTGCGTTGCGCCCTCATTCCGTACTGAGAAATCCCTCTTCGTCGCCATTCATCCGAATTCACGCAAATTGCATCGGAGCTTGATTTCATCACTTTCGACGACCTGCTCGAGCATATCGATACAGTCATCTGCCGCGTCCTCGAACTCACACTCGCAGATCCAAGCATTGCCGCTTACGTGAAAGAACTCCACCCTGACTTTAAGCCGCCCTCCAGACCCTTCAAGCGCATGAAGTATGCAGATGCGATCACCTGGCTCGTCGAACACGAGATACCCAACGAAGACGGCAGTCCGCATCATTTCAGCGACGGCATTGCCGAAGCGGCGGAGCGCAAAATGACCGATATTCTCAACGTTCCAATCTTCCTGACACACTTCCCTGTTGAAATCAAAGTATTCTACATGCGGAAGGACGAGAGTGATCGTCGGGTCACCGAGTCGGTGGATGTACTCATGCCGGGCGTTGGCGAAATCCTCGGAGGCAGTATGAGGATGGAGGATTACAATGAGCTAATGGAGGCCTACAAGAGAGAGGGGATTAGAAGCGAGCCATACTACTGGTACACAGATCAGAGGAGGTACGGCACAAGTGTGCATGGTGGGTATGCCTTTGGTTTGGAGAGGTTCCTAGATTGGCTATGTGGCAGACACACCGTGAGGGAGTGCTATCTCTATCCAAGGGTCACAGGCCGCTGCAGGCCATAATTTCGGAGGGGGTGAGAGGTAATAGAGCCGAAAGAGAGCGCGAAGCGAGATAGAGAGCCGGCGTGGGCCGTGACGACTTTCATTACCAAGTCAAGATGGATAGCATTAGATCGACTTCCTCGAGCCACTCAACATCGAGCATTGCGAAACGGATAGTCTGTTATTTCCCTTTAAGTCCCACATGGGTGAACAATCTAAATCACATTGACTGGCACAGCTGACACGAGTTATGAAACATAGCGAAGTAAATTCCTGAAGTATGCGCGGGGCGAGTCGGCTAATCCACTTTGGTTGCCGAAGCCAACTACAAGGTCCTACGAAATCACTTTTTCATCTTCCAACGCTTCCAACTCCTTTCAATATCGTAAGCTAGATCACATGGACTTCTGTTGAGCCTGCGCTTCTCCGGCGAAGTCTGAGAATGGCGCCAAGTCTCTTCGTTCAAGGAGCAAAGCCGACGCCTATAAGGTTGTCGAAATGGTCGACGTTGCCTGTATTTGAATAATCATTTCCCTGACACCGAAATGTAAGTTGGCTTTTCTTTTCGCAAGATTTGGGGCAGTCAGTATGGGAAACAAGAAGCCATTTTAGCTTCCTGCAGCTTACAATCCCGAACAGGTCATGTCGCTCCAGCACAGCCATGAATAAGGCTGTTTCGCCCTCCTCGCTGAAGTTGCTCGGCGATATGTACGGTACATACGAACAACTTACGACAATTTTTTGAACTGCATTTGCGTGGTACTTTTCAAAAGTTTCTAGGCAAGATTGAAGTCCTCTAGTTTCCTGTTGAACGTGAATTTTTCCGGTTTCTCCTGCTCGGGATAGAGCAATCTCGTGCTCCAATCCCGCAAGCCCACCAATATCGTCCTCTACATGGCGTATCAAGCTGGCTCGGGTCAACATGTGGGATCTTGCCCAAGCGATGGCCATGATCAATCATTGATACCTCAAGCACTTGACGTTGGAACCCCACCTGACCTGAGCAGCTCTCTCAAGAGCCTCGAATGCATTCACCAATTCAGAAAAGCACTATGCTAACGCCTATGAGCGATGCCGCATTCGACTCGGACAAACCAGACCTAATTGAAGGCTACGAAGGCTCCAACACCTGTGCTAAGAGGCCATCAAATTCGATGTTTGGTGAGGTGATCCCTGCCGGCGCCTCTGCCCCTGAGTTACACTCAATTGATCTGCGACTGTTACTCCGCAAGCAAGTCCTGGTGGAGGACACGAGTCCCTCCGCTTGCCAAATTCTACCACCTTACCCAAATAAGACGTACTTGCCTGGCATTTTGGGGCCCAAAGTCTGCGGAAAAGTCTGGAAGTATCTGCCAATCCAGCCGCTGCAGTTTCAGACGATACAGGCCCTTTAGGTAAGGCGCAAAGCCACCTTACAGGGGGTCCTCCAACGCGATACCAGAACAAGGCCAACCTGGACGCGAAATGTTCAGCAAAAACAGCTCCAGTACAGGTAAGCCACCCTGCTCATGTCGCATGACCTCGGAGCCCCGCACACCCTCCACTACTCCTCATAAATATCAACCTAGTTCACGTCTTCATGCACGTAAGGCTAACAATTCTACAAGTAATCCCTTATCAGTTCCAAGAAATCAAAATGCTCACTAATGTTGTTTCTCTTTTGTCCCTCTTCACCGCAGCCTATTTCTCCCGCGCATCTGCCCAGGCCGGCTATCTGACCTTCACTAACTTCCCAACAAATGCCAGCATCACCATTGGCCAACCCTACAACATCACCTGGTACGGCGGACTGGGCTATGTTAACATATCTCTGTACCACTGTACCTATGGAGGAGCGGCTTGCACTGAAATTCAAAATCTTACAAGTAAATACTTCCTTTCACATCATCCCCTGCCTCCAAGTTGGATTGGGATGATTTCCTAGAAGCTAATGATTATCAAAATCGTCCAGCACTCAACACTGGCACCGAATATACCTGGACGCCCGAGAGCCCGCTGCAACAGGGGATCTATAGTCTTTCTATCACCTCGCCAACTTTCAACCCAAACGAGTCTCCGTACTTTGGCCTCGTTGAACCTAGCTCCTCAAAGCCAGAGAGCACGGCTTCCAACAGGGGCCTCTCAACAGCAGCCCAGGTCGGCATCGGGCTAGGCGTGCCGCTAGGGGTCATAGTCGCCATACTCGGATACGCGTTCATGCGCGAGCATCGCCTGCGCAAGGCTGCCGAACAGCCAGCGACAGCAGGAGAGGGAGGGCAGCAGCAATGGCAGCCGCAGCAAGAAGCAGCAGTAAAGACACCACAGGAGCTTCATGGCAAGACGTACATCCCGGAGCTTCAGGGGAAGTGTGATTGAACAGTCAATCCTTTCCCTCTCTCTTTACGCTCTCGAATTTATTCATAACGCTACCTCTCTTACTGCGCAATGTAGATTTTGATAAGCGGAGCACATCTGGAACCGAGAGGTACGGTCGCGCAACCTGTCCCACGACACGGGAATTTAGGCTTGACGTATTTTTGGAGCTCTCTGTTGAGACTGCGTATCTGGCTCAGAATGTATATCTTGCTCTGGGGGTGTACCAGGCTCTGGGCCTTCATCGTGTAGAGTATCTCGATGGCCTAGTACATCTGACGGTGTGCGCTGCGAATTTGTACTGCTTGGTGTATGTCTGTATCATCTAAGTGCGGGAACTTGTCCGAAACGGCAAGTGGACGAGCCTCCTGGAATTAAGCCCAGCCGGTGCATTTCTTCCGTAGCTTTTTCCCAGCCGCTGCGCTTCTCCATCTGCGGCCGTTCTCCAGCACCTAGCCTTGATAAATGTCAGACTTGGTGAGATGGAGGTAGAGACCAACACATCAACGAAGCTGGGACTTGCTAAACTACAACAGGGCGATGAAGCACGGCAGTATCGCCCAAAATATGTCAGCTCGCGCCAGAGAAAAATACTGTCCGGTGAGCCGAAACTGTTCGCATGTACGAACCGTTGTGGTCAAACATTCCATCGCAAAGACGACTGGGCTCGCCACGAGCGGATTAACTTTGAGGAATGGGCATGTTATGTTTGCATCGAAGCCCGGACCAAGAAAGAGCACTTTCGAACTCATCTCAAGGACAGCCACGACATGCAGGATATCCACTTAGAAAAGTACAAAACGTGAACTCCTCGCTTCCATCGACCGCCCGTTTGGATTCTGTGGCAAGAGATTTTCTAGCTGGTGGGAATGGCTTGCTCATATTGGTGCACATTTTGAAGGATCGATACAAGGCAAAGTGTGGAGGATATCTAAATGGGAAGGAGCGAGGACCTGCAACTCCTCAATCTAGCGTTCGCTCTGATTTCTCCTATGCATCTAGTGACAGAGGAGACGTAGACCAAAATCAGTTCAGCGATTATGGGCAGTGGAGGGAACAACGGCGGCAATGGCGTTCGACCGGCTTGCTCCATGCAAGACACTGGTTGGAGGATGTAAGCCTGGAAGCAGTTCTGTATTACCCAAGACAGCCTCGCAGGGATGTGCCAGTCAGCAGGACGCCGGCCCGCAGCAAGCCCTAAGGAGAGCAGCCACCATCGACCAGGCTTTGGATCATGTCCCCTATGATCCTCCTGATGATCACCAGAAAAATGACCACAATTTCATCCCAAATGTTGCCCGCGAGTCTACCCACGATCTGGCCCACAGGATGGCCGGTCTTTATGTCTCGAAAATGGGAAATCAACAGGAATCCTCCATGATACCACGGCAACTGAATACAGCTGCGCTTCGAAATACCTGCAGTTCCTACCGACCCCCGCATGCGAGGAATGGAGGAGGTTGCCGCAGATCGGGGGGGGGGGGCTATATACTCTCCTGTACAGCGATATCTTGATACGTCGTCACACTGATCTATTCTCTGTGTGGCGTCTTACGCCGAGTACGCCATTGCCGACGAGGCTTCAGCCTATTCTGATTAAGATAGAGAAGTTACCGCCTGACACCTTCCGGTCTGTCCTTTGATGCGTATTGGCCATAGGCGTCGACAAAGCCACGCTGGGTGGGAGCAAATATCGAAGTCTTCCGTAGGTGGCTCGTGCGAACTTAGCGTTGTCTATCTGACTGCACTTGCATGAGTGATGAGCCTGTGAGCTATGGTACTGTTGAAACGGGTTCTGAGGCGCCAACGGCATATATGGTGGAACCAAAGACGATCAGCTCATAGCCAAGATACGGCCTGTAGCTTCGAGGAAAACATGCTGCTAGGATCATCAATGCCATGCTACTGCAACGGGTAAAGAAAGATTCAAGTGATATGACTATATGGACCACGACAAGGTCTGAGTGAAGAGTCCACGAAAGAGCGCGCGGTGTCATCGGTTCCGAAGTCTCTATAAGAGAAGGTCCGATTTGGCAGTAACTTCGTCCAGATATTGCCGTAAGAGCAATTTGCCAGTTATATCAGTACAGCAGGACTGAGAGATGACGGCCCCTCATAACGCGCCTTAGCAAGCAGAACCTCTTCGATTGCATCAAAACATGTCACACAGGCTTGGTCAATATGGTTGTACGGGGTGCTCCGGTCCGCGTGGGTCTCATTTCAGTCATGGAAGAAGCACATGGAGCAGCCTAACTTTCACGGCCGAATCAAGGCAAATAGAGCTATATCGGCCGACCTAGCCACCAAGCATTGGGCACCGCACACTAAATAGACAGCCGCTGTCCCTTCCAAGCGGGGAATGAATATGCCGGGGAGTGGTAGGAGTATGGTGTACAAGGCGACGACGAGATATCACCAGATTGCTTGGTCACATTAAAAGGAGACAAGATATCGATACAGAGCTCTTCGGTAATGACATAGACGAAGCAAATGATTAGACAACACAGTACAAGTGCCATTAGATCGCGCTGCCATCACTTTTTCATGTGCCAATTGGACATGCTCTTTTGCTTTCCCTTGTTCATGACGGCTTGTCCTTTGGCCAATAGTTCTGACACATAGATGCAGCCCTCTTTGGAGCTATGGCGCCGTGGGTGTTGTTCACTGGTTGCTTGGCAGGGTGTTTACTACAGTTGCCCTCTGGCAGTAGCAACCTGCGCGGTACTTTGACAATAGTAGCACTATTGCCTCATTCGGCGGGGCTGGCTGCTCGAGGCATCGTCTTCGATATCAAAGGCGTTGAAACTATGAGAAACGCATGTGAGAAAGAAATATCCTTCCGAAGTGCGCAGAGCGACACTCATGAGGGGTTTCAAGATCTCTGGCAATGAGATTACATATGTAAGAGATGAGTATAGGCTCTAGTCTGCTTAGTCCTCCGCAACGAGGGACTTTGCTTGGAGTTGTGTGAGGAGAGTCGTGCACGGCTTCCGCTCCAGCGCACAAACCACTCGGAGCAAGGCGAGAGGTACGAACGTGGGCTGCTGTATGCAGAAGCAGCTTGACGCTGAATGCTAAACTGATGGAAGAGTACAAGCGCTTTGATAGACGCTGAAGTGTCCCTCAATTAACTAACCTATTTCAATATCACTTACATCGCTCTATTTGCACACAGCTGCCAACTTTCTACATAAAAACGAGCCCAGATTGATGCAATCCTGCCCTATGCATTCCCATAGCTGTCACCAATGCCAATGCTCGACCTGATTCTAATTTTACAAGTACTTCTTCGGCGCATTTGCCCTCCGTCGTTTATACAAGACATACGCAACCACAAGCACCAGCTGGAAGAGCATAAAACATGTGATCATGAACCCGACCCTCGGTGCATGATCCGCCACATATTCCCGAACACGATTGGGTAGATGTTCTGTGACCCCGATGTTCATTTCTCTCAAAGTTGTCTGCAGATCGCTAAACTGTCGTTTGTGGTCGCCAGACGACAGCTCGGATTGTAAGGAGGTGAGGGTGCGTTCGATGGCTAAGAGGCGAGCATCGAGATTTGATGGTTGCATTGAGGATTGGGTGTTTGGGGAGAGGAGCTGGATCTGCCGAAGGATGTCTTGGTAATGGGATTCCTCGGTTGCAGTGTGTCTTGTAATCTCGTTAAAGAGGCTGGTTATGGATTTTGAGAGGAGGGAGAGGCGAGAGTGGAGGTCTTCAAATTGGGCGGTTGAGGTGGTGAAGTGCGAGGCCGGGACGTCGGCGGGCTCGCGAATCATATTGTTGGGGGAGTCGGCATTCGGTATTGGCATTTGGCCTTGGTTTTGATTCTGAGTAGGAGGAGCCTGTGCGGCAGTTGGAATATAGGACGAAGGCTTGAGGAGGAACTTGAAGACCTCAAAAGAGTCGGGTGGGTCAGTGGAGGCGGCTGTGATGCCGAAGTAATACCCAGTCGGCAGGGTGATTTTGTCGCTGCGGAAGCAGAGATTACCATCAATGAGGACTTCTAAGCCGCCAGCTGTGGACTCGAGGCTGAGCTTAGACGGGCGACCTAGATTGCGGTAGGCGTAATCGCAGTGGCCAAAGGCAAGTGAGTCGACATTAGGATGTTTTCTGTATTCGATAGAGCCATCGTTGAGGAATCCTCGTATGCTCTGACGCCCATTATGTGCGTCCAAGGTGAGGACAAGGCCGTCAAACCTCCCCACCGAGTAGAGGCTGGAAGTGCCGATGGTGTTTTGCCCATCACTGCCGTACCACAGGTGAAGACTGCCTCCTGCTCGATCCGGTCCTCCAGCGCGGAACTCGAAGTCTACCGTCCATTGTGGTAGGTTATTCTTATTCTCTGCCCATAACGCGCCTTGCTTGTTCCCCCCATATGGCGGTGTGACGATGACTTTATCGGATAGGAGTTGGGGCACGTGGCCTTCGCCAAGTATCTGCCATCCGGGTATGGAGAAGGAATTGCTCGATATCGCACTGCCGTAGCCGAAGGATGTATCTTTGACAAGGTCTTGAGCGACGGAGAGCGAGGTAGACAAGAATGTGAGGAGGCTGATGGTTGATATGCGCATGGTGAGGGAGGTGAAGTTGAAAGGAGCAGCGGCCAGCGACTGCGCAGTATGGCTAGATTAAGATGTGAATATTTTTGGACCAGCGCTGAGAAAAGATGGGCGACAACGGTGACACTGAAAGTAGTGATGCCCTCCTGCTCACGGTCTCAGAGGCCGCCTTGATGATAAAACGGCGTGAATGATGCTCGCACTTGCCCAGCTAACAGCAATCACCATAATGCAGTAACGCAACTCTCGTGCAATAGAAACAGCGTTTGGTGAAGCGTCGATGAGATGTCGAACATTAATGGTCTTGACGGCTGAGAAGTCCATACTAAAAGCCACCCTGTCTGGACCGAATTTTATGTTTGCCCAGCAATCCTACAGGGCCACAGCTTCATAGGAGGAGCAGGGGTTTGCCGCTAGCCTCGTAGCGCTGCCGCTAATTTGGTGCGGCCAAGCTGCGTGCTGATCATTCAATCAATTTCGGAGCTTTCCCAGCGGATGTGAAGAAGAGTTGGAGGTGGTGGGCGAGGATGTCGACCTTCTACCCGACTTTGACACAATGCGCTGTCGTCTCTACGGCGCTGAAGGCTCTCTTGTTTCCTGCATAGTACGTTAACCTTTTCGCCATGACGTCGGAGTTGCTGATGGCGTTTGCAGCAAGAGTACGGATTTTGAGGTGCACAGGAATTGGCTGGCAATAACGAATTCTCTACCCGTAGAGAGGTGGTACCATGAGGTGAGTGATATTTGCATTGCTCCGAGGCCTTGTAATGCTCATTCTCGTCGCAGGCAACGTCAGAATGGACACTCGACTATCCACCTTTTTTCGCCTACTTCGAGTGGCTTCTGTCGCAAGTGGCCTTCTGGGTAGATGCCGCTATGCTGGAGGTCGACAATTTGGGCTATGATTCCTGGGCAACAATCTGCTTCCAGCGGGGCTCTGTGATAGTGACAGAAGTACTCCTGGCGTTCGCGTTGCAGTGGTTCGTTCTCTCCAATGATTGATGCGTGTATCGAGCGCTCATGCCTTCAAGGTACATTTCGACCACACCGGTATCCTCACGTCGGGCTGCCCACGCAGTTGCACTCTCGATCCTCTTATCGCCCGGGTTTCTCATCATCGACCACGTCCACTTCCAATACAACGGCTTTCTCTACGGCATGTTGGTGCTGTCGATTGTAATGGCTCGGAAGTCGTCCACAATGCTATACAGTGGCATGCTGTTTGCAGCGCTGTTGTGCTTAAAACACATTTACCTCTATCTGGCACCGGCGTACTTTGTCTACCTACTCCGGGCGTATTGCTTGAATCCGAAATCTATTCTCCGGCCGCAGTTTGCCAGCATTCTCAAGTTGGGCACCAGCATTATTGGGATTTGTGGTATTGCCTTTGGCCCATTTGCGGTCATGGGCCAGCTGGAGCAAATAAAGTCTCGACTCTTTCCGTTCTCGCGAGGCCTCTGTCACGCATATTGGGCCCCGAATATCTGGGCAATGTACTCCTTTACCGACAGACTTTTGATCGCGCTGGCTCCACGCCTCGGGCTCCCAGTCGATGAACAAGCCATACATAGCGTGACCCGAGGTCTCGTTGGCGATACATCGTTCGCAGTCTTGCCCAATGTCACTCCACAACATTGCTTCGGCTTGACCTTGGCCTTCCAACTCGTCGCACTGACCAAGCTTTGGTTTAAGCCCGACTGGGGCACATTTGTGGGCGCCATTACGCTTTGTGGCTACGCATCGTTCCTGTTTGGATGGCATGTTCATGAAAAGGCTATCTTGTTGGTGTTGATTCCATTCAGTCTCCTAGCGCTGAACGATCGGCGTTACCTGGGAGCGTTTCGGCCACTCGCAGTCGCTGGGCATGTTTCCCTTTTCCCACTTCTGTTTACTGCAGCCGAATTCCCTGTCAAGACGGGGTACACGATCTTCTGGCTTATCTTGTTCTTGTGTGCGTTTGACAGACTTGCTCCGGCGTCGAGTCGACCGCGGGTATTTTTGCTGGACAGGTTTTCTCTTCTGTACATTGCATTCTCGATACCCCTTATCGCGTATTGTTCACTGTTCCACGGCGTTGTTTTCGGCGGAAAGTACGAGTTTATGCCGCTTATGTTGATAAGCTCTTACTCGGCGGTTGGAGTGGTGGGAAGCTGGGTTGGTTTTATGGTAGTCTACTTGACATCGTGACAAAGGAAGGAGGAGTGTATAGATATCATATAGCATTTGAACCACCAGTCGTATTAATGAACTCCAAAGCTGCACTCTAAGTTTACAATATTCTACCAACAACTTTACATGATTTGCTTGAACGCATTGCGGAGCTGGCAGATACAAGCTTGGACATTCCGGCGGCCTGGTAGTAGTACTCAGGATGCCGGTCGAGGAGCGTAACAGATATTGGCAATCCAAGTTGCATGAAAGATAGTTTTGGACCGTGTGAACTATGCCGGTAGATTCTCCCATCTTTTCTGCGCCGAACGAGTCCATGAAAGTGGGTGTTTGGGCGAAAGGTGAAGCTTTGGGGGTGACCTGGGGCGCGACCGTAGGGTGTGCACAGTGAGAATGATGAAATTGGGTAGTGGCGGAATGCAGGGAAAGTATTCCGAGGCCCGGCGGCTTTAATCTGCACGCCCCGTTGCGTGCCCTTGCTTTTGAAGGCCAAGCCATTCACTCGTTTCCGCGAAAGGCTACTTGCCGGCCCAGTAGAGATGGGGTCTCTCTGGAATATGCTTCCTTGCCCACGAAGACTTCCTCCTCCCAAACATCTTCCACCACACCCTCCAGACATCTCGCCATCAACCACAACTGCCCTCCACGACCATATATCTTCATTCTACTTCCCCGCATGGCTATCAGACGCGTCCCAGACCTCCCTTGTACGTTTGTATTCCTCCGCCATGTCCCTGTTAAGGCGATGACCTCTTTGTGTCGTTCAACAACGCCTCTTAGGCACTTCACTTCGTTGCCCAATCTACCGCGGCGCTCCCTCCTTCAACCAATTCCCCGCGCCGCTCTTCCTTTCCTTCTACCTCTCTTACTCCGACCCCAAGGTTTTATGAAGAGACGCCTCATTTCTGACGCAACCGCTCAGGATCCTCTCCGGTCGCCCAGACATAGTCCTTCTCTCACAGGCTTATGCACCGGAATAAATACTCAAAATGGTATGCACCAACTATCCGTAGCTTGCTTTATTGGCCCCACTGACGCAGTCTAGGTTCTGTTCAAACGCAAGCCAGTCCACTACCTTCCTCGACCTTCAATTGAAGATGACAGCTTGGAGGCAAGCTCTGCAATGCGAAAAATCATACACTACTCCGGACTGACGTGTTCATAGGTCTGGGTCATCCCGGAGACCAATGAAATCTTCACAGACTACGAAGCCTATCTACAGAGGTGAGTTTATGTCAGGCCGTATAAAACAATACCCGAAGCTGACGCCATTTTAGGATGGACTTCTACAAACAGGTCAGAATACGTTTCTTACCTCTTATCTCGCCTTCGTTTCTCCTTTGACGCGCCACTATATCCATACTGAACAAGTCTTAGCGCAAATTCATCTGCGAAATTACAGGCCGGTCGGGGCAGACTTTCTTCGAAGCACTTCAGAGCGAGACCGCCGGCTCGCAAGAAGTAAACAGCACATTTCCGGACCCCCTCCGCGAGCCTGTTCTGCGCAAAGTACAGTTCTCGACCGTCTCGCGGATAGACAACCTGACAGACCAGATTTTTGAAGAGTTCAAACAGGATTTCTATCCTGGTGAACAAGTCACAGTCGTTCTGGATGATGGCCAGCGATTAAATGGACTTGTCCGTGAAAAGGCAAAGTTCCCAGAATATCGGAACCCAGACGGAAGCCTGGAGCGCAAAGCGTTCTCAAGATATTTCGTCAGACTCACGAGTCGCCCGGATGAGGAAGCACTCGTTGACGATGAACATATTGTGCGAGACCGACGGGTGTTCACAAAGCAAATGCTGAAGTCATTCATCAAGAACACGACGGAAAGAGAGGCTTGGAACGGCGCACCTTGGCTTGTGAAGCAGAAGATCGCAGAGGAGTACCGAATCGAGACTGAGGTTCCTCCACATCTTCAGTATGGGAACAAGCAAGCCGAAAGGAAAGCAAGGGCAGCAGCTGCTAGGAAGGGCGAACAAGATGGATTCACTTCCTTCTTTGTTCAAGGCACGAACAGGCTCCCAGAGTTGAAGCCGGCGGTCAAAGGACAACGGTCCAAGATTTCACCAGAGGAACAAGCCATCATCAAACAAGAGCAATTCGAGGAGTATCAGAGGTCATTGCAGGGTAACCCGTCCTTCGTTATGCCACCAATTGGCTACCAGTATCCTCCTGGCTACCCTGGTCAACCATCCTTAGAGATGAGACACTTTCAACCTCCGAATGGGCATGCCTTTCCAAACCTCCAGCAAATCATCCCAAAAAGCTCACCAAAGCCCCCACCGCCGCCCCCACCGCCCAAGTATCCAATTGAAGATCTCGAAGTCGCACCTGTCCACGATCATGTCACCAGGCCTAGATTAAAATACCTCTCTGATGAGGCGCCAGAGCCTGGAATCGCAGGTGAAAATGAATATAGAGGAATCGAAGCGGATACTGTTGGATTGCTCCTGGAGACATGGAACACGCTCAATGTTTACTGCCAGGTGTTACAGCTCGACTCCTTTACATTCGACGACTTCCTCGAGGCAATGCGATTTTCATCAGAGGAGCTCGATTGCGAACTCTTTGTGGAGATCCACTGTGCGGTGCTGAAGAAGCTCGTCAACGGAGAGAATGACCAGAATGGAGCACTTCAGATCTCGTTGCCTGACTTACCCCAGGAAGATACTGAAGAAGATGATTCCCTCAATACCGACAGTCGAGTACAGACACCCACTCCAGAACCTGAGGCTCCAGCCAAGCGGAACACGAGAAGCAGCCTGAATCAGGTACAATTCGCGGATGATGTAAAACCAGACAGTCGATCGGCCACAGCAGAAGTGAAAATCCATCGTGCTGCTGACATGTTCGATGATTATGGATGGATCCAGCGACTTCGCAAGCGTGACTTCGAAAATGGTGGGTGGGAACTGATCATGGTGGGATTACTGCATCAACTGGCTGGCCGGCCGCGTTTGACCGAGGTTTGCGACAAGATTCTGACTCACCTGGCACCCTTGAATGCGGAGGCCACCCAAGAAACAGCCCGGGTGCAGTACAAAACAATGGACATCAATCTTCGGACACTGGCGTTGCAAACCATTTGCATGCTCTTCCTAGAGACCAAGGCTGTCAAAAACTTCCTGGAAGAGTGCAGTAACGAGATGACGAAGTTCAGAAAGATCAAGATCGAGCATCAACGCGCCCGCAAGGAATCGTAAGTGAATAGTCCGCATGTCGATCCCCCCTCGCTGACCAAATACAGTATTGCAAAACTCAAGATCTTGAACGAAGAACGAAGACAACTACAACCGGAAGAAAAGTCTCCCACGCCTATTCCAGAGCTTGCAGAGGCGACTGATGTCGATCTGACCGTAGAAGAAGACGCAGAAGTTCTTGACTCCGAAGATGAAGAGCCTCTCACATCCCGCTCACTCCGTAGAGGCCATGACAGAGCGGCTGAACGAAAGCGAAAGAGAGAAGAAGAGCAAGAACGTAAAGAAAAGGCTGCCGAAGCCAAACAATCCAAAGTCAGCAAAGAATACCAGAAGGTGCTAAAGAACATTGAAAAAGAGCGCGAGAAGATAGACCAAGCCGAGGACGCCATTGCAGACGTGGATAACGACCTGCGAGAAGCGGACTGCCCAAGAACCAGAGTCCTCGGAAAAGACCGCTTCTGGAACCGCTATTACTGGTTCGAAAGGAACGCGATGCCGTACGAAGGTCTTGGTGAAAGCTCCACAGCAGATGCTGAGTACGCAAACGGACGGCTTTGGGTGCAAGGCCCCGATGACATTGAACGTGAAGGCTTCATTGACGTCTCAGAGGAAGAAAAGGCGAGATATTATCGAGCGTTTCGGTTGACACCGGCAGGACGTAAGGCGTTGGAAGAAGGCCCTACAAGCGTCTTCACAGCTCGCCAATGGGGCTACTACGAGAACCCGGAAGATGTTGACCACCTCATCGGATGGCTTGACACTCGGGGCATCCGAGAGCTCAAGCTTCGCAAAGAGCTTGTTATTCAGAAAGATATGATTGTGAGGTACATGGAGAAGAGGAAGGCTTATCTGACCAAACGAGACGAGTCCGAGGAGCCTGCCACGAGGATGTCGACGAGGACGAAGACTTATGTTAATGAGAAGACGCATCGGTGTTTGAGGTGGAAGAACGAGACAGCCCTGAGGGAGAACGGACACAAGCATGTTGAGCCTCCGCCGAAACCACGAGGCAAGGCAAAGAAAGTAGTTGATGAGGGTATTACGACGAGAGCAACTACAAACCGGCAAGGCAAGCCGTTGACGAGGCAAGGTACGAGGTATGCTTTCTAATCACGGGTCAGAAATTGCGGGTAGTGGATAAATCGGTTCTCCTATATTCCCTCTTTCTCATATGCACACACACACGTTTCACGAGTGCGCAGCATCATCATTTGGAACTTGTTTGGAGCGATTGACTTTGCATTGAAACGGCATTTAAGCGCGGTCCGGCTGGGTGGATCGGTTTCTGAGCGAGAAAAAACATGTCGACTAGACTCTTTCTGACATGCAAGGTGGGCTGGCGCTTTCTGGAGTGAGTGGGAAAGCTGGGCAAGCAAGCAACACTTTCTAAGAAAACATCTCTCTCATTCAATGGGGTTGGAAGGGTGGAATTTCCCCCAATGAAGTGCATATACGACGAAGAGAGAGAAGAGGATAATACTACCTCAGGTGGGATAGAGATTTCAAGTTTTACAGACGGGTCTGCCTCAGCTAGCATGCTTTGGCGCGCAAAGTGACAGAGCTGGCGGGCTGCCCGGCATAGATTCTTTTAGCTAGCAATTGGCTTTCCACAACTCGACTTTCCAGCCTTTTTTGGTGGCATCGTAATCCCCTGCTTGTCGGGATATATTTTTGTTCTTGCGCTTCTTGTGTACAGACTCGAACCACAAAGATCCCTTTTGCTGAGTTGCTGGTTTTGGTACGGAGTCTTGCGTTCTGGCCGTCCCATGCTCGACGCGCTGCACATTGAGGGCTTTCCTCCCGTGAGCTTGCGCCACGACACCCGGACAGTAGTGAGGTCGGAATGGTCGCGAATGGATCTTGAATTGGCTCTGTCACTTTTCGCATTTCTCCACATCGACAGCACCGTGTTTTGTTGCATCCTCTAATGTCGAGCCTGAAGGCCGAAACGCGACCTCGATTGGCTTGCGCCTCTTGCGCAATACACGGGCCAGTTCCAGCATGCACAGACAAGCGAGCAGGTAGGACAGCCCCGAGAAGATTTGCGGGTAGAGATACTCATGCGAAGTGTTGGGGCGTCGTAGCTTGAGAGCGATGACCTCGGAGACTGGGCGTCTGATGTCAGAATTCGAGTGCACAGGAGACGACCCAAACTTACAAGTAGTTGGAAGAACGATGATCATCCAAGCAAGTGATAAGACGGAAGGAAGGTCTTTAAGACCCACGACTTCAGTTGCGACAGGTCCTAATGCCTAGTTACCGTCAGTCAGGGACAGTTTGGTTAGAGTCTTGGATCAAGATGCTCACCGGCCAGTAGATACCCAGTATTGATCCACTCAAAATAGAGAAGAAGGTCAGTACTCCAAAAGACTTGGCCGGAATCCAGAGAGCGAAGCAGAGGATGCCTGTAAGGAATGTCATAAAACCAGCCACCTCTATCCCGCCAAAGGTGTCGCTTAGGAGGCCGGTCACTGTAAAATAGTGCAAGGTTAGCTATCTTGAACCCACAGGATAATAAAGTGGCGGAAGTTCCCTTAGGGTGGAGGATCACAAAGTGAAATTGAAGGCACAAGCTTTGGGGCTTCCGTGATATCATGAGAGAAACTAGAGAGCGTACGAAGACTTCCACAAATCGGGAAGAGCTTACGGGGTCTCCCAATAGCAATGCCTAAATTCATAAAGGCCGTTTGATATCCAGCTCTGGAACTCGATAGGCCGATCGACCTCCCATAATCAGACAGGGAATATGTCAAAGTGGTGTATCCGAACATCATCACAAATCCCCAGGACAGGAAGAGGAAAACGTCGTATCTCCTGAACAGCACGAGGTCAAAGACCTTCCGATTCGGGAAAATATAGTTATCGCGAGTTCGCAGCACCACGCAAGCAGGGACATTGACAGCAAGGGCTACAATTCCCGTAATCCGCAAAGCCCAGGCTATACCTAGCTTCTCGATTGTGGCTTGGATTGCAAACGACATCGCTAGGCCCCCGATGCCGGACCCTGCTGAGGTGATGCCGTTGGCCAGGCCTCGCCGCTTATTGAACCATTGCGAGACGATCGGGAGGCTTGGAACGTAGATGAGGCCGCAGCCCATGCCGACAAGAATGCCTTGCGACAGGAAGAGCTGCCAGATCTCAGTGGTGAAAGACGCTGCGATGAATCCGCCCGAGAAACAGACGATGCCGGCAGCAAGGGTATATTTTATGTGGAAGTGACGGCATGTCTTGGTGGCAACGGGCGCCATAAGCATAGCCACGGAGAAGTTGAGGCCACCAATGAAGGCGTAGTCAAGGGACGTAGCACTCGGAAAGACCTCATTGTTGATGTAATAGGCCAGGAAGACACCAAAGGACTGGGTTTGGTAACGTCGTAAGCCTGATTGCTCCGTAGGATGCGGGCAGCATGCTTACAGCGACGATGCCCCAGGTAAAGCCATTAATGAAGAAGACTGCTATGACACATACCCTGTCGCCCTGTTAGCCTCCAATGATGTCGACTGAATACGCCAGACCTTACCAGCCATATCCTCCGTCGGGTGGATCTGCTGACTGGAGCTCATTTGGCTCTGAGGACTTCTCGCCCTCCGGTATAGCCAGTGCCATGATGCTAGCTTGGATAAAACCTGAATAGAAGGAATGCTTGACACCATACAGCGGTGGTATAAATAACTCCAGCCGATCTCAATTTCTACGTCAAAGGAAAGTTGCCGGGAGATGGCAAGCCATTCGTGTCGAGTGTCAGGCACATCGGGAATACGAAGGAGTGTAGGCAAAGACATTGGGAACGGCACGCGAGCTATGGCTGCAAGAAATTGGATATTCTGGCGCGAATCTCCGCGTCTCCAGACGGAGAAGGGCTGGCCGAAGACTTGGAGTTTTTGGAGAAATATCAACGTCAGCAAAATCAAATGTCGAATCAGAAACGACGTCTGGCGTTGTAATCGGATTTCTCTCGGAGCTGGCTGTCCGCAACCTACACAATGTACGCAGAACAGGACAAATAGACTTCTTGATGATGCCGCAGCAGAGAGGGAGAATTGTGGGCAGGGTGGGGGTGCAGTTGAGCTACATACACAGCATGGTAACTGGCAAGCCTTCTGTTCTTGACATGAGATACTTCCTTTACTGATGAACAAGATGAATAGAATTAGTATTCCGTATACCCGCTGTTGTGTGTGTAGAGGCGCAGGGCAATTCCATCTAGGTACAAGGTGCGGTAAGGTGACCAAGGCTTGGCATCTCCAACTTACCCTCTTTCCTCTTTCCTTCCCCCCTTTTCATTTTGGCACTTGGGCATCATTCTATTAGCTCTTGCAGCCTAGTGCCTTCATTCCTTTTCAGCCTCGCCTGTTTCCAGTTAACTTGCCTTCGAAGAAATTCAATCTAGCAACACAGCCTTATAATTCCGCTCCTTCACCTTGGAACTAGTGCTACAGCGGCTCGATCGGGCATTTCGAAAATGGCTCAAGCCGATGGTTGGGATGATTCCTGTGACTGGCCGCGTCGCCTGCTTCATGTTGAGACGATGGTTTCTTACCTTTGGCAGCCGGGCAACAAATACGGGGATCACATCGAACCGCCATACAACGCACTCTCTTACACATGGGGACGCTGGGAGCTCAAGGATGGAGAAAATCCTGATGTCAACGCTCTCCATATCAAAGACATCCCCTGGAAAGTCCCTCGTATCGATCCTGCGCATTTCACTGCTGACAAATTACTGTCCACAATCAGAGTCGCCACAATCCAAAATACATCCAGCAATGTTACTCCGGTAAACTTCGTTTGGCTGGATATTGCTTGCATTGACCAGGCGCAGGATTTAGAGGAGAACACTAGCGAAGTTGGCAGGCAGGCAAAGATATCTAAGAAATCAGCCAACGTCTTCGCTTGGTTAACGTCGTTCAAATCGGACTCCTCTTTCAAAACCTGGTTCGAACAGAGTGTATTGACATTCAAGTCTTGGCTCTGCCACGCAAACTGGGGCGCTTGATGATCTACACAGTCAACTTTGTGCGGCTGCCTTCTGGGGAGACTAGTAGCTTCAGGATGATCCGAGTAAGTTATTCCTATGAAGGCTCACAGCATAGAATGAGTCAGAAAGAGCCTCGTGTTCCAATTATGTTTGCAAACGGCTCAGGGGAGCCGCCTTGCCAGCCCCTTGCCTCGGTATCCAAATCACGACTTGTAAGTAGGTCTTCGGAGTCCTTGGAAGAACGAGTGAGACGCCCCAAGCGCATCAAGACTATTAGTGGAGACTCTTAAATGTTGCATTCACGACGGATCTGTTCAAGTTATCACAGCTCATCGCTTGTTGAATCTGTATCTTTACAATGTCGTGCCACTGTACCGCGCTATACAAGACTCTGCCCGAGTGGAGTGGAGTGAAGTGACCCCCTGGCACTCATATCAGACACGTCCCGCTGCTGTCCATGCTCCTTTAATGCCATACCCATACGATGCAAACCTGTAACCTGGTCATGTACACAACACCACTTAGCAGTGCCGAACGCCCCAAAGAAGTCCTGTACTCCATTACTCCCTCAAATCCGACCCAACCATAATCTTTCCTTTCAACATCGTCTCCCTCCACTTCGTAGCTTCCTTTCCTTTCTTGGCATACCTTTTCTCCATAACCTCCATCTCCTTCCTCGCCTGCTCCATTTCTGTCTGCGTCTCCCTAATCGTCCGTTGCAGCTTCTCCATGTCCATCGCACGCAGGTTGACACTCTTCTTCTGCGCTTGATGGTTAGCAGCAGCAGCAGCAGCAGCTTCCTTGTTATTAGCTCCCACTGGCGTCGTTGCTAGCGCATCTGTCGCCTGCCAGCCTCCTGCGAGAGTGGCTAATCCGCTTGACTCGTCATCTCCAATGGGATAGTCGGTATCGTCTTCCCCATCCAAGTCTCCGTCAATATCCTCACTCTCATCCATCACCCAGGAAATGCCATGCTTAGCACCGTGCTTGAGCAATTCGTCGAGTCCACCTTCGACGTTCAGAAAATCAGCTTCGTCCACCTTCAGCATGGCCTTTGCACCTAGCTCCCCATATATCCGCTCATCCTCTTCTCGTCTCTTCTCCAGTGCCAACACCTTCTCTTCTTCCTCCTGGCTTAGATGACGATACACTCTGCCGCTTTTGGTGATCAATGTTCTCTTTAGTAGATCATTCGGTCGATTCTGGTCCGAGATGCGCACCGCTAAGCCCTGTTGCAGCTCCTTACGTTGCTTCGAGTTCAGGTATACTTCACCAAACGGACTACTCATCGTGTAACCATTTCCGTCCAAGTAGTCAGCGCCTCTGCGCGAGTCGGGTGGTAAGCGATACGAGGTTAAAGGAGGCAAATTGAACAGCGCGCTTGAGTGGTCGAGCTGTTTCGAATCGAACAGTTGTGACAATAGCGTCTGAATGTTAGAGATGTGCTCGTCGAGAAGTGTCTTGAAGGCTTCTGGATCGTTCGCCTTGCTAGAATCAGTCAACAGCTGATTCAGAGTGTATGGATCTTTTGGGGTTGCGTTGGAAGTCGCTTTGTCCTCATTCTTGGAAACTGGTATCGCACCCTTCTTTCTGAGTTCAGCCTCACGTGCAACATCTTCAGCATGCATTTGCTTCTCGCTTCTAGCTGGGCTGGCGTCTTTGCTACTTTGTTGTTTCGTTGCTTTAGTCAAGTCTGAAGCGGTAGGCATTTTATGATCGACATTTTCAGTTGCAACAGTAGGACCCGCACCATCATCAACTGTGCTTCGGTCTTGAGTCTTTCTCTTCTTCTTATGTCTCGAAATGATTGGCGCGACTTCTTCGACTTTCCGTTCCACCGGAGTTGGAGGTCCTTCGGAATTTGTTTCTGTAGCCTCTTTAGCTTTCGATTTCTTCTCTTTCCGAATCTGGGTCTTAGTCTTGGACCTCTCCGGTGCGGAGCCGACAATACTTGGCGGTGGAGAGCTAGCGCGTGAAACGTCATTTGAATACATATGGTCGGAAATTGCTGGCGTCGAGGGTCGGCTGCGTGAGATGCTTGAAATAGAAGGCTGTCGAGAACGTTGCTTGCCTAACCCTGACGGTACCACGCCGTTCTTTTCTGTAACGGCTGAAGCAGGTGTGGTATCAGGCTTCTGAGTCATCGTGGTGGTCACACGTATAGTCCTCGGCCGTATAGCAGACGTCTCAGACGTCTTGGACGCAACGTCAGCGGGGGTAACTGGACGACTGGAAGCAGCAGCAGGAGTAGCGGCAATGGAAGCCGCCAACACTTGGTTCTCATCTGTAATTGTGGACTGAATAGGTGCCGGAGCTTTTGTCTCTTTAGCGGCGGCTGGATAATCGGTTTCAGCAGCAGATCCAGATGACGAGTCAATTGGAGGCACAACATCCACGGGCCCGGGAGAATTTTCTGCAAAGTTTGTCTGTCCTCTCCCATCAACCACACTCTCGAGTGCACTAGTAACGTTGCGCTCTGCTGTTGTTCGTGCATGTTTTGGCACAGGCGATCCGGAGCTGCCGGCTACGACTTTTTCAGAGGCAGCGATTGGTGACTCGCCGGATTTTGAACTATTGGACTTTGAATTGATGATATCTTCCCTTTTTGCAGACTTCACCTCAACAACAGGCTCGTTCTTTGACTTCAGTTTAGGAGTTGGGACTCGTTGGCCAACGGGCAGTATGGGTACAGCGGGGGCAACCGGCCCAGGTGTCGCAGGAGAAGGTTTTAGTTGGGTCTGAGAGGTTGGCATATCTTGCCCGTGCGATGGCGAAGGATGCATGTGAGGCAAGCTCAAGCCCGGTGGTATCTTTGGCGTAGTTGACCTGGCTGTTGAGTCTTGAGAGCTTCGAACGGAGTGTACATGAGATCGGAGTGTGTTGGCCGCCTCCAATACCCGTGGGACTGGTGCCAGCGGCGGGAAGTCTATATCGTCTGGAGTTTGGTTAGTACAAGGTGGTATACCAAGTGTATGAGAAATTCGACCAATGAGGCGAAGAGAAACAGCAACAACTGCAACCCAGACACAAAAACCAACGCCAGGGGCAACGAGGAACTATTTACAGGATGGAGGGGGACAGGTCGGCTCATTGACAACCATTACATGGCACAGGCTATGTCTGACGAACCCATAGACCTAGGTATGTGTGAGAAAGTAACATCTTTTGTCTGGCCCCACCTACTAGCAGGCCAGGGAAAGGGAGAATAACATACATGATTCATGGCCATAAAATGTGGGCGAGAAAGGTTGGTGAATGACCTGCCGTAACCACGCGGTGTGCCCACCTTGCCATGCCCATCCGTTCTCAATCACGGCCTCAGCCGTATCAGAACTCCATGTCAAGTTTTCGCCCTAGGGCTACTAACTCATGCCTCGCTTGCAATAAAACA
>Ga0335072_10001733_pt1 | contig 34785 bp, 24 predicted proteins | sample Lox_Sample_21_FD_206725 | JGI IMG/M metagenome (GOLD analysis project Ga0335072, IMG submission 206725) | Soil microbial communities from Loxahatchee National Wildlife Refuge, Florida, United States - Lox_Sample_2.1 | ecosystem: Environmental > Terrestrial > Soil > Wetlands | place: USA... | reverse complement strand
TACGAGCTGACTAAGGCTGGCCAAAAAACAGCTTGCGAACGAGCAGGATGCCTGGGAGAAGCTGACGGCGGCGGTTGCCCAGGTGCTGCGGGCGGTTTAGGAGGTGTGCAATGCTGAGCGATCTGCATATTCGCCTTCGTTCCCTCTTTCGGCGGGCGAGAGTTGAAGAAGAACTCGATGACGAGCTGCGCTTCCATCAGGAGCAGCAGGCCGACAAGTACATGCGCGCCGGCATGAGCAGGGAAGAGGCGCTGCGCCGGATACGTCTCGACTTCGGCGGCATCGATCAGGTAAAGGAGGACTGCCGCGATGCTCGCGGCGTTTCACTCCTCGAATCGCTCGCTCAGGATCTGCGTTACGGCCTCCGCATGCTGGGGAAATCCCCGGCCTTCACCGCGGTCATCATCCTTACACTCGCTCTCGGCATCGGAGCCAACACCGCTATCTTCACGCTGGTGGATGCGGTGATGCTGCGCTCGCTGCCTGTCCGCGATCCGCAGCAGCTGGTGGTTGCGCAGTGGTCGGCGCGCACAGGGCCACAGCGCCTGGGCATGAGCACCTTCGGCGACTGCATCCATAACCGCGAAGACACGATTGGGTGCGTTTTGTCGTACCCGATGTTCCAGCAGATCCGGAAACAAACGGGTGTCCTCGCGGATGTGATGGCTTTTGTTGGACCTTTTCAGATGGACCTGAGCGGCAACGGAGCCGCGGCCATCGCTCAGGGGGAACTGGTTTCGGGAAGCTACTTCCAGACCCTGGGCGTGTCGGCAGCGACAGGCCGCACACTGATGCCCGAAGATGAAAAGCCCGGAGCCGCGCCGGTGGCAGTGCTCGATTATGGATACTGGCAGCGCGTCTTTGGGGGATCGCCTGCAGTCATCGGGCGCACCATTCGGCTGAACAATGCCGTCTTTACCATCGCAGGGGTCACCGAGCCGGGCTTCAGCCGGCTCACGCCGGGCAAGGCGGTGGATTTGTGGGTTGCGGTCAATCAGGTATCGTCGCTTGGGCTGAAGCATATTCAACCCTCCGATCCCGCGGACTGGTGGCTGGTCGTGGTGGGGCGTTTGCAGGCGGGGATCTCCCGGGCCAGGGCCCAGGCCGTGCTCAACTCGCTCTTCGTGAACGAGGTGGTCCACGGAGCAAAGCCGCACTGGACCGAGGCCGAGGATCCTCACCTCTCTCTGGTGCCCGCACAGCAGGCGCTCACAGGAATCCGGGCCATGTTCGGCGAGCCGCTTCTGCTTCTCATGGCAGCCGTGGGCGTCATCCTGCTCATCGCCTGCGCCAACGTGGCCGGGCTGATGCTGGCGCGCGCCGCGGCCCGTGAGCGCGAGATGGCGGTGCGCCTGGCTATGGGTGCGACACGGCGGCGCGTGATCCGTCAGCTTCTCACGGAAAGCCTCCTGCTCTCCTTCATGGGCGCGGGACTCGGCGCAGTGGCGGCGCCTCTCGGTGTTTCAGCCCTCGCTGCGTTCTTCTCGAAGAACAGTTATATGCCCCTGCAACTGGAGCTCCGGGTTGACATGCGCGTCCTGCTCTTCACGGTGGGTGCCGCGCTGCTCACGGGAATCGGCTTCGGGCTCGCTCCGGCATTTCGCGGCTCGCGCGTAAGTGCAACCTCACACCTGAAGGGCACTGCCACGACCGCGGCCGCGAGCCGTGGCCGGCTTCTCGGCCCGGGCAGCGCCCTGGTCGTTCTTCAGGTCGCCCTTTCCATGGTCGTGCTCAGTGGCGCTGGGCTGCTTCTGCGCACCCTTGATAACCTGCACGGGGTCGATGCCGGCTTCGACACAAGCAATCTCATGCTATTCGAAATCAACCCACAGCTGGCGGGTTACAAAGATCAGCAGATCTCGGATCTATACACCAATCTGCAGAGAAGAATCGCCGCGCTGCCCGGAGTCGCCAGCGTCAGCTATTCTTCCCAAGCGCTTCTCGATGGAGGCTATTCGAGCCGGAACGTGCACGTGGAGGGCGGCGCCGGCAAGAGCACGGTCGAAGTGCAAACGCTGTCGGTTGGGCCGGAGTACTTCCAGACTATGAAGATCCCTCTGCTTCAGGGCCGCCTGCTGAACGAGACCGACACCGATACCACAAAGCATGCGCTGGTGAATCGCATGTTCGTGGAGAAATACGTTTCTGGCCGGAATCCCCTGGGCCTGCATTTCGGCGCGAGCGACGCGAAGGATCCGGGGTGGGAAATCGTCGGTGTTGTCGGCGACACCAAATATGCCACGCTGCGGAGAGAGGATGCGCCGACCGCTTACATGCCGCTAGCGTCCGATGGCGCGACGTTTGCAATTCGAACCAGGCTGGCTCCGGCCTCGCTGATGCCCGCGGTGCGCAATGTCGTGAACGCTGTCGATGCCAATATCCCTGTTATGCGGCTGCGCACGCAGAGCGACTCGATTGACCGCCTGCTTTTTAACGAGCGACTGGTGGCGCGGCTCCTCGGGTTTTTTTCGGCTTTGGGCCTCGTGCTCGCCTGCATCGGCCTCTACGGGCTGCTGTCGTATGAGGTGGAACGCCGCACGCGCGAAATCGGCATTCGCACCGCTCTTGGAGCGCAGCGGAGCAGCATCTGGCTCATAGTTGTGCGGCACGGAATTATTTTGGTAGCGGTCGGTGCGCTCGCCGGTTGCGGCGCGGCCTTCGGCGTCACGCGTCTGCTCACCAGCCTGCTTTACGACGTTCGCCCCAGTGATCCGACCACGTTCGTTGTCACCGCAGGCCTGCTGCTGATCGTTGGAATCCTCGCCTGCTCACTGCCAGCGCGGCGCGCTACCCGGGTTGATCCGATGGCGGCTCTGCGCTGCGAGTAGCTACCGCTGATCCAGCAACTGGATATTGCTGACAGTTACGACCGGTTCCTGGCTCAGATTTGGGAAAAGCCTTTCCTCATTTCTTCTGACCGGAGATCTCGTAGTACTCGATCAGATCGGCTCGGGCGATAAGTCCTGTCAGCTCCCCGCTCCTGGTTACGACAACCGCCTGATTGCCGGCCAGCAGCAGACGGTAAATCTCCTGGAGCAGCACCGTCACCTCAACCTGGGGCATGGCGCGCGCCATGATCTGGCGAACTGTGGTCACCCGGGCATCCACGCCGCCGTGGAGAGCATGCACGATGGTGATCTCCTGCACCGCGCCGACGAGCTTACCATTCTCGATAACTGGCACCTGAGAGATGCCGTGTTCGCGGAAGATATCTCCGGCCTGTTGCAGGGAGTCTTCCGGCGAAAGCGAAACCACCTCGCCTTCGTGGCCCAGCGCCTGAAGGATATCGCCGGCGGTGGTTTGTTCGGGAGCCGTCTCGAGGAAGCCGTTGTGCGCCATCCAGGAGTCGTCGTACATTTTGCTGAGGTAGTTTCGGCCGGTATCGGCGCAAAGCACGACGATCAGGTCGTCGGGCCGGCAACGCTGCGCATAGCGAAAGGCCGCAGTGAGTGCGGTGCCGCTCGATCCGCCCAGGAGGATCCCCTCCTGGCGTGCGACCCGACGCGCGGTGATAAATGAGTCGGCGTCGCTTACTCGGATCCACTCGTCGACGACCTGAGCATTCAGGGTGCTGGGGACGAAGTCTTCACCGATGCCTTCGACCTTCCATGGGCCAGGCGTTCCGCCGCTCAAAATCGAGCCCTCGATATCCGCACCGATCACACGAACTGCCGGGTTGCGTTCCTTCAAATATCGGCCGACGCCGCTGATGGTTCCACCCGTACCGGCTGCTGCCACGAAGACGGTCACGCGCCCTTCGGTCTGTTCCCATATCTCTGGCCCCGTTTGCGCGTAGTGGGCCTGGGGGTTTTCGAGATTCGTGAACTGACCGGCGCGCCATGCTCCCTCGATTTCACGCGTGAGGCGGTCGGCCACTCCGTTATAGCTCTCAGGAGAATCGGGTGCGACATTGGTCGGCGTAATCACAACTTCGGCTCCATAGGCACGCAGCAGCCGGACCTTGTCCTCGCTCATCTTGTCGGGCAGCACAAAGATGCAGCGGTAGCCGCGTACAGCGCCCACCAGGGCGAGGCCCAGTCCGGTGTTGCCGGCGGTCGCTTCGATAATGGTTCCACCCGGCCTGAGAAGACCTTTCCGCTCCGCCGCCAGAATCATGGTGAGCGCGACGCGGTCTTTGGTGCTGCCCCCGGGATTAAAGGACTCCACTTTGGCGCAGATGGCCGGGGTTAGTTGCCCGGCCGAGCGGTGCAGGCGAATGAGCGGGGTACGGCCAATGGACTCAAGAATGTTATCCAGAATGTTCTGTGCGGGTGCAGGCGTTCCATTCATAGTTGTCCCCGATGGTAAGTCTCCAAATTTTGCCTGGCCATCCATTCTGCTCCTGCAGCGAATGCCGCTTGCGTCAGATGCCCAGCGACTGCGGGAAGCGTGCCAGCTCGGCGGGCGTGGAGTGGTTCGGCACTGAGCAGCCGGGCGCGGCAATGTATTTGCTCCCTGCCTGCTGTCGCGCCTCGGTCCACTGCCGCCGGATCTCTGCCGTGGTCAGCTTTTCATAATCGATTTCGTCCACTCCGCCGGCAAACGGCTCCGCATACAGTTTGCGGAACTCCGAGATGGGAATGCCGCTGGTCTTCACCGAATACTGCACCACTGGCGCGCGGAAGTCCCTGAACTCCGAAAGATACGCGCGGTCCAGATAATGCAGATGCAGAACTGTCAGCTTCGTGTCGGCCAGCGCATCCAGCACCCGCTTATCGTAAGGCCGGCTGTACTTCCTGTACTCGTCCACAGGACCGAAGCGGCTTTCCGCATTGAAGATGCTCACCAGCGCTCCGGACGCGCCAATTTCCTGAGTGCGGCGAATATGGTTCAGGGTCGACTGCGTAATCGCCTCCAGCGCTGTGTGCCACTCATCCGGATGCGCGGCCTGGAACTCGCGGATTCCCTGGATGGCTTTACTCTGCACCTCATCCGATTCGCTATGACCGGCAAACTGCGGCTGCGACTGGAACAGGATCATCGCCGTCATATAGGGGCCATAAATGGTATCGATGAAGTAAGCATCTCCGTTGAGCCCATCGCGCACCAGCTTCAGCGTAGTCAGCTGCTGGGGGAACGGTGTATCCAGCGGCTTCAGTTCCCACCAGTTGCCGGTTGTCGACTTTGGATAATCGAAATCATTCATCACCTTCACGATGTCGGTGTGATAGTTGCGATGAAAATTCAGATGGTCCTCCGCCTCCAGCTGCGGAGTCGGTCTCTTGTAGTGGTGGTAGAAGGTGTAGGGAGGCCGATCCACATCCTGTCCCCTGAGCGCGCGATCCACCCGCTCTTTGTGGGTGAGGCTTCCGGCGTTCTGGCCAAAGACGGGCTTCGCCGCGGCCAGGCCCATGGTCATCCCTGCGGTTTGAAGAAATCTGCGTCGATCGAGCATCGTTTCCCCTCTCACCTCGGCAACCTCACACTTTACAAGAGCCGCCTCTTGTTGGTCGCGCCCCGAATTGCCCCTGCCCTAGCCGCGAAATGCCTGGAAAGCCATGAAGCTCTCTCCGGGAAGCAGATTCATCGTCTTTACCATGCTGTAGCCGGCCTGGTGCAACTGGCCGACCAGTTCATCTTCTGCCGGCAATCGACCGGCGCCGCGAGTGGCAGCGCCCCACAGGTTCAGCGCCTCCGCACCGAGGCTGCCTCCCTGGCAGCACGTGGTCAGTAGCAGAAACCCACCCGGACCGAGAAAGCCTGCGATGTGTTCGAGCAACGCCACGCGCTCCTCCACCGGGAAGTAGTAAATGTTGTTGTAGAGCGTGGCGATGTCGAAGCGTTCGCCAGACGCTTTCGCGCGAATGTCGCCGTCCTCGATCCTGACGCAGCCTTCCAGGCCCCAGCCGCGAAGATTCGTCCGTGCCACTTCCGCCACGGTTGGCTGCAGTTCCAACCCAAGCGCCGTCAGCGAGGGATTCCTCTCCGCCGCATAGCGCAGATAGATTCCGGAGCCGCAGCCGATCTCCAGCAGGCGCAGTGCGCCATGTGCAGGAAAAGTACGCCGAATCGCTTCCGCCTGGAAGGCCTCGAGCACGCGAGAGGAGCGGGCGATCAGCTCGCCATCCTGATCGGCCAGGCTCCAGAGCTCGCCATTGCGCAGCTTCGGCAGCGTTGCGGCGATGAGCTTGTGGTGCAGCCCTGCAACCTCCTCCACCAGAGCCAGCACAGAGTCGTTTTCAGGCCGGGCGAGCACCGCGGCCAGCCCACGCAGCTCATAACCGCGCGGCCCCTGGGTCAGCAGTCGCAGGCGAACTCCGATTTGCAGCCATGCCGCGAGCGCCTCCTTTCCCTGGCCGCCAGCGGCAAAGAATTCGGCCAGCGTGTCGAAAGTCGCTGGCCCGTCAGCGAGGCGCCTGAGCAGCCCGGCCTCCCCGGCCGCGGCCAGATAGGTGAGCTTGTAGAAGGACTTCAGATCAGCGCCGACACCGCGAAGGGCGGTGAGCTGGCCATCGCGCAGGAGACGGAGGAGTGGCCGGAGAAATATTGTTCTCATTGCGTTTGTCGTGGCACAAAGCTTGCCTGGGTCAGCACAACCACGCAAAATCTAAAAAGATTTTGAACTATCCAGCAGTATAGTCACCGGTCCCTGGTTGACCAGGGAGACTGACATCATGGCCTGGAATTGGCCGGTCTCGCAGTGCAGCCCGCGCCGCTGGATCTGCGCGACAAAGTACTCATACAGCTCACGAGCCCGCTCCGGACGGGCGGCTGCATCAAAGGAGGGCCGCCTGCCGCGACGGACGTCGCCGTAGAGGGTGAATTGGGAAACGGCGAGCACCGCCCCGCCCATATCGTTGACGCTCAGATTCATCCTGCCGTCGTCATCCTCAAAGATGCGCAGTCCCGCAATCTTCTCGGCGAGATAGTCTGCGTCGGCGGTGGCGTCGCTCGCAGAAACGCCGAGCAGCACCAGCAGCCCCGGCCCAATCTCGCCAACAGTTCGTCCGTCGACTGCGACGGAAGCTGCCGAGACGCGTTGTACAACGGCGCGCATTCCAGTTCCACGGTAGCATCCGGCTTTCCGAGTGTGCCTAAATACAAGGTTGCGTTGCCAGGATTCGGTGACGCTAAGATCGAGTCAATACGAGCCGAGGGTGGGAACTCAGTGCGACTCAAAGATAAGGCAGCGGTGATTACAGGTGCGGCCAATGGCATCGGACGCGCCATCGCGCTTCGTTTCGCGCGAGAGGGCGCCAGCGTGGTCATCAACGATATTGATAAGGGCGCAGGACAGGCGCTCGAATCTGAAATCCTCCAGAATGGTGGCACCTCGCTTTATCTCCATGGAGACGCCGCTTCCGAGCGCGACGTGTTGGCTCTTATGACCGCGGTGCGAGACAGGTTTGGAGCGCTGGACATCCTCGTAAACAATGTAGTCGCCGATGCGGATGCCGTGTCCACGAACCAATGGGACTCCCTGGTCGAGGTCTGCCTGAAGAGCTACTGGATCACGATGAAGGCCGCATTTCCCCTGATGCATGCGGGTTCAAACGTGGTGAATGTATCTTCGGTCAACGCGCTGATGGGGTTCGGAAAAGAGCATGTGTACAGCAGCATGAAAGCCGCGATTCTGGGTCTGTCGCGCTCCATGGTGGGTGAGTTTTCTCCTCACGGCATTCGCATCAACTGCATCTGCCCGGGCACGGTTGTCACCGAGAGATGGAGGACACGCTTTGCGCAAAATCCGGAACTGGAAGAGAGACTCACGAAGCTCTATCCGATCGGGAGGCTGGGAATCCCGGAGGATGTTGCAAATGCCGCTCTGTTTCTTGCCTCCGACGAAGCTTCATTCATAACCGGTGTCGTACTGACCGTGGATGGGGGACTGACGGCGGTCAATACAGCGTTCATTAAATAGCTCTCCATGACGGTGTATCTGTACCCGTCTGAGCAAAATGGCGCTGCCAATGCGGGAGAACGAAAGGAGACACTCCGGTGCCCAATGGCGCGGGAAAGAAGGTGACGGACCCTGCCAGATTTCCTCAAGGCAAGCGGCGGCCGATCTTCGTGGACACGAAACTTGAATCTGTAGTACGCTCTGCACACCTTGGCGTCTAAGAGCCGGCGATGAGTTTGTCTTCCGATATTCGTGTGGTCGGCCGGGAGCGGACAGGGCCATCGCGACCCGCGGGGAGACCGCCTGGCACTCTAGCTGCTGCGCTTCTAAAGAGTCCGACACATCCGCTGAGCCCAGCTGCTGCATGGACGGAAAACGATCAATACCGCCTCATTCAGCCCCAGATCAATGCAGAAGGTGTTCACGTTTGGCCGTTCAATTCGGTGATGCCGATCGATCTGCGCCTTCTGACCAGCGATGGCCGGCATACGGTACAGAAGAACCGCCACGACTATTTCGAGATTTTTGTTTTGTGCAGCGGCGCAACGACTTTTCTGGTGGAGGATCGGCTGCTGCCGATGAACCGAGGGGATCTGGGGGTCATTGGCAGCACTCTTTACCACTCCATTGTCTCACCGCTGCATGCGAAGACCACGCTGGGCGTTCTCTACTTCGACCCCAATCTGATTGGTAGTGATGGGAGCGCCTGGAGCACCGAGTATCTGGCGCCGTTTCTGCGGCAGGATTCGGCGTTTCCGCATGTCTTACCGGCGGCAACGGGGGTGCCTGGACAGGTGCTCGAGCTGATGCGCATGATGCACTCAGAGCTTCCCGGAACGTCAATGCGCGGGCGGCTCGCCATCAGGACGTATCTCAAGATGATCCTGATGCTGCTGGTGAACCAATATTCGTCGTATGCCGATACCCTGGAGGCCCTTAAGCAGCAGCAGCGCGCGCTGGATCGTCTCAACCGATTCTTTGAATTTCTTTCCGGGCACGTGGGGGACCCAATTGACGTCAGGGGCGCGGCCCGAATGTGCGGCCTGAGCGAATCGGATTTCGTGTCTCTGCTGAAGCAGGCCACGGGTCGCTCATTTCGCAGTCACCTCAATCATTGTCGTGTGGAACGCGCCCAGGCAGCTTTAGCCGACACAAATCAGCCGATCTCTGACATCGCGCAGGAAATCGGATTTTGCGACCAGAGCTATTTCGGTGCGGTCTTCCACAAACTTGCCGGCATCACGCCGCTCGATTATCGGCGGCGTCATCGAAGCGTTGCTAATCCGACACCGCCCACGTTGACGGGATCCGTCATGCCTCGCCAGCATCGCACCAGGCATAAGGAGTAAACCTCCGCACCGAATTTATTACAGGCAGCCTCCTCCGCACACCCGGGGCGGCTCTGCGCATGCGTACGGGTGCATGCCATTGAGAGCGATCAGACGACTGAACGCCCGCAACAATTTACCGTAGCCCTCCAACAAAATTCGGCGAGAGAGTTCCTATAAGAAGAGAGTGAGATCTACTAGATTTCCGATTAACCTTGCCGCAATTTCGCATCAGTCGGCGTCAGCGAAATGACGCGCAGGGTAAAGCGGGGTGGCGTTCCTCCGGCTGCCAATCCCACGAAGAATCGTTCCCCAGTCTGCGTGGGCGGGGGAGAATTTGACAATTCATCATCCCGGCCGATGTGAGCTTCGTCCCAGCGACGAATCAATCCAGGGGGGATAGTTTACCTTGCTTCGTCGATTGGCCTGAAACAGGATGGAGGAGCACCAGTGAATAAATTATTCAATCGGCACTGCAAAATCGTGATCCGAACGGGCGCGCCATTCGTCTGCGCCATCGCCCTGAGCACAGTTGCATTCCTGCCAACCGTCCTGCAGGCACAGGTGGAAAACGGGATCACGGGTACTGTTGCGGATCCAACCGGAGCTCTCATTACAAATGCATCCGTTACTCTCACCAACACGGCGACAGGAGTTGTCGCTCATGCGATCACTTCGTCGGTAGGCACCTATAACGTGATTGGATTGCTCCCGGGGCACTATTCGGTCGCGGTGGAAGCTGCGGGCTTCAGACGGTCTATTGAAGTAGACGTAATCGTTGAGGTGGCCAGGATGTCCACAGTTGACTTCAAAATGGTTCCAGGAGCCGCGACGACCAGTGTGACAGTGGCAGCCAGCGCGATCACGCTAAACACCACCTCACCCCAGATTGGGACCACCCTCGAGCCGGAGCTGGTGAGGACCGCACCTATCGAAATCAACGGGCTTGCCCGCCAACTCGATTCTTTCATGTACCTCGCGCCGGGCGTACAGGGAAATGCCGGAAGCCACAATATAAACGGCGGTCTGACGTTTGAAAATGAAGTGCAGTTCAACGGTGTTCCTGTGGCCTTTGTGCAGTATGCCGGCGTACAGACCAATATCAATCCGCCATACGAAATGGTGAATGAATTTCGCGTTAACAGCTCCACATTTGACGCGACTTATGGCATCGGGCAAGGCGCCGTGACCTACAACATGGCATCGGGAACCAACCTGCTGCATGGCGACGCCTTTGACATTTTGCGCAATCAACTCTTCGACTCGACCGGGTTCTTTCCCACATATTTTCGTGCCGACGGTCACCCGGCGCCGCCCGTCGACCAGCAAAACGACTATGGTTTCACTCTCAGTGGCCCGGTGATTGTACCGAAGTTATACCATGGCCGGAACCGTACGTTCTTCTTATTCAGTTCAGACTGGTTCAGACAAAATCAGGCGCAAAAATCAATCGGAACCGTGCCGACTCCGGCAATGAAAGCGGGAGATTTCAGCGGCTTCGTCGATTCCAGTGGGAACCAGATTCCGGTTTACGATCCCGCGACTGGGCAGCAGTTTCCCAATAACGTCATTCCGCAGAGCCGGTTCAGTAACGTCGCAAAAGCGATCCTTCCTCTTATTCCTGATCCTGATCGACCCGGTGTTAACTCCGGGCTAGAGAGCAATAAGTCGCCGTCTGTTCCCGCTTTAGCTATCAATCAGCATCTCTGGGGTTACACAATCGACCATACGATCAGCGCCTCCCAGAATGTCCATTTCAGCCAATGGCGAGATGTGCTGACATCTCCCTACTTTACCGCCCCGGCCATCGTTCCCGTGAGCAACGAGCTGCAAAGTCAGATCAACGATTCCGAGATCGGTTCGGGTTTCGTGCTGAACTATATGAAGTCGATTAGCCATAGCCTTGTGGCGACTGCCGGCGCGGACTGGATCGGTGAGTTGAGCGGCCAGTACAATGCAAAGACCGGCGTCTCCTTTCCCGGAGTTGTGGGCGGCACGACCTTTCCGCTGGTCTATTTCGACGGTCAGAATGCTCCTACGCAGCTTGGGGTCAGCGGCGCGGCCAATCTGGGCGGTTTGGGGGCAGGTTTCGAAGAAACAAATAACCGGGCGCTCGGCATCGTGCTGATCAATAACTGGCTTTGGACACGCGGTCGCAACACCTTTAACTTCGGAGGGCAGTTCCGCAGAACCTATCAGGACTTACTGGCTTGTCAGTTTTGCAGCGGGGTGTTTTCCTTCAGCCAGAGAACGACATCGGTTCCCAACTCCAGCGATCCGAATTTCGGCGTGGACGGCAGTTCGTTTGCCAGCTTCTTACTCGGCGAGGCAGATGGGGGCAACCGGCTGAGCTCGAATGTATCGCGGCTGCGCAATAAAGAGTTCGCCATCTATGCCCAGGACGATATGAAGATAACTCCGCGATTTACGGCAAGCCTGGGCCTCCGCTGGGATGTGATGGTTCCTTTTACCGAGGAACATAATTACGTGGTTTATATGAACTTTCAGGATCCCACCGTGCCGGATCCTGAAGCCGGTAACCTGCCGGGTGGCGCGAGTAAGTTCGGAAATTGCCAGGGGTGTGCCGGAATTACGCGCGCGGCCATCGCCTGGAAGAACGTGCAGCCGCGGCTGGGGCTCTCCTATAGTCTGAATTCGAAAACTGTGCTTCAGTCGGGATTCTTTCTGACCTACCTGGATGGAGGGGCCTACGAATACGGAACTGTGCAGACCGCCTTTTATTTCGCTTCGCTGCTGGGCGGGGAGTTTCTACGCCAATCCAACGGCGGCAGCATTCCCGCGTACGGCAGCTGGGATACATCCCCGATGCCACTGCCACCTCCCACGCCTTTCAGCCCGTCCATCGGCGATGGAGGCGTAGTTTTGGGGTTCAATCCGAAAACATTCGGCCGGGCTCCCTACGATCAGGCGTGGAATGTGGGTGTGCAGCGGCAACTTCCCTGGAACATGTTCGTGACCGTGGCCTACGTCGGCAATCGCGCGATTCATCTGCCTTCTTCCCTGCATCAGCCTGAGCAGCCGAATCCATCGGTTCTGCAGTATGGCAGCCTGCTGGGCGAGCTGGCGGATTCGCCGGATGCTGTGGCGGCCGGCATCAAGCTTCCGTATCCGACGTGGGAGCAGACCTTCGGAGGGACCGGCACCGTATTGCAATCCCTCATTCCGTTCCCGCAATACTCCGATATCTACGATACTTATGAGACGGAAGGAACATCTTTCTATAACGGACTCCAAACCCAGGCGGAGAAGCGTTTTTCCAACGGACTAAGTTATCTCGCCGACTTCACTCTATCGAGAACTACCGCCGATGAGGCGGTGGGGGCGACGCTCTATCAGCCCAATCCAATCAACTCATTCAACATTAAACCGGAATTCACGCCGTCGTTTCGCGATCAAATGTATGTATTGAACCTGGTGGCGACGTATAACTTACCAACCGGACCTGGGCAGAAGTGGCTTAATTCGCAGGGAGTGCTGGGGCAACTGCTGGGCGGGTGGCAGGTGAGTGGAATTACAAGTTATGCGGGCGGGTATCCGTTCGGAGCCTACAATGGCTACAATCCGCTCTATGCAAATTTTGGGGACCGCCCCGATGTTGTGTCCGGCGCTAAGATAAAAACCTATAGTTACAATTTGTCTAAAGAGTACTTTACCGGGAAGCGAGCATCGCAGCCCGTGCAATTTACGACCAACGCCTTCGTGAATACCGGACCATGGGCGCTGGGCAATGCGGTGGCCACCTATGCCAGCCTGCGGACCCCCCCTCTGCGGATCGAGAACTTCGACATCATCAAGAAATTCTCGATCGCAGAGCGCGTACAGGCGAGCCTGCGCGTAGACTACTTCAACGCGTTCAATCGTACACAACTGCAGGAGCCCGACGCCAACTCACTGGACTCCACTTTTGGTCAAATTACGAACCTGAGTTCACAGATCAGCAACCGTCAGGGGCAGGCAACCTTCCGGATCGAGTTCTGACTGGCTCATGCATGGAGCGCCGGGATGCGGCGGCGAGTTCTATAGTCTTTCAACAAGAAAGGTCCCGGTAGTTCCTATCAGGAGGAGGCGAGCGGGGTGTACATTCGGCAGAACATCGCTGGCCCGGAAGCACAGACGTTCAAAGTTCGGAGAAGAGGATAATGATCCCTGGTTTGCCCCGTCACCCGTTCCCCACCCGCGGTTCATTCGGCCCACTGATATGCTCGGCCGTGTTGCTTGTGGCCCATGCCGGCTGTTCCAGAAGCAGCACACAAGGAACTACGCCTTCGCCGGCCCCGACCCCGACGACAGCTACCCCCCAAGTGAAGACCTACACGACGAACTTTCCGCAGAAGGAAGACCCGATTTCCGAAGGCGGGCGCTGGGCAGGTGGGAAGACGGTCGGTGTTGACTGGGGGAATGTCTCCACAACGCCTGGATATGCGATCGGCACCGCAGGCCCGAAACGCTATGCCGACTCGGTTGCTCTGCTGACAGGCAGCTGGGGTCCGGACCAGACGGCCGAAGCAGTCGTGAAGAAGATGTCTGTTCATGGCTGGCCTGAGGTATCACTGCGGCTGCGATCCTCTTTGTACTTTCACGACTGCAGCGGATATGAAATTTCGAATTCTCTCAGAAGCGACGATAGCGCTTATCTGATCATTGTGCGCTGGAATGGCACGCTGGCTGATTTCACGTACCTGGTGCAGGCCAAGGGGAAGCAATATGGAGTAACCACGGGGGACGTCGTGAAGGCGACTATCGTGGGCAATGTGATCACCGCCTATAAGAACGGTGCGCAACTGGCCCAGGTGAAAGATAATACGTACCTCAATGGACAGCCCGGGTTCGGCTTCAATGAGGGCCGGAACGGCGATTACGGAATCACGCGCATAACGATTACGGCTGCAGATGCTCCCGCAAATGGCGCGGCGGCGTCGACACCGGCTGCAGGTCAATAGGTGGCTTCGGAGGAGAGGAATGGCACGAAGGGCTGCGAAGGCCAGGCTAGCTTCCACGATGAGTGTTTCGTCATGGCTGGGGATTGTCACCGCTTTGCTGATGCTTGCGGTTGCCGGCTGCTCAAAGAGTAACACCCAGCCGCCGGCGCCGGTGTCTCAGGCAGCTGCGCCGCATGTGGAGACTTACACCACCAGCTTTACTCAAACCGAGGACCCGATTTCCGAGGGGGGCCGCTGGATTGGGGGCAAGACGGTCGGGCTGGACTGGGGCAATGTCTCCACTACGCCTGGATATGCGATTGGTACCGCAGGCCCAAAGCGTTTCGCGGATTCGGTTGCTCTACTGACGGGAACCTGGGGTCCGGATCAAACGGTTGAAGAAGTCGTGCGCAAAGTAGCGACGCGCCGAGGTCCGGAGGTCTCCATCAGGCTGCGGTCGTCCCTGGGGCCGCACCAGTGCAACGGATATGAGATCTCGAACTCACTGCTTAACGATGACACGGCGTATCTGATCATCGTGCGCTGGAATGGGCCGCTGGCCGACTTTTCCTATCTGGTGGATGCTCATGGGAAACAATACGGCGTCACTACCGGAGACGTCGTCAAGGCGACGATTGTCGGCAACGTGATCACCGCTTATAAGAACGGCGTAGAGTTGGCCCAGGCAAAGGACAGTACCTTTAAGACTGGGCAGCCTGGGTTTGGCTTCAATGAGGGGAACAACGGAGATTATGGCATTACTCGCTTCACGGTAACGGCGACCGATGCTCGCGGCGCCGCTGCATCGGGGGGCTCTCAGGCAGGCGGCCAGTAACCCGGTTCCAAAGGCGGAGAGAGATAACTCCGATCGAAAGGTGCGCAGCGAAGCATCGGTGTAAATTCCGTACCATCGCGAAAATTAATGGCTGTGAACGTCGCCGAATCCGAAAGCAATGGTAGTGTCCCCCGGCTGCGTCGAGTGCTGAGCGTCTGGGATCTGGTTTTTTACGGACTTGTAGCGGTCACTCCAAGTGCCCCGGCAACAGTGTTTGGGCTGGCGGAACTCAAATCTCACGGTCATGCCGTAGACACGATTCTGATAGCGATGGTGGCCATGGTGCTGACGGCGATCAGCTATGGCAGGATGGCAGCAATCTATCCTTCAGCGGGCTCGGCGTATACATATGTCGGTCGCGGGCTGCATCCTTACCTCGGATTCGTCGCCGGATGGGCGATGCTTCTGGATTATGTGGTGACGCCCCTCTTCTGCGTAATGTTCGGCACCCTGGCGCTGACCCGCGCCCTGCCACAGCTGCCGTTTCCGGTCGGGGCGGCACTGCTGGCGGGAGGCATCACTTACTTCAACCTGCGCGGCATCCGGTCGACCGTGCGGGTGAACCAAATCCTGCTTGGCTTCATGTTTGTTGTGCTGCTCAGCTTCGTTTTTCTGGCGATCCGGTGGGTGGTTATCGCGCAGGGTGTAGGCGGCCTGTTCTCTATGAGACCGTTCTACAGCGCCGGAACCTTTAAGGTGACGGATATAGCCGGCGCAACCTCGTTTGCGGCGCTGACGTATCTTGGATTCGATGCCGTCACAACGCTTGCGGAAGACGTCAGGAATCCTCGACGCAATGTAATGCTGGCGGCAGTAGGCGTTTGCGTGTTCACGGGCGTCTTTGGGGGTTTGCTCGTCTATCTGGGCCAGTTGGTCTGGCCGGATTACCACACCTATACCAATATTGAGACTGCATTTATCGAAGTTACCGGACGCGTGGGGGGCACGCTTATGTTCCGAACCATGTCGCTGCTCCTGCTGGTGGCCATGATCGGAGCAGGATTGACTACGCAGGTGGGAGCCGCGCGTCTATTGTTCGGGATGGGCAGAGATAATCTGGTGCCGCGGCGGGTCTTCGCTCATCTGCACCCAGTGCGGAATACGCCCAACATTAATATCTGGCTACTTGGGTTGCTGGCCTATGCGGGTTCGCTGGTGATGAGTTATGAAGTGACCGCCGAAATCCTGAACTTTGGCGCTTTTTTAGGGTTCATGGGGGTGAATCTCGCGGTGATCTGGCAGTTCTGGGTGCGTCGGAGCCGGGGCTATAAACGGAATTTACTCTTGGATGTGATCCTGCCGGGCGGTGGGTTTCTCTTTTGCGCGGGCATCTGGTGGGGACTGGCGCCGCCGGCGAAGATTGCCGGAGCCATCTGGTTCGTAATCGGTGTCGTGATTCTTGCAATACACACTCGCGGTTTTCGGGAAGAACTGCAGTTACCTGATCCGGTCCTCTACGAATGAAGGACGCGGACGAAGAGTTGTACTGCAGCGGAGGTAACGGCATTGGGGATGCCGCATGAGCCCAGGGGAGCGCGGTGCGCGCCGCGTCAGGGCCAGAGCGGCAGGCCGTCGGTCGGGACATCGTACATTTCGAATTGCCCATGCTCATATTCGGTAACGGCGATACGATGATTGCCGGGCAAGGCGAAGGCGACGTTCGTCGGCAGCTTGCCGGCGGTCTCGATTCTTTCGACAAATTCACCGTTGTGGCCGAGCACGATGAGATCGTGCTGCCCGAACACAGCAACGTAGAGCCGCCCGTCGATGGAAAAAGCCATTCCGTCGGGTCCCTTGAAGCCAGGCGGGGCATCGGCGCGTATCACGTTGCCGAAAAGGCTGCGAGGGCCCGAGACCACGCCATTTTCGTTCGCGTAGCGGTAGATGTTGCCAGTAATGGTCTCGTTCACATAGAGGCGAAGATCCGGGCCAAATGCGATCCCGTTGGTGAACCGGATGCCATCGTCGAGGAGGGTTACTGTGCCGGTTGCTGTGTCCACGCGGTAGACGCGGCCTCGATAGGTCAGAGACATATAGTCCGGGCGGATTTTGTTGCCGGGGCAGAACTCGGCTGCAGTCATCCCGGAGTCGGTAAGGTAGAGGTCGCCGTCGGGTCCAAAACAAAGGTCGTTGGGAAAGAGGAATGGCTCGCCGTCGCATTCCGTGGCGACTACTTCCGACTTGCCTTCCATACTGAGGCGAATCAGGGAGGGCTCTTTGGATTCGGCAACCCAGATGAAGCCATGACGGTCGACGGCCAAACCATTGGGGAGTCCCGTTTTCTTAACCACCCGCTTCGTCCTGCCGTCAGCGCTGATTTGGGTGACGCAGCCGCGCTCAGCGGTTCCCTCGACGACCAGCCATGTTCCATCCGGAAGCGCTACGGGGCCCTCCGGATCGCCGAGATCGGTTGCGAATATCAAGCGGATCCTCCCAAGCATAAGCTTGATTCGCAGTGTCGGATGGGTTGCCGGGAAAATGCTATAAGAAATCCTCGGCGAATCTGTTGGCCCAGAATTCACTGAGGGCTCCAGATCCAGCCCGTCACTGTGGAGGTGACGAGACCGCGCTCTCTTCGGGTCACCCAGGTTGGCCATCCAAAGCTGACCATCTCCGGTCGCCTGCTCGGGCCACGCGCTGTCGCTTCGCGGTGCTCAGAGTCAGGATCACAACCGAGACGGGAAATTCCGGGCGTGAATCGGCATTCGCTGCTCTGCGTTTGATCCTTCGGACGCTACTGTTTAGCCGCGGCGGTGGCGGCGCCCCCCAGGAATTCCTGGGCGTGGTGGAGTTCGGGCAACGCTCGATCGGCGGTGGGCCAGGCTTTGAGGAATGCGGCATATTCGGTACGGGCCTGGGCGGTATTGCCGGCCAGCTCGTCGGCGCGAGCGATGCCGTAGAGTTCGAATCCCGACTGCGGGCGTTCGACGAGGGCGGCTTCGTACGCGGTGCGGGCTCCGGCGTAGTCTTTGGCGCGGAGCAGGGCTTCGGCTTCAGTTTCGGCGACGGGGCGGATATAGAAGGGTGGCTCGTGGTAGCCAAGTTTCTTTTCGGCGGCTATGGCCTGGATGTAGAGTTGCTTCGCCGCGCCGGCTTTTCCATCTGCGAGGAGGACACCGGCGCGGAGTTCCTGGGAAGCGATGCTGAGACTCTTGACGAGAGGATCGGCATTGGCGTCGGGATTCAGCGGCGTGGTGGGCTTCTCGAGACTTTTGACAGATTTGTTCACGGCGTGAGTTCCGGAGTTGTCGGCAGCGGAGGTCTTGTCCTTCTTCTCCGCTTCGGCTCTGTTCTTTGCGTCATCGACGGCGTTGGCCTCCTGCTGTTGGCGCCAGAGGCCGGCGTCCATCTCGGCGGAGGCGCGCTGCGCGGCGGGTAGGTCGCCGCGGTCGAGAGCGGCCATGCCGGTGGCCAAGCTGCGGAGTTCATCACGGAGGAAGCGGAGGTGGGTGGTGTTGACAGTGTCGGGAAGGTTCGAGGCGTCGAGCAGGGTGAGGACTGTGTGCCAGTTACCGATGCGGAGCGCAACGGGAAGCCGCAGGCTGACGCGGGACATGGAATCGCGCGCGGACCAGATGTAGAGTGAGGCTTCCAACTGGCCATGCGCAGCGGCCAAATGGTCGGAGAGCGCGTTGGCGGCGTCCAGGCGGCCCTGCTCCATCTGGTTGGCGATGGCGTACATCATGTTGTGGACGTAATTCCAGTCGTCGTCGACTGAGACGTGCTGCTCGCGCAGGTAGCGCTCGTCGGCGAGGGTGGAGGCAGTGAACCAGCGGTCCGCAGAGGCGTAGTCGCCGACGCGGTAGTAGATGTGGCCGGGCATGTGAACCATGTGGCCGGAGGTTGGCGCGAGCGAAGCGAGTAGCGCGGCGGAGGGAATGGCGCGTTCAGGGTGGTTGCTCGGCTCCATGGCGTGGATCCAGTAGTGGTTGGCGGCGGAATCATTGGGGGTATCGCGAAGGACGGATTCGAGAATGGCGATCTTCTCTTTCTCGCCGGATTTGGGCTCGCCGTTCTCATCGAAACCATCCCCCAAAGAGTTCGCCAGGAAGATGCGAGCTTCCGCGTCGTGGGGCTGCTTCTTCACGAGCTTGCGGTAGAAGGCGATGGACTGGGTGTGGTCGGAAAATTCGCCAGGTTCACGTTCGCGGGATTCAGCGAGGGCGGCTTCAATGTAGAGGCGGTCGGTGGCGCCGGCGTGGCGCTCGTGCTTTGCGGCCTGGCCCAGGGCCAGGTTGGCGTAGACCTTGTCTTCTTCACCGCGGAAAACGACGGCGCGGGAGAGCCCCCAGTAGCACATGGCGCAGTTGGGATCGGCGCGGATCGCCTGCTCGAAGGCTTTGGCGGATTCGTAGTCCCAGAAGTCGTGGAGGAGGCTGAGGCCCTGATCGAACCAGGCCTGGGCCTCGGGAGTGGCGTGGATCGTGATGTGGGAGTTACCGATGCCGGACATGCGGATGGGGACGGGGAGCTGATTTGGCGGCGGGAAGGTGTGCATGCCGGGCATGGGCGGCATGGCCTGGCCAGCGGCGAGCGCGGGAAGGAAAAGAACGCAGGCGGAGAGGAGGGCGACAGCCCTGGAGCATGCGGAGAAACGGAGCTCGGCACGGCTAAGGTTCCATATTCTGGGCATGTTCCTCGGCTTGTACACATTCAATTGCGCCGTGCTCGGTGCTTCGGCGCGCTTTCCCACGAGCTGTTCTGTCATGGAAAGAAATGGTACAGATCTGAGGGTGGACTTCACCAGAGAGACCCAGATAGGCTGAGGAAGAAATGCCTTTGCCCGAACGGACTTGTTCCCAGCGGCCGATAGCCCGAGTTTCATCTCGACTACCGGCACGACGCTGGCGATACTGAAATGTGTCCCGTTCCAGAATCATGCTGCCAAAACCGCGACGGTGTTTGTTTAGTCAAAAACTTTAGAGGTGCCGACTTCACTCAGCCAACCGGAACGAACACAGACGGACGCGCTTCGTGGCAGGAAGAGAAACCGCTGTTGTTCCGCAGCCGCGCCATGATTTTTGATCACCCCTGACGTTCGCACCGGTTGAAACATGCTGTTATTCTCAAGGCGCGTTATGTGGGAGCTACTCGGGAAAGTTGCGTTTTGGGCCGCTGACGTTACGATCTTAAGCGCCATCCTGGCTGTGATTGAGATTGTGATTGAGAAAGATCAGGGATGGGCTTCGGCTCTCAACGAGCGTGGTTGGGGCAAAAAGCTTTTGGCCGGAATGACCGTGCTCCGATGGATCGATAAGCCGTATGTCACCGCGTATCATCTGCTGGTTTTCGGAGCACTCCTGCCCATTGTGCTCTGGACTCAGTATCGAATCGGTATTTTCGCCGGGTTCGGTTCAGCGTCTCATACCAGTCACGTCGTTGCAGATGTCTTGTTCCTCTTTTCTGCATTCCTGGCGATTTGTGTCCTCGAAGACTTTTTTTGGTTCGCCCTCAATTGGTATTATCCGAGCAGCCTGACTGACCTCCTCGCAGGAGATATTTGGTGGCATACGGGCTGGATTTCATTGGGTCCCTCCGTTAAGCTTCCCCGTTTCTACATCTCGGTGGGAGGGATCGCCATCTGTCTTCTGGCAATCAGCTTTGCTTTGTAAAAATAATTCATAAGAAACAGACCTTTCCCGGTCCTTTCTTCCGAACTATATAAGTTATGGAATCCTCAGTGTGGTGCCCAATTGCGAATGTTGAGAGGGAAGTCTGGCGGAGAGAGCGGGATTCCAGCTTTTCGCTGATAATACCAACTCCCGGATGAACGGAACCAGGTGGGGTACCACCGCCGCCCTGCTCGCGTAGGCCTGTGCAATGCGCTTATTTTGTGCCTATCGTCTCTATGACCGCAATCCTCGGTCTCGGCTCCTGGCTGTTGCGCGCCCCCTCGGTTCCTATCGGTGCGGCCCTGGTGCCTCTCGTCGTCGGAATCCCTGCAGACCGAGTCGGTATACGTCGCGCGCTCGCCATCCTCTGATACGCCTGGGTCTTCTGTTATTCCCGGTTCGATTTCCCGGTCTATGCTGGAGCATATTAGTCCCAGATCCCCGCCCCTACACTAACTTTTCGACAGTGTGTCGTTTCTGTATCCTCGCTTAGGGATTCGCTTTTTTGCGCAGATAGGACTGTGACCGTACACCTGCGCCTCCTCGCTGTGCAATGGGAACCCGAGTCGGTCTGCTGCGCCGATCGTCGAATGGCTTTTCGCGTGGCTGCTGGATACGGTGGTTTGCGGGCGCCCGCCGAGGCTCGAAGCTTCACCATTGCCGACCACGAGCCTATTCCCGTTTGCAGGTGTCCTTGGTCGAACCAACAAGGGTCAGGAGTGAGCTATGAAGCGATTCTGATCGCGACGAAAGTTTGGGTTGCTGAGGAGAGGAATGTGCGCCGCTCTGTCGTTCAAAGGGCGGAGTGCTGAAATATGCGATGCAACGCCTATCTGAGTACCGCTGAGCCGAACGGTGATGGGACTAGTGTGGTGTTTCTGAGATTTCTTTATCGTTCGCATACAGAAAAAAAGCAGGTCCCTCCACTCCGCTGCGCTGCGGTCGGGATGACAAGGTGAAGAAACTTCAGAAACGCCACACTAGCGATCTGCATTTTCGGGCTGCCACTGCACTGGGTCTGGAAGGGGTTTTGCTGGGGATTGCGCTGGGTTCGGTGTTTTCGCACTACCTGCTTCTGACCCTGGGCCTGGTAACGCTTCCGGTGATCAACTTTTTCGCAACCGAGTTTTTGGGCTGATGATCGAGTTCCTCCCGACGGTGGTCTTCAATCCGCCTGCGGTGATGTGTACGCAGATGAAGGAGGCAAAAGCAATCCACGCGTGAGGCAAAGATGGGTGAGACTCATGGCGTACGATCGGCTAACCTCCTCATGGCATGCTGTCGTAAGCTGAGACCGAACGGCCTTTAAGGAGGGCGCATGCAGAGGAGGGAATTTGTGAGATCGGCGCTGGCTACTGCGGGAGCGGCCACGGGTGTGGGGGCGTTTAGGGCCGAAACAGGGCCTGGGGGAGGACCTCATCAGGAGTACTATCAGCTGCGAACCTACAGCCTACGAACGGGGCCACAGCTTGCGCTGACTCAAGGTTACTTTGAACGCGCCCTGATTCCGGCCCTGAACCGGCTGGGCATGTCGCCCGTGGGGACCTTCAAGCTCGATATCGGACCCGAGACGCCCACCTACTATGTGCTGATTCCCTCGACCTCCGTCGAGGCACTGATGTCGCTCGACACTCTGCTTGGGAAGGATCCGGAGTACGTGAAGGGCGCATCCGGGTTCCGGGACGCCCCGGCGTCAGCGCCTGCATTTGTACGCGCGGAACGATCGATCCTCTCGGCCTTTTCGGGCTGGCCGAAACTGACCTCTCCGAAGCCTGAAGAACGCATCTTTCAGCTGCGCACCTACGAGAGCCCGAGCCAGGTGGCGCATACGCGCAAGATCCAGATATTTAATGAAGCGGAGATCGGGCTGTTTACCAAGGCAGGGCTGAATCCGGTCTTCTTTGCGGATACGGTGGTCGGCACACGCATGCCGAACCTGACTTATATGCTGACCTTTCCTGACCTGACGACTCTGACAGCTCACTGGGCAGCGTTCGCGGGGGATCCTGCGTGGAAGGAGCTCTCCCACAAGCCAGGCAATACCGATGCGGAGATCGTAAGCAACATTACGAACCTGTATCTGAGCCCGCTAAGCTGCTCACAGATTTGAAAGTGATGGCGGGGCGCTGCCCCAGAGGCTCGCTCCTTACTGGCATTCGTCCAGACGGTTTGGGTGAAGATTGGTTACGCTCATGCTCTGCCGTATGGTTGCTACTCTTTAGTCGTTAGATCGTCGCTTCGTCCTGCTTCGATTCGGGACCACCGCGAGAGGGGGCGACCATCGATGGTCAGCTCACCCGGATCGTGAGGCTGCGGCCAGCCATTTGGCGAGCGCTCGTGTTTCTCCTGGCGTCCGTATACTGTCAGGTCCAGCAGATGATAGCTGTTATCCATGACTTCCACACCGCGAGAGGTCGTCCAATACGTCTCAAAGACTCTCGATCCACTTCGCAGATAACACACCAGGTGCATCCGTCCGATTCGCCGCCCCGCCAACAGCGTTTCCAGCGATCCCAGCGCGGAGTACCACGGCATTTGCCATCCCATGAAATCTCGATAGCGCACGCTTTCCTGGTACGGCCCCTGAGCAAAGACAGCGAACGTTACGTCGCGGGCATGGAAGTGAGAAAGCTCACTCATATGCCCCGTCACCCATGTGCAACCCTGGCACTGATCCTGCGCCGGGTGTCCTTTCTGCCACATGAAGTAATAGGCAATCAGCTGCTGCCGGCCTTCGAAGGTGTCCAGCAGGGTCACCGGCCCGCTGGCCCCAATCAAGGTCGTTGTCGGGCTTATCTCCACCACAGGCAGGCGGCGCCTGTCGGCGGCGATCGCGTCTCCCTGATGGGTGTGCTCCTTCTCGCGAACGCGCAACTGACTGAGCTGCTGCTCGAACTCGTCGCGGTTCGCCACTGCTGGAAGCGCCGCGCCGCTGAGGGTGTATGCGGCCGCCCGATTAACCGTCTTCGATTCCATAGCCATCTGTACCTCCTCGCCATCGAGCCTGGTCTGCTGCCGGTTCGGAGCGGACGGATCGCTGGACACATCGGGTTCGAACTGACTGCTTGTTCAGATTAAGTCTTCGGGAATTTTGCCGCCCGCCCCGACAGAATCGTAAGTATCGTGGATGATCGTAAATATCCTTATGATCGTAGATATTCTGGATGCGCGAAGGCGACAGGGATTACCGCGGGTCGATTCTCAGCCAGACGCACTGAGTCATGAAGACAAAGAGCCGATGCACCTCGCAGATGCGGTGTCGCAGGGCGCAGATATGGCACCGCAGCTGGTCTGAAGTTTGAATACGGGGCGGCTGGGACCCGATCCCGGAAAGCGCCCCGGAAGCGGACGATTAGCTCGTGGCTTAGCGCGACACGATCAAGCTGAAATGCTAACCTGCCTTTCCTTGACATCTTAGGAGAGAGACTGCTAGAGTCCTAATTTGTTTAGGAGAGGTTCGGCTTATGGCCGATCAGCGGCGGCGAAGCGAAACAGACTGCCGGAACCGGCAGGCGGCGGCCATCGCCTGTGCGCATCTGGCGCAACAGGAAGAGCTGTGAGACTGCTCGACGTCATGCGGGCCCGCTGGTCCGCCCTTGTTGACCGTTCGGCATCGCGGGAGGAACTGGCAGAGGAGTTGCGCGGGCATCTTCAGGAGCGCGCAGACGACCTGGAACGCAGCGGAATATCGCGGGCGGAGGCGGAGCGGCAGGCGCGGCTTGAATTTGGCGGATTCGAACACTATCGGGAAGAGTCGTACGAAACCCAGGGCTGGCATTGGGCGGAAGCACTTTTGCGGGACGTGCGATTTGGGTTGCGGATTCTTAAGAAGTCGCCGGCGTTCACCGCCGCCGCAGTCATCACTCTGGCCCTGGGAATCGGGGCGAATACGACTTTGTTCACGCTGGTGCGTGGAGTTCTTCTGCGACCGTTGCCGGTGCGTGCGGCGAGCCGCCTGGTTGTGATCTGGGACAGCAATCCGGGGATCGGGCAAAGTCGAGTCGGGCCGAGCGGGCAGGACTACCTCGACTGGAGAGAGCAGAAGCTCCATGCGTTTGAGGATCTGTTTCTCTTCGAACACGGCACCGGCACGGTTACGGGGAATGGGGAGCCGGAACAGGTGGCCGGCCTTCGGGTCACCACCAACTTCGGAGATTTTTTCGGAATTGTCCCCGTAGTGGGAAGAACCTTTCTGCCTGCAGAGGAAAGTGCGCCGCACAGGCTGGTGGTCCTGAGTTACCGGTACTGGAAGCGGAAGTACCAGGGAGATCCGGCGATTTGCGGGCAGAGCATGACACTCAACGGGGAAGACTACACCGTCATCGGTGTACTGCCTGCGTCTCTCGACGAGTTGTTCCCGGTGGATGTCGTCGTTCCTTTTGACGATGGATGGCTGCACCGGGCCGATTCCGATCTTGGTGTTTTCGGCCGGATGCGGCCGCACGTGAGCATCCGCCAGGCGGCGGCGGAAATGAGCGCGACGATGGCCCGCATCGCCCGGCAGCGGCCGGACCGGAAGGGGTTCGGCACAGTTCTTGTGGCGCTCGAGTCAGTGCGCATGGAGTACATTCGGCCGGCGCTGCTCGTACTGCAGTGCGCGGTGGGCTTCATTCTGATTCTGGCCTGCGCGAATGTCGCGAATCTGATGCTGTCGCGCGGCATGAGCCGACGTCCGGAAATGGCTGTGCGCATCTCGCTCGGAGCTACGCGCGGTCAAATCGTCCGGCAATTCCTCGTGGAAAGCTCTCTGCTGGTGATCCTCGGAGGGGTGCTCGGCCTGCTGGTGGCACTGGGCAGCGTGCATTTGTGGGCGCGCTATGGGCCGGTGCAGATCCCCGTTCCCAATGCGGCCTCGGAAGTGAGACTGCCGGCCGTTCACCTGGGGTTGGGCGAGATTGTGTTTACGCTGGTCCTCTGTCTCGCGACGGGGATTCTGTTTGGATTGATCCCTCCGCTTCGGCTGTTGGGCGGAAATATGCAGGATGCTCTGAAGAATGGAGGGCGCGGAACGATCGGCGAGGTGCAGGGACGGGAAACACGCGCCGTCCTGGTGGTTGTGGAGGGAGCGCTCGCACTCGTCCTGGTGCTGGGCGCTTCCCTGATGATCAAAAGCTTTTCGCGCTTATTGTCCATCCATCCAGGCTTTGACCCCTACCGACTTCTCACGCTGCGGATCAAGCTTTCCGAGGATGCCGCGGGTTCCCCCTATCGAGATCCGTGGAGGCGCGGCGCGGCGTTTCATGATTTCCTGGAGCAGGTTCGCAACATAGCCGGTGTACAGTCTGCTGCTTTGACTGAGATCGTGCCACTCAGTCAGGACGACATGGACCGCGGACCTTTCGTCATCCAGGAAAAGCCGGGATCGGATATCACGCCATCTGCCGATTATCGCGACATCAGTCCTGGGTATTTTCAAACCATGCGGATTCCTTTGCTGCGGGGCAGGAACTTCATGGAGAGCGACGACGCAAAGCATCCGCAGGTGGCCGTCATCGATCAGACTCTCGCGCGCGAGTATTTCGGAAGCGAAGACCCGGTCGGAAGACACGTTGTTCTTCCGTACGGCTCCCGCATTCCCCGGGAAGTGATCGGCGTTGTCGGCGCGGTGCGCGACTTATCGCTGAGCGGGGCGCCCGAGGCCACCATCTACTTTCCGTATATGCAGGGGCCGGACCAAACGATGAGTATGGTGGTGCGTACGGCGCTCCCGCAGGACACGATCGTGCCCGAAATTCGCCGCGCGATCTGGTCGGTGGACCGGAACCAACCTGTATTCGAAGTCCGATCCATGCCTGAGATCATGGGGAATGTCACCTCGGCTCCCCGTATTGCTTTTATCCTGCTCGATATTCTGGCTGTGGTGGCCCTGGTTCTGGCGGCGATTGGCATTTACGGCGTGACCGCGTATAACGTCGGCCAGCGAACGCAGGAGGTTGGCGTGCGGCTGACTTTCGGCGCTTCGCCGAATGCGATCGTGCACATGCTGGTGCGTCAGGCAACAACGCTTATGCTGCTGGGCGTAGCAGCCGGTCTGCTTGGTGGGCTTCTCATGACCCGGTTCATGTCCAGTCTTCTTTATGGGGTCAGCAGCACAGATCCCGCCATATTCCTGGGAGCGACAGTGCTGGTTACGATTGTGGCGACCATCGCGTGCTATATTCCTGCACGCCGCGTGGCGCGTGTCGATCCGCTGGCAGCGCTCCGTTCTGAGTAGAGGGCAGGCCGTCCCTGGCTCCAACTTTGCCTATTCCGCGCGCAGCGCTTCCACGGGGTTGACCGATGCCGCTCGACGCGCGGGAAGATAGCTTGCGAGCAGGGCTATGACCGCGAGCAGGAGAGCCACGCCGGCGAGCGTGGGTAAATCCCGTGCCTCGGTTGCGAAGAGCAGGCTGCGCATCAGCGTTCCCCCGGCCAGCGAGCAAAGCAAACCTACAACGATCCCTGCCGCGGTGAGGCGGCCGGCTTCCAGCAGCACCATGTTGCAGACGGAGCCGCGCGCTGCACCGAGAGCCATGCGCACGCCGATCTCGCGTGTTCGCTGGCTCACGGAGCAGGAGATGACGCCGTAAAGCCCCACGACACTGAGCAGCAAAGCCAGACACGCAAAGGTTCCCGCCAGCCAGGCTGAGGCGCGATGGAGATATGCAGAGGGCGAATCGTCGATGACATCGGCCATGGTGGCGGGATCTGTGGTGGCAATGTTCGGGTCTAAACGATGCACGGCGGCGGCGATGGTTGGCAGGAGGGATTGTTCCGCCTGGGAGGTTCGCGCCACGACGTAGAACGAACGGGATGAGTCCTGGTTGAAAGGAACATAGATCACCGGACGGCTGGCCGTGTCCAGTGGGCCCTCTTTGACGTCTTCGATTTCTCCGATAATCTCCAGATTCTCGTGCCCACCTTTATAGGCCAGTTGCCTGCCAATCGGGCTTTCGCCCGGAAAGAACTGGCTGGCGAGCGTATGGTTCACGACAACGACGCGTCGTTTATTTCCCTCGTCCTCTTCTTCAGTGAAGGTGCGCCCGGCCATTAGCCGTGTGCCCAGAGTTTCGAGATAACCAAAGCTCACATCCCTTTCCGGCAGATCATTGCGATCTTCACGAGAGGGGCGGCCTGGAACGACGATCCAGACACCGCCATCCCAATTTCGGACCGGGAGGTGGCTGGAGATCGCGGCCGACTTTACCCCCGGGAGACTTTCGATCTGACTCACAATCTGCCGCTCCAGCACCATCAGCCGGTCACCGTCGGCGTAGCCCTCCGGCGCCTCCACGACGATGGTCGCCAGATGATCAGGCTTGAAACCGAGGTCGACATGGAGAAGGCGATAGAAGCTTTTGGCCAGCAGGCCGGCTCCAACGAGCAACACAACCGCGGTGATGAGCTCAAGCACGACGAAGCGTGATCCCACGCGACGCCAGGTGCTGCTCGCCGCTCCACGGCCGCCATCGGCAAGGTCGCCCTGCAGATTGCGACGCTCAATGCGCAGCGCAGGCATGAGAGCGATGAGAGCTGCCGCGAGTACAGACAGCAGAGCTGCAAAAGCGCAGACATGCGGGGTGAGACCGAGGTTCAGCAGATACGGCATCCCCTCCAGCCGTTGTGCGGGAATGAGCCAGACGAGCAGCTTCATCCCGGGGTAAGCGGCTCCGATGGCGAGCAACGATCCGGCGCCGACAAGCACCAGGGCTTCAGTGACGAACTGACGGGCGAGACGCCCTCGCGATGCGCCGAGAGCGCCGCGGACGGCGGTTTCACGCCTGCGTTTCTCGGCTCGAAGCAAGACAAGGTTCACCACATTCACCAGCGCGATCACGAGCAGCAGGACAGCTCCGCTGAGCAGCACCAGCAGGACGCTGCGGATATCCCCCACGATCGAATCGCTCAGAGACGTCACGGTTGCTCCCAGGCCATGATTGGAATCCGGATACTCTTTGGCCAGATGCCCGGCGACCGTCTCCATGGCAATCGCCGCAGATTTCAGGCTCACGCCGTCTTTCAGCCGTGCCAGGCCAAAGAGACCGTGACAGCCGCGCCGCTGGTCGCAGGAGCCTGGATCGTTGAGTGCCGCCCAGAATTCGGCCTTGCCGATGGGAGCGAAATGGAACTCTTTGGGCAGTACTCCAATGATCGTGTAAGCAATGTTGTTCAGCGTGATCTGCCGGCCAATGACGCTCGAGCTCTCCCCGAAACGTCTTTGCCAGGAGCCATAGGTAATAAGGATGGTGTGCGGGCTGCCGGGCTTGTCCTCGCCGCGACGAAAATCGCGGCCCAGGATGGGAGTTACTCCCAGAGTCCTAAAAAAGCCGTCGCTGACGCGGGCACCTTGCACAGGTTCGGTGGTCTCACTCGTGCGCAGAAGGTACGAGGCCCAGCCCCAGGCTTCAATGGAGCTGAACGGCAGGTTGCTCCGTTTCCAGTCCTGGTAGTTCATGTAGGAAATATTGCAAAGGGGGCAGGTGTTGACGACCTCATAGACGCTGACCAGACGGCCAGGGTCTTTGTATGGCAAGGGCTTGATTAGTGCAGCATCCACGACTGCAAAAATGGCCACACTGGCTCCCATGCCGAGAGCTAACACCAGGATTGCCGTGACCGCGAAGCCCGGATTGCGGATGAGCTGCCGGCAGGAGAAGCGCAGGTCAGTCCAGATGCTGTCGAGAACCAGAAGTGCGTCCATACTGGCCACCCGCTCCCTGGTTACGGTTGGGTTCCCAAAGCGGATCAGGGCAGCGCGACGCGCCTGATCGGGCGACATACCCTGGGCGATGTTGTCCTCAATGCGCATTTCGATGTGCGCTTCAAGCTCGGCCTCAATATCGCGATCGATTTTGTCGCGGGAGAATAGATTCCGAATGCGTCGAAACCACGCCATACGATGTCCTCTCTCACGCGTACCGCAGGATGGCGCGAATGCCCTTCACCAGGTGCTCGAAATTTAGCTTCCTGGTCATTCCAGGAGCTACCCCTACACGACTTGGTATACGCGATGAAAATACCCATAGACGAGTAGGTATGTCAAGAGTGGGCTGCCTCGCCGAGTGCGACGATCCACAGCCGAGACAGATCGTCGCTGCACAGCATCCTCCAGATGGAAGCAGGGGAGCTCGAGTGTCGGAGGTATGCGGTCGGTGTCCGCGGGCAATTTCCCTTAATCCACGCCGCATTCAAACATGCGCGTCGACTCCACTCCACTCGACTCGGCGACACACTTGCCGTAGCCCATGTCCATGGGCGCTCCCGGCGTACCGCTCTCCGCCGGCAGTCTCGCAATCTCGGCACGCATTGACTTCTGATATGGCTATATAGGAAGGACGATTCAATCCATCGCGGCTCCAGCTGAGCTGAAAGCAATTTTCGTACGCGGGACTTGCGGAAAGGTCAGAGTCGTCCGGAGAAGGAATGACCATGCGGCGGAGAGAATTCTGCAAGCTGATCGGGCTGTCGGCAGCCGTGGAAGCGGTGGGGGTGGCGGGTGCGGCCGAGAAGAGCGAGCCCTATGTGCCGGTGACGGATTCCCTTGTGGTGCGCAAGCTGGATCAGTGGCAGGACTGGAAGTTCGGTTTCATGATGCACTGGGGACCTTACAGCGAATGGGGTGTCGTGGAATCGTGGTCGATCTGTTCTGAGGACTGGATCAAGCGTCCGGCCGGCGTCAGCTACGTGGAATACAAAGAAAAATACCAGGCGTTGCCGACGACCTTCAACCCGATTGGGTTTGATCCCGATGTCTGGGCCAGCGTGGCCAGGGACGCGGGCATGAAGTACGTTGTCTTCACGACCAAGCACCACGACGGCTTCTCGATGTTCGATACGAAGCAAACCGACTACCGCATCACGGCGCCGGACGTCCCTTTTCACGCCAATCCACGCGCTAACATCGCGAACGAGGTGTTTGCCGCTTTCCGCAAACAATCCTTCGGAATCGGCGCGTATTTTTCCAAGCCCGACTGGCATTGCCCGGACTACTGGGCGCCGGAGTGGGCCACTCCCGATCGCAATGTGAACTACGACACGCGCAAGTACACGGAGCGCTGGCAAAAGTTCGTCGCGTTCGTACACGCCCAGGTCGGCGAGCTGACCTCCGGCTACGGATCCATCGATATTCTCTGGCTGGACGGCGGCTGGGTGAATGCGAACGCGCATCCGGATGCGATCGTCGGCAGCGGCGAAGTGCCCTGGCCGCAGGATATCGACATGCCGGGATTGGCCGCGCTGGCGCGCAGAAATCAACCTGGCCTGATCGTGGTTGACCGCGCGGTTGGGGGCCCTTACGAAAATTACCGTACGCCTGAGCAGCAGATACCGGATACGCCGCTGCCGTATCCGTGGGAAACCTGCATGACACTTGGCAATTCGTGGTCGTACGCGCCCCACGATCACTACAAGTCTGCGCGGCAGATCGTGCACATGCTCGTTGATATCGTCGCCAAAGGCGGCAACTATCTGCTCAACGTGGGTCCGGATGCGAGCGGTGAACTGCCCACTGCGGCGGTGGCGCGGCTCGCGGAAATCGGGGCGTGGATGAAGATCAACGGCGAGGCGATCTATGCGACGCGTCCGGTCGCGCCATATCGCGACGGCAAGTTGTGTTTCACCCGTGCTAAGAAGGACGGCTCCATCTATGCGACGTATCTGCTCGACGAAGGCGAGGCAGTTCCCGGCGTAATTGAACTGAAAACGATTCGGCCGGTGGCCGGTGCGACCATTCGGGTGCTCGGAAGCGATGCAGATCTCAAATGGCAACGGGAGGGTGCGGGAGCGCGCATCGCTCTTCCGGAAGCAGTACGCAACCAAGCTGCTGATCGGTATGCACTCAGCCTGCGGATTCCGGCGATACGCCCCTGAAATTGACCCGTGGCCTTCCGAAACGTTTCGTTGCTGAAAGTGGGGCGGATCAGCCAGTAATCCCGATTTATCCGGTCTCACCCATGGCCGTGAAGTGGGCCTTTGGGGAGGGGTGCCATAACCCAAGTCTAATATTTAGAAGGAATTAAGGGGTCGGGTTCCTGGCGGAGAGAGAGGGATTCGAACCCTCGATAGAGCTTTTCAACCCTATAACGGTTTAGCAAACCGCCGCCTTCAGCCTCTCGGCCATCTCTCCGCGGTTTTCTATCAACAGTTTAGCATGTGCCTTGTCGGCACCTGCTGGCCAATTGCTGGACACGCTCTCCAGCACCTCCACCGTTGCCTGCAAGCGCTCCATCGCCTCGACCACCGAGGGATCGAAAGTTTTGATGTAGCGTTCTTTAGTGACGTGTGGATGCGCATGGCGCAGAATCCTCTGCACGGTCTTTTCATTGGCCCCCAGTGCGTACAGGTTGGACGCAATCCCGCGACGGAACCCGTGCCACCCGTACCATTGGAGCCCAATGGCTTGGACCGCAGGACGAATCACCCGCTGCGCCAGCTTGTCCATGTCCATCCTTTCGCCGCTGCCATGGTGGAACATGACGCCGGTGGAGGGGTGGTGCATGGACGCGCGATACGCATCGAGGATCGTCGCCAGCTTGGGGATCACCGGAACCGGCTGCCGACTCGCGCGGGTCTTGGGCTTGTTGACAAACTCCCGCCACGCCGAGCGATTCACCGACAGCTGCTCGATCGTATAGTCCGGCCATTCCAGCCCTCGCAGCTCGCCCTCACGCAGCCCGGCCAGGGATGCGGTAGCGACGACCGCTTGGGGAAGCAACGGCAGGACGTTGAGAATCCGAAGAATCTGCGCCAGGTTGTAGGCGTACGTCTCCCCCGACTCGCGTGCGCTGTTGGGGATCAGTGCGCCCTGCACCGGATTGGCTCCGTCGAACGCGCCTTCATTCTTCGCGTGTGTGAAGATTCCGCTCAGCACCGACTTAATGTGCTGCAGCGAACTCTTCCTCAGATTGTGTTCGCCAGCAATCGCACGAAGCATCCTGCTGGCGTGCACCGTTCTGAACTCGCGCACACGAATCTGACCGACGCGGCCCGACATGTGATTCTCCCAGATCTCCCGGTATCCCTTGTGCGTGCTGGCTCGCAGTTCCGTCTGCGCCCACGGCAGGTAAACGGCCTCGACAAACTCCAACAGCGTCATGCACTCGTCTGCGATAACCTGGCCCGAATTCACCTTCTGCATGAAGGAAATTCGCACCGGTTCAATCTCCGATTTCGTCGGGTAATCCTGCATACTGCCCAGGCGTTTACTTCGCCGCTCGTATTTGATCGAACCGTCTTGCTGCCGGCGTCGCTCGCGGTAACGCACGAACCACGCACTATGTTCTGGATACAGTTGCCCTTTTTGATAACGAACAGATTTGGTCATTCAGGTCTCCTTCCTGACCGGTTTCTGTTCGCGCCCACGAGCTGGCGATCGAGCCATTCCCGAAGCACGCTGCTTCCCCATGGGAAATTGATGTAGCGTCCCAACTTGTAATGAGGAATGGGATCGCTCGTTCTCTTGGGGTTGCTTCGGGACCGTACCCAGCTTTCGGGTACACCAAGCCGTTTCGCCAACTCAGCCGAGTTTATCACTTCAGTTTCGAGTTCGACCGCCTCAGCTCCTCGCATGGTGAGCGCAGATCCCATAACCTCATTTCCTCCAGGCTTGTGTATCCGGACCGGTACGGCCCGGCGAAGTGTGGAAATCTTGGATTGAATTCGGTTTTCGGTCAAATGGTTGCTGACTGCCATCGCCCGTGTGGCTGGGGCGAGGGACGAGCGCCCGCAATGCGAGGCACACGCAATGATCGCTACTGATCGAACTGTTCTGTAGAGACATGTGGACATGCGGCCGCTTGATCTCACGACGGCGTGCGGGATCTGCTGGCCAAGTCCCACCGGAGTCTCACTGTTGAGCCTGCGGGGAACGGTGGTACAAAGGAATCAGCCAATGAGCTGCGGAGCTGCGGTGATGAGCAACGAGTTCGACATGGAATCCGAATGGATCACCGAGCTGGGAAAGGCGCGCAGCGACGAATATACGGAGAAGATTCTTGCCTTCGTTCAGGAGCTTGAAAAATCGGCGCCTGAACCCTTCTTGCCTCTGCTGACGGACCTTGCCTTGGCACGCGCTTTGATTGTGCACCTGGTCATCCGCTACGGACCGGAACGGGGGATGGCCGAGGCGCGGGACGCTTTCGAAAGCACGCTCGAACAGATGAGACCGCTGCTCGAAAGGATGAAATCTCGCAAAGGACCTCCTCCCCAATGAACAAACCCATTCCCTCAATTCTCCTGCTCATGGCGTTTGGCCTTTTTGTATGGCAGTTAACCGCGTGCAAGCGCACGCCGGCTCCGCCCACGGTCCAAGATGCGATAGCCGTTTGGAGAGATACACACGCCAACCCTCACTTGAGTGACTTGATTAGTCTCAAGAAGACAAACGGCCAAATGCAGAAATCAAACGGATCCTACGTCTATATTCTCTACTATCAAGCAGTTGAGAAAAGCGTCGTCCGGCTCGGCAACTCGTCGCCGGGAACAGTCGATGAATATCAAGGCAATTATCCGTTTCAGTGGACGGAAAAAGGATGGATGGGACCCGACAACCACGTTTACCCGGTGCATTGAGTTCGTGTGGCCGCTGGTAGCGGTTTGACCGAAATTCGAACCTCTCCTACGCTCTCCCTACGAAAGCGATCCTCGGGAGGTCGGAGCGGATGTTTTCGTCACCATCAGAGATCCTCGCCGCACTGGAGTTCGTAGGCTACTTCACCGATCTGAAGATCGCGACGGCGGTCTTCCTTGCAGGTAGTATCCATCGCCCGGTCCTGCTGGAAGGACCTGCCGGCGCGGGTAAGACGGAACTCGCACAGTCGGTCGCGCGCGCATGTGACGTGCCGCTGCTGCGCCTACAGTGCTACCAAGGAATCGATGAAGAAAAAGCCATCGGGCAGTACGACAGGAGTCTGCAGGAACTCTATGTCCTGCTGATGAGCAGAAGCACCCAGACCCCGGACTGGGCACAGATCAAGCGCGAAATCACGAGCCGGGCGTACTTCATGGCCGGTCCACTGCTCGAAGCAATCGAGCAGGAAGAACCCTGCGTCTTGCTCATCGACGAAATTGACAAGGTCGACTATGCCTTCGAGGCCATGCTGCTTGAACTCCTTTCCGTGTGGACCTTGTCGATTCCGAGAATGGGCACCGTACGCGCCACCTCCATCCCCTGTGTCTTCCTCACGTCGAATCAGGAGCGCAGACTCGGAGATCCGCTTCGCCGGCGATGCTTCTATCTGGTTGTTGAACACCC
>Ga0335072_10001732_pt1 | contig 34798 bp, 36 predicted proteins | sample Lox_Sample_21_FD_206725 | JGI IMG/M metagenome (GOLD analysis project Ga0335072, IMG submission 206725) | Soil microbial communities from Loxahatchee National Wildlife Refuge, Florida, United States - Lox_Sample_2.1 | ecosystem: Environmental > Terrestrial > Soil > Wetlands | place: USA... | reverse complement strand
TAGCTGGCAGTCTGCCTGATGCCAGTGACCTTGTAGCTGAAGGTGCCGTTCGAGGCCGTGGTGGCGACCTGGCTGCTCTTGCCGCCGGCAATGCTGAGATCGACGGGCGCGCTGGGGATGCCGGCCTGCGTGCCGCTCGAGGTAGTTCCGACCAGCTTCCCGCTGAAGGTGACAGCTTGCGAGCCCTGAGTAACGGTGGGTGGATTTGCCGTCACTTTCAGCTTTGTTGCGGTGTAGTCGGACGGCGATCCGAAGGCCATTGGTGCCACGAACGTCACAGCCAGCAGCGTGGCGGCGGCGCTTACGACCGAACCTAATGTGAGACGCAAAGGTGACATGACGGTCCCCGGCCAGAGAGTGTGAATGAAGGTGATCCTCTGGACCGGCAGCATCACGGATGAGTATGGGAGATCGCAACCGCAATCCCTGAGATATCGCTGGGAAAGCGCGGGAGCGGCGAAGCTCCTCAGGCGGGCTCAAGGACGGGCAGGAGGCCGGCTCCGGCTGCAGCCGTGGCGGGCGGGGGAGCAGTCGCGAAGTACAGGCAGGCGCACAGGTCGCCGGTCAGCTGACGGATCCAGCGCATCCGGCAGATTGCGGTCTCCGGGTGGTCGCCGAACTCCTGCGCAACGTGGCTGGCACAGCCGGCGGCGCCAAGACGACGGACGGTGCTGCCAATCGCGTCTGCAACACTCTCGGCCGTTGGGGCGTCAGAGGGCTGCAGCGGCGAGGCGAACAGTGCTTCGCAGACGGCTTCGTTCACGGTTATCCCGGTCACAGCAGGCCTCCAGGTGCGGATTCCGGCGCCAGTATCGAGCGCAACTTTCGATTACTTGGTGTTAGGACGCAGTCACGTACTGTTTCCGTTGCGTGATCTGGGTCACACTGTCCCAGGGCGGCCTGGCCAGGAGGACGTCAACCTGCGTTATCTGGCCGCCGTTCGCGCCATATAGCCCGATTTAGGGATGACTACCAGCGCGCGCGCCTGATGGCCTCCACGGGAGCATCGGCCCTTCTCGCCAGGGATATGGCCACCGTGGCAACTCCAGCGAACACTCCGGCCACGCCGGCCAGGACTAGCGCCAGCGCCGCGAACGCAAACGCCTCCGACCGCGTCGTGACAGCGACCGCGTTGGCAGCCACGCTGAGCACGAACAGCCCGATGGCGACCCAGACGATCAGGATCGCGATCCGGCTCTGCTCGATACGCCTGATGATCCGGGGCTTTACGTCGCCGATCTGCCTCAGCCGCTCGCGGTCATTGGGCGGCACCCTGTCCTCGTCGAGCATTTCGCCATGCGGCCCGCGCAAGATGCCCAGGCGCTCACGGTCCAGCGCTAGCACGCGCTCGGCGAATGTGGTGGTGAAGCTCAGAAGCGCGTTGCTGAAGATCACACCTATGGTGATCAGCACCACGGGAGCGACCATGTCCACGATGGCCGACACTGGCGATAGGGTCATCCGCTGGTAATGCCCTGGGCCGAAGTGGGCAACACGGCCCGCAGGCATGGCTGACCTGACCGCGTAAAGCGCAGGGCCGCCCGCTCCGCTCGCATCATGGCCCGCGCCCGTGGGCGTGGCCTCACTATCCCACGCCGTCGAGCCGGTAGGTACGCTCTCAGGATCCGCTGCTGGAGATGGAGAGTCCATGACTGAGTCCACCGTCGTCCTCGTGCATGGCGCCTTCGCCGACGCGTCGGGGTTCGCAGGAGTCATCCGCGAGCTTGACAGCGCAGGCCATGCGGCGATCGCTCCGCCGAATCCGCTGCGCAGCCTGGCGTCCGATGCCGCGGCAGTCAGCGCGGTGGTCGCAGCGATCCACGGCCCGGTGGTGCTGGTCGGCCATTCCTACGGCGGCGCAGTCATCACGCAGGCCTCGGCCGGCCTCGACAACGTGAGCGGGCTGGTCTACCTCGCCGCCTTCGGCCTCGACGTGGGCGAAAGCTGCGCCAGCGTTCAGGGCCCGTTCCCGCCGTCCATGCTTGCGTCGACCGCCCGCCCGACGCCGTACGACGCGCCCGGCGCAGCGCAAGGTCCGGACCTGTACATCGGCAAGGATGGCTTCAGGGAGACATTCTGCGCAGACGTCCCGGTCGATGTGGCGGACGTCATGTTTGCTACTCAGCGCCCGCTTTCGCTCGCGGCACTCACCGAGAACGCCACAGCGGCCGGGTGGAAGACCAAGCCCTCCTGGTTCCTGGTGTCCGAGCACGACAACGCCATCCCGCCAGATGCGCAGCGTTTCATGGCCGAACGCATGGGCGCCGTCACCGAATCGGTCAACGGATCGCACACTGCTTTCATCGCCGACCCGGTCCGCATAACCAGCTTCATCACGAAGGCGCTGGCCGGCTAAACCTACTTGACGTGCACGACCGGGGCCGTCGGGGCAGTCTGCCCAGGCCCGGAGCACTTGCCCGTCGCCATGCGGTTGGCAACGACGCGGGCCTGGTTGGTGGTGGCGTTGACCTGATCGATGTAGGAGTTGGCGCTCGCGACCGCCTGCGTCATGCTGGCCTTGGCGGTCGCGATCATGCCCGGCGCTGACGGCGGGCCAGTCACCCCGGCCCGGCTCAGGCGCCGCAGGTCGGTATCCACCGTCCGGATATCCATCCGGATCGCAGTGAGGTCCGCTGTCAGGGACTCGCTATCGCCGACTGCCGCCAGAGCCGTGCCGCCCACCCCGTGCGAGTCCCCGACGGCCGTGAGGGTAGCGGCACAGTACTCGTTGTCACCGGCGGCGTCCTCCTTCTCCTTCGCCAGGCGGGCTTGCGCAGTCGCGGCGTCGCGGGCGAAGTGGTCCACGTCGCCGGTGAGCATTCCCTGCGGCGCGAGACTAGAGGCCCGGTAGAGCGCGGCGAGGTCCGCGTTCGTATTGTGCTGGTCCGCCCTGATATTCGCGGACGAGCTGTCGGCTCGCCCGGCCATCAGGTTCTCCTGCTGAGCGCTCTTGCGCAGCGCTGTCACCGCGGTGTCATAACTGGCATGGCTGGACCGAGTGAGGGTCGTGCGCTGGAGCGATCCGTCGGTCTGCGGGACGGCCAGCGTCAGGCTGCTGGCGGCGAGGGTCCCGTGGGCATGGCTTTGCAGGAACAGGCCATGAGCGAAGGTCAGATTGACCGAGGTGCCGTGGATGGTGCCGGTGAACGGCACGCTGTTCACCGACAGCGAGGCCGCTGGCGCCGCACCGCCGATGTTGTCGGCCGTGAGCGTGCCCTGAACGTGGCCGCGTGTCGTGGTCCGCCACTGGACGAAGGCGATCTCTGACTTGTTGTTCGCCAGGTAGGTGGCAGGGCCGTCGACTGAGTCGGGCGAGCTGCCAGACCCAGAACAGCCCACGACGGCAAGCAGCGAGGCGGCCATCGTGCACGGAATGATCAAGCGTTTCATCGCGTCAGCCTGGGGCTTTGTGACACTAGAGACACTAGGGAACGACGAGCTGAACCTTGATCAGCCCGCGATGCTACTGCCGTTTGTTACCCATCCTGTGGCTGGTCAACCAGTCAGATCAGCTCGCGCAGGTACTGCGGCAGCATCTGGCGCCAGGTGTGCCAGTCGTGTGACCAGGACTGGCCCCAGTTGTCGACCCGGTTGGGCACTCCCTTGGCGCCGAGCACAGCCGCCAGTTGCCAGGACTCGCCGACGTCCTCCCACGCACCCTCGCCGCTCGCCAGCACGATGCGCCGCTGCCGGATCAGGTCAAGCTGCGGCCCCTGCAGGCCCGGCAGAAACTGCAGAGGCGCCGAGAAGAACAGGTCCTCGCTCCAGGCCCCGTCATAGAACCGCTCAATACTGTAGGTTCCGCTCATCCCGATGGCCGCGCAGAAAACCTCCGGGTAACGGCAGAGCACCGCGACCGCGTTGAACGCGCCGATCGAGGCTCCGGTGGCGATCACATCGATCTCGTGTCCGCCCAGGTCGGCGTGGATCGCTGGCACCAGCTCGCGCCGGACGAACTCCTGGAACTGATTGAGCAGCCACATCCGGCGCTCGACCGGATCAGTCCTCGCGATCATCGCCTGTCCGGCGACGCTGTCCACCGAGTAGAGCTTTACCCGGCCGTCGGCCAGGAGCGGCTCACAGGCGTCGACCAGGCCGTTGCGCTCGATCTCCTCAGCATCGCCGCCAGCGGACGGGAAGACGAGCACCGGCCTGCCATACGAGCCCCAGCGCACGACGGTGATCTCGCGCTCGAGGCGGTCGGAATGCCACCGCTGGACCGTCTTCATGACGTCATTCGTAGAAGAACTTCTGTGGTCCGGGGAAGATCCATGAGAGCCCCTCTCGCAGCCGGTCGCGCCAATTCTCCCAGCTATGACCATCCCGGGCCTCGGTGTAGCGAACGGTCATCCCGGCGGCCTCGAAGACCGGGACCATTGACCGGTTCGGCACGATCAGCGGCTCGTAAACTCCGCAGCTGATGAACAGCCTTTCGGCGACCCGGCGCGGTGCGGCACGGTACCTGTTGACGAACCGCACCACCGGCTCGAAGGCGGGCCCGCCGCCGTGGTCATTGCCGATGTCAGTAAAGGCGAACGAGCCGGACTGCAGCAGCAGCGATCCGTAGGTGGACGGATAGCGGTAGGCCGCCGACAGGGCGGCGACAGCGCCGAAGCTCGCGCCCATGAGGCACCTGCCTGATGGGCCGCCGGCCAGCGGAAGCTCTGCCTCCAGCCGTGGCAGCAGTTCCGCTGTCAGGTAGCGGGCGTGGGCAGCTGAGTTCGCGTACTCGGCCAGCCGGTCGCCGGGGTACACCAGCGCCACGATCGTCTCCGCCACGTCGAGCCGGTGGATGAGGTTGTCCAGCACGATCTGCAGTGCGGCGTACTCCAGGTAGTCGCCGCCGTCGTGCACGATCAGCAGCGGGTACCTGGCGGTGCGCCGGAACCTGGCGGGCAGGTACATCGCCACCTTGCAGTCGCGCCGCAGGGCACGGCTCGGCACCGTCAGCTCAGTGAGCGATCCCGGCCGGGATTCCGGGTGCGGCCGGGTCCACTCGGGTACCTCGTAGCCGGCGGCATAACAGACCGACGAGCTGCCGACCGGGCTGTGCGCGATCCGCGGGTTCAGCGGGTCGTTGATGCGCTCGCCATGACCGCCGCGCGTGACTTCGAGCTGATACTCGATCCTTGAGCGTTCCGGAAGTTCCAGGACGAGGTACCAAAGATCAGTGTCGCCCAGACGGCGCAGTGCGATCCGCTCGGGCAACCCGAAGATGCGGTGAATGAGCCGGACCTCGTCCGCCCCGCCTCGATAAAGGAACGTGCACCGTGAGCCCTCGACGATCGGAACCTCATGGCGCGCGATGAATCGGTCGATGACGGCAGGCTCGAGCGGTCGCCGCTCCCTGAGCCTGTTGATGGCGAGCTTGCGGCCGCGCCCGAGGCCGCCGGGCGTGGTCAGGCTGCCTCCCAGGTGGTAACGCGCCCGCCCGCATCAAGCACTTGGGCACTGCGCGGCAGACTGCCATCACCGTTGATGTCGAGGTAGGTGCCAGCTTCGAGCAGGACGCAGCGAGCGGGGGCGAACCTGCGGGCGAAGATGGCCATCCGCGGCCAGTCGTCGAGCAGCAGCCTGGCGCGGGCGTGCGGCAGCGCGACGACGTTCCTGACGGCGGACAGGCCAGTGCCGTACACCTCGGGGTGACCGGGTCCATGAGCTGACCGGTCGTGGAAGAGCACGATCCGCTCGGTCAGTGCCATCGCTCCCGCCGACCATGCGATGATCTGCGACTTCGCCGCGGCAGCGATGTTGAACAGGTGCAGCAGGTCGGTCAGCACGCCGACATGGCCGCCCGCGATCGCGAGGCAGGACGCTTCGCCGAGGACGGTGGCCACTTCCGCCCGGTGCCCGGCTATCGCCGGCCGGTCGTGTGGCTGCATGGCCTGGTAAAACTCGCCCCGGACATGACCGGTCCGGCGCAGGTGCGCCGCGTCAAGTTCCCTGGCCGCCTCGACTGCCTCGGCCAGCACGGCTGCCTGGAGCGGGTCATTACCGCCCCGCCGCTGGAGTGCGTAGACGGCCTGGAGCGCGTAGTCGAGGCGCAGCAGGTAGGACTCCTGCAGTTCTGCTAGTACCTCGGCCAGCCTGCGCTCGGCCGCGGCGAAACTGGGGTCGCGCTCCTGGACATCGAGCCACCGCCGGTACAGCTGCAAGTTGACGTCGCGGCCGCCCAGCAGGGTGCTCAGCTCGCCGTCGTCAGGCTCGCGCTCCTGCCATCCGGCGGTAACCGTGGCGATGGTCCCGGCTGGCACCAGGCCAGCTACGACTGCGTCGAGAGTGGGCCGCCGTTGCGGCCCGAGCAGCGTCACCCTCACGAGGCGTAGACGTGCAGCGTGCGGCCGACATCGTCGAGCATCTCGTGCAGGGTGTCGTAGTCCGGGTGGCGCATCCGGACGTAGGCGTTGGCCATGTAACCGGCTGCCACCGGCTGGGTCGCAGTGCCCGCGGGCGGCAGGGACGCGTCGATCACCCATTCGTCGTAGCGCTCACGCAGCTCGTCCACCCCGGAATAGCCGGTGATGTGGCCGTCGGCGTCCGGCCGCAGCGCGACAATCCCGCTGGCGTGGCGCCGCGACGGGCTCGCGCCGGTCCTGCCGTGCGCGATCGCGTTGGCCCACTCGCGGTAGACGTCCATGTCATTGCCCGCCGAGTACAGGTCCCAGGCGCCGACGCCCGGCGGACGGCAGCCGATCTCGGAGAACTTCAGCCCCTTCGGGCCGAAGAACCACTCCATGTGCGTGGCCGACGTCCCTATACCAAGGGCGGTGATGACCCGTGCGCCGAGCTCGCGCAGCTCGCCGTAGTCCGCCCCGGAGTCGATGCGGTTGGTCGAGATGAACTGCGGCGAGATCCACCTTGTCCGCATTGCCTCCAGGACGTTCGGGTAGTAATGCGAGGCGAAGTCGACCGCCACCTGGCCGTCGATCGTGATGGTGTCGTAGAAGCCCTCGTGGCCCTCGATGTACTCCTCCACGGCGATGGACTCGGCCCCCTGGCCTCCGAACAGGCCGAGCGCGTGGTCAAGGCTGGCGGCATCGTCCGCCCGCATCGTGTCGAGAGCGCCGGCTCCGCTGCGCGGCTTGAGGATGAGCGGGTAGCCCACCTGCCCGGCGAAGGCGCGCACCTCCGCCGCGCTGTTCACGGCCGCCGACGCGGCCGTGGGCACGCCGGCCTCGCGGAGCGCCTGCTTCATCGACGGCTTGTCCCGGCATAGCCAGGCAGTGCGGTAGGACGTCCCGGGGATCGAGCATGCCTCCCTGACCTCGGCGGCGGGCAGCGTGTGGGCCTCGATCGTCGCCTCCAGCCTGTCCACCCACAGGCGGTCCTGCACCCGGCGGACCGCGCCGGTCAGCGCCGCCACATCCGTCACCGACTGCACCTGCTCGTAGTCGTTCAGCCAGCCCCTGAGCTCGGCGTCCAGGGCGTCCGCCGGGTACTCGCCCAGGCCAATCACCGTCGCGCCGACCTCGGCCAGCGCGCGGGCGAAATGGCGCTGAGTCGGCGGGAAGAACGGCTCGACGAAAACGACGTTCATGCCAGGAATGCTAACCCCGACCGGGGCCGCCAGGCCGATCCCTTCGCCGGCCGGCCTTCCCGGGCAGCGCACCCGACATAACGATTGGGCTCTGCTGGGCTATCCGTGGTAGCTGGACTATTGCCCGTCTGGGCTCCACCTGGTATCACTGTCAGGCAAGCATCGGGTTGCCCCAGTTGTCCCGTTCGGGTGAACGGAGGCAGGCGGCAAGATCCGTAGCGGACGAGGAAAGGGAGCGGATGCGCTACATCGAGGCCGTACGCGCGCAGGGCAGGAACCTCAGGACTTCCCGCAAGGCCGTCACCGACCATCTGCGCACCCTGGACCTCGCGCCGTGGCGCAACCGGCGGCTGGCCCTGGTGGGCATGGGCGCGAGCACAAACGCGATCGCCTCCGTCCTTCCTGGCTACTGGTCGGCTGGCGTGCAGGCGTCGTGCTGGCTCGGCTCTGAGCTTGAGCTCGCCGGGTCTGCGGCCGGCATCGAAGCTGTCGTCGCAGTCTCGCAGACCGGCAAGAGCGCGGAGATCTATTCCGTCCTGCAGCAGCTTCCGGAGGCATGCCCCCGGCTGGTGGTGACGGATGTAGCGAGCTCGCCAGTCGGGAGCCTGGCCGAGGCGACCGTGCCGCTGGCCCTGCTCGAGGACAGCGCCGTTCGCACGATCGGCTACACCGGCACGGTTCAGGCCCTGCTGCTACTCCGCGACGCCCTCGCACCGGCCAGCGCACCCGCCGCTGACTGGGACCAGCTCGCCGATGGGCTCGAGCAGCTGCTCCCAGCGGCAGAGGAGCTGGCCGCGCAGCTGCTACCTGAGCTGCGCGGCGTCACCTCATTCGACGTGGTGGGGTCCGGCGTCCACGCCGGAACGGCCGCGCAGGGCGCGCTGCTGCTGCGTGAAGTCTGCAAGCTGCCCGCGTCGCCGTACGAGACGTACCAGTACCTGCACGGCCCGATCGAGTCGGCCGGCCCGGGCAGGGCGCTCATCGCGATCGGCGGCGCACGGGAGCGGAAGCTGGCCGAGTCGATGGCCGCCGCCGGCACAACCGTGCTGCTGATCGCAACTTCAGGCGCGGACCAGGGCTCCGGCGGTCCGGTGGTCTTCCGGCTTTCTCAGCCCGACCTGGCCGGGGTCCCTGCGGCCGAGGCTGCCGGCCTGGCGCAGGCCGTGCTTGCCATCCTGCCGCTGCAGACCATCTCCTCCGTGCTCGCGGATGACCGCGGGTGCGTCGACGGAGAGTTCCGGTACCACCAGGACGACACGAAGGTCGAGTAGATGACGGCCTCCGATTCCCCCGCTGGCTACCGGCCATCGCCGCGGCCAAGCTTCAGCAGTGCCACCGTGATCGCACGGTCGCAGGCGGTCCGGCACGTCTGGGGTGACTCGGAAGCGGGCGAGGTGCTTGACCGCATCTACGTCTCCAACGACAAGATCCATCAGCTGCTCTTCGAGATCCCGGCCGACGGGCAGTTCACTCATTCACCTGAGTACCGGACAGTGTTCGGCGCCGACGAGGTGCTGTACGCCGTTGATGGTGACCTGGTGGTCGCCAATCCCGAGACCGGTCAGCTGGTACGCGTCTTGCCGGGCGAGGCCGTGTTCTTCGGGCCGGGGACGTGGCACCACGCCTTCAACTGGGGTACCGGGCCAGTGCAGGTACTCGAGTTCTTTGCGCCTCCGCCGGCCACCGGTACTTCTGGCGTTTACGCCCGGCAGCAGCCGCTGCTGACGGACAGCAAGTACGCGGACGACGATCTGCTCGGCTCGATCATCCCCGGAGCCGGGCCCGGCCTCCCGCGCGCGACCGCACCTGCGGGCACGCAGCGCGGCCGGCTGACGGTCATCAGGCCGCAGGATTACCTCTGGCGGCTTGACGGGGACCGCGCGCCGGTGCTGACCGGAATCATCGCCAGCACGCCTCAGCTCACTGTCGCTCGCTGCGAGGTCCGGGGCAGCAACTGGAGCGGCTGGCTGAGTCACTTCGGCGATACGGGCGGGTACGTGCTGGCGGGCACCCTGCTGCTGCAGCCTGACGAGGGCAGATCGTGGCATGAGCTTCGCGAGGGAGACGGCTTCTACCTGCCCGGCGGTCAGCGGTACCAGGTCAGGAACGCTGGCGCCGATATCGCGACCTACCTGATCGGGTCCGCCCCGTCGACTGACCCAGCGGCAGTGGGCGACCAGGCGACGCTCGCCAGCGGAGGCCGCTGATGTTTGCCGACTTGAATCTGGCCGATATCGACCGGCGCGAGGGTGACGCGGCGATCGGCGTTGATGTCGGTGGCACCAAGACGGCCCTGGGGCTCATCGATGCCGCCACGCTCACGCTGCTGGCCACGACGGTGATCCCGACCGCGCCCTGGCGCGGCGGCGACGCGGTGCTGAGCGATGTCGAGAAGCAGGTGTCAAAGCTCGGCGGCACCGCAAGCCAGCTCGGGCGTCGCGTGACCGGCATTGGCGTCGTCGTCCCCGAGATCGTGAACCTGGCCGGCGAGATTACTTCCTCTGCAGTGATCCCGGGCTGGAACACCTCGCCGGTCGCCTCGGTGCTCAGCGCGACCGCGCCGACCGTAGTGGAAGCTGACGTGCGGGCTGCGGCGTTCGCCGAGGCGGGACTCGGCGCGGGCCGCGGCTATGCCTACCACCTCTTCCTTACGGTCGGCACCGGCATCAGCTACTGCGCGGTCGGCGGGGGCCGCCCGTTCGCCGGGGCGCACGGCGGCGCCCTGAACATCGGAACGTCCGTGCTGGCTGTCGCGCCGCCCGAGGCCGGCCCGGACGGGCAGGAAGTCGTGCTGGAGCACATCGCCTCAGGCAGTGCCCTGGTCCGGCGTTACGTGGAACGTGGCGGGAACGCCCAGCGAGCCGAGGACGTGCTCGCGGCGGCGCGCAGCGGCGACCGGGCTGCCATCGATGTGGTTGACAGCGGAGCCCGAGCGCTAGGCATCGGCATAGCGCTGCTGGTCAACCTGCTGGACCCGCAGGCGGTCGTGGTCGGCGGCGGGCTGGGCAGCGCCGACACCGAGTACTGGGCCGCGGCCGAGCAATGGGCGCGCCACTATGCGCACGCCCATGCCTCGCGGGTCGTGCTGACCCGGGGCGAGCTCGGGCCGGACGCGGGCGTGATCGGAGCTGGCCTGGCTGGCTTGCTAGCCGGTGCCGACCAGACCAGGAGTCGTCGACTCAATGGCACGAATTGCCAGAGCAGCACCCAACAGTTGTGATGAGAGGAAGTGACCCGAGGTGGCAGGCACAACAAAGATCGGGCAGGCGGCGGTGACGCGCTGGCGATCTCGTCGGCTGGCAGTGCAGCTCGGTGCACTCGGCGTAGCCGTGATCACGGCTACCGTCGCCTGCAGCTCAGGCGGATCGGGCAGCGGCTCGTCGGGTTCGAGTAGTAATAAGCCCGCGCTGCTGTCCAAGAGCGCCAGCGGCACGCTGGCCGAGTGGAACTGGGACATCCCCGGTGACGACCCGGGCGAGAGCGCGGTGATCCCGATCCTGATCAAGGCCTTCGAGAAGCAGTATCCGCACATGCACGTCGTGAACACCTCGATGAGCCTGGCCGACCAGAACGACAAGCTGCCGCTGGCGTTCGCCTCGGGCTCGAGCGCACCGGTCGTCAGCGAGACCAACGAGGGGCTGCAGAACCAGGGCCGCCTGGTTGCGGACAACGAGCTGATTCCGCTTGAGTCGTACAACAAGCTGTACGGCTGGTTCTCCAAGGTCGGTCCGCTGCCGCTGCAGTTCAACTCTCTCCCGGCGACCGGCAAGACCTTCGGGAGCGGCAACGTCTACGGGGTACCAGAGACCGGCACGGTCGTCGGCATCTTCTACAACCGGGCGCTGCTTGCCTCCGTGGGCGGCACGCCGCCTACCGACTGGGCTACCTTCACGAGTGACCTCGCGAAGCTCGCCAAGGCCGGCAAGACAGCGATGTCCTACGCAGCAGGCCAGCCCACGGCCTACCAGCCCGTGCACACGCTGTACACGATCGCGGACCACTACGTGTCAGCAGCGGCCCAGAACGCGTTCGTGTTCCACACGGGCACAAACCAGTCGATCGACACCGCAGGCTTCGTGCAGGCGGCTGCGACGTTCGCTGCCTGGACGAAGGATGGCTACTTCCCGGCTGGCTACCAGAGCCTGTCCGACGTGCAGGCACTCAACCTGTTCGATCAGGGCAAGGCAGGCTTCTTCCTCGAGGGCGACTGGTACTCGGCTCCGGTGGAGAAGGCGCTCGGCAGCAAGGCCGGGTTCTGGGTGCCGCCGGTAGTGACTGGCGGGCCGGGCGAGGGCTGGTCGATTCCCAGCAAGTCGCCGAACCCCAACGCAGGCGCGGCACTGATCAACACGCTGCTCAGCCCGCCAATTCAGGATGCACTGCTGAAGTACGGTGACATCCCGGCCGTGACCCCCAGCGCCCAGGCGCTGGCCGGCGCATCTCCGGTACTGCGGGCGGCCGCAGCCGGGTGGTCAACATCCGTGCACAGCGGGAACCTGGTGCCCTACCTGGACTACGCCACCCCGAACTTCCTTAACCAGGAGATGGCCGGGATCCAGGAGCTTCAGGCAGGCAAGATCTCAGCGTCTGCGCTGATGCAGTCGCTACAGTCCGACTACACGCAGTACTGGTCGTCGCAGGGCTAGTACCAGACCAGCTGCCGCGAAGGAGCGTGCGTGGCAACGCAGAAGACGGCTGCCGAAACGGCAGGGTCGGCCACCGCTGGTGCCTCCGGGCGCCTCGGTGGCCGGCCTGCCGGCCGAACGCCGTACCGTCGCCGGCGTCGGGAATGGCTGAGCGGGTACATGTTCCTCGCGCCGGCCGCCCTCTTCATCGGCGTGCTGATCATCTACCCGCTAGCCAGGGCGGCTCAGTACTCGCTCCAGGAGTGGGATGGCATCGGACTCGCCAGGTACGTCGGCGTCACCAACTACACCCAGATCCTGACGGACCCCGTCGAGCGCGGGTCGCTGGCTAACCTGGGCATCCTGCTTATCTTCTACGCACTGATACCGACAGCGCTCGCCCTGATGACCGTGAGCATGATGCGGCGCACTCGTCCCCGTGGCATGGGATTCTTCCGTGCCGTCTACTTCCTGCCGCAGGTCATCGTCACTGTAGTCGTGGCCATCGTGTGGACCTGGCTGCTGGCGCCGAGCGGCACCGGAACGGTCAATGGCCTGCTGCACGCGGTCGGGCTCGGGGCGAGCACCGGCACGCCGTGGCTCGGGAGCTTCAACACCGCGCTGCCGGCGGTCGGCGTCATCGCAGCCTGGCTGGACTTCGGGCTCTGCTTTGTCCTGCTGCTGCCCGGTATCCAGCGCATCGCCCCCGACATCTACGACGCGGCGCGAGTGGACGGCGCCGGCTTGCTGCGTGAGTTCTTCAGCATCACCGTGCCCATGCTGAGGCGAGACATCGGTGCGGCCCTCACCATCTCGGCAGTGGCGGCGCTGCAGAGCTTCACGCTGATCTACCAGGCAACCAACGGCGGGCCCGGCTACACCACCATGGTGCCTGGCCTGCTCATCTACCGGGACGCCTTCCAGCTCGGTGAGGTCGGCCCCGCCAGTGCGCTCGGTATCGCGATGTCCGTCCTCATCTTTGCGATCACCTTCGGGATTCGTGCCCTGATCGAACGGAACGCCACGTGAACCCGCGACCAGCCGGCCGGAGGAGGCGCGATGCTGTCCCGGACTGAACGCACGGTGTGCATGGCCGTCCTGATCATGGCTGCGGTGGTCACGCTGTACCCGATGGTGGTCCTGGTCACCACGGCTCTGACTCCGGGCAACGGGTCGGGCGGGATCAGCTTCGGCGGCCACCTGTCGTTCAGCGCCTTCAGCTACGCGTGGCGGTCGGGAAACTTCTCCACCTACATGCTGAACACCGCGATCGTCACGGTCTCGGTGGTAGCGATCTCGGCGGTGATCGCGATCATGGCCGGATACGCGATTGCCCTGGCGAAGCCGCCGGGTGCGCGCTGGGTTCTGTACGCGGCCGTCTTCGGGTTCATGCTGCCGGTCGAGGCGCTGATCGTGCCGTGGTACTACCAGTTCCTGAAGGTCGGCATCACCAACACCTACTGGTCGATGATCCTGCCGCAGGCCGCGCAGTCCATTGCATTCGGCACCTACTGGATGTACGTAGCGTTCCGGTCTATTCCCAAGTCGCTGTCGGAGAGCGCACGTATCGACGGCGCATCGCCGACCTCGCTGCTGTGGCGGATCCTGGTGCCCAACGTCGCACCCGCGGTGAAGACCATGGCCGCGCTCGTGTTCCTGTGGACGTGGAATTCGTTCCTGCTGCCCTTGGTGATGGTGTCGAACCAATCGCTCTACACAGTGACCATCGGGTTGTCGACATTCCAGGGAGCGCACTTCAACAACTTCTCGGCCCTGGCGGCCGGCAGTTGCCTGGCAGCGCTCCCGGTAGTCGTCATATATCTTTTCGCGCAGCGCAGTTTTATCGCCGGCATCTTCGCCGGGTCACTGGTCGAGTGACGGCGCGGGATGCGTCGGAAAGTCACTGCGGTGGTGGAGGGATCCCGGATGACCGCCAGCCAGCGAGGCGGCGTTGGTTAAGTTGCCAGACGGAGACGGCGAGGCAGAGCTGAGCTCGGCACGGCGCATGCCGATGTATGAGCGGACAGCCGCCACTCTGGAGGCTGAGATCCGCAGTGGCAGGCTCGGCGCCGACGAGCGACTGCTGTCGGAGCGTGCGCTGGCGCAGCGCCTGCAGGTCAGTCGCATCACGATTCGCCGAGCGCTGGCCAAGCTTGCTGAAAAGGACCTCGTCAGGTCGTCGGACCGGAGCGGGTGGTTCGCCGGACCGGTGAGCGAGGGCAGCGACGCGCTGATCAGCTTCAGCGAGATGGGCAGGCAGCGCGGATTCGCAGTGAGTTCCCGAGTGCTGCGATGCGTAGCGAGGGAGGCCTCGCTGGCCGAGGCTGAGCAGCTTGGGGTGGCGCCCGGCAGCACCGTCTGTGACCTTGCACGGGTCCGCTGCTTCGACGGACTGCCGCTCGCGAGCACCGAGGCTGTCGTACCGGAGTACCTGGCGGTCGGCCTGCACGAACACGACTTCAGCTCACTGTCGCTGTACGACGTGCTGCGCACCGAATACCGGGTACTGCCGAGCCGCGGCAGCTTCGCGATCCAGGCGGCTGCGTGTGAGGCGGCCGACGCGGAGCACCTTGACATCGAGCCGGGCGACCCGGTGCTGCTGTTCACCCAGACCGGCTACGACCAGCTTGGGCGGGCATTTGAGCTGGCGAGGACGACGTACCGGGCGGATAGGTACCTGTTCCGTGGCACGCTGATCTCCGCGGGGGAACTCGACCTGCCGATAGTGCGCGAAGCCGTCCGCCCCTGACTCCAGGGTCAGTGCTCGGTGAAGAAGTCGAGGTAGGCCCGGGCCAGGGCGGCCGGATTCTCCAGTGCGATGTTGTGGCCGGACTTGCCGATGACAACGGAGCGTACGTCGGAGGCCACCTGCGCGAGCTGCCTGAAAACCTCGTCGCCGAGATAGGCATCGGCGCCGACGGCCAGGACCGGGCAGCTGATCGGGTCGGCGTAGTGCGGCCGGTTCTGCTCGGCGTCGACTTCGCGGTTGCGGTACATCTCCAGGATCGCCCTGGTCCCGCCTGGCTGCTCGACCGAACGCACCATCTCGTCGATATCGGCTTCGGTGAGCGCACTGGGGTCCCACATCTGGCGCCTGGCGAAGTACGTCCAGAATGCCCGTTCCCGCCCGGCCAGCAGCAGCTCGGGCAGGTTCGGCAAGCTGAAGAAGCTGAAGTGCCAGCCTGTGCGACCGTCATCGGGAGCGAGCGACGGGTCCCGCGCGCTGGCAGGCAATCCGGGCAGCAGCGTCTCCTGGAAGACCAGCTGCCGCACCCGAGGCCGGTGGAAGGCGGCGACGGCATAGGCGATGGCCGCGCCCCAGTCCTCGCCGACGACGCGAAACTCGTCGAATCCCAGCTGGGTTGCCAGCTCGGCGATGTCGCCGGCCATCGTCGCGGTGTCATAGCCGGTCGGCGGCCGCTGTGAGCCGCCGAAGCCCCGGTTGTCGACTGCCACGACGGTGTAGTGCGAGGTCAGCAGCGGCACGACGTGGCGCCAGTACGACATCGTCTTCGGGACGCCGTGAAGCAGGAACACCGGCTCGCCGGAGCCGCCGATCGCGTAGTGGATCTCCACGCCGTTGACCTTTGGCTTGCCGTGCGTGAGCCGGACCCCGGCATGGTCAACGAGGGTGATCGGATCTGTCATGAGCTCACGGTAAGCAGAAGCGGCCGGGGATGGCTTCAGTCAGGTGACTGACAGCTGCTCGGCGGCCATCGCAGGCATGACGACCGGCTCCCCCGGGCAGGGAGGCATCATGTCCATATCTGCCTTGCTGGAGCGCAACCGGAGCTTTGCCGCCACCGACGTCAGGCAGCAGGCCCCGGCGCTCCCGTTCATCCCCAATCAGCTCTCCTTCGTCATCACCTGCATCGATCCGCGTACCGAGCCCGCGGCCATCCTCGGCGTCGAGCTCGGCGACGCGATTGTCGAGCGCGTCGTCGGCGGCCGGGTCACTCCCGCTGTGGTGGAGGACGTCGCCTATATCAGCTACCTGGTCGAGACCAAGGCCCCGGGCGGCCCGTGGTTCGACCTTGCGGTCATTCACCACACCGATTGCGGGTCGGGCTTCCTGGCTGACCAGGCGCTGCGCCATGGCTTTGCCGAGCGCGGCGGCTATGACGAGCAGGTCCTTGCTGAAATGGCGGTTACTGACCCTGCTGTTACCGTGCGCGAGGACGTGCAGCGACTGATATCAGCGCCGCAGCTGTCGGACAGGGTCAAGGTCTCCGGATACGCATATGACGTCTCGACCGGGCTGGTCGAGACGGTCGTCGAGCCCACGTTCGTCGGCACATCCTGAAGCCGGGCCGGTCGGCACGCCGGACTTAGGTGACGGCTCGCACTGCCATGCGGACGATCAGCTCGGTCGGCCTGCTCGAGGCGCTGGACCAGCCGTTCCATGATCTGAACCCGGCCGGCCTCAAGCTGGTCGATAACCGGCAGGACGTCCGCCTGGGCCCGGGCGAGGGCGGTCAGGTTGCGGACCAGGTCCGGGTCAAGAGCCCAGATGCCACACCCCAGCCTGATGACGGAGGCGAGCGCCCCGACCGGATCAGGCAGGCTGATTGCCGCGAGCAGCTGATCGAATCGGGCTCGGGCCAGCAGATCTGCCGCTACAGCATCGAGCAGGCCGGTGATGGATCGGAAGTGCCGGTAGACCGTCGTGCGTGAGACGCCAGCGGCAGCGGCGATCTCGACCAGGGTCACCGGCTCGGGGGACCGGCGCAGCCGTTCGGCGGTTATCGACACGATCTGGAGGCGAGTCCGCGACACGGCCTCGGCCTCCGGTGACGGCGGCCTCGGCAGCCGGTACGTCGTCACCGCCAGGGTTGGTCTCGCGAAGGTCCGCTCGCCCTACGAGGTAACTGGCTACGACCCCCCGGCGCGTTTTGCGGGCAGCGGCATCGCCGGGCCAGTGCGTTTCCACGAGGAGTACAGCCTCACCGCAGACGGACCGGTGACGATCCTCACCCAGTCGATCTGGGCCATCCCGCGCGGTCCGCTCCGCCTGGCCGAAGGGGCCCTGCGCCGTCAGCTTCGGCAGCTGATCGCTTCCGACCTGGACCGGCTCAAGAACCTCGCAGAAGCAGAGATCCCGCGGGCGACCGGGAATTAGGCCGTCGGCCGGAACGGGCGGAAGAACGCACGCAGTTCTTCCGCGTAGAGCTCGGGTTCCTCGAACGGCGCGAAGTGCCCGCCGCGCGCGGGCTCGGTTACGCGCACGACGTTAGCCGTGCGTTCGAGCCATGCCCGCGGCGGGCGGACGATGTCTCCCGGGAACAGCGCGAAACCTGATGGCACCTCGACCCGGCGCGCGAGCTGCGCGGGCGGGATCGCAGCGTTCGCGTGGTACATGCGCATCGACGAGCCGATCGTCGCCGTGAGCCAGTAGAGCGTGATGTTCGTCAGGATCTCGTCCCTGGTGAATCGCCGCTCGACGTCCCCGTCGCAGTCGCTCCACGCCCGGAGCTTCTCGACGATCCACGCGGCGAGCCCGGCTGGCGAGTCGGTGAGCCCGAAGGCGGCCGTCTGGGGCTTGGTGCGGTGCATCGCGCCGTAGGCGCCCTCGGTCGCCCCCCAGGCCGCGGCGTCCCGGAGCCAGGCGCGCTCTTCGGGCGTGAGATCTGCCGGGTCCCCGGCGAAGACCGGCACGCCCGCATCGGTGCGGTGAACCGCCACGACCCGGTCGGAATGGTTGAGCCCGAGGTAGCGGCTCACGTGGCTGCCGATATCTCCGCCTGCCGCGCCGAAACGGGTGTAGCCGAGGGCACTCATGAGCTCGGCCCACACGGCGGCGACCGCGATGGAGTCGAGGGGCGGCCCGGCCGGGCGGGCGGAGTATCCGTAGCCCGGCATGTCGGGCACGACCACGTCGAAGGCGTCCGCTGGGTCCGCGCCGTGCGCGCCAGGGTCGGTGAGGAGCGAGATGACCTTCGTATAGCGCCAGAACGAGTCGGGCCAGCCGTGGCTGAGGATGAGCGGCAGGACCGCGCCAGCGGGTGCGGCTGCGCGTGCATGGACGAAGTGGATCCCGAGGCCACCGAGGGTCACGCGGAAATGCGGAAGCCGCGCGAGCGCTGCTTCCTGTGCCGGCCAGTCGAAGTCGACTGCCCAGTAGGCGACGAGCTCGCGCAGGTAGGCGAGATCAGTCCCGAGCGACCACCCGGCGTCCTCGGGCTCGTCTGGCCAGCGCGTCGCGCGCAGTCGCGCGAGAAGGTCCTCGAGTTGCGCGCGACCGGTCAGCAGGGTGAACGGCTCGGGGCGGGGCGGACTGGCCGGCATAGCTAGTACCGCGGCGCGGGGTAGGTGACGAGCTTGGGCTCGGTGAATGTCTCCATCGGATAGCGCCCGCCGACCCGGCCTCTGCCGCTGACGCTGCCGGCCCGCCCGCCAAACGGCAGGTGGGACTCCCACAGGTTGGTCGATGCGTTGATGTTGACCCACCCGGCCCGTGCACGTTCAGCAAAGGCAAGGCCGCGCTCCAGATCCTCGGTGAACACCGCCGCGGTCAGGCCGAACGGGGAGGCGTTCGTAAGCTCCAGTGCCCGGGCCGCCGAACGCACCTCGACTACTGGAACAACAGGCCCGAATGTCTCCTCCCGCTCGATCGCCATGCCGACGGTGACGCCGTCGAGCACTGTCGGCTCAGCGTAGAGCCGCGTCGGGAACCCGGCGGCGCGGTGCCCGCCGCAGCAGACCCGCGCGCCTCCGGCTAGGGCATCTGCGATATGGCGGTCAAATTTCTCCGCGGTCGGCTCGTTGTTCAGCGGGCCCATGGTCGTTGCCGGGTCGAATGGATCACCGAGCCGGATCTTGTCCTTGGTCGCCGCCACAACACGGTCGACGAAGTCGGCGCGCACGTCAGCGTGCACCAGGAAGCGCTCGCCGGCGGTGCAGCTCTGGCCTGCGCACAGGTAGGCCGCCTCCAGCGCTGCCTCAGCGGCGAGATTCAGGTCCGCGTCTTCCAGGACGACCATCGGGCCGTTCCCGCCCAGCTCGAGCAGTTGCGTTTTGCCGGCGGCTCGCGCGGCAACGCTGGCGCCGGTCGCGACCGAGCCGACGAAGCCCACCCCGGCCACCTCTGCGTGGCCGGCCAGCGCATCGCCCACGACGGCGCCGGGACCCGGGACAAAGTTGAAGACACCGGCCGGCAAGCCTGAGTCGGCGATGACCTGAGCCAGCACGGCGCAGCAGGCGGAAGTAGTTGGCGCGGGCACCCAGATGACTACGTTCCCGGCCGCCATCGCAGGGGCGATCAGCTCCGCGCCCATCGTGTAGGGCCAGTTCCAGGGGCTGATCACGCCGACGACACCGAGCGGGACCCGCCTAGCAAGGATTCTGCGATCAGCCGAGACCGAAGGCGGCAACGACCCATCGAGTCGCTTGGCATCCTCACCTGCCATCAGGAAGTACGCGGCAAGCTCGTCCACCTCGTCGTAGGCCTCGGCTAGCGGCTTGCCCTGATCGAGTGTCAGCACCCGGGCCAGCTCCTCGCGCCGCTCCCGGATCCCGGCGACGATTCGCTCGCACCAGGCTGCGCGGTCGAAGGCCGACACGCCCGCCCACTGCGGCCAGGCCGCGGCCGCTGCAGCCACCGCCGCATCAATATCGCCGGCGTTGCCGACCGCCACCGAAGCGAACGCCTCTCCCGACGACGGGCTCTGCGCCTGAGCTGTCCCGGCGCCACCAGGACACCACCGGCCGCCGATGTACAGCAGGTACTCCTGCATCTCCGATGCCTCGCTTTCCGCTGGAATCCGTCGACCGCTAGCGTCCCGGCACCCGCCAGGGCCAGGGACAAAGCTGACGCTAGATGTGGATCACGCTGCCGGGCAAGCTTCTGGCAGAGTGTGCGACATGGCGGAATCTGACCTGGCGATCATCGCCGAGGGGGAGCTGCCGTCGGGCGAGCACTGGGTACTTCGCGCTGGCGGCACCAGTACAGAGTTCGGGACGTTCCTGGAGACGATTCATCCTGACGGGCGCCGCGATCAGGGTGGCATGGGCGGCCCGCCGCTATGGCCCGGCTCGATCATGAACGTCTACACGGGTGGCACCGACGCTGGGCCGCGCCGCTTCGTGGTGCGAGCCGACGAGCGGGTGGCACGGGTAAGGGTTCAGCTTGTCAGCGGGGAGACCCTCGACCTGTCGCCCGTCGCCACCATGCCGAACCCGGGCCTCGCGTTCTTCGCCACGCTGCTTGCCCGGACCGCCGCGCTAGCCACCGTCACTGCCATTGACGCCAGCGGCGAGGCGCTCGAGCCGCAGGACCTGGCCCGGCACGAGCGGGCATGGCGGCGCTTCCGGGAGAGATAGGAGTGATGGAACCCAATGACCGGGCGGCGCTGGCAGCGCAGCGTGAGCTGGTCCGCCGCGGTTACGATGCCATCTCGGTCGCTTACCGCGGCGACGACGGCCAGCCGGCCGGCGCTTCGGCCGAGGACGTCGGCCGTTACGCCGGATGGGTCGAGGAACTGGCCAGCCTGCTACCCAGCAGTGCCGTCGTCGTCGACCTAGGCTGCGGCGCGGGAATTCCGGCCACCCGCGAGCTGACCGACCACGGGTTGCGGGTGGTCGGGGCTGACTTCTCTGCGGTCCAGCTCAGCCGCGCGCGGCGGCTGGTGCCTGCCGCCAGCCTCGTCCAGGCCGACATGACCGCGTTGCACCTGCAGCGAGGAAGCGTGGACGCGGTGGTGTCGTTCTATGCCCTGATCCACGTGCCGCTTGAGGATCAGCAAGTCCTGTTCCCCCGCATCCGCTCCTGGCTCCGTCAGGGCGGCTACCTGCTGGCAATTACCGGCGCGGATCGCTGGACCGGAGTCGAGCCCTACCTGGGCGCCGCGATGTTCTGGGATCATGCCGACACCGCCACCTACCTGCAGTGGCTCACTGCCGCACGGCTCGAGCCCGTCTGGCACCGCTATGTTCCCGAAGGAGACTCCGGGCACAGCCTGATCCTGGCACGCGCGGAGTGATCGCCTGCCCCGATGCAGGCGGGCGCGGGCTGCGCCATGCTTGTCCGCGTGGTGATACGCGAGGCGCAGCCTGACGACTGGCCGGCCATCTGGCTGATCCTGAACCAGGAGGGCTCCGCCGGGGAGACTCTGACATGGGATCCGGAGCGCACCGAGGCGCGCGCACGCGCCGGGTGGATGCGACAGCCGCCAGGACGCACTGTGGTTGCCGTGGACGCCGACGGAACCGTCATGGGGAGCGCGAACACTCATCCGATCCATCCTGGACCAGGCGCCCACGTTGCCAACGCCGGCTTTGTTGTTGATCCGGCACGGCGCGGCGAGGGCGTAGGCCGCGCCCTGTGCGGCCACGTCCTCGATCAGGCGCGCGCGGACGGCTACCGCGCCATGCAGTTCAATGCGGTCGTCGAGACAAACACGTCCGCGATCCGGCTGTGGCGCTCCTTCGGGTTCCAGATCATCGCCACCGTGCCGGAGGCATTCCGTCACCCGGCGCACGGTTACGTGGGCCTCCACATCATGCATAGGACGCTCTGAATCTGAGAGCAGGTGGGCGGCTACGCGGCCACGCGGCGAGCCCGAACGCGCATAGTGCCGATGCCATCGGCGGCTTCCTCGGCAGCGGCGCCATCGCGGCCGCGATGGGCGGGGCCTTCGGCTCCCCCGAGGGCGCAGCGACAGCTCAGGACTACGCCCAGATCGCGCCGCCGGGCTCGCGGAACCGCCCGAGGCCCTTCAGACGCCGCTCGCCGAGCTTGTCCGGGCGCACCGGGTGGCGACGGCGAGGGCCCACGGCCTCAATCCCGACCGGCCGAGTATTTCGCACCGGCGCCTGGCTTTTTCCGCGTTATGCGCTGAAAAAGCCAGGCGGTTCGCCGGAGCCGGACGGCTGCACTTCCCGCCGATCCTGGTCCCGCACCGGATCGACTTCGGCAACGCTGCCATCCCGCTGACAGCAGCTGTCTACCTATGTAGAGTTGTCTGCCGTGGCTATCAGATCTGGATTCTCGGCACAAACGTTGTCGGTGCTGGCGGCGCTCTGCGACCAGCCGACTGAGTGGCGGCATGGCTACGCGCTGGCGAAGCAGACGGGCCTGAAGTCCGGCACGCTGTACCCGATCTTGATCCGGCTGGCCGAGCGGGGGCTCGTCGAGGCGTGCTGGCAGGACGAGCCGCAACCGGGCCGGCCACGACGGCATCTGTACCGGCTGACCGCCGATGGCCTCGCCGCTGCCACGCAGGCTGGTTCGGCGCGCCGGGTGGCCCGGCCGGATGCGCAGCCGACGCTGGCCCGGCGTGGTGTCGTCACGCGAGTGGTCTCATGAGCGGGCGGGGCCGGGCGGGCGGCGCAATTCGTCGCTGGGCGATGCGGGTGGTTCCGGCCGGGCGGCGTGAGTGGGTTGATGCTGTCTGGGCCGAGGCGTCCGAGGTGCCGCCAGGATTGGAGCGCCTGGCATGGCGCGCGGGTGGTGTTCGGCTGATCGCGAGGGAGACGTTGATGCGGCGCAGTCTCCGCAGCGCAGTGCTCTTCACAGTGGCGGCAGCCGCAGCGGTCTGGGCGGCCTGGCCAGGTTCGCCGGCGTACCTCGCCGCCTCGGGCCACCGGGCCTACATGGTGGCCATGATGCTGGTGCTGGCTGGGCTGCCGCTGCTGGCACGCCCGATTCTGGGACCGGTCAGCGGGAGCCGGACCGCCCGGTTTCTTCGCGTGGGTTTCTATGCCGCGATCCTGGCCCTCATACCAGCCAGGAACGTCATCGAGCAGGTCGCCGATGTACCGCCGCGCGGAAGTGCTGAGCTGCGCTTGTACCGCCTGATCAACGGAGGTAACCTCGGCCAGCCACGGCAAGGCGAGATCCTGTTCATGATCCTCATGGCGCTGTACGTGGCCGCCATCCTCTGGATGACCTCGCGGCGGTCACGGGTTGCGCCGGCGACGCTCGCCGCCGGCACTGCCGTGGGAATCGCTCTCGGCCTCGTCATGTATACGGTGGCCCCGCTCGGACTCAGCAAGGATGCCACCAACCCGTGGCTGCCGGGTTCCGATGCCGATCCGCTCGTACTACTCGCCTGGCTGCTGCTGCTCTGCGGCCCGCTGGCAGCGGCGCTTGTCGCCGACTGGCGCTATACAGCCGCTAGCAACTCACCCCTGTCGGTCGCCGCCAGGAACCGCCAGATCATGGCGGCAGGAATTCTCTCCAGCCTGACCGGCGCATTGCTCGTCGCCGTTCTCGGCAACGGCACGACCGCGGTGATGCTCCGGGCGGCGTGGCTGCGGAACTGGCTGTATCACGGTCAGCATCTGTTGTACGGCGTGCAGTACCTGTCCTCCGACCTCCGGACGTCGTCAGCCATCGCCTACGGTCATCAGATCACCGCCTCCGTGGACACATCCGTCTTCCTCCCCGTCTTCATCTTCTTCCCCCTGTTCGCGCTGGCACTGGCCGGATTCGCAGCCTTCACCGTGTGGGGGAACTCCACGGCCGGCGGTTCTGGCCCAGGGCGCGGCGACGGGCCGCCAGGTCCCGAGGCAGCGCCAGATCCGCCGGATGGCAACCGGATGGCTGATCTCGATCTCAGCGCAGGCAAGGTGCCGGCCGTTGTGACGCGGTGAGGCACGCTGGCGTCCCCATCAGCCAATGGCTGATGATCAGCGGGTGAGCAGCGTGAAACCCGGGCAGGTGCCCGACCGGCGGGTGTTCCGCCAGATCCATCCCTACGGCGGCAGCGAGGTCGATACGTCGCAGTGGCCGGCGACGGTGCCGGCGGTCGCGCAGATCCTGACGGAGGGCCTGGACCTGGGAGCTGGCATCACGGTGCTGGCGGGCGAGAACGGGGCCGGCAAGTCGACAGTGGTCGAAATGATCGCCGAGGCGTGCGGGCTCAATCCTCAGGGTGGCTCGGCCAAGGCGACGTTCCGGACTCGCAGGAGCGAGCCCGGTATCGGCGCCCATCTGTGGGCGGAGCGAGGTCCGGGGTATCCGGCGTGGACGTACTTCCTGCGCGCGGACACCATGCACGGCCTGTACACCTACCTCGAGGAGAATCCGGGTCACCGGCCCGAACGGTTCCATGAGCTCAGCCATGGCGAGGGATTCCTGGAGATCCTGCGCACGCGTATCAACCAGGCGGGCTTCTACCTGATGGACGAACCGGATGCCCCGCTGTCGTTTGTGTCGTGCCTGAGCCTGGTCGCGCTGCTGAACGACCTGGCCGCTGCGGGCGGACAGGTCATCGTTGCCACTCATTCGCCGGTCGTGGCGGCAGTCCCCGGCGCGCGGATCCTGGAGCTCGGTGAGTGGGGATTGCGGCCATCGACCTGGGAGCAGCTGGAACTGGTCGCCAGCTGGCAGCAGTTCCTCACCCGGCCGGAGTCGTTCCTGCGATATCTCCTCGATGAGCCGCCGGCCTGACCGCCGCCGCGAGGGCCGTGGACAGAATGTAATAAATAGTACAAAATTTGATCTCAGACCCGGTTAGCTTCCCGATGATTTGGTAAGCAATCGGGGCAGTAGGTACGGTCGCTGAGGTGAGCGGCGGTTCGGAAGACGACAGCTGGTGGGACTCGCTGTATCGCCCGGCGCCCTCAGCCGATCGGCTCCCGCCGGCTCTCGAGCAGGAGCCCGTGCATGGCAGGCACGGGAGGCGGGAGAGGAAGCGGCGGCGAAAGCTGCCGTATGTGCTGGTCGCCGCTGCGGTGGCGGTGGCGGCCGGTGTCAGTGCGGTGCTCGTACTGCCGGGCCGGCACACGCAGACCACTGGCTACCTTCCCACGGGCTCATCGGCCACCCAGGACGCACAGCAGACGGCTCGCGCCTTCCTGCGTGCCTGGGATACCGGACACCTTCAGCAGGCGGCGAACTACACCAACCGCCCGGCAATCGCGAGGGCCGCCCTTACCTCCTTCGGGACGGACTTGCACCTCAGCAAGCTCACCAGTACCGCGGGGACAGCGACGTCCATGTCGACGAGCTCGGCGGCGCCTCGGGAGAAGGTCACCTACGCGGCCAGCGCTAGCGTCGCGGCGCCGTACGGCGCCGCGACAGTCAGCGGCAGCTGGCGCTATCACGCAGCGCTGGTCACCTATCAGGGCAAGCAATCGCAGTACTGGTACGTCGCCTGGGCCCCCGACGTCCTGGCTCCCAACCTGACCGCGTCCACCCACCTTGCCAGCGTCGTAGTCGCCCCTCGGATTACCTCGGTCACCGACGCCAGCGGCAACGATCTCGCCGGTTACGGAGATGCGGGGCTGTCCAACATCGCCGCCGGCCTGGAGGCATCCGCGCCAGTCGGGACCGGGTCGCCGGGCCTGAACGTCGAGATTCAGACCAAGGCGGGCAAGCCTGTCGCCCATACCCGGGCGGTCGTCGTTGCGCCCAAGAACGTCTCCGGGTTTGCCACGACGATCGACGCCGCAGCGGAGCAGGCTGCCCGGACTGCCGTGGGCGAGCATAAGAACAGCTCGATGGTCGTGATCCAGCCATCGACCGGCAAGATCCTGGCCGTCGCCAATAACGCCGGCTTCAACGATTTCGCGCTCACCGCGCGAGTGGCACCCGGCTCGACGATGAAGACCATTACCTCGACTGCCCTGTTCAACGAGGGAGTGCTCACGCCGGACAGCCCCGTTGAATGTCCGAAGACCTTCACGATCCAGGGGATCACTTACCACAACGACAAGGGCGAATCCGAGCCGGCGTCGACGCCGTTCATCACTGACTTTGCCCAGTCCTGCAATAACGCCTTCAGTACCCAGTGGGCGCATCTGACCGATGGCCGCCTGGCTGAGACAGCCAGGGAGTACTACGGCCTGGACCGCAGCTGGAACATCGGCATCGGCAGGGTCTCCGCCAAGTACTTCAGCGCCTCGCCGTCAGCGTCTGGCTCCGAGCTGGCGCAGGAAGCCTTCGGCGAAGGTTCGCTGACCGCTTCGCCTCTGGCGATGGCGTCGGTTGCTGCCACCATCGAAAGTGGCAGCTTCCGGCAGCCATACCTGGCAGCCGGCGGCCCGCTGGTCACTGCGAAGCCGCTCCCGGGCACGACCGACACCTGGCTCAAGGAAATGATGCGCGCCGTGGTCACCAGCGGCACCGCCGCGACGGTCGGGTTCGGCCCGGATGTCTATGCGAAAACCGGTACGGCTGATGTCAACGGTCAGGGGCAGCCCAACAGCTGGCTCATCGCCTTCGAGCCGTCACGAGACGTCGCAGTCGCCTGCCTGGTGGTCAACGCCGGTTACGGCGCTCAGTTCGCTGGCCCCGAGGTCAGGGCCTTTCTCGCCAGCTACTGAGTAGGCGCTGAGCACGCTAGCCGGTACTGATGACAGGCGGCCGGCTAGCTGATGTGCTAGAGGCGTGACTAATCAATCACCTACTGAGTTCAATGCGCTGCCGGAGGACTGGGCGTCCGATCCCGGCCTGATCGCGGGGCTCCGGGTCGACGACGACGATGAGCATGACGACCCGGTCTTGCGCTGGCCGGACGGCCGGGTGGTCGACACATGGCGCGAGGACTATCCGTACACCGAGAAGATGACGCGGGATGAGTATGAGTACCTCAAGCGACCGCTGCAGATCGAGCTGGTGAAGCTGCAGAACTGGGTCAAGTCCACCGGGCAGCAGATCGTGATCGTGTTCGAGGGCCGCGACGCGGCCGGTAAGGGCGGCACGATCAAGCGGTTCACCGAGCACCTGAACCCGCGCGGCGCCACCGTGGTCGCGCTCGCAAGGCCGAGCGAGCGGGAGCAGACGCAGTGGTACTTCCAGCGGTACGCACCGCATCTGCCCGCGGCCGGCGAGATCGTGATGTTCGACCGGTCCTGGTACAACCGGGCGGGCGTGGAGCGCGTGATGGGCTTCTGCAGCGAGAAGGAGTACTGGGAGTTCATGCGAGAGGCACCGGACTTCGAGCGCATGCTCGTCCGGTCCGGGCTGCACCTGACGAAGCTCTGGTTCTCGGTGACGCGGTCGGAGCAGCGGACCCGGTTCATCATCCGCCGGGTGGATCCGGTCCGGCAGTGGAAGCTGAGCCCGATGGATATCGAGTCGCTGGACAAGTGGGAGGCCTACACCGATGCCAAGGAGGCCATGTTCCACTACACCGACAGCGCGCACGCGCCGTGGACGGTGGTCAAGAGTAACGACAAGAAACGGGCCAGGCTCGAGGCGATCAAGCACGTGCTGAGGAAGTTCGATTACGACGGCAAGAACGAGGCGGCGATCGGGGGACCGGACAAGACCCTCATCGGGCCGCCGTCAGCGCTGTCCGAGCACAACCCCGACATCTCCTTCCCGAGCCTGTAGACCTGCGCTGCGTTCCGCAGCGGGCGCGGCTGGCGGCGATGCGCCGGGTGATGGTGACCCCGAACTCGTGGGCGAGCCGGTCGGCGACGGTGATCCTGAGGCGGTGGGCGAGCCGGTCGGCGACGGTGACCCTGAGGCACTTGCCGACGGCGACGCGCTCGGCACCGGCGGCTGACCGGGGTAAACAGGTGCGACCACGCCGCCCGCACCGTTGACCACCACGGTCGCCTGCGCACGGACGCCGCCGATCTGTACCCACACCAGGGCCCTCCCGGGCGACAGGCCGACCACTCGCCCGGTCCGGTCCACGACCAGGACGGCGGGATTCGCAGACGTCCACACCGCTCCCGTCAGGTCGGCCTCGGGGGCGAGGCGGCCGTTGTACAGCCGGCCGTGAGCCGCCAGCCTGCTTGTCTGGCCGACGTTCAGGTGGAGCACTTGCGGGCTGATCCACACCGTCGAGACCAGGCCGAGGTGTGCTATGAGCTCCAGCGCCTGCTGCGGAGAGACCACGACATAGGCCTGGACATACGTGATCAGCCGCTGTTCGCTCGCTCCCCGCGCCGGCTCGGGCGCGCGGTAGCTCACGACCTCGTGACCGTGGGCGGGCAAGCGCAGGTCCCAGACAACAACGGGAGGAGTGGTGGCCAGCGGCTTCACCGCGCCAGCGAAGGTCACCGAACCGGGATCGCGCGCGACGGCCGCCGGGATGGGCTCGGCGAGCTGTGCGTTGACCGCCTTGCTCTCGGTGTTGCTCACCGTCATCCTGACGTCGAGTGACGATCCTCCGGATCCGGTCAGGGCCCACAGCTGCGTGATTGTCAGCCCGCCGGGGTAAGACTGCGCGGCGATCCGGTACCGGGCGGCCGACGCCGGAGGGTGCGGCCAGCTGATCAACAGGCCGGCCACAGCCCCCGCGAATAGGACTGCGGCCACAGCCGCGCTGATCAGCATCCGGCGCGAGCGCCAGGCGGGCGGAGCGGCTCGCCCACCGAAGGTCAGCTGCGACGTTGCCGACGGGTCCGTGCTGGTGGGGCCCGGCTCAGCGGCCCTGAACGGGAACTGGTCAACTGCGATCGGAGCCAGGGTGGCATCCCGGCCGCCGCTCAGCTCTAGGGGCGCCTGGTCTGATGCGTCACCGCCGTCGGCAACGTGCGGCTTCAGGCCAAGCGCAGCACGCAGCGCGCTCGTGAACTCCTGGCAGCTCGCGTACCGGTCCGCGGGCGCTTTCGCCAGCACTCTGGCGAACACGGCGTCGACAGCCGCTGGCAGCTCCGGCCGTTCCGCTGTCGGAACCGGGGGCGGCGCCGACAGGTGCGAGTACATGGCGGCCGGCCACTCTTTACCCGAGTACGGGGAACGCCCGCACAGCAGCTCGAAGGCAGCGCAGCCGAGCGCGTACTGATCAGTCCGGCCGTCGACTGGCTGCCCGAGAATCTGTTCAGGGGCCGCGTAGTCGACGGTGCCGATGAACTGGCCGTTGCTCGTGAGCGCGCCGGAGCCCATCGACGCCTTGCTCACGCCGAAGTCAGAGAGGTACACGTGGTCAGGCCGGCCGGGCCGTACATCGAGCAGCATGTTCGCCGGCTTGACGTCCCGGTGCACCAGGCCGCTGGCGTGTGCGGCGTCGAGCGCCGACGCGACAGCCGACAAGATCCACTCGGCCCGCACGGGCGCGAGCGGCCCGCGCTGGGTCACCAGGGTCCGCAGGTCACCGCCGCGGACCAGCCGCATGGCGATGAACAGGACGCCGTCAGCCTCGCCGGCTTCATAGATCGGGATGATGTGCGGATCCTCGACTGCAGCCGCTGCTCGTGATTCGGCGATGAAACGCTGCCGGAACACCTCGTCCTCCGCCAGGGCGGGCGCAAGGATCTTGAGCGCCACCTGACGTTCCAGCCGCTCGTCGTACGCGCCGAATACTGCCGCCATGCCGCCGCGGCCGATCTGCTGCTCCAGCCGGTACCCGGAGATCCGGTAGCCGGCGGTGAATCCCACCGTGTCTGGCTGCGGAGGGATAGTGCTGGCCACCGCTCCTCCACCGTGTGCCGTGCCGACCCCGACTATGCCCTCGCTCGAGTCCCATTAAGACGAGTGCACCGCATTATCGGCTTTGCCCGGCCGGGGCGCAACTGGCCTCATCGGAACAGGGCGCTGTACCCGTTGAGCGCGGGCTGGCCGCCAAGGTGGGCATAGAGCACAGTTGAGTCCGGCTCGATGTCGCGGCGGCCGATCAGGTCGATCATCCCGGCCATGGACTTGCCCTCGTAGACCGGATCGGTGATCATGCCCTCGGTCCTGGCGGCGAGCCGCATGGCGTCCAGGGTGGCTTCGTCGGGGATGCCGTAGGTACCCGCGTGGTAGGCATCGTTCAGCTCAATATCGGCGTCGTCCAGTTCGCGCTCGACGCCGATGAGCCGGGCCGTCTGACGTGCGATGCGGGCGACCTGGTCGCGGGTTTCGGCAGGCTTGGCTGATGCGTCGATCCCGAGGACACGACGCGGCCGGCTACCAGACGCCGCGAGGGCTGCGAAGCCGGCCACCATGCCCGCTTGCGTGCTGCCGGTCACCGAGCAGACGATGATCGTGTCGAAGAACGTGCCGAGTTCACGTTCCTGCTGAGCGACCTCAAACGCCCAGTTGGCAAACCCCAGGCCGCCGAGCGGATGGTCGGATGCGCCCGCCGGGATGGCATACGGCCGGCCACCCGACTCCTCGATCTCCCGGAGTGCTTCCTCCCAGCTCTTCTTGAAGCCAATGCCGAACTCGGCAGGCACCAGCCGCACGTCCGCCCCGGCCAGCCTGCTGATCAGGATGTTGCCGACCTTGTCGTAGACCGAGTCCGGCCAGTTCACCCAGCTCTCCTGGATGAGCACGCAGCGCAGGCCGGCCCGCGCGGCAACGGCCGCGACCTGACGGGTGTGGTTCGATTGCACGCCGCCGATCGACACCAGCGTGTTGCAGCCCTTGGCCAGGGCATCGGCGACCAGGTACTCGAGCTTGCGGGTCTTGTTGCCGCCGTAGGCGATTCCCGAGTTGCAGTCTTCGCGCTTCGCCCACACGGTGGCGCCGCCCAGATGGGCTGTCAGCCGTTCCAGCGGATGCACCGGAGAGGGGCCAAATAGCAGCGGGTACCGCTCAAACGAGCCGATCGACATGGCGTGCTCCCTAGGTCAGAAGGCGGTCGGCGCTCAGCGTCGGGCGACGCCGCGCCAGACGTGCTTGAACAGCTCACCTGTCGCGCCATGGCGGATCGGGACCGAGGTCAGCTCCAGCTGGCGCCACTCCCCGAGGAGCTCGCGCAAGTAAGCCTCGGAGAAGAAGTGCATGGTCTGACCCGACTGCTCGACGACGAAGTCCGGCTCAAGCTCGCGGGCCGGCTGCCAGCGTGCGCGCAGCGGCCGGTCCTCCAGCGCGTTCACGTGGAACACGAACAGCCCGCCGGGGCGGACCAGCCGCCCCACTTCCGCGAATACGGCCCGGGTGACGTCGTCAGGGAACATGTGCAGGGCGACGTTGGACATGACGGCGTCGAAGCCCTTATCGGGGAACGGCAGCCGTTGGGCCATGTCAGCCACCATGAACCGGGCGGTAGAGCCGAATCTCGCTTGCGCCTGGGTGATGGCCGCACCCGATAGATCGACCGCGATGACCAGATAACCCTCGCGAGCCAGCCGCGCCGCGTCATTGCCGGTGCCGCATCCGAGATCCAGGACGGTGCGTGCGCCCGCTTCCCGGAGCGGGATCAGGAACGGCCTGGTCCACAGGCCTGCCCAGTCAAGATCGTTGCCAGCGTCCTGCCGCTGTCGGAAGAACTGGTCCCAGAACTCGGCACCTGCGTAGGACATGCTGCCAGGCTATGCCCGGCACATCAGGTCAGACAGCTGACTCTTCAGCCACCGGCCTGCCGTACGTCACGGCCTCCCGCACCTGCCGGGGCAGCGTCTCGGCGAGTTCGGCGTCGGGCTGAGCGCCGAGCGCGTCATTGACCGTCGAGAACGCCAGGCGCAGGGCCACGAAGGCGGTGATGGCGAAGATCTGCCCGTCGTCGAGTCCGCTGTCGCGCAGCGCCTGAACGTCTGCGCGCGTCGTCGCGTTCGGATCCCTGGCGACGTGCCGGGCCCAGGCGGCGATGACCTTCTCCTGATCGGTCAGCCCGCCGTCACTGCCATCCAGGACTCCCGCAGCGACACCGGGGTCCGACGCCGTGCCCAGCTTCCCGCCCCATGCCAGCGAGCAGTAGGAATCGCCGAGAGCCGAGGCTGCCGCCGTTACCAGGATGCCGCGCTGACGGAAGCTCAGGCCGCTCGGCCCGAAGGCCCGAGACATCAATTCGAAGAGGCCATTCATGGTGGCTGGCTGATGCGCCCACAGTCGCGACACGTTCGACACATAGCCGCCGTCGGCGAGGTCTTCGTCGTAGAGTGCCTTCGCCTCAGCGGACGCGGGGGGCTCTGAGAGAAAACTGCCGGTCATGCGCCTTCGGCTCCTTCGGGTTTGCGGGCCAGGTAGCCCACCACTTTAATTTCGGCCCGGAGCGGAAGGCCGTCTCGTAGCTGCTCCTCAGCCTGCTCAACGGCGGCGCGATGGAACTCAGCCTCCCCGACGTTCTGGATGGCCTCATACGCCGGGCCGGTCGAGGCCAGCGCACGTGCGTACAACTCTGGGTCCGCGAACTCCCAGGCGAACGGGACGTCCAGACGCTCAACGTCCAGGAAGCCGTGTGACGTGAGGAGCTGCTCACCCGCACCGGGCCGGCCGAGCGACACCATCACCGCCTGGTTGTCGACCTTCTCGACTGCGGCCAGGCGAAACGGCGCCAGCGCCCAGGCTCCGGGAGAGACCTTCAGGTGACCCCAGACCGTTATCCCGGCGAGCCCACCCGGCCGAAGGACCCGGTATATCTCGGCGACCGCGGCGGGCGTGGTGCCCCAGATGCCTCGGAAGCTGGTCACCACGTCGAACGACGCCTTGTCCCATGGCAGCGCGTGCATGTCGCCGACCCTGATGTCGCATGCGGGGTTCCGGTCACGCGCGATCGCGACGAGACGGGCCGAGGCATCAACGCCACTGCAGGTGGCGCCGCGCAAGCAAGCCAGCTCGATCGCGAGGCCGGAGCCGCACGCCACGTCGAGCAGCCGGTCCCCGGCGTCGACGCACAGCCGGTGATGCAGAGTGACGTACTCGCGGCAGTTGCTCGGCTCGCTGAGCGCCGCGAAGTCCACCGCCTTACGGCCCCAGCCCTCGTCCACCGTCTTCCACTGCGGAGACTCCGTGCCCGGTGTCGTCATCGCTGCTCCTTGCACGCTATCTGGCGGGCTGTGCGCCGCGGACCTGGTCCATAGCACTGAGCATTGCGTCCGCGTCCTCGACGTCATAGAAGGCCATGGGCAAGGTGACGTTCCTGGCGAGCAGCTCAAGCCCGGTGTTGGCGTAGAACGAGCCGGCCGCGTAAGAACTGCGGGCTCGCCGCGGGCCTGCGACAGCACTTCCGATGGTGACCGTTACATGGCGGCCATCACGGGAGCGCCGGACAGTGATCGGCTGATCTCGCAGCGGTGAGTCGGACAGCTGGCCAGGGCCGATTGCCACCAGGGCGCGCTGGTCAGTGATCCCGTAACAGGTGCGCTTCTTGCGGTACTTCTTATAGAAGAACCGCCCGAAGATCATGTACAGCCCGAGAGCGACGAACGGGATGCCCCATATCGTCCCGAAGTTAGGGCCGCCGCTGCTCACCCCGATCTCCCAGAAGATCGCGAATCCGCCCCACAGGATGCTGAACGGGATCATGAACATGTCGGCCGCGGTCAGCCAGACAGTCGGGTCCGGGCGCCCGGACCACAGCAGCCGCTCGCCGGGCCGCAGGTACTGCTGTAGCTGAAGATAAGCGTCCACAGCAGCGAGTATCCCGCTTCAGCCGGGTTCGCCGCGCGCTCGTCCAGCAGCGGATCCCGATCTCCCTCGCGGCTGCCGGCGAGGCGAGGCGCCCGGGTCAGATTGGGGCTAGGTGGCCGATCAAGGCAGCCAGCGCCGGAGATGCTGGCGGATCGCGGCGGTAGATCGACTCGACCACGTCCACCGGATGATGGCTGTCGAGAATGCCGGGCAGCATCTGGCGGCCTTCCGCGTCCAGCCAGTGCTCGAGCAGCGGCCGGGCGCCGGTGAGGATCAGCGCAGCGTCAAGCGGGTCGATGGGCCAGTCGCGTCCGGTAGCCCGGGCGATGTCCTGGCCATGGATGACCAGTTCGCCGAGGATCACCGCGGTGGCCGAGACGACCGTGCAGGTGGCGCCCGCGTGGAATGGGAACACGACGTCGTCCGGGATCAGCCGGGAGTTGGCCAGTACGGTGCTGCCGTCTGTCTGGATCCTGTCGGCGATGGTGCACGGGTTTCGGTCGGTGACCTCAGCAAGGCACAGGGCGTTGAGGGCAGCTGTAGCCTCGGGCGACTCGCTGCGGCGCTCGTCACCCTGACCGCGGCGGAACAAGGTGATCACGTGCGCTGCCACGTCGGCGGCGGTCCAGCCAGGGCAGCCAGTCGTGACCTGGGCGGCGTCGGCGTCGGTCAGACCGGCCACCAGCTGGACGAATCGCTGGTGCGCTGAGGCGGCTGCGTGCTCCAGGCTCGCCCGGTCGACGCCGGGTTCGCCTACCTGCATACTCAACTCTGGAGTATTCATCATGACAGGTAGAGTTACTCAACTCTGGAGTATTGTCAAGAGATGACTCGCGAGGAGCTAACGCCGACGTCGTATGCCCTGCTCGGCCTTCTGGCGATCAGGCCGTGGACTGCCTACGAGCTGGCGCAGCAGGTGACCCGCAACATGCGCTTCTTCTGGCCGCGCAGCGCCGCGCACGTGTACAGCAAGCTGAAGAGACTGGAGCGGCTTGGCTTGACCAGTAGTACCGCCGAGCGCAGCGGCAACCGGCCGCGCACCCGCTATGAGATCACCCGCCCCGGACGGGCGGCACTGACGGCCTGGATGGCCACGCCCGCCGCCGGGCCGCAGCTAGAGATCGAGGGACTGCTCCGCCTGTTTCTGGCCGACCAGGGCACGATGCCCGATCTGGTGAACGCGATAGACGCTACCCGCACAGCGATGTGGGCCAGCTACAGCGGCGGCATCGGCCTGGTACGCGAATACCTGGACGGCGAGGGTCCGTTCCCCCAGCGCGCTCACCTGCTGGGGCTGCTCGCGAAGTTCTATTCCGACTTTGCTGAAACCGTCCTCGACTGGTGCGACCTGGCCGACGCCGAGATAGGAGATTGGCCCCAAGTAGTCAACGTGGGCCTCACTGACGGCGCCAGGCGGCACCTGGAAGCCGCCGTCAGCAGTTATGAACGGCGTGCCGAATT
>Ga0335072_10001731_pt1 | contig 34800 bp, 31 predicted proteins | sample Lox_Sample_21_FD_206725 | JGI IMG/M metagenome (GOLD analysis project Ga0335072, IMG submission 206725) | Soil microbial communities from Loxahatchee National Wildlife Refuge, Florida, United States - Lox_Sample_2.1 | ecosystem: Environmental > Terrestrial > Soil > Wetlands | place: USA... | reverse complement strand
GCCTCGGTGGTCGTCTACATCGTGACCCGCAACGAGCTCAGCTCCCAGCTCGACGCGAGCCTGCGCGCCAAGATCACCCCGGGCCGGCAGTTCGTGAAAATCGAAACCCGGCACGTCAGCCAGAACGAGATCGTCAAGCTCACCCGCGAAGGCAAGCTGCCAGCGGTGGCGCTTGGCGCCGTCCCCCCCGGCTTTGGGATGCTCGCCAAGACCGGCGGCGCGATCCCGGCCCAGGGGAGCGTCGCCCAAGCCATTCCCACGCCGGGCGGGGGCGCCGGCGTGGCGTACGAAGCCGGCGGGGACGGGAGCAGGAGCGTCGTCAAGCGCCAGGTCCTCGGCCCGGCGCGGGAAGTCGGCGCGCGCGGGCCGGCGGGCAGCGGCCGCCATCGACGGGAAGGCTCGGGCGTCGCGGCCCCGGAAGACTTCATGTTCGCCCACCGCGTCATGCACACCGCCAACGGCTCGGGCCCGCTCGCCACCGGGCAGGTCCGCCTCGTGCTGCAGGGCGCAGCCGTCGAAGGCCAGGCGGGCTACGTGCAGCTCTCGCTCGCCAACGGCGAATCCCTCGGCTCGACCGGCCCCCGCAGCGCCCTGCTGCCGATCACGAAGGCGACGCGAGCCGTCGCCTCCGGGCGTCGCGGCGCGTTCTTCACCGACGTCGACGTCCACGGCACCTCCGTCCGCGTCCTGACCGCCCGCGCCGCCCAGGGCGCCGCCTGGCAGGTCGCGCTGCCGCTCGCCGACCTGCACAGCACGCTCGACCACCTGCGGCTGGTGCTCGCGCTCGTCGTGCTCGGCGGGATCGCCCTTGCGGCGGCGCTCGGGCTACTGGTCTCGCGCGCCGCGCTCGTGCCCGTGCGGCGGCTCACCGGCGCCGCCGAGCGCGTGACCCGCACCCAGGATCTCGGACACCGCATCGCGCCTGGGGGGCAGGACGAGCTGGGTCGCCTGTCGGCGAGCTTCAACACGATGCTCGCCGCGCTGGAGCGCTCGCGCCTGGCCCAGCGCCAGCTCGTCTCAGACGCCTCCCACGAGCTGCGCACGCCGCTGACCAGCATCCGGGCCAACCTCGACGCGCTCGCCCTCGGCGAGCAGCTCCCCGCCGAGCAGCGCGAGCGCGTCCTGGCAGCCGCCCAGGCTCAGCTGCGCGAGCTGACGGTGCTCGTCGGCGACCTCGTCGACCTCTCCAAGAACGAAGTCGAGGAGATCGAGATCGAGGACGTCCGCCTCGATCTCGCCGTCGCCGCCGCGATCGAGCGCGCCCGGCTGCACGCTCCGCGGTGCCGTTTCGAGCTCGACGCCGAGCCCTGCCTCGTGCGTGCCGCCCCGGCGCGCCTGGACCGGGCGATCGCGAACCTGCTCGACAACGCCGTCAAGTGGACCCCCCGGTGCGAGGATCCGACGGGTGAGCCCTCGGGAGCGCGCTCCGAAGATCCCGCCGGGCGCCCCGAGAACATCGCCGCGCCCGTCGAGGTGCGGGTGCGCGACGGCACGCTGGAGGTGCGCGACCACGGCCCCGGCATCGCCGAGGAGGACCTGCCGCGCGTGTTCGACCGCTTCTACCGCGCCCCGGCGGCGCGCGGACGGGGCGGCTCGGGGCTGGGGCTGGCGATCGTCCGGCAGACCGCCGAGACCCACGGCGGCGCGGTCCACGCCGGCAACGACCCCGGCGGCGGCGCTCGCCTGACGCTGGAGCTGCCGCCGCTGCAGATGACCGCCGCCGAGCTCGCCCGGCCCGAGGAGCCACTGGCAACGGCCGCGCCGGCGGGCGATTGAAGGGTCGGGCGCTCCGCGGGCGGCGCTCGACCCTTGTGCAGCGCTCACTCTTGAGCGGCGCTTGATCGAGTTAACGAATTTCCTCGTCGGTTCTCAGCCGGCTCTCAGCTTCGGCGACGAGAGTGAGCGAAACAAGCCCGAAACAAGCCCCCGAGGATCATGACGCAAGCCGGTTCGCGCCGAAGGAGACACGAGATGCCCAGCACCGCCACCCCCATGAGCCGCTTGGCGGCACCATTGCCGCCGTCGCGTCCCGGCGCACGGCGCCGCGCCGCGCTTCGCCTTGCCCTGCCTGTTCTCGTGCTGCTCCTGCTGGCGTTGCTGGTGGCGGGCTGCGGCGGCTCCTCGCCCAGCTCCGGAGTCGCCCACATCGGCAACGCAAGCGCTACCACCCCGACCTCCGGCGGCTCCAGCGGCGGGGCGCCCGAAGGCGAAGCGCCGAGCGCGGCCACCCAGGAGAAGATGGTGAAGTTCGCGCAGTGCATGCGCACCCACGGGGAACCGGAATTCCCCGAACCGGACGAAGGGCGCATCGTGGTGCACAACCGCAACGGCCACGGCCCGAATCCTGAATCGGCGCAGTTCCAGGCCGCCGAAAAGGCGTGCAAGCAGTACGCGCCCGTGCGACAGGCCCCGAGCCCGGAGCAGCAGGCGAAGATCCGCGAACAGGCGCTGAAGTTCTCCGAATGCATGCGCCAGCACGGCGTGCCGAACTTCCCGACCCCCGAATTCTCCCACGGCGGCGCGGCGGTGAGGATGAAGGTCAAGGCCGGGAGCTCCACCGGAATCGAACCCAATTCGCCGCAGTTCCAGGCCGCCCAGAAGGACTGCCAAGCGGACTCGCCGCTGAAGGGCGCCAAGGGTGGGGTCGCGATCGGCCCCCCCGGCGGCCCCAAGGGCGCCGGCGTCCAGTCCTCCTCGTCGGTCGGCGGGCCGTGAGCGCAGGGCCGCGCCGCGGCCGCTGGGCGGCGCTCGCCGCCCTTACGGCGCTCGTCATCGTGATCGTGCTGGTCCTGTCCGATCCCTTCCGCGGGTCCGGCAAGCCGACGGCGGCGGTCGCCGACAACGCGACGCCGACGAGCATCGTCGAAGTCAGGCGCCAGTCGCTGTCCTCCCAGACCCAGATCGACGGGACGCTCGGCTACGCCGGCTCCTCCAAGATCCTGGTGCCCTCGGGCACAGCCTCCACGGCGGTGCAGCAGTCCGAACAGCAGGTCTCCAGCGCCGAATCCCAGCTCGCCTCTGCCCGCGGCTCGCTGGCGACCGACGAAACGGCGCTGCAGCGCGCCCAGAGCCAGCTCGCGGCGGCCCGCGCCAAGGAGTCCGTGGACTGCGCCGGGGAAGGCGCCGCCGAAGCCGGCTCCTCATCCCCCGGCGGCGGCGGCGGGGGCGCCTGCGCGAGCGACAGGCAGACGGTGAGCAGCGGCGAACAGGCCGTCACCGGCGCCGAAGCGAAGCTGACATCCGACCGCACCATGCTGAGCTCCGCGCAGAGCTCGCTGGGGCGCGCCCAGGCCGCGCTGAACACGGCCCGCTCCTCGGCTTCCAGCTACAGCCAGGGCGCGATGTACACCTGGCTGCCCTCCGTCGGCGCGGTCGTCACCCGCAACCACAGCCTCTATGCGATCGACCGCCAGCCGACGATCCTGCTCTACGGCTCCGTGGTCTCCTCGCGCGCGTTCTTCGACGGCATGTCCCCCGGCCCCGACGTCGCCGAGCTGAACGCCAACCTCGAACAGCTCGGCTACGGCTCAGGGCTCGGCGGCGATCGGTTCACCGCCGCCACCGCCGCGGCGGTCCGCGCATTTCAGGCCGCGCACGGCCTGCAGCGGACCGGTGAGCTGGCGCTCGGCTCGGTCGTCTTCAAGTCCGGCCCGGTGCGGGTCACGAGCGTCACGCCGACCGTCGGCATGGCGATCTCGCCCGGGCCGGCGCTGGCCGTCAGCTCGATCGCGAGGCAGGTGAACGTCAAGCTCGACGCCTCCGAGCAGGCCGACGTCAAGCCCGGCGACCGCGTCGTGATCACGCTCCCCGACGGCCAGACCACGCCGGGCAGGGTGTCCTACGTGGCGAGCGTCGCCGTGACCCCCAGCAGCCAGGGCGGAGAAGAAGGCACGCCGACGATCGAAGTCGACATCACCCCCACCGAACCGCGGGCCACCGGACATCTCGATCAGGCGCCGGTGCAGGTCTCGATCACGACCGCCAGCGTCTCCGAAGCACTGGTCGTGCCCGTCACCTCCCTGCTCGCCCTGTCCGGCGGAGGCTACGCCGTCGAGGAGGTCCAGCCGACCGGGGTCCACCGCCTGGTGCCGGTGACGCTCGGGCTGTTCGACGACGAAGCCGGCGACGTCCAGATCAGCGGCTCCGAGCTCGCCGCCGGCCAGCGCGTGGTGGTGCCGAGCACATGAGCGACCCCATGCCCGTGAGCGATGCCGTGCCGATGGGCGAGCCCATGCCGGTCCCCCCGGTGCTGGAGCTGCGCGATGTGACCAAGCGCTACGACGGCGAGCCGCCGGTGTACGCCCTGCACGACGTCAGCCTCGAGGTCTGGGAGGGCGAGCTGCTCGCGATCGTCGGCCCCTCGGGCTCGGGCAAGTCGACGCTGCTGCACGTCATCGGCACGCTCGAGCGTCCCAGCTCGGGAGTGGTGTCGATCACCGGCGTCGACGTCGCCAGCCTCTCCGACCGCGAGCTCGCCGCGCTGCGGGCGCGCAGCATCGGGTTCGTCTTCCAGCAGTTCTTCCTCGCCGAGCACTCCACGGCCCTGGAGAACGTCGCCGACGGGCTGCTGTATGCCGGCGCCCCGGTGGCCGAGCGTCGCCGGCGCGCGGCCGAGACGCTCGCCCGCGTCGGCCTCGCCGAGCGCGCCGGGTTCCGCCCGAGCAAGCTCTCCGGCGGCGAGCGTCAGCGCGTGGCCATCGCCAGAGCGCTGGTCGGATCGCCCGCGATCGTGCTCGCCGACGAGCCCACCGGCAACCTCGACAGCGCCTCCGGGGCGGCGATCGTGGAGCTTCTGGGAGAGCTGCACGCCCAGGGCGCCACGATCCTCGTCATCACCCACGACCACGCGCTCGCCGAGCGCCTCCCCCGGCAGGTGCAGATGCTCGACGGGCGGATCGTCTCCGACAGCGCCGGCCCGCTACTTCGGGAGGCAAGCCGATGAGTCTCTTTTCTCGACCCCCGCGAACAGCGCCGCGACCCGCGCGACGTCGGCGGGCAGCCGCGCGACACACGCGGCCCCTCGCCCTCCTCGCCGCCGCTGCGGTCCTGGGCGCGACCGGTGCGCTGGGCGTGGCCGGCGGCGCCCTCGCCGGCGTGGCGTCCCCTGGCGGAGGCGAAACCGGCGCCAACACCGGCTCCAACTGCCCGACCTCCAACGCCCCGAACACGCTCGCCCTCGTCGCCGGCACCCCGCAGACCGCGACGCTCGGCAGCGCCTTTTCCACCAACCTCCAGGCAGAGCTCGCCAATAGCGACGGCTGCGTGCTCACCGGCGGCGCCGCCGGCGTGCCGGTGACCTTCACCGCGCCCGCCAGCGGCGCCAGCGGCGTGTTCTCGGCGAGCGCCACCAACACCGTCACCGTCGGCGCCGACAGCAGCGGCGGCGTCCAGGCGCCGCCGTTCACCGCCAACGGGATCGCCGGCAGCTACGACGTCGTCGCCTCCTCCCAGTATGGGTCGGTGACGTTCTCGCTCACCAACACCGGCGCCGGCACCCCCGCGCGGCTGGTCGCGATCTCACCGCCGCGTCAAAGCGCCACCGTCGCCGGACGCTACCGGCGGGCACTCGCCGTGCGGGTGCTCGACGGCGACGGCAACCCCGCGGCCGGCGTCAGCGTCAGCTTCACCGTCACCGCCTCGACGGCCACCGGCGGGTGCGGCACGAGCACCAGCAGCACCGGCGGGGCGGGATCTGGCGCCGGTGCGACGTTCGCCGGCGGCTCCACCGAGGCGAGCGCGACGAGCAGCGCCGCCGGCATCGCGATCGCGCCGGCCCTGACCGCCGACGACGCGACGGGGACATTCAGCGCAAGCGCCGCGCTCAGCGGTTCGAGCAGCAGCGAACCGCACGGCAGCACCGCCTCCAGCGGCGGCGGCGATGTCACCCCGCTGCTGTTCACCCTCACCAACCGTGCCGGAGCGCCGGCCAAGCTCTCCCCGGGAGTCGGCGAGACACAATCCACCCGAGTCCATACCCGCTTCCCGATCGCCCTCGCGGTGACCGTCACAGACGCCCGCGGAAACCGCGTCCCCGACGCGCTCGTGTCGTTCGCCGCCCCGGCCGCCGGCCCCAGCGGTCTATTCGCCGACCCGGTCTCCTCGCCCGGTCGTTCGGCGGGCTCCCCGGGTCGCGGCGGGCGTCGCGGCCGCGGCGGCGCGCCCCAGGCCAGCGCACGCCGGGCCGGCGCACGCGAGGCCAGAACGCGCCAGGTACGCGTGGCGCGGGTCAGGACGAACGCCTGCGGAGTGGCGCTGGCGCCGGCGCTCACCGCCGACGCGCAGCCCGGCGGCTACGTCGTGCGGGCCAGCGCGGGTCACGCGCGGGCGGCATTCGCGCTGGTCAACGAAGCGCGTTGACGTGGGCGCCGGCGCCGAGACCCTGCCGACCACCGCCGCCAGGCCGGCGCCCGTCAGGCTGCGCCCCGGCGACCTCGCGCGGGTGGCGAGCGTGGGACTGCGCACCCGACGCACCCGGGCGGCGCTGTCGGCGCTGGGGATCGCGATCGGGGTGGCGGCGATCGTCGCCGTGCTCGGCCTCTCCTCCTCCTCCCAGGCGGGGCTGCTGGCGGAAATCGAACGACTCGGAACGAACCTCCTGATCGTCACCAACGGCCAGGGCTTCACCGGCAAGACAGCGGAGCTGCCGTTGCAGGCGCCGGCGATGATCTCGCGCATCTACCCCGTCGAACACGTCGCCGAGACCGGCAAGGTGAGCGGCGCGGTGTACCGCTCACCGCTGATCCCGGCCGTCGAGACCAACGCCCTGGAAATCGTGGCCGCCAGCCTCAACCTGCCACAGGCGGCGAACATCGAGGTCACCCAGGGCAGCTACCTGAACGCCGCCACCGAGCACGAGCCGGTCGCGGTGCTAGGACCCGCGGCGGCCCAGCGTCTGGGCATCGACCACATTTATCCCGGGGAGCGCATCTGGCTCGACGACCAGTGGTTCTACCCGGTCGGCATCCTCAATGCCTCGACGCTGACACCGGAACTGGAAAGCGTCGTGATCGTCGGCTTCCCCGCAGCCAAACGCTACCTGGGCTTCAACGGGCACCCCAACACGATCTACGTCCGCGCCCAGACGAGCCAGGTCGCGGCGGTGCAGTCGGTGCTGGCCGACACCGCCAACCCCGAAGCTCCCAACGAAGTCAACGTCAGCCTTCCCTCCCAGACGCTGGTCGCGCGGGCCGACGCGCAGAGCGCGCTCAACGGCCTCTTCCTCGGCCTGGGGGCGGTCGCATTGCTGATCGGGGCGGTCGGGGTGGCGAACATCATGGTCATCTCCGTGCTCGAACGCCGCTCGGAGATCGGCCTGCGCCGCGCCCTGGGCGCCACCCGCAGCCAGATCCGCGGCCAGTTCCTCGCCGAAGCCATCCTGCTCTCGCTGGCCGGCGGCGCCGTCGGCATCGCGGCGGGCATCGCCGCGACCGCCGTCTACGCCGCCACCAAGCACTGGGCGATCGTCATCCCCACGCTCGCCTGGGCCGGCGGGCTCGGCGCGGCGCTCCTGATCGGCGCCCTCGCCGGCCTCCTGCCCGCGATCCGCGCCGCCCGCCTGTCGCCGACGGAGGCGCTGCGCACTGTGTAGCCCTCACGCGCGTATGCCCGATTCACACCTTCGGCTTGGGCCGCGGCCGCCCACCCGGGAGCGCGAGCCGCAGAATCGTGCGGTGCACCGATCCGAGCTGGCGGTGAAGCGGGCCGCTGTTGTAGGGCAGGCCGTAGCGTTCACAGATCTCCCGCACCCGCGGCGCGACCTCGCGGTAGCGGTTGGAGGGCAGGTCGGGGAACAGGTGGTGCTCGACCTGGAAGCCCAGGTTGCCGCTGAGGAAGTGAAACAGCGGGCCGCCCTCGATGTTGGCCGAGCCCAGGAGCTGGCGCACGTACCAGCCGCCACGGGTCTCGTTCTCGACCTCCTTTTCGCTGAACGTGTAGGTCTGGTCGGGGAAGTGCCCGCAGAAGATGATCGAGTGCGCCCAGACGTTGCGCACGATGTTCGCCGTGAAGTTCGCGGTCAGCGTCGAGCGCCACGACCGTCCCGACAGCGCCGGCCAGGCGATGTAGTCCTTGACGGCCTGCCGCCGCGCCTTGACGCCGATCGCCTTCAGCTCGGCGACGAGCTGCTCCTTTGACTTCTCCCCCTTGCGCAGCGCCTCGAAGTTGAGGTCGTGCAGGGCGACGCCCCACTCGAAGAAGCCCATCAGCAGCAGGTTGTAGAGCGGCTGCAGCAGGTACACCGGGTGCCAGCGCTGGTGGGGGTCGATGCGCATGATCTCATACCCCAGGTCGCGGTCCTTGCCGCGGATGTTGGTGAAGGTGTGGTGCTCGTAGTTGTGCGAGTGCCGCCAGGCCTCGGCGGGCGAGGCCGTGTCCCAGTCCCAGGTGCGGGAGTTGATGTCGGGGTCGTTCATCCAGTCCCACTGGCCGTGCAGGACGTTGTGCCCGATCTCCATGTTCTCCAGGATCTTCGCGATCGACAGCGCCGCCGTCCCGGCCAGCCACAGCGGCCGGCGGCGCGAGCCAAGCAGCAGCGCGCGCCCGCCGAGCGCGAGCTGGCGATGCAGGCGGATCGTGGCCCGGATGTAGCGCGCGTCGCGCTCGCCGAGGTCGGCGTAGATCTCCTCGTGCAGCGCGTCGAGCTCGCGGCCGAGCTGCTCGATCTGCTCGGGGGTGAGGCGGTGCAGCGGGTTCTCGGGCTCGGCGGCGGAAGCGAACCGGGCGCCCTTCCCTGCTCCACGGCGCGCAGAGCGAGCGGGATTCGCGGCGCGATCGGGATTGGGGGACGACTGCGGCGGGCGTGCCTCGGCGGGCGGTTGGAGCGGCGCTCCGGCGGGCGGTTGAAGCGGCGGGCGTGCCTCGGCGGGCGGTTGGAGCGGCGGGGCGGCGGTCGCTGTGGCGGACATGCGGATTACCTCCAGAGAAGTGGCTTGGTTTCAGAGCTCGATCTCGATCGCGCCCTCGGGCGCGTTGATGCAGGTGCGCAGCAGCTCGCCGGGCTGGCCGTGGACGCGGCCGGTGCGCAGGTCGCGGACCTGTCCTGAGCGCAGCCGCCCGACGCAGCTGTGGCAGATCCCCATGCGGCAGCCGTGGGGCAGCTCGGCGCCGGCCTGCTCGCCGGCGAGGAGGATCGGCTGGCTGCCATCGCTGTGCGCGCGGATGCCGCTGACGCAGAGGTCGATCTCGCCGCCGCAGCCGCGCTCGCCCTCGCCGAGCTCCTCGGCGGGCTGGAAGCGCTCGACGTGCATCCGCGCCGGGTCGCCGGCTTCGCGCCAGCGCTCGCCGAGCGTGCTCAGCAGACCCGCGGGCCCGCAGACGAATGCCTCGCGCTCGCGCCAATCCGGGCACAGCTCCTGCAGCTGTGCCGGCGTCAGGCGGCCATGCGTGCCGCTGAGCCATTCGTTTAGCCGATAGCCACGGTGGCGCCCATGCAGTTCGTCCAACTCGCCGCGGAAGATCACCTGCTCGGTGGAGCGCGCACAGTGCACGTGCACGACGTCGTCCAGCGCCTCGCGCCGGGCCAGGCTGCGCAGCATGCTCACGATCGGCGTGATCCCGCTGCCGGCGCTCACGAACAGCAGCCGCGGCGGCAGCGGATCGGGCAGCACGAAGGTGCCTTCGACGCCGCCGAGGCGCACGATCGCGCCAGGTCGCACCCGCCGGCAGAGATAGGGCGAGACCTTCCCGCCGGACACCAGCTTGGGAGTTATCGAGATGCGGCCGTCCGGGCGCTCGGGGTCCGATGTCAGCGAGTACGCCCGCCAGTGGTGGACGCCGTCGACCTCTATCCCAAGGCGCAGATACTGCCCGGGCCGGTGGCGCTCCCACTCCCAGCCCGGCTTGATCGTCACCGTCACCGCGTCGCCGCCGGCGGGCTCGACGCGCTCGACGCGTCCGCGCAGCTCGCGCGTGGACCACAGCGGGTTGACCAGCTCGAGGTAGTCGTCGGGCGCCAGCGGCGAGGTGAAGTTGCCGATCGCCCGCAGCGCTCTGCGGCTCATCCGCGAGATCGGAGGGGTGGCGCCGCGTTCAGGCATGGGTGTCGGGAGAGCAGACGATCATGACCTAATCCAATGCTACCTCAAATGAGGTTACATCAAACATGGTATCCTTGTCCAGAGATGGCAAGTGTGAGGACGAACACGCTTGACGAGTCCGCCGGCGAGCTCGGCACGGGCGAGCGCAACGGCGGGCGCCACGCACGCCGGAGCTCACCAAGCGAGGCGGACGCGCAGGACGACGCGGCGACGAAGCGCGCGGCGGCGGCCAGCCTCACGATCGAGCAGCTCGCCGCCGAGGTCGGGATGTCGGTGCGCAACATCCGCAACCACCACTCCCGCGGACTGCTGCCCCCGCCGGAGGTGCGCTCGCGCGTGGGCTACTACGGCCCGGAGCACGTCGCCCGCCTGAAGCTGATACTCGACCTCCAGGCGGACGGCTTCAACCTCGCCGCGATCGAGCGGCTGCTGAACGCCTCCGAGGGCTCGGCGGCACGGCTGCTCGGCCTGCGCGACGCGATGACGGCGCCCTTCCAGAGCGAGACGCCCGAGGTCGTCACACTCGAGGAGCTGACCCAGCGCTTCGGCGAGGTCGACGCCAAGGACGCCGCCCGCATTCGCAAGCTCAAGCTGCTCGTGGCGCTCGGCGACGATCGCTTCGAGGTGCCCAGCCCGGCGTTGATGCGCGCCGCCGAGGAGGTCACGGCGCTCGGCATCCCGCTGCACTCGGCGCTGGAGCTGATCGAGCGCGTCAGTCGCGATTGCGAGTCGATCTCGCGCGCCTTCGTCAAGCTCTACCTCAAGGAGCTCTGGGACCCCTTCGTGGCGGCCGGCCAGCCAGAGGAGAGCTGGGACGAGGTGATCGAGGCGATCCGCACCCTCCGCGGCATCGCCTCAGAGGCGCTGCTCGGGATGTTCAAGCTGCGCATGACCGCCCAGGTCGAGGCCGCCTCGGGCAAGCTGCTCGAGCACCAGGCCAAGCGCTCGCACTGAGCGCCCCGGTGCGGCTGCGGTCGCCTGGCCCGTCCGCTGCGCCATGCGGCTCTCTCAGCCCAGCAGGTAGACGAGCGCGACCTGCGTGGAAACGGTGCATGGTTCCACGGCCGACCTGTGCGCCGTTGCGCGGCGCTTCTCGGCGTGGGGCTTGTGGGTCGGGGCTCGGCGAGCCGTGACGCGACTCCTGGCAAACGCCACCGGCGGGACCGCCACGCCGGTCGAGCCCGAGCCGAAGTCGGGCTGGACGCCGGTGTATTCCTCTTCGCCGGGACATTGGATCGAGCCGCCGCCTTCGCCGACGCTCTGCACCGCGCCGAGCGTCGCTCCTGCCTTTTCGGCAAGGAACTGCGCCTTGGACTGCCCGTCGGCGACCGCCGCCGCCATCGCCTGCCGGTAGGCGGCGTCTGCGCTCGCCGCACTGGCCGTCGGTTCGATCGGGGCCCCCGCGACGCCCTGGACGCTCACCGTGCGCGGCGGCGGGCTCGCCGGCGCGGTCGTCGTGGGCGTCGTTTCCGCTCCGGCGACGCCGAGCACGCCAGCGGCTGCGAGCGCCAGCGCAACCACACCTATCACTGCCACGATCGCTCTCATGCCAGCCTCTCCTCTCCAACAATGGTGAACGGTCTCAGCGTAGCCGCTCGGGCTCCTGCTCGGCCCGCGGTCCGTGGGCCTCGCCATAGTGAAATTTGCCGCCCCGCATCAACGATGCGATCGCAGCCACCAGGCAGGCGGCGATGGCGAACGCAAACGCCTCGTGCAGGCCGCTGCTGAACGGGCCGGATATCAGCCGCGGGAAGAACGAGCGGCCCGTGATCGCCGCTCTCTGCGCCGTGTCGAGGCCGGCCAGGACATGCGCGCCGGCGAGGTGTTCGATCGGGTTGTAGCCCAGGAAGGCCGCGAACAGGATCGACACCGGCGGCAGCTGGGCGACGTGTTGCGCTGCGGCGGCGCTCATCCCGTGCGCCCGCAGCCCCGAGCTCAGGGTGTGCGGCAGGTTGGCCGAAAGGCCGAGGATCATCAGCGTGAAGAACACCCCCACCGAGAGCACCTGGGCGGAGTTCTGGAAGGTCTGGTTCATCCCGCCTCCCGCCCCCCGGTCCTGCGGCGGCAGGCTGTTCATCACCGCCGCCCGGTTGGGCGAGGCGAACAGCCCCATCGAGGCGCCGGTGAGGAACAGCGCCGCGGCGAACAGCGGGTATTGGAAGTCGATCGGCAGCAACAGCAGCAGCCCGAAGCTGAGCGCGGCCCCGAGCATTCCGCCGGTCGCGAACCAGCGCGCGCCGTAGCGGTCTGAGAGGTAGCCCGAGGTCGGCCCGGCGAGCAGCATCCCGAGCGTCAGCGGCAGCATGTAGATGCCGGCCCACAGCGGCGTGTCGGCAAAGTCGTAGCCGTGCTGGGGCAGCCAGATGCCCTGCAGCCAGATGATCAGCATGAACATCAGCCCGCCGCGGGCGACGGCGGAGAGGAAGGTCGAGAGCGTCCCGAACGTGAACGCCCGGATGCCGAACAGCGGCAGGCGGAACATCGGATTGGACACCCGGCGCTCGACGATCACGAACGCCACCAGACAGGCCGCGCCGGCGGCGAGCAGCGCGAGCACGCGCGGGCTGCCCCAGCCCGTCGAGGAGGCACCGTAGGGGCGGATGCCGTAGGTCACCGAGACCATGATCAGGATCAGGCCGAGCGCGAACGTCACGTTGCCCGCCCAATCGATCGGCGCCCGGCGCGGAACGCTTCGCTCCTGCAGCTTCAGATAGGCCCAGACGGTGCCGACCAGACCGACGGGCACCGAGATCAGGAATACCAGGCGCCAGTCGATCGGCGCCAACAGACCGCCGAGCACCAGCCCGACGAACATCCCGCTGACGCCGACGATGTTGTTGATGCCGAGCGCCATCCCACGCTGGTTGGCGGGGAAGGCGTCGGTGATGATCGCCGCGGCGTTGGCCAGCAGGAACGCCGCGCCGACGCCCTGGACGACGCGGAACACGATCAGGAACGTCGCGCCGGCGCGGCCGCTCATCCAGTCGACGGTGAGGATCAGCGAGGCAACCGTGTAGACGACGAAGCCGAGGTTGTACATCCGCACCCGCCCGTACATGTCTCCCAGCCGCCCCAGGCTGACGATCAGCACGCTGGAGACGACGAGAAAGCCGAGGATCATCCACAGCAGGTAGAAGCTGTTGCCCGCCTGCAGCGGGTCGAGGTGGATGCCGCGGAAGATGTCGGGCATCGCGATCAGCGTGATCGAGGCGTCGAGGGTGGCCAGCAGGACCCCGAGCGTGGTGTTCGAGAGCGCGATCCACTTGTAGTTGTCCCCGCGGGTATCGACGAGGGGTGCAGCGCTCGCCACGGCCATGCCCTCACGCTATCAACTTGACGATGACGTAAGGATCAGTTTGTGTTGGGGTGTCCCGCAGCGGGCGTAGTAGCATCGAGCACGATGAGCACTACTTGGGTCTGGGTGCTGGTTCTGCTCTTCGCGGCGATCAAAATCCCGATCGGCCTGCTCATGCTGTGGCTGCCGTTCCGCAACGAGCAGCGCGCACCGGCGACGTCGGGCGCCGACGAGGGCGAGGATGCCTCGGGCGAAGACGAAGGCGGCAGCCGGACGCTGCCGGCCTCGCCCCTCGATCCGCATCCCCGCCGCCCCCTGAGCGGCCCCCAGCGACCGCGTCGCGGCGGCCCGCACGGAGCACCGGCGCCCGCCTCGCCGCCCCGTGTGCGCCACGGGCGGCCGTCGGTGAGCACCCGGGTGTAGCAGCTACCTGTTGCGCCTGCGCTGGCGGCGGGCCGCCTTGGCCTGGGCGCGGCGCTTGCGCAGACGCGCCTCGGGGTTGCGCGACCCCGGGGTGGGCGGACCCTCGGCGACGGGCGCGACCGAGCGCGCGTCGCGGACGATGACGAAGGCGATGCCGCCGAGCAGCACGATGGCGGCGGCGAGTCCGATGATCAGCGTGAAGTTGACGCCGGAGCCACCCGAGGTTTCGCTGCCAGTCGTCGCCGTGGTGGTCGTCGTTTTCGTCGCTTCTTCCTGCCCGGCCTGTTCGGCTTCCTGAACGAGGTTGCCGCCGGCGCCCGCCGTGGCGGCCGCCACGGCAGCCGGCGCGATGCCGCCGAGCAGGACGGCGCCGAGGGAGAGCGTCAAGGCGATGCGGCGGGGCGTGCTCACGTCGGCGAGGATAGCGCTCGGCATCGGCTCCGTCGAGGGCCGGTCTCCGACTCGACGGCCGGTCTCTGCACACGGCGCCGCGCACCGTAGAATGGCGATCCGATGCCGCCCAAGCAGCGACAGATCAAGATCGAGCAGCGGGGAGCCTTTGCGGCGATCCAGGCGCTGGAGCAGCGCAGCGACGAGGAGCTGGAGGCCGAGACCAAGTTCAAGGCCGCCGCTCTCTCGATCCTCGGCGCGCGCGCCGCGGAGCGCTTCGACGCCGATCAGGCGCGCGCCTACTTCCAGCGCGCGATCGCCGCCGCCAGACCCCAGGAGCGGATGCAGATCCGGCGGATGGCCGACGCCTCCCTGGCGTTGGCGGAGCGCCGCCCAGGCGACCTCAAGGAGGCCGTCGAGCGCCTCGGCCAGGCCCCGCCGACCGGCCGCCAGATGTTCGCCCTGCGCGCGATGGGCCTGCTGCTGCCGCCCGGCAGCGCCGGGATCCTCCCGCGGGTGCGGGGGATCCTGTTGATCGTGCTTCTCGTCGTCGCCCTGCTGGCACTCGGGCTGGGCATCGTCGAGCTGATCTCGCTGCCCTTCGGCGGCCTCGGCCTGGCGCCCGGGATCCTGCTCGGGCTGTTCCTCGTGATCGCGGTCCTCGCCATCACCGCGCTGATCGGGCGCCGCCGGCGCGACCGCGCCCAGGCGGCCGCGCGCGCCGGCTCGGGCTGACCTGTCCCCGGGCTCAGCCCGACGTCACCAGGGTGGCGTGCGAGATGACGACCGGCTTCAGCGGCTCGCCATCCTGCGCTGGCGCCGTGGGCAGCTTGGCGATCGCGTCGACCCCGGCGTCGCTGCCGACCACATGCCCGACGAGCGCATACTGCGGTGGCAACTGGGCATCGGCGGTGGTGACGATGAAGAACTGGCTGCCCGAGGCGCCCGAGGGGTCGGTCGCGGTCTTCGCCATCGCGACGGTGCCGAACGTGTAGCGCAGGTCGGCCGGAGGCGGTTCGACGACCGTGTAGCCCGGGCCGCCCGAGCCATCGCCCGACGGGTCGCCGCCCTGGATGACGAAGTTCGACGCGACGCGGTGGAAGGTGAGGTCGTCGTAGAAGCCCCGGCGCACGAGGTAGGCGAAGGAGGCGGTCGTGCGGGGCGCCTGCCTCACGTCGAGCTCGATGTCGATCGGTCCGCAGTTGGTGGCCAGCGTCACCTCGTAGTGCTTGGCGGGGTCGAGCGTCAGGTGCGGCGCGGGAACGTGCTGGGCGCCCCGCGGCGTCGGCCTCGCGACCGGAGCACAGGTCCCGGCGGTGCCCGCGACGGGAGCGCCGCGCGTGCTGCTGCTCGCAGCCGTCGCGGACCCGCCCGAGCCGCAGGCCGCGAGCGCGAAGGGCGCGAGCGAGATCAGCGTGAGGGCGCCGAGCAGGCGCGCCCCGTGGGCATGGGGCGAGCGGGTGTGGGGCGCGCGGGGAAGAGCAGCTCCGGGGGTCGCGCCCGGGCGGCGTCTGCCCGCCGAGGCCAACGCGCGATCGCCGAGCTGCGGGTATGCGCGATCGGAGGGCATCACGGCAGCATATGCGCCGCCGAGCTGGCCCCCGCGAACTCTTTGCGCATTCTTAAGCAAGCCCCTACGGGACGCGAACGCTCCCACCTCCCCTGCGCCTGGGATCGCCGGCGGTGACGCCCGCGCCCGGGCCTCCCGGCGCGCCGGCGGGGCCGGGCGACGACGAATACGCTTGCGCGATGCCGGCCCCCGTCTGCCTGATCGTCAATCCCGCCTCGGGCGGCGGGCGCGGCGGTCGCCTCGCACCGCCGGTTCTCGACGAGCTGCGCCGTCTCGGCCTGACCGCGCGACGCCAGGACACCCGCGACCTCGCGCACGCCCGCGCACTCGCCCTGGAGGCCGCGCACGCCGGGGAGAGCGCGGTGGCGCTCGGCGGCGACGGCCTCGTCGGCGCCGTCGCCGACGCGCTGCGCGCGGTCCCCGGCGCCGTGCTGGGCGTGCTGCCCGGCGGGCGCGGCAACGACCTCGCACGGGTGCTGGGGATCGCGCGCGATCCCGTGGCGGCGTGCGCGACGATCGCGCACGGCAGCGCCCGGCCGCTCGACCTCGGAGAGGTCGCTGGCAGGACGTTCGTGGGCATCGCCAGTGCGGGCTTCGACAGCGAAGCAAACCGCATCGCCAACGCCGCCCCGGCGCGTCTCGGCAACCTGGTCTACGCCTACGGCGCGCTGCGGGCGCTGGCGGCGTGGCACCCTGCCCATTTTCAGATCGAGCTGCACCCCTCCGGCGAGCGGGTGCGGTTCACCGGCTACACCGTCGCCGCCGCCAGCTCGCGCGCCTACGGTGGGGGGATGCTGATCGCCCCCGACGCCGACCTCCAGGATGGTCTGCTCGACGTCGTCCTGATCGAAGCCGTCGGCCGGCTGCGCTTCCTGGCCAACCTGCCCAGGGTCTTCAGCGGCGCCCACGTCCGGCTGCCCGAGGTGCGGGTGCTGCGCGCCGCCGAGGTCACCATCGAGGCGGACCGGCCGTTCGCGCTATACGCCGACGGCGACCCGATAGCGCAGCTGCCGGCACGGGTGAGGGCTCTGCCGGCCGCCGTCAGCGTGCTGGTTCCGCAGGACAGCCCGCTGCGGGCCGCGACGAGCTCGCCCGCGGGCCGTGACGACAGCGCATGACTACCGCCGGCGGGATCGTATGAAGGGCGCCCTCGGAAGCGTCTCATGATCGGCCCCCTGGCCCCCAAGCTGACGCTCGCTCGGGCAGTCGGCGCGATCTCTCGCCGACGCGGCGGCGGAGGGACGAGCGCGCCGGGCAAGGCGCTGCTGACGCTCGCCCCGGACGCGATCGCGACGCTCGGAGAACGACTGGCTCGAGGCAGCGTCGTCATATCCGCGACCAACGGCAAGACGACGACCGCGGCGATGGCCGCCGCGATCCTCTCCGGCGACGGCACCCGGCTGGTGCACAACCGCGCCGGCGCCAACATGGCCGGGGGCATCGCCTCGACGCTGCTCGACGCGGCACGACCGCGGGGCGAGATCGCCGGCGAGCTCGGCCTGTTCGAGGTCGACGAGCTCTGGCTCGGACGCCTCGTCGAACAGTTGCGCCCGCGGGCGATCGTGCTCGGCAACCTCTTCCGCGACCAGCTCGACCGCTACGGCGAGCTCGACACGATCGCCGAGCGCTGGGCGCAGACCACGAGCTCCGGCGCCGGGGCGGCGGCACGGCTCGTGCTCAACGCCGACGACCCCGTCCTCGCCGACATCGGCCGGACGCGTACCCGCCCGAGCGAGCCCGCGCGGACAGGGATCGGAGCCGCGGGCGCCGCCGACGGCCGCCCGGCGGAACCCGGCGACAGCCGCCCGGCGAAACCGGGCCACGTCGGCCGCGACGTCATCTACTTCGGGGTCCAGGACGACTCCCTCGCCCTGTCCGGCCTGGCGCACGCCGCCGACGCCAAGCACTGCCGCAACTGCGGGGCGCCGTACGTCTTCGACGCGATCTACCTCGGGCACCTCGGCCGCTACCACTGCGCCGCCTGCGGACAGGCGCGGCCGGAACCGTCGGTGAGCGCGCGCGAGGTGCGCCTGGAAGGAGTGCGCGCCGCTCGGTTCACGCTTTGCACCCCGCAGGGTGAGGCCGAGGTGAGGCTGGCGCTGCCCGGCCTCTACAACGTCTACAACGCACTCGCCGCCGCCGCCCTGGCCTGCGCCCTGGAGGTCCCCCTGGCGCGGATCGTCGCCGGGTTGCAGGGAACCCAGGCCGCGTTCGGACGGGCCGAGACCCTGACGCTGGAGGAGCCCGTCCGGCGCGAGCTTCGCATCCTGCTCGTCAAGAACCCCGCCGGCGCCAACGAGGTGCTGCGCACGCTGGCCCTGGAGCCCGGCGAGCACGACGTCCTCGGGGTGCTCAACGACGAGATCGCCGATGGCCGCGACGTGTCGTGGATCTGGGACGCCGACTTCGAGCTGCTCGCCGGACGGGTACGGCGGGCGACGTGCTCCGGGACCCGCGCCGCGGAGCTCGCGATGCGCCTGAAGTACGCCGGGGTGCCGAGCGAGCGGATCCGGGTGGAGCCCGAGTTGGCGAGCGCGCTTGACGCCGCGGCGGCCGATCGCGTGTCATCCACCGTCTTCGCGGCGCCGGCGCGGGCGGGCGCGGAGACGTCCGCTCCGGCGGCGACGGCCGCGTCATCCAGGGCGCCGTCGCCGGCCGATGCCCCCCCGCCCCTCTACGCCCTGCCGACCTACACCGCGATGCTCGCCCTGCGCGACCTGCTCGCGGCGCGCCGCGGCGGTGCCCATCGGAGCGCGCTGCCATGAGCACGCTGCGCGTCTGCGCCCTGTACCCCGACCTGATGAACATCTACGCCGACCGCGGCAACCTGCTGATGCTGCGGTGCCGCTGCCAGTGGCGGGGGCTGGGCTTCCGGCTCAGCGCCAGCGGCCTCGGCGAGCCGCTGGACGGCGACGCCCACGACCTCTTCTACATCGGCGGCGGCCAGGACCGCGACCAGCGGCTCTGCGCCGAGGACCTGCTGATGCGCAAGCGCGACGGCCTGCACGCCGCGGCGGCGCGCGGAGCCCTCGTGCTGGGGATCTGCGGCGGCTACCAGCTGCTCGGCCGCAGCTACCAGCTGGGGCCCGGCGAGGAGCTGCCCGGCGTCGGCCTGCTCGACGTCGCCACGGTGCGGATCGACGGCGAGCGGCCCGCGCCGCGGCTGATCGGCAACGTCGCGATCGAAGTCGACTTCGGCGAGCGCGTCCTCGCCGGCTTCGAGAATCACGGCGGGCGCACCCGGCTTGGCCCGGAGCAGCAGGCGCTCGGGCGTGTCCTGAAGGGTTACGGCAACGACGGGCACAGCGGCCTGGAGGGCGCGCGCAGCGGCGGCGTCATCGGCACCTACCTGCACGGGCCGCTGCTGCCCAAGAACGCCTGGTTCGCCGACTGGCTGATCGCGACCGCGCTCGGCCGCGACGTCGCCGAGCTCGCGCCGCTCGACGACGAGCTGGAGGGCGAGGCGCACCGGGGGGCGCTGCGCGTGGCCGGGGTTTGAGCAGTAGCCACGGTCCTCATGCGCGGGCGGCGAGCTCGAGACGGGCGAAGACGTGCGCTCTGACAGCGCTATGCAGCGCCGCAAAGCTCGTTGATGATGCCGATGAGGTGACGCCTGGCGGTTGTGTTCAGACGCTGATCGCCCCGGATGGCTCCGTCTATTCCGAGTGGCGTCGTCTCTCGGCCGGTCAGCAGATAGTCGGTGTTGGCGCCGAGCCCATGATTGAGCCGGACCAGCAGCTCCAGTAAGGGGACCGCATGGCCCCCTCGATACGCGAGATGTGCTGGTGGGTGACCCCCAGCTCGACCGCAAGCTCCTCCTGCGTGAGTTTGAGGGCCGTCCGCTGAGTGCGGACGCGTGCGACCACCACGGTAGGAACGGCCGACTATTCCAGCTGCTAGGCTCTGGTCGCATGAGCGGGCCAAACGAACGATCGGGGGACGACGAGCATGCGCACAGAGATCGACACGGCTCGATACAGCGGAACTCGAGCTCTGCCTCGCAACTCGGACGCGAGAATTTCGCAAGTCGCGGCGGCTCTCCGCTCCCAACGTCGCTTGTGGCTGCTGGTGTCGCTGCTTGCGACCCTCGCGAGCGCCGGCGCTATGTGCGCAGCGCAGACAGCTGCCGCTTCGACTTTTCCGACGACTGAATTGCTCGACAGCTTTGAACGGGCGGCTGAAAACCCGCTGTCAGACGGGGGCAAATGGTCTAAGCTCGCTTGGACGAAAACGATCGGTCGTGTGTACTCCGAAAAGTACGGATGGGTGCCGAAAGAAGGCGGGGCAGGGGCGCCGGAATCGGAAGCCGACGGCGCGTACTGGAACGTTCAGGAATTCGGCAGTGCAGCAGTATCGACGCACATCTATGCCGAAAATCTGCACGACTATGTAGCCCTATGGTGCGATACCACGGGTACGGGCTCGAAGAATGGTTATCGCCTTCGGGTTGTGGGCTTGGCGAAAGGTTATGCATTCAAGCTGGTTCTCGAAAAGTGGGTCAGCGGTAGCAGCACGGTACTCGGCGAATCGCCGGAAGTGCTGTTCAAAGGCGCCTCGTCTGAAAATGTCGTTGGTATCACCGCCATTAACGGCAAAGTAAGCGCCTGGTACGGGACGACGGAAGCGGGACTTGCTGCCAAGGTCGAAGCGTCCGACTCTACATTCAGCCGTGGCTACATTGGCATCGAAGGGACGAATGACGGTGCCTATGGCGAGACTCAGTTCCGGGCGTCATCTCCGTTCTTTCCGGCGACGGAATCGGTGGATACCTTTGAACGGGCGGCTGAAAACCCGCTGTCGAACGGGGGCAAATGGTCTAAGCTCGCTTGGACGAAAACGATCGGTCGTGTGTACTCCGAAAAATTTGGGTGGGTACCCAAAGAAGGCGGGCTTGAAGCTCCCGAATCGGAAGCCGACGGCGCATACTGGAACGCAGGGGGATCTACCAGCCCCGCTGTCTCTGTACATATCTATGCCGAAAACCGTCGTGACTACGTGGGGATTTGGTGCGACACGACTGGTTCAGGCTCCAAGAACGGCTACCGCGTAAAGGTCGTAGGCACCGCAACGAATTACGGGTTTAAGCTCATTCTGGAAAAGTGGGTGAGCGGTAGCAAGACCCAGCTCGGAGAATCCCCCGAAATTTACTTCAAGGGCGGCTCATCTGAAAACATTGTTGGCATTACCGCTATTAACGGCAAAATAGCAGCCTGGTACGGGACGACGGAAGGAAATCTCGCAGTCAAGGTCGAGGCGTCTGACGCCACCTTCAGTCACGGGCACGTCGGGATCGAAGGAACGGACAATAGCGCGTTCGGCGAGACAAAATATCGAGCCTCGCTGAACGAATCGGCCCCCTACAACACCGCCATCCCCGCGGCCTTCGGCCCGGCTCAGGACTACCACTACGAGGAAGCCGTCGTCGGTAGCTGGACTGGGACGGCACCGATAACCTATACCTATCAGTGGGAACGCTGCGTACCCTACGGAAGCTGCACTCCGATCGGAGCCGCGACCGGAGTGTACTATGACGCTCAACCAGCGGATGTCGGGGACGCGGTGCGGGTTGAGGTAACCGCGACGAACTCGGTCGGGTCGAGCAGCGCGTACTCAGATACTACTGCCATCATTACGGAAGATCCCTGTAAGCCTGCCAGTCATCACTGTTATGCCGTTGTAGAACAGGACGGTGTCACCACAGCCGGGCTGAATGTAGCGATCGAGACGAGCTACGCGGCGGTGCCTTACTGGAAAGAAGACTTTGTCGACAACGAGGCGTGGTCGGGTTTGGGGCCCAAAAAATGGGTTGAGGGAGGCGCTACGAGTGGGGTCTTCTACAACGGAGGAGCGACGCCCGGATATGTGTACTTCACCGCTACCAGCTACGGCGAACACGAATACTATGAAAGCGACTTCGAAAATGGCCCGGGGGGAAACAACTACTTCCCGGTCGATGAGCACTACGTTGCGAACAATATTTGGTATATAACTGCTGGCAACGATCTTGTTGGGTATGCTGATGAGCCCACAACTGCTTCAGACATTGAAGCAGGACTGGAGGAGACGAACGATAACATCACCAACTGGGGACATCTCGATAATCTCTCGTGGTGGAACGCGTATGACGGTGCTAAAGAAGAAGGCTGGAGCCCGGAGACAAAATACGATAGACCAGGGTTGACCTGTATTTCTCTTCAGGGCGACAAAGAAGCTTACTTTGTCGCGAATGGCAATCCGTGCGAACTCGGTGACGATACCGCTCCCAATTCCCCTATGAGCGGCAATCTAGTTACCGAACCGACAGCGACACCCTCGCCGCTCACTGCCAAGTCGGCGCTCGAAGTCGGCCAGAGCTTTGCGTTTCGGGATGGCGGAGGGGTAACGCCGAAGTCGATAGAAGTTTTCTCTACTACAGAGGCGACGGCGATGGCGGTCGCGCAGCCCCGAGCGAGCCTTCCGTCGTCGGATGCATCGTCGTCGGCGTTGCTGGCGGAACCGGTCTATGTCGACGTTATGAGCGGCGACTTTACGTTGACGGATGCGCCAGTGCCCAAAGGGGAATCGTCCCCGACTGGCGAAAGCCTGGTAGTAGTTGCCAATGCCAGGACAGGATATGTGCTTAACATCGCGTTGACTCCTTCGCCGCCCACAAGCCTTTTGGCGCTGGGTCCGGTGGTGGCGTCGAAGTGAGGCCTTCCTTCCCTGTGCGTGAGCTATTGAGAACATTAGACCCACGGTGTCTCGCCGGTAGGTTCGTGCTGCGGTATGCTGGCCAGGCTATGAGACGGCGGTCGCGTATCCGATGGGCTCTGGTGGCGACGCTGCTTTCGGTATCGTTGGTTGCAGCGTCGGCCGACGCTGCTGGCTTGGGCAAGGCAAGGGTTCGAGTCGTCGCAGTGGACGAGGCGGCGAGCATCAGCATTTCAGGTTCGGCAACAGTCCCGGCAAGGGCCGCGAGCGCGCGGGGGCGTCGCTTTGTCGTGCTTTTCAACTTGAGCGGCGATGGTCGCTCGGAACGGTTCCAGGCGAGCCTGAACCATCGAGATCGCTTCGCCGTTACGCACGCGACGAAACTGATCGGTGTCCTGAAGCTGCGCGCGCGCGTAAGCATGAACGGGAGGCCGGTGGGCGCCACAGCCGCTGCGATTGTGACTGTGGCGTACCCACCGACGGCGGGCGATCCGGCGGTATCGTCTCCAGCGACTCCGGCGCAACCCGCACCTGCCCCACCCCCGACGCCGACGCGACCGCCTGAAGAACCGCATGTTGTTTTGTGTTCTCCACCGGTTCTGCCCGCTTTGGGTCAGGGCATGGGTATCGTGACGGGGTATGTATACACAGGTGGTGGGCCGCCACCTGGGGAGGAAGTGTGCGAAGGTGGGACTATCACGCTTACACCATGTTATGTCACACAGCTGTGTCCAGCGCTGAGCACTATTAGTTCGTTTGGCCCGGAACGTGAAGCCATCGTGGAGAAGTTTGGAAACGATGAAGGTTATGCTGTAGCCGTACCCGCCGGTGAATACATCTTTCATTTCATACCCTCCGGTATACACGTATCTATGGGCTCCAAAGAAGTGGAAGCGGAATGTGCTCCGAACCAAGAAATCCGAATTGCCGCAGGGGAAGTCGTAAAAATGCAGACCATTGACTGCAATATTCCGTGAGACCTAAATGCTGACAACGCCGTTACTGCCTGATTGCGTATAAGACTGACGGCTGCCGTAATGCTGCCGTCGATGTAGCTGCTCGGGGAGTCTGCGGAGGCCGCGATCGTGGTAAGGTGCGCCGCGGTTCGCTCGCCGCGGGGGACTGGAAGCCGCGAATCCTGAGCCCGACGGGCGGCCGAAGGTGATCCACGTGAAGGTGAGGGCGGACGCGCTGGAGCCGATCACGCTGCACGAGGCGCGGCATACGTGCGCGTCCCTGCTGATCACCGCCGGGGTCAACGCCAAGGCCCTGTCGGTCATCATGGGGCACTCCACGATCGCCATGACATTCGCGACACCTACGGCCATCTGATGCCTGGCGGGCTGGACGAGGCCGCCACGGATGCCTACCTCGCGCAGCTTGCCGATAGCCCGCTGCGGGCTGCGAATGACGTGAGAACTCGTGGCAAACTCGTGGCAGTCGCCCCGTTAAACAGCCGGATTCAACCGGACCCAGCCGGATCAGCCGACCAGCCGAAACCGTGTGCTGGGGCCGGATTCGGCTCTACCGCTGGTGATCCAGCCGGCCTCCCCACAGTTCGAGTCCCCCGCCCGCCGCCGAATATTCATGCCGGGTCGAGCAGGATGCTCTGACATGCGTCCGCGGGTGGCGCCCGCCAGGTGTGTCGGCCCGGCTTGTTACCATCTATCGTGCGATTGACAGTTGGTCGGAGGTTGCTCCTCCTACACCCAGCACCCGACCCGCCTCCGGCGGGTCGAGTCGTTTAAGCGCCGGTCTGCCGGCCCCGGCCTCAGGCCACCGCGAACCGCGCGTAGCGCGCGGCCAGGCGCGCCGGCAGCAGGGCGCGCACGCGCACCCCCTCCGGCGTGTCGTCGCGGGCGAGCTCGCCGGCGGCCTCGTGCAGCTCGGCCAGGCTCGCCCCGTGGGCGTATGGCACGAGCAGATCGACGGGGCGCAGTAAGTGGCGCAGCTCGCGCTCGATCCGCTCCCCCAGCTCGGCGACGCCCTCCCCCGTCTCGCCGCTGACGAGCACCGCCTCGGGGTGGCGCAGGCGCAACTCGTGGCGGGCCTGCTCGTCGAGCAGGTCGATCTTGTTGAGCACCAGCACCCGCGCACTCTCGGCGGCGCCGATCTCCTGCAGGACCTCCTCGACGGCGCGGCGCATCGCCTCCATCTCCTCGGGCTCGGCCGAGGCGTCGAGGACGTGCAGCAGCAGGTCCGCCCGCAGCGTCTCCTCCAGCGTCGTCGCGAAGGCCTCCACCAGCTGGTGGGGGAGCTTGCGGATGAACCCCACGGTGTCCGTCAGCAGGTGCCGGCGGCCGGCCAGGCGCAGCGTGCGCGTCGTCGGGTCCAGGGTGTGGAACAGGCGGTCGCGGACCTCGACCTCGGCGCCGCGTCCGTCGCCGGCGGCGTGTGCCGGGTTGGCGGGAAAGGCAGCCGTGAGCGCGTTCAGCAGCGTCGACTTCCCGGCGTTGGTGTAGCCCGCGAGCGCGACCGTCGGCAGCTCGGCGCGCTCGCGCTCGGCCCGCATCACCGCCCGGGTGCTTCGCAGGTGGGCCAGGCGCCGGCGCAGCGCCGCGATGCGCTCCCGCGCCAGGCGGCGGTCGGTCTCGATCTGTGTCTCCCCCGGTCCGCGGGTGCCGATGCCGCCGCCGAGGCGCTCCAGGTGGCTCCAGAGGCCGCGCATCCGCGCCATGTTGTATTCCAGCTGGGCCAGCTCGACCTGGAGCTTGCCCTGCGCGCTCGCCGCGTGGGCGGCGAAGATGTCGAGGATCACCGTCGTGCGGTCCACGACCGGCAGGCCCAGCTCCTGCTCCAGGTTGCGCTCCTGGCGCGGGGAGAGCTCGTCGTCGCAGGCCACCACGTTCGCGTCCAGCTCCTGCGCCAGGCGCTTGGCCTCGCCGACCTTGCCAGGGCCGAGGTAGGTGTTCGGGTGGGGCTGCTCGCGGCGCTGCATCAACTCGCCCACGACGGCGACGCCCGCGGTGCGCAGCAGCTCGCCGAGCTCCCGCACGCTACGGTCATCGCCGTCGGGCAGGGCGGCGATGCAGAGGGCGCGCTGGCGCGCGCGGGGCGCGGTCTGGCTCATTCCCCTCCGAGTTTAGATGCCCCCGCCGGAGGACCGGCGAGGCGGCAGCTCAGAGTGTCGCCAACCGCCGCACCGCCTCGGCCAGCTGCTCGTCGGGCGTCGTCAGGGAGATGCGAAACCAGCCCTCCCCGCTCGGCCCGTAGGCGCCGCCGGGCGAGACCACGACGGCGGTCTGCTCCAGGACGTGCTCGCAGTAGGCCGCCGAGCTCGCGAAGCCCTCCGGTATCGGCGCCCAGACGTAGATCGTGCCCCGCGGCGGCGTGACGTGGACCCCGGCCTCGCGCAGCGCCTCGCAGACCAGGTCGCGGCGGCGGCGGTAGAGCTCGTTCATCGAGGCCACCTCGGCGTCGGCGTCGGGCGAGAGCGCCGCGATCCCCGCCAGCTGGACGGCCTCGAAGAGACCGGAGTCGATGTTCGTCTTCAGCCGCCAGTAGGCGTTGATGGCATCCGCGTTTCCCACCACCGCGGCGCAGCGCCAGCCGGTCATGTTGTAGCCCTTGGACAGCGAGTACACCTCGACAGCGACCTCCCTGGCCCCGGGCGTCGCCAGGAACGACGGCGCCCGGTAGCCGTCGTAGACGATCTCCGCGTAGGAGAGGTCGTGCACAACCAGGATCTCGTGCTCCCGGGCGAACTCCACGACCCGCTCGAAGAAGCCCTCCGGCACCACCGCCCCGGTGGGGTTGTTGGGGTAGTTGAGGAACATCAGCTTCGCCCGACCGCGGTCCTCCGGCGCGATCGCGTCGAGGTCCGGCACGAAGCCCAGCTCCGGCACCAGCGGCATCACCACCGCCTCGCCGCCCGCCAGCAGCGGGCCGCCCGTGTAGACAGGGTAGCCCGGGTCGGCCGCCAGGGCCACTTCGCCCGGGTCCAGGAAGGCCAGGTTGAGGTTGAAGATCGCCTCCTTGGCCCCGATCGCCGGCATCACCTCGGTCTCGGGGTCGAGCTCCACGTCGAAACGCCGCGCGTAGTGGTCGCCGATCGCCTGGCGGAAATCCGCCCGGCCGCGGTTGGAGGGGTATTTGTGGGTCTCCGGCTCGCTGACGGCCTCCTGCATCGCCTCCACCACCAGCGCCGGCGTCGGGCGGTCGGGGTCGCCGATGCCGAGGCTGATGACGTCGACCCCCGCCGCCCGCTTGGCGGCGATCTTGCGCTCCAGTTCGGCGAAGAGGTACGGCGGGATCCGGCTCAGGCGCTCACTCGGTCTCATGCGGCCCTTTCATTGGGTTTCGGCCAATTCTTCTATGAACTCCGCGCTGAGCGAGCCGGCGAAGACAGGTTGCGCCCAGCCCGTCAGGTGAATCCGCAGGTCCTCCCCCACCTCGACCTGCAGCTCCCCGCCATCGAGCGCCACGAGCATCGTCCGCGGCGGGCCGCCGCTTTCCCTCACGCGGGCGACCGCGGCGCCGGTGGCGCCGGTGCCGGAGGACAGCGTCTCCCCCACCCCGCGCTCGAAGATGCGGGCCCGGATGCGCTCGGAGCCGGGCGGGTCGGCAGGGGCGGATTCGATCTCGGTGTACCAGGATACGTTGGTGCGATTGGGGAACAGCGCGTGGCCTTCGATTCCCGGACCGATCGCCGGCAGGTCGAGCGCCTGCAGCGTCACGACGTCCTCGACGTGAATCGCGCACTGGGGATTTCCGATCGAGACATGCTGGAAGTCCCACACGAGCCCATCGACCGTCAGCTCGCCGCGCCCGTCGGGCGGCCCGGTCGGGAAGTCCCTGGAGGTCAGCGCGGCTTTGCCCATGTCCACACGACAGGTGTCCGGGCCCGTGATCGTCGGCGTGAGCACACCGGCGGCAGTCTCGATGGAGAAGACGTCTCTGTCGGTCCAGCCATGACGGTGCAGGTAGAGAATCGCCTCGCGCGCTCCGTTTCCGGACAACTCGGCCTCGGAGCCGTCAGGGTTGTAGATCCGTAGCTCCGCCACGATCCCGGGGTCGGCCGAGCGCGAAAGCAGCAACACCCCGTCGGCGAATACGCCGAAGCTCCGAGCACAGAGCAGGCGCACGCGCTGTGGCGTCAGCTCGAACGGCATCCGCTCGCGCTCGAGGATCAGGTAGTCGTTGCCCAGGGCCTGCCACTTCTCGAAGTCCATCGCGGCGTGAGAGTCTACGGCGCGTCCAGCTCCGCCGCGATCTCCGCCGCCAGCTCCTGCGGCTCGCGCCCGGTGACGTCGAGCAGCCGGACCCCGCCGAGCTTGCGCATCCAGGAGAGCTGTCGGCGGGCGTAGTTGCGGGTGCGGCGCTTCATGCCCTCGACGTCGCCGGCGAGCAGCTCCTCGAAGCCCAGCGCCTTGCGGGCCGTCCCCGAGGCGCCGGCGGCGTGGGCGGCGGCGACCTCCTCGCGGACGCCGGCGGCGAGCATCTCCTCCACCCGGGCGTCGATCCGGGCATAGAGCTGCTCGCGCTCCATTACCAGGCCGATCAGCAGCGTCGGGTGGCGGGTCTCGGCGGTCCACAGCTGCGAGGGGCCCTCGGGCGGCTCCAGCTCGCCGGCGGCCAGCAGCTCCAGGGCGCGGACGATGCGCTGGCGGTCGGTGGGCTCGATGCTCTGCGCCGCCCACGGCGCCCCGGCGGCGAGGCGGGCGTGCAGGGTCTCCGGGCCGAGCCGTTCCAGCTCGGCCACCAGCCGCTCGCGCAGCCCCTCCGGCGGGGGCGGCTTGAGGTCCAGCTGGGTCAGCGCCGCCCGCAGGTAGAGGCCGGTGCCGCCGACCACGATCGGCCGCCGCCCGGCGGCGAGCAGGGCGTCGATCTCGGCGTGGGCGAGGTCGGCGTACTGGCCGGCGCTGAACGAGGCGTCCGGCGGCAGGAAGGAGACGAGGCGATGCTCGAGGCGGGCCCGCTCACCGGCGTCGGCGACGCCGGTGAGGACCTCCAGGCCGAGATAGACCTGCAGGGCGTCGGCGGAGACCGCGACCGGCCTCTCGCCGCGTTCGCGCAGCCGCTCCGCGAGGGCGATGGCGAGGGCGGTCTTGCCGATGCCGGTGGGGCCGAAGAGCGCGACGATTCGCATTGACGTAGGCTTGCAGGAAGATGCGAATCGCGGGTGCCACGGTGCTGTTGACGGGAGCCACGGGCGGGATCGGCCAGGCCATCGCCCGCGACATGCACGCCCGCGGGGCCCAGCTCATCCTCACCGGCCGGCGCGCCGACGTCCTGGAGCCGCTCGCCGCCGAGCTCGGCGCCCGCGCCCTGGCGGTCGATCTCAGCGACGCCGCCGACCTGGAGCGGCTGCTGCAGGAAGCCGGCAGGGTGGACATCCTGATCGCCAACGCCGCCCTCCCCGGCTCTGGGTCGCTGGAGAGCTTCAGCGTCGATCAGATCGACCGGGCGCTCGACGTCAACCTGCGGGCGCCGATCGTCATGACCCAGGTCCTCGCGCCTCAGATGGCGGCCCGCGGCTCCGGGCATCTCCTGTTCGTGGGCTCCCTGTCGAGCAAGGCCGCCTCGCCGCAGTCCTCGATGTACAACGCCACCAAGTTCGGCCTGCGCGGCTTCGCCCTGGCGATGCGCGCCGAGCTGCGCCCCTCCGGCGTCGGCGTCTCGCTCGTCTGCCCCGGCTTCATCCGCGAAGCCGGGATGTTCGCCGAAGCCGGCGTCGCGCTGCCCCGCGGCGTCGGCACCCGCAGCCCCCAGGACGTCGCCCGCGCCGTTGCCGGCGCGATCGAACACGACCGCGCCGAGGTCGACGTCGCCCCGCTCACCCTCCGCGCCGGAGCGGCCTTCGCGAGCCTCGCCCCCGGGATCGCCGCCAGCGTCACCCGCCGCACCGGCGGCGACGACATCGCCACCGCCCTCGCCGCGGGGCACCCCGAGGGCAAGCGCTAGAGCCCCGTGCGCGCCGGCGTCCGGACCGGCCGTTGGGACGCCGCCGACGCCGCCGCGCGGGCGGCTTCGGGGCGGCAGCGGCGGGGTCAGACCGCTATCAGCGTCACGCCGAGATTGGGGGCGCGCTTCATCGGTCCGTCGACCGTCAGCAGCGGACAGTCGAGCGCGCGGGCCAGCGCGACGTAGCAGGCGTCGTAGGCCGAGAGGTTGGCCCGCAGCGACCACGCCTCTCGCAGAAGACCCAGGGTGGGCACCCGCGTGATCGCGTCCCGCGAAAGCCGTTCGACCGCCCTGGATGCGCGTGCGCTCGTCAGCTTGCCGCCTCGCTCGAGTCCCCGTAAAGCGTGCACGATCTCGGGATTCAACACGTCGGGGGCCATGAGCTCGGCATCCCCTATGGCTCTTTCGACCCTCGCGCCAACCGCCGTCTGAAGCAGCAATTCGACGAGCGCCGATGCGTCAATCACGATCGGCGAGGGCGCGGAGGATCTGCTCACCGCGTTCAGCCCTGCCTTCGTGGATCAAATTCACGACCTCCTCCGAGGTGATGCCGCTCACGGGATCGTCCTCTTTGAGACTGTCGAGCCATTCCCGCGTCGTCGGTCGCGCAAGATCCCGCCTGAGAACGTCTGTGACATATCCGCTCACGCTGCGTCCCTGCCGGGCGGCCCGCTCGCGCAGCCTGGCATGTAGATCCTCGGGAAAGTTCTTCACCTGGATCGCGCTCATCGCATGAATATAGCATGCTTCAAGACCACCTTTTGCATGCTCGGTTCGCATCGGCACACGGGTCAAAACAGCGTCTCCTGGTGGGTGTCGACCATGGCGGCGCGGCCGGATCCGACGGGTCCCGAGCTCGCTGGCGACGCCGCCGCCCGGCGGCGCCCGGGCCGCGCGCTGGGTCCGTCCGCCGCGCCGGGCGCCGGCCGCAGAAAGCGCCCCCGCCCCGGCACCCGCCCGCGGCGCCCGTCCCGCACGAGCTCCCCAAGCCGCTCGCGCTCGGCCCGCGGGGCATACGCCCCGCGGGCGTAGAGCTCCTCGTAGCGCGGCAGGAGCTCCGGGCGCTGATCCCCAAGCCATTGCATGAACACCTCGCGGACATCGCGCCGCAGGTGCAGGGCGGCGCCGGCGACGCTGCTGGCGCCGGCCTCGATCGCGCCCTGGATCAGCGGCTCCAGCTGCCTAGGGGAGTCGTTTATCCCGGGCATCAGCGGCGCGATCAGGACGCCCGTCGAGATCCCGGCGCGGCTGAGCTCGGCGACGGCCTCCAGCCGCGCCCGAGGGTTGGGCGTGTGCGGCTCGGTCGCCCGCCAGGCGCGCTCGTCGAGCGTCGGGATCGAAAGGCAGGCGCTGAACTGGGTGCGGGCCGCGATTTCTCGCATCAGCCCCAGGTCGCGCAGTAGCAGCGGCGACTTGGTCAGCACCGAGCAGAGGTTGCCGGCACCGCCGTGGGCGTCGCGCAGGGCCTCCCAGATGCCGACCATCAGCCGGTAGCGGCCCTCCACCCACTGGTAGGGATCGGTGTTGGTCCCCAGGGCGACCTGCTCGCCCTTCCAGGAGGGCCGGGCGAGCTCGGCGCGCAGTAGCTCGGGAGCGTTGACCTTGACCACGATCTCCCGCTCGAAGTCGCGGCCGGGCCCGAAGTCGAGGTAGCGATGGGTGGGCCGGGCGAAGCAGTTGTGGCTGATGACGCCGTCGGCGACGAAGTCGCCACTGCCGGTCGTGATGTCGTACATCCGCAGCCGCATCCCGAGCGGCCGGACGGCACTGACGACGCGCTCGCCGGCGGGCCCGGCCAGGCGGCTGCCGCGCCGCAGGCATGGCCGCTGGACCTGGCCGGGGTCGCCGGCGCTGACGTGGCGCCAGCCCTCGGTCGTGAGGAAGCGGTGGTCGCCGCTGGCGAGCAGCTCGCCGCCGTCGTCGAGCAGGACGCGATAGGCGCGCCTGATGCTCGACCACTTGGCGAGCACCCGAGTCGGGGTCAGGCGCGCGGGGTCGCGTGAGGTCTCCTCGTCGACTCCGCCGGGCTCGCCGAAGCTGCCTGCGCCATCGGGCTCACCCGGGCGGCCCTCGCCGCCATCGCCGGCCGGCGCATCGGACCGGCTCCCGTCCGTCCCGTAGATCTCGTCGCCGACCTCCAGCAGCTCCAGCGGCCGGCTGCGCCCGTCGGCCATCAGGATGGGGGTGCCGCCCCAGAGGCAGTAGACGCAGGCGTGGGTGCAGCCGCGGTAGGGATTGATCGTCCAGCGAAACGGCATCCGCGACGCGCCGGGCACGCGGTTCAGGGCGGAGCGGGCACGGACCTCGTAGAAGCGGATGTCGAGCGCCTCGGGCGCGTCGAAACGACGGACGACGGCCTGCTCGCGGTAGCCGGGCAGCTGGCGCTGCTCGTCGGCGGCGAGGGAGAGGTTGGCCCAGCGCATCGAACATATGTTCGCATACGGAGGCCCCGGGATGCATCAGACAAGGCACGACATATGCCATCGACCCGCCCTCAGGCGGCGCGGCTGAGCAGCAGCTCCTCGCCGGCCAGGGTCTGGCTGGTGGCGGCGTCGATGCGCACCTGGGCAAGCTCCCCGGCGGCGGCGAGACCGGTGAAGTTGACGACTTTGTTGTGCCGGGTGCGACCCCGCAGCCGCTCGGAGTCGTTGCGCGAGGGCCCTTCGACGAGCACCTCCAGGGTGCGCCCGACGAAGCGCTCGGAACGCTCCCGGGCGTGGCGCTGGACGACCTCGACCAGCCGCTCCATGCGGGCGACCTTGACGGGGTGCGGCACGACGCCGTCGGTGATCTCGGCGGCCTCGGTGCCTCGGCGGGGCGAGAAGATGAAGGTGAAGGCGCCGTCGTAGCCGACCTCCTCGGCCACCTCCAGGGTCTGCTCGAAGTCCTCCTCGGTCTCGCCGGGGAAGCCGACGATGATGTCGGTCGTGATCGCCGCGTCGGGGACGTGCTCGCGGATCAGGGCCACGCGGTCCAGGTAGCGCTCGCGGTCGTAGGTGCGGCGCATCGCCTTCAGGACGCGGCTGGAGCCCGACTGCAGCGGCAGGTGGATGTGCTCGCAGACGCTGCCCAGCTCGGCGTGGGCGCGGATGACGTCCTCGCGCATGTCCTTCGGGTGGGGACTGGTGTAGCGGATGCGGTCGATCCCGTCGATCGCGTCGAGCGCTTGCAGGAGCTCGGCGAAGCTGGCGCGGGCCGGCCGCAGGTCGCGGCCGTAGGAGTTGACGTTCTGCCCGAGCAGCGTCACCTCGCGGACTCCCTCCCCCGCCATCCGCGTGACCTCCTCTACGAGCTCGTCGAACGGCCGGCTGACCTCGCGCCCGCGGGTGGAGGGCACGATGCAGTAGGAGCAGCGGCAGTTGCAGCCGACCGAGATCTGCACCCAGCCTTGAAAAGGCCGCTCGCGGTGGGCTGGGAGTCGCCCGGTGAAGCCCTCGAACTCGAAGTAGCCCTGGGCCGTGAGGGAGTCGCTGGTCAAAAACTCCGCGAGCTTGTGCACCTGGCCCGGGCCGAAGGCCACATCTACGAACGGGAAGCGCTCGAAGACCTCCTCCTTGACCGACTGCGCCCAGCAGCCCCCGACGCCGACGATCCGCTCGGGCCGTTCGCGCTTCAGCCGCTTGGCCTGGCCGAGGTGGGCGACGAAACGGCTGTCCGCCGTCTCCCGAATCGAGCACGTGTTGAACAGGATGAGATCCGCCTGCTCGCGCTTCGGCGCCTCGCTGTAGCCGAGCGACTCGAGCATCCCCTTCATCCGCTCGGAGTCGTGCTCGTTCATCTGGCAGCCGAAGGTTGTGAGGTGGTACTTCATCGCCTCCGAAGGGTAGCTGGGCGGCATTGCGACAGCTGCCGATGCCGGGCGTTGAGCCCTGCCGCCGCCATCCGGCCGTCCGCGCTTCAGATGCGCTCGAAGCCCAGCTGCTCGGCGACGGTCGCCTGGGCATCGTCGCGCGAGGCGAAGCCGATCTTCTCGCCCTTTTCGGCGAGTGCGGGCACCGTGAGCTCGGCGACGGCGAGATGCCAGGCGTCGAGCGCGCGCAGGGCATGCGCGCGCACGAGCTCCAGGGCGCGCTCCTCGGCGCCCTCTTGGGAGGCGGCGAGCATCGTCACGGCTCCGTCCGGCGAGAGATCGGCGTCGAGCAGAGTGAGCAGCTCCTCGGCGTTGGCGCGCCCGGCGCGGGCGGCGCGGACGAGGGCGCCGGAGACCTCGATCCTCGTCCAGGTGCCTGTGACCGTCGCGATCTCTGGATCGCAGAGCAGCTCCTGCGCCTCCACGTGCCCGTCCTCGTCGGCGAGGTAGGCGCGGGCCAGCACGGAGGAGTCGAGGTAGACGATCACACTCGCTCGCGCTCGTCCGCGAGCAGCCGATCGACCTGCTGGCCGAGGCCGCGGGTCGAACCGATGATGCGCGAGCGCCGCGCTGCGCTCATGCGAGGCGGCGGCGGCGTTGCACGCAGCATCCCCGCGGCCGCCGCCGCAGCCCGCAGGCGAGCACGGCGATTTGCCTGCTCGTCCTCCGGGATCGCGGCGAGGATCTCTGTCGCTACGGCATTCATGCTGCGGCCCTCCCGTCCGGCTCGCAAAGCGAGGCGGCGGTGCAGATCCTCCGGGACACGCAATAGCAGTTGCTTCACATGGGCGATGCTATCACCGGATGGCCCTGCTATCGTTTTCGGCTTGTCCCCCGCCTGTGTCTACGCGACGACGGCGAGGTCGGCCTTGCCGTTCGGCGGTGGATCGCCCAGCGGCCTCCTCGTGCTGGTGGCGCGTGGGGTCTCCTCCGGGGAGACGATCGCGGTCCCGTCCTGCGCCTCGGGCGCGGGCATGGGCATGGGCTTGCCCTCGGGCGAGAGGCCGCGCTTGGCGAAGACCTTGGTGCGGATCTCCTTGGCGAGCGCGGGGTTCTCGTCGAGGTATGCCTTGGCGTTTCCACGGCCCTGCCCGAGCCGCTCCTCGCCGTAGGAGAAGAAGGAGCCCGACTTGGTGACGACGCCGTCCTCGATGCCGAGGTCGATGATGCAGCCCGAGGTCGAGATGCCCTTGCCGAACTCGATGTCGAACTCGGCCTGGCGGAACGGGGCGGCGAGCTTGTTCTTGACGATCTTCACCCGCACCCGGTTGCCGACCGCCTCGGTGCCGTCCTTGAGCGTCTCGATGCGGCGGATGTCCAGGCGCTGGGAGGCGTAGAACTTCAGCGCCCGCCCGCCGGGCTGGGTCTCGGGCGAGCCGAACATCACGCCGACCTTTTCGCGGATCTGGTTGGTGAGAATGCAGAGCGTCTGGGTGCGGTTGAGGTTGCCGGCGAGCTTGCGCATCGCCTGGGACATCATGCGCGCCTGGGAGCCGACGGTCTGGTCGCCCATCTGGCCCTCGAGCTCGACGCGCGGCGTCAGCGCGGCGACGGAGTCGATCGCGACGACGTCCAGGGCGCCGGAGCGGACGAGCATGTCGGCGATCTCCAGCGCCTGCTCGCCGTAGTCGGGCTGGGAGACGAG